>Ga0207706_10006996_pt1 | contig 10424 bp, 7 predicted proteins | sample KBSC53metaG_FD_184318 | JGI IMG/M metagenome (GOLD analysis project Ga0207706, IMG submission 184318) | Corn rhizosphere microbial communities from Kellogg Biological Station, Michigan, USA - KBS C5-3 metaG (SPAdes) (version 2) | ecosystem: Host-associated > Plants > Roots > Rhizosphere > Soil ... | reverse complement strand
ACCCCAGCGCACACGACACGTAGCCGCGTACCGCAATGTTCAGCGGCCGGGCCATCTCGATGATCGTGCGTGCTCTTTCCACCGCCTCGAGCACGCTGCAGCGGTTGTTGCGCTGGGAGAAGGTCTCGGACGCCGCAATGAACACGGCCACCTCTTCGCAGCCCGCCTCGACCGCGGCTTCCATGCCTTTGACATTGGGCACCAGCACGCTGTAGGTCACGCGGGCGTCGCATTCCAACCCGCGAAGCAGCGCGTCGGTGCCTTGCATCCTGGGCACCGCGGTCGGCGAGACGAAGGCCCCCACCTCGATATGCCGCGATCCGGCCGCGCGCAACATGCGGATGAGTTGGAGCCGGTCTTCGACCGCCAGCGTCACCGATTCGTTCTGCAGCCCGTCGCGCGGGCCGACTTCGACGATCCTGATGTCCATCGCCATCCTCAGTGCACGACGCGCCCGGTGTGGGACACGACGGAGATGTCCACGTACTTGAGACCGCTGTGGCGCGCCGGCGAGTAGCTCAGGCGCAGCGAGCCGACGTCGTAGTCGTGCATCGATTCGAGCGCTTCGACGAAGCGTGCGCGCGTGAAGTTGGGGCCCGCCCTGCGCAAGCCCTCGACGAGCACCTTGGCGGTCACGAAGCCTTCGAGGCTGATGGGCGTCTGCGGCGCATCGGGGGCATACCGCCGCATCAACTCCTGGTACTCCCTCACCAGCGGCACGCCGATGTCGGCGGGGTTGGGCATCACCTGCGTCACGCCGATGCCGCGCGCATTGGGGCCGAGCTGGGCGATGGAGGTGCCGGCCGTGAAGAAGGAGAGCGCGTAGAAAGTAGGGCGCTCGCCGGTCAGCTGCATCCGGTTGACGAACTCCACCAGCGACTTGCCGAAGCTGCCGCAGATGACGACCTGCGGGCGTGCGGCGGCGATCGTCTTCACCGCCTGCTCCACGTCGGTGGAGCCGCGGCTGATCCGGCCGCGCGCGACCAACGCCATCTTGCGCTGCGACAGTGAGGATTCGGCTGCCTTGAGCACGTCCTGGCCGAAGGCATCGTCGTCGTAGAACACCGCCACGCGGGTGATGCCCAGCGTCAACACATGCTCCACCATCTTGTCGACTTCCTGCGCATAGCTCGCCCGCACATGGAAGATCTGCCGGCTGAAAGGCTCCCTCAGCTGCGCCGCGCCCGAGAGCGGCGCGATGAGCGGCACCTTCGCCTGCTCGAGGAGCGGCACCGCGGCGACGGCGTTGGCCGTGCCGATCGTCGACACGAACGCGAAGGCATCGTCGTCTCGCAGATGGCGGGCCACGATCTCCCTGGTGCGCACGACGTCGTAGCCGTCATCGTCGGTCTGGAGGATCAGCTTGCGGCCGTGCACACCGCCGCGCTCGTTGATAGCGGCGAAGTAGGCGTTCGTTCCGGCGTTGAGTTCTTTCGTGAGCGCGGCTCTCGATCCACTCAGATCGGCCGTCTGCGCAAACCGCACGGTGCCGGCATCGATGCCTTCGGCCGCCTGCGAGGCGCTCCCGAGAAGGGAGAGAAGGACCAGTGTGAACCTGCGCATGAACCTCATGTCGACCGCCTTCGTCCGTAGCGTGAGGACACTCTAGGCGCACGGTCGGCAGGCTGGCTGGTACAGATCAGTGGGACAGCAGCGGGGGTGTGCCGTACTGCTGGGATCTGCGCACCACTGCCTCCAGCGCAGGAGAGAAGCGCGGATCGCAGACGGCACCCACGTTGAATCGAGCCCGTGCCGACACCGCGCCCAAGTCCACGCAGAACACACGCCCCGGCGCCAGCACGATCTTCTGCGGCAGCAGATCCGCCGCGAGCTTCAGAGAGTCGGGCACCCCCGGCAGCGAGGCCCACAGATACAGCGAATGCGAGGCGCGGCTGAAGACATCGGCCCCCACCGCGTCGAACATCTGCATCGCGCGGCGCGTTGCGTCACCCAACCGCTCTCGCAGCCGGTTGAGATGGCGCTGGTAGTGGCCTTCGTTGAGGATCACGTCCACCGCGCGCTCGCAGTATTCGGAGCTGCTCACGTGGATCAGCGCCTTCAGGTCGGCCAGGTCGCTCGCCAGGTCGGCGTCGCACGCGATGAAGCCCACGCGCAACGCCGCCGAGAACGACTTGGAGAAGCTGCCGATGTAGATGGTGCGCTCCAGGTTGTCGAGCGACGACAGGCGCGGCGCCGAGCTGGGTTTGAAATCGGCCAGCGGGTCGTTCTCGACCAGCATCAGGTCGTGCTTCTGCGCGAGCTGCATCACGCGGAAAGCGGTCGCGGCGCTGATGTCCGATCCGGTGGGGTTGTGCCCGACCGACTGCGTGAAGAACAGCTGTGGCCGATGCTCGACGAGCAACTGCTCCAGCACCTGGACATCGGGGCCGTCGATGCGGCGCGGCACGCCGACCACGCGCGCGCCGGCGAGCTTGAGCTTGCCGAAGAGCGGGTAGTAGCCGGGGTCGTCGACCAGCACCGTGCCGCCGGGCGGCACGAAGTAGCGGATCACGATGTCCATCGCTTCGTTGGCGCCGTGGGTCAGCACGACCTGCCGGGCCTCCGCGCCGATGCCGAAGTCCGACAGCCGGCGCACCAGCCGCTGGCGCAGCGGCTCGTAGCCGAAGCGGTTGCCATAGCGGAAAAGGCTGCCCATGCCGGTGCGCACGACCTTGTGGTGGTACTTGTCGAGCCGGGCCTCGCTGAGCCATTCCACCGGCGGGAAACCATCGCCCACGGCCAGCGTGCCGGGCTCGTTCTTGAGCTGTTCGCGCATCAGCCACACGGTGTCCATCGCGCGACCGAGCGACCCGGTTTCCTTTTCCACCGGGCGGCTCTGCGGCAGTGCGCGAACGAAGTAGCCCGCGCCGCGCCGCGGCTCCACCAGCCCGCGCGACACCAGCAGCTCAAAGGCCGCCACCACGGTGTTCTTCGCGTAGGCATGGCGCTCGGCCAGCACGCGCAGCGAGGGCAGCCGGTCGCCGGTCTTGAAGGCGCCGCCGCGGATCTGCTGCTCCAGCGAATCGGCGAGGGTCAGTGCAAGGGTGGGCCGGGTGCCGGTCTTCATGGCTGCGCCGCCTCGGTGCGAATTTGTACCGGCCCACTATGCCACTGTGCCGGCACGACAGCACCGGTGCCTGCACTGTCCCGGCAAACTGTCACCGTCCCGGTTGGTACGGCGGTCCTACATTGACCTCATCGATTTCATCTCCGATGCATGCAATGGCCGTCGACTCCCGCCTTCCCAACTTCCGCTCGATGGCACCATCGGAACGTGCCGCCCACCTCGTGCAGCGGCTCGGCCTGCCCGACACCGATGCGCACCTGCTGGCGCGCCCGGGGGCGCTGCCGGTGGCGCTGGCCGACGGCATGATCGAGAACGTGATCGGCACCTTCGAGCTGCCGCTGGGCGTGGCCTGCAACTTCCAGGTCAACGGCCGCGACGTGCTCGTGCCGATGGCGGTGGAGGAGCCCTCGGTGGTGGCGGCGGCCTCGTTCATGGCCAAGCTGGCGCGCGAATGCGGCGGCTTCGAAACCTCGAGCACCGGCCCGCTGATGCGGGCGCAGGTGCAGGTGCTCGGCCTGCATGACCCCCACGGTGCTCGCCATGCATTGCTGCGCCGCCGGGACGACATCCTCAAGGTCGCCAACAGCCGCGACGCGATGCTGATCTCGCTGGGCGGCGGCTGCCGCGACATCGAGGTGCATGTCTTCGAAGGCGTCCCCGGTGGTGCGATGGTGGTGATGCACCTGATCGTCGACGTGCGCGACGCGATGGGCGCCAACACCGTGAACACGATGGCCGAGGCGGTGTCGCCGCTCGTCGAATCCATCACCGGCGGCACGGTGCGGCTGCGCATCCTGTCCAACCTGGCTGACTTGCGGCTGGCGCGGGCGCGTGTGCGGCTGCTGCCGGAGGTGCTGGCCACGAAGGAAAGAAGCGGGGAGGAGATCGTCGACGGCGTGGTGCAGGCCTGCGCGTTCGCGATCGTGGACCCGTACCGCGCGGCCACGCACAACAAGGGGATCATGAACGGCATCGACCCGGTGATCGTGGCCACCGGCAACGACTGGCGCGCGGTGGAGGCGGGCGCGCATGCCTACGCCTGCCGCAGCGGTCGGTACACCTCGCTCACCCATTGGGAAAAGGATGCCGGCGGCGCGCTGGTCGGCACCATCGAGATGCCGATGCCGGTGGGCCTGGTGGGCGGCGCGACGAAGACGCATCCGCTCGCGCAGCTGTCGCTGCGGATCCTCGGCGTCACCTCGGCGCAGCAGCTGGCCGAGGTTGCCGTGGCGGTGGGCCTGGCGCAGAACCTGGGCGCGCTGCGTGCTCTCTCCACAGAAGGTATCCAGCGCGGACACATGGCGCTGCACGCCCGCAACATCGCGCTGGTCGCCGGCGCGGTCGGCGACGAGATCGACCGCATCGCCAGGCGCATGGCGGAAGACCGCGACGTGCGGGCCGACCGTGCCATCAGCCTGCTGAAAGAACTTCGAGGCGCCTGACGCCCTGGCCCTGCAACCTCAACGACGACGGAGACACGATGCTGCTCAATGGATCCCCTCTGACATTCGCCAAGCGGCTGCTGGCCGCCGCCGCGGTCGCCGCCACCGCCATGTCGGCGCAGGCGCAGGACATCAAGATCGGCTTCAACGCCGATCAGTCCGGCACCGGCGCCGCCGAGCTCGGCGTGGCGGCGCGCCACGGCTTCGACCTCGCTATCGAAGATCTCAACAAGGCCGGCGGCGTGCTGGGCAAGCAGCTGGTCGGCGTGGTGCGCGACGACACCGGCTCGCCGCCGAAGTCGATCCAGAACATGACCGAGCTGATCGACAGCGAGAAGGTGGTGGCGGTGATCGGCCCCACCAACTCCGGCAACGCGCTCGCCTGGCTGCACATCCCGCAGCAGAAGAAGGTGCCGGTGATCGTGCCGGTGGCCACGGCCACCGAGATCACCCGCCGCTATGCCAACGATCCGCAGAACTTCATCTACCGCATCTCGATGGTCGACCGCGAGCAGGTGGCGCTGCTGGTGGCCTATGCGGTCAAGTCTTCGAAGAGCCGCAAGATCGCGATCATCGGCGACTCCACCGGCTTCGGCCAGCAGGGCATCAAGGACCTGACCGAGGTGCTCGCGCTGCATGGCGTGGAGCGCGCGGCGGTGGCGAAGTTCGGCCCCAAGGACACCGACATGACCTCGCAGCTCGCGCGCATCAAGGAGTCGGGCGCCGACACGCTGATCGTCTACGGCCTGGCCGACGCCAATGCGCAGCTGCTGCGCAGCATGGAGAAGGTCAACTACTTCCCGACCACGCTCGGCACCTGGGGCAACATGAGCACCAAGCTGATCGAGATCGCCGGGCCGAAGCTGGCCGAGCAGATGATCTTCGCCACCTCGATCGCCGAAGACAGCAACCCGCGCGCGGCGGCGCTGGCCAAGCGGGTGAGGGTGCGCTACCCGCAGATGGCCACTTTCGTGTCGGCCGCGCAGGCGTATGACTCGGTGATGCTGCTCGCCGCCGCGATCAAGAAGGCCGGCACCACCGATGGTGCCAAGGTCGCCGAGACGCTGGACAGCGGCGTGCCGCCCACCGAAGGCATCGTGAAGACCTACACCAAGCCCTTCACGAAGACCGAGCACGACGCGCTGACGGTGGCCGACTTCCACCTCGCGCGCTGGCACAACGGGGTGGTGACCGCCTACCAGGACGACATCACCAAGAGCCTCAAGCCTGCGGACCTGAAGAAGTAAACCGGGCCCGCCATGACCAACCTGCTGCAGGCCCTGCTGAGCGGCCTGGCGCTCGGCGGCGTGTATGCCCTCGTCGCGCTGGGCTTCAGCATCACGCAGACCACCACGAAGACGCTCAACTTCGGCCAGGGCGAATTCCTGATGGCCGGCTCCTTCGTCGCCGTCACCGTCCTGCTGCTGCTCTCGGGCAAGGGCGCCACGGGCGTGCTGTCGGCGGCCGACGTGACGCCGCTGCGCTACGCGCTGGCGGTGCTGGCCTCGATGGCGGTGCTTGGCCTGATCGGCGTGCTGATGTACCAGGCGGCGGTGCGGCCATTCGCCCGCAGCGGCGGCCTGTCGTGGGTGATGAGCACCATCGGCTTCGGCATCATCCTGCAGAACGCGGCGCTGGTGGTCTGGGGGCCGGCCGCGATGGCCATGCCCTCGCCGCTGGGCGACACGGTGCTGCGCGTGGGCGGCGCCGGCATCCGCGCGCAGGAAGTGCTGGTGATCGCGGTCTCGGGCGCGGTGATGCTGGCGCTCGACCACCTGCTGCGGCGCACCCGCATCGGCAAGGCGGTGCGCGCGGTGGCAGCCAACCCGCAGGCGGCCGCGCTGATGGGCATCAACGTGCAGGCGGTGGTGGTGCTGGCCTTCGTGCTGTCGTCGTCGCTCGCGGGGCTGGCCGGCGTGCTGGTGGCGCCGATCACCACGGCCTCGGTGTTCATGGGGCTCGCGATCGCGCTGAAGGCCTTCTCCGCGGCGATCTTCGGTGGCCTCACCAATCCGCGCGGCTGCATCGCCGGCGGCTTCATCCTCGGCTGCATCGAGGCCGGCGTGGGCCTGTGGCGGGACGAGATGCGCGAGATCTCGATCTTCGCGCTGATCATCCTGGTGCTGGTCGTGCGCCCTGCGGGCCTGTTCGGCCGGGCCGATTTCGAAAAGGTCTGACGCGATGCGCACTGCCTTCCTCCAGGCGGCCCTCATGATCGCAGCGGCGGCCGTGGTGCCGCTGCTGTTCGACAACGAGTTCCACCTGAAGATCGCCTTCACCGCGGCGATGTACTGGATGGCCGCCGCCGGCATGAACGTGCTGGTCGGCTGGAGCGGCCAGAAGTCGCTCGGGCACGCGGGGCTCTTTGCCGCCGGGGCCTATGCCGCGGCCTTGCTCACCACCCAGGCCGGATGGAACCCTTGGCTGGCGCTGCTGGCCTCCGGCGCGGTCGCGGCGGCCTTCGGCATCGTGATCGCGCTGCCTGCACTGCGCGTGAAGGGGCCGTCGCTCTCGATGGTCACCATCGGCTTCGGCATCGTGATCGAGAAGATCGTCACCGAATGGCAGGAGCCGTTCGGCGGCCAGCAGGGCATCTACGGCGTGGTGTCGCCGTCCATCGCCGGCCATGGACTCGGCATGCGCGGCTGGGCTTGGCTGATGCTGGCTTTCGCGGTGGCCACGCACCTGATGCTGGCCCGGCTGCTCAGCGGCAAGCATGGCCGCGCGTTCCTGGCCGTGCAGACGGCCGAGGTGGCGGCGGAGAGCGTGGGCATCAACGTGGTCCGCGCGAAGGTGCTGGCGTTCGTGATCAGTGCCGTCACCTGCGGCATGGCAGGCGCATTGATGGCGCAGCAGAACCAGTACATCAACTCCGACTTCATCACCTTCAACCTCTCGGTCTTCCTGCTGCTGACCACGCTGATCGGCGGGCCGGGCCTGATGGGGCCGGCGCTCGGCGCGCTGGTGCTGACGCTGCTCGATGCGTTCCTGGCGCGCTGGCCGGCGCTGCAGCACTTCATCTACGGCGCGCTGCTGCTGTTCGCGCTGTACGCGATGCCGCAAGGGCTGTCGGGTGCGCTGCAAGGGCTGACCTCGCGCTGGCGCCGGGCTCCGCGCCTGCCCGATGCGCCGGGCGACTGGGCACCGGCGCATCCGGTGCAGCGCGATGCGTCGGGCGTGCTGCTGCGCGCCACCGGGCTGCACAAGGCCTATGGCGGCGTGGTGCCGACCTGCGACGTGGATGTGGTGCTGCGGCCGGGGCACATCCATGCGCTGATCGGCCCCAACGGGGCCGGCAAGACCACGCTGCTGAACATCCTGTCGGGCATCGTGCGGCCCGACCGTGGCCGCATCGAGTTCGCCTGCCTCGACGTGACGGGCCGGGGCGTCAGCGCGGTCAGCGCGCTGGGCATCGGCCGCACCTTCCAGAACCTCAAGCTGTTCACGCACCTGAGCGTGTTCGACAACGTGCTGGTAGGCATGAACAACCAGCTCACGGCCGGCTTCGTGTCGCAGCTGCTCGGCCTGCCCGCGGCGCGGCGTCAGGAAGCCGCAGCGCGCGAAGAGGTGGTGCGCCTGCTGCGCTTCATGGGGCTGCTGGAGCGCGCGAATGAGCCCGCCGGCAGCCTGCCCTACGGCCTGCAGCGCCGCGTGGAGCTGGCGCGTGCGCTGGCCACGCATCCGCGGCTGCTGATGCTCGACGAACCGGCCGCCGGCCTCAACCCGCAGGAGACGGCCGAGCTCACCGGCTTGATCCGGCGCATCGGCGAGATGGGCGTGACCGTGCTGCTGATCGAGCACCACATGGATCTGGTGATGGCCGTGTCCGACCACGTGATCGTGCTCGACCACGGGCAGAAGATCGCCGAGGGCACGCCGCAGGCGGTGCGCAACGATCCGGTCGTGATCGCCGCGTACCTGGGCGTGGACGAAGAAGACGAGGAGGGCAGTGTGGCGAACCCGCCCGCGCTGCCGCAGGCGAGCTATGGCTGAACCGATGCTGCTGGACGTGCACGACCTGGTGGTCGACTACGGTGCCGTGAGGGCCTTGAAGGGCGTGAGCCTGCAGGTGCGCCGTGGCGAGATCGTCACGCTCATCGGCGGCAACGGCGCCGGCAAGAGCACGCTGATGAGGGCCGTGTCCGGCCTGGTGTCGGCCGCCGCCGGCCGCATCGCCTTCGATGGCCAGGACCTGGCCGCGATGCCGGCGCATCGCCGCGTCGGCCTGGGCATCGCGCAGTCGCCCGAGGGGCGGCAGGTGTTCGCCGACCAGACGGTGGAGGACAACCTGATGCTGGGCGCCTACCTGCGGCCCGCGGGCGACCCGGCCGTGCGCGAGGACATGGAGGTGCAATTCGCCACCTTCCCGCGCCTGAAGGAGCGGCGCCGGCAACTGGCTGGAACGCTGAGCGGTGGTGAGCAGCAGATGCTCGCGATCGGGCGCGCCTTGATGGCCAGGCCGAGGCTGCTGCTGCTCGACGAGCCATCGCTCGGCTTGGCGCCCCTGGTGGTGAAGGAGATCTTCGCCGTGGTGCGCTCCTTGCGCGAGCGCGGCGTGACGATCCTGCTGGTCGAGCAGATGGCGAACCAGGCACTGAAGATCGCCGACCGTGCCTATGTGCTGCGCACCGGGGAGATCACCTCGTCGGGCACCGCGTCAGAGGTGCTCGCCGATCCCTCGGTGAGGGACGCCTATCTCGGCAGCCACTGAGTGCCGGGCTTCGGCCATCGGGCGGTCGGCTGAGCGTCAGCCATGAAAGGAGCCCGCCGCCCCGCCACGTGCAGCGACGGCGGGCCAAGCCGTGCGCAGAGCCACGGGCAACGGAGTTCATCGGTTGCTCATGGTTATCGACGCCCCGTTGCAAGGCCTGAAGCGATCTAAGTCACAGAGCCGTTGTGCCTGCGGTCACCGGCAGAGGTGCAAAGCCCGAGAGGAGCAGGGCAGTCACCCGTACACCATGTGCTGCAGCAGGTAGGTCCCAGCGCCTGCCAGATAGCCGAGCACCGCCAACCCGCTGATGTTCTTGACGTACCAGCCGAACTGAATCCGTTCCAGCCCCATTGCGGCCACGCCTGCAGCGGACCCAATGATCAGGATTGAGCCACCCGTGCCCGCGCAGTACGCCAGGAACTCCCAGAGGAAGTGGTCGGTCGGGTAGGTGGACAGGCTGTACATGCCCATCGATGCGGCGACCAGTGGCACGTTGTCGACGACGGCGCTGGCGATCCCGATGATCAGGACGATGAGGTCCTGGCGGCCTACGGTCCGATCGAGCCAACCGGCGAGTGAAACCAACACGTGCGTGTGCTCCAGCGTCGCAACGGCGAGAAGGATGCCGATGAAGAACATGATCGAGCCCATGTCGATCTTGCTCAGGGCGTGAGCCAGGGTCAGGTGCTCCTTGTCCTGATCCTCCTTGTTGCGATGGACCAGGTCGCCGACCAGCCACAACAGGCCCAGCCCCAGCAAGATGCCCATGAAGGGCGGCAGATGGGTCACGGTCTTGAAGGCCGGCACCGCGACGAGGATGGCGAGTCCAAGATAGAACATCAGATTGCGTTCGAACGCGCTGGTCTGCGGGCCTGATTCACTGGCGCTGCGCTTCGGCGCCTCAACCTTGCGGCCGCGCAGAAGGTAGGCGGTGATCCCCAACGGGACCAGCACGCTGACCAGCGATGGAAGCCAGAGCGCCTTGATGATGCCGAGGCTGGTGACTTGCCCGCCGATCCACAGCATGGTGGTAGTGACGTCTCCAATCGGAGACCAGGCGCCTCCCGAGTTGGCGGCGATCACCACCATGCCGGCGAACAGCAGCCGGTCCTGGTGTTTGTCCAGCAGCTTGCGCAACAGTGACACCATCACGATTGCGGTGGTGAGGTTGTCGAGGACAGCACTCAACAGGAAGGTGACCAAC
>Ga0207706_10006995_pt1 | contig 10425 bp, 6 predicted proteins | sample KBSC53metaG_FD_184318 | JGI IMG/M metagenome (GOLD analysis project Ga0207706, IMG submission 184318) | Corn rhizosphere microbial communities from Kellogg Biological Station, Michigan, USA - KBS C5-3 metaG (SPAdes) (version 2) | ecosystem: Host-associated > Plants > Roots > Rhizosphere > Soil ... | reverse complement strand
TGAAGTAAAATCACGAAGCAATATATACTGGCAAAATTTTGTCGAGGTCTTAAGCTTTACAGATGAAAAAGCAGAAGAAAATATTAAACACTACCAGTCAGTACTGGAAAGCCTGGATAAAATCCGAAATCAGAAATCCGAAATCAGAAACTCACTCGTGCCCCATGCACCGTATAGCATTAGTCCAAAAACATTTAAGTTAATAAATGAGCTGACAAAGGACCAGATCATTTCCATCCATAACCAGGAGCACCCGGCAGAAGATGAACTGTATAAAACAGGCGGAGGGGATTATTTGAAGCTTTTCAGAATTTTTGGGCTTAACCAATCGCCATTTCCGGTAACAGGGAAGAGTAGTATTCGTTCATGCCTTCCCTATTTTAACAACGGGCAAACAATTTTACTGATCCATAACACTTATATGGAGGAAGAAGACATCATATTCGCTAAAGACTATGCAAATGAGAATAAGCTAACCATAATATTCTGTCTTTGCCCCAATGCAAACCTGTATATTGAAAACAAGTTGCCCCCGATAGATCTGTTTGTTAAACATGATTGCCATCTTGTGTTAGGAACAGACAGCTATAGCAGCAACTGGCAACTGAACATTGCAAAAGAAATCGGAGCAATTAAAAAAAATCACTCAAATATCCCGTTGGCGACTATTTTGCAATGGGCAACTATTAACGGAGCGAAAGCTTTCCAATGGGATAAAGAATTAGGAAGTTTTGAAAAAGGGAAAAAGCCAGGAGTTATCTCAGTAGACCCTGTGACCTGGGCCTCAAAAAAATTAATTTAAAATTTCTCTCAATACTGACAAGGTTTTCATTGTTCCGAAATCCTGGATATGGAAAGCATAGTAAGTTTCAAAAACATACAAGAGATTGCGGCGAAAATCATGATTCAACTTGATCTCGCTTAGCTCACCCGGTTGTCTTACTTTCAGCAGGTGGGATATTACCGCAGCTTGCTTATCTTCTAAAAAATGAGGATGGGAAGGACGTTCGCTTACAAATGTCCCTTCCTGCAAATCAAGAAAAGGGTTTTTTTCAGAATACTGATCATCTATTCTAAATCCGAAAAATACTGCCACATGTAATGCAAAGAATAAAGGAAAATTGGCCGTTACGGTCTCACCGCTTTCATCAAGATGCAAGAAAGCATCTTCCACAAAATGAAAAAGATCTTCGTTTGTCTCAGGTTGTTTTAAACATTTTGTAAGCAGTTCTACCATAAATAAGCTGACAGCATTTTTCTTTATGTCTGATAAAATGTTTTGATACAAATGGCCCCACCGGAACTCTTTAATACGCTGAAGGTTTTTAAATTCGTTGTAATAAACAATGAGATCAAGGATCGCTGCAGGTTGAAAGAGATTGGCTTTGCCGCTTCCCTTTTTTGTAGAAGCCCTTACTCCGTTGATGAGATAAGATTGAATACCGAACAAATCAGTGAAAATGGTAACGATCAAACTCGTCTCACCATATTTTACTGTCCTGAGAACAATACCTCTTGCTTTATGAAGTTTCTGAGACATAATCACAGACTTTGCCTGATGAATTATTTTGAAATGAACACGATCTTTGTCGATGTTTTTTCGGATCCATCGTCATTACTTATCAATACGAGATAAATCCCTGTTGAAATTTTTCGCCCCTTATAATCTTTACCATCCCAAACTGCCTGCCCGCCTAACGCCTTTGTTTGGTAAACCAATCTTCCATCAAGCTCGGTGATTTTTACGATCGAGTTTTCAGCAATGCCCCGGATGGCGATCGTTCCATTATAACCCGGCGGAACAGGGTTTGGAAATACAAGGATATTTGAATTCGTTTGCTCGCCTCCGGTAGCAGCACCGCGAAATGAGCAAATACCCCTGGACGTAGCAAAATATACTTCACCGGTCTTGCTATTGATCGCAATCTTTTTTACATCGCTACTTAATAACGGACTATTATCTTCTGTAAACCTTTCAATTACTTTTTCACCATCTGCACTGATGAGCCATACGCCATTTTTTGTAGCCACCCATTTTCTGTCGGCACCATCAACAGCAATACTTCTCACATTTTCACCCTTGAACAAATAGCCTGCGAAATTTCCTTGCTGCACAATGGGAAGTATTGCCTCACAACCCGTGTTAAAAACCTCTTGCGGGCATTGAATGACACCGATACCATCATCTGTGCCTACCCAGATAAATCCACTTTTATCTTTTGCAACACAAAGCACATTTACTGATGGGAGGTTCCCATTCCCGGGTCCGCTCCTGTACATCTTCCAGTGATCATCATTTATATCGTCGATCGAACTGCCATAGTTATAACAGATCAATCCATTTCCCAACGGGGATACTATCCAAATTTGGTTCACATCGTCCATGACTATCTGCGCAAGAGCATTTTCAATCAATGTAAAAGGAAGTGAAAAACTTTTCCAGTTACCGTCGGCCTTGCGTACAACCAATGGCTGCAACGAACCAAAGTTGGATATCCATAAGTTATTTTCATGATCAAATAATAATCCCGCAACCCGATAACTTCCCGGATCAAGCGGATGTGGTTGGATAGGGGAATTTTGTTTAAATATCTCAAAACTTTCATCAGGCTTTATGTGAAGCAAGCCACCACCAAATGAACCGGCCCATACCGATTCATCCCGGGGATCCACTGTGACAGTAATGAAATCGAGCATTGAATCCAGGACAGGGTAATGAAATCGATTAAAATTTTTCCATTCATCATTTTTGTAACGATATATTCCATTACCGTTATACTGATAATTCCAGGATTCATTTACTTCACCTGCTGTAGCATAAAAAACATTATTGTATTCAATCATGTCACCACTGGCAATTCCATCAGGAGAATTTAAACTGTACACTTCTTCAGCGGCAGGCCCGGAGGAAAATTTTGAAAGACAATTGAATTGATCAGCTATCCAGTAAGCGCCATTATACAAAATTGCTTTTCTCGGAAAGGGGGTCACGCCATTTTGCTGAATGGTTCTTTCAACAGAGCCATCTGCATTAATGATAACAACTTTGCTTACAGGGCCCGGCAGGCGATGGCAAATTGCAATTTTTCCCTCAGTGGAATTGATCGCAGTTATCGCATTCCCGTCATTATACAGCAAGTCCCAGTTAGTACCGTTATATATGAAAACAGAGTCATTTTTCAGCGCCACAGGTTTATTACCAGCCATAATAATGTTTCTACATGGTCCTGCAGACAGGCCGTCTATTCCACTGATCAGTTGCCAATTGAGATAATCAGAAAGATTCGTTGAGCTAATGACAGCCCTTTTCAACCCCTCATCTGTTGCTGCATAAAAAAAACTCGCGTCTGAAGTAAAACCATTCACTTTTACATTATTGCCACCATTACCAATGAGCCATGATTCTTTTACCTCGAAACGATCTCCGTCAACTACGACCACTCCAAGCCCTGTCGACAGGTAATAACTATTGTTATACAAATAAATATTATAAATAGATTTATCACCGGTGATATTTTCTCGCTTGATGTCGGGAATATTAAAAATATCGTTCCGGTAGATTATGTCAATGTTGCTGTTAGCATATGCAATAAAAAGCTTGTGCGCATTTTCATCATAATGAATTGCGTTGATACCGGTTTCCGAAAGGCCCGTTATCCTGCTCGACCTTTCAACTGAATTATCACCAGGGTCAACTGTAAATAAACTGTATGGAGTAGCACAATAGATCCTATTGTCGCCTGCCGCAACGTCAATCGCACTATTGTAAGGCAGGTATTCCTTCCACATGCCAATTGGCACAGAAGAATTTTGTGCTGGTGCTCTTCCAAATATGCAGGTGGCTATGACGACAAAAAAGAGTCTCATTTTTCAAATATAGAGAATCGATGTGGTTGCTTGTAAGGGTAAATATTGACTGAAAACCGGTAGGCAGTACAACAAACAATATAAACCAGCATTATTCCGTTTCTTTGTCCCATATGTGGCAATTCTTAGGTCAATTCATTCTTAAATACCGATTACTTCTTTTACTGATATTATTGGCACTGACATCATTCATGGCTTATCATGCCAGCAAAGTTGAATTAAGTTATGAATTCGCAAGAGCTATTCCTACCGATCACCCTAAGTACAAAACTTACCAGGAATTCAGAAAGAAATTCGGAGAAGATGGCAACCTTCTTGTCATAGGGATCCAGACGGGTAAGTTGTTCGAGGAAAAAACTTTCAATAGTTACAGTTCATTACAAAAAGCTTTAAAGGGAATCAACGGCGTTGAAGATATCATCAGTGTACCTTCATCAGTCGATCTTATCAAAGATTCCGCAACAGAAAAATTAAAGGCACAGCCTATTTTCAGAGATACCATTCTGTCACAAAAGGAGATAGACAGTTCAAAAAATATTTTTTTAAGCCTCCCTTTCTACAAGACTCTCTTGTATAATCCGGAAACGGGCGCATGGCTTATGGGAGTTCGCATCAACAAAAATATAATGAACTCGAAGAAAAGAATCGGTGTAGTTGAATCCATAACCTCGCAGGCAAATGATTTTGGGAGAAGCAATGACCTTCAAATTTATTTAAGTGGCTTACCACTGATACGAACAGAAATGGCCACAAGGATCGCCAATGAAATGCGGTTATTTTTATTGGCGTCGGTCATTCTCTCTGCGTTTATCCTTCTTTTATTTTTTCGATCGGTGGGGACAATGATGTTATCCCTCGCTGTCGTGATCATAGGGGTTGTATGTAGCCTCGGTACAATTCATTTACTGGGTTATAAGATCACCCTGCTCACTGCACTCATACCACCCCTGGTCGTTGTAATTGGTATTCCTAACTGTATTTATTTTTTAAATAAATACCATACTTCATTCAATGAAACCGGGGAAAAAAGAAAAGCATTGATAGAGATGGTAGGCCGGATGGGAGTCGTTACATTGTTTTGCAATCTCAGTGCGGCTATCGGCTTTGCCGTTTTTGCGTTAACACGAAGCGACGTTTTAAAAGAGTTCGGTGAAGTAGCAGGAACGAATATTATACTGTTATTCTTTATTTCACTTATTTTAATTCCCGTTGTGCTAAGCTATATGCCTTCTCCCAAATCAAGGCATACAAAGTATCTTGAAAACCCTGCATTAAACCGGTGGCTTGACAGGCTGGAACACTGGTCATTGAATCACCGGAAGCTTATCTATACAACTACTTCTGTTATCGTCGTGATCGCCATTGCAGGTATTTTGAAATTAAGATCTGTTGGTTACATAGTAGATGATCTTCCGAAATCTGATAAGATCTATACTGATCTTAAATTTTTTGAAAAGAATTTTAAGGGAGTAATGCCTCTTGAAATTATTGTAGATACAAAGAAAAAGTATGGTGTTTCAAAAATTTTTTCCAACCTGGAAAAGATAGACACTCTTTCCCGGTATATTTCAACAATGCCTGATATTGCCAGGCCTCTAAGTATTGCTGAAGGATTAAAATTTGCCAAACAGGCATTGTTTGACGGGGATAGTAACAATTATACTATGCCAACTGCCTCAGACCTCCCGGCACTTAAAGAATATCTCGACGTGAAAACAGATACAACAGGCAGCAGGAACTCATTTACGAAACTTGTGTCAAGCTTTATGGATAGTGCCAAACAACAGGCACGCATCAGCGTAAACATGGCTGACGTGGGAAGCAAACGATTGCCACAAATTCTGGATAGCATTCAATCGAAGGCCAATGAATTATTTGGCGATACAGCAAAATACAAAGTGATGCTCACCGGGACAAGCGTCACATTTCTGGAAGGAAGTAGTTTCATAATTCACGGATTGAAGGAAAGTATTATGTGGGCGTTTTTATTAATTGCTTTGTGCATGCTTTATCTTTTCAGATCTTTCAGGATATTGATCTGTTCTCTTATTCCAAATATTATTCCGCTGCTCATTACGGCCGGAGTGATGGGGTGGGTGGGCGTTCCTTTAAAGCCCTCTACCGTTTTGATCTTTAGTGTTGCATTGGGCATTGCCATTGATGTTACCATTCGTTTTCTTGTAAATTATAAACAGGAATTGCCGCTGCATCATCACGATCTGAAAGCGACTGTCATTGAAACTATACATAGTACGGGGATCAGTATCATCTATACCAGTCTTGTGCTCATTGCAGGCTTTATCATTTTTTGTTTTAGTGGTTTCGGTGGAACAAAGGCACTTGGATGGCTCACCTCATTAACACTTGTTACGGCTACGCTTACTAATCTAATATTATTACCTGCTATCTTAATATCAACCTCAGGGAAGAAACAGGATAGTAAATAAAAAATATTCCGACGAAGGTGCGGACCGGCGGGGCGAAAAAGAGACCATACCAGGCAGTCTGCCCGTCCTTCAACTAAATTATTTTAGTATTTCCTCCAATTTCTCTTCCAGGGAATCTCCCCTTAAACTTTGCGCAATTATCTTTCCTTCGGGATCAACTAAAACATTAAAAGGTATACCTGAAAAATTAAATGTTGAAACGGCAGCGCTGTTCCATTCCTGGAGATCACTCACCTGTGTCCACGAAAGTTTATCGGTCTCAATGGCTCCTAACCAATCCTCTTTTTCTTTGTCCAGGGATACCCCGAGTATTGTGAAATTTTTGTTTTTGTATTTGTTGTAAGCTTGTACCACATTTGGGTTTTCCTTTCTGCAAGGCAGACACCAGCTGGCCCAAAAATCTACCAGGACATATTTGCCCTTAAAAGAATTAAGCGTGATCGTTTTTCCATTTACATCCGGCAAAGAAAGTTCAGGAGCTTGTTTATTTATCCACTGCGGTTCATCAATTGGTTGCGATTTTTGTTTTGCAAGAGCAAGTTGCCTCTCGTTCATCTCTTTTATCTTCGCCACGCCCTTGTGCGCCGGGAATTTTGTTACGATGCCATTTAATAATGCCTGGTAATCTTCCATTGAAAATACCTGGGAACTGGTGCTTAAAGCCCAGGAGCTTGTGATAGGGTCATTGGAACTTTTAATAAACCCGCTCACATAATTTCTCAGATCGTCTAACTGGGCTACACCCCGCTCGTTAATACTTCTCACTCTACTGCTGCTATCAGGAACTCCTGATTTCCTAAGGCTATCAATTTCATGACCAAGTGCATATAATACTGACCATTTACCCGAAGTTTTTACAGAAAAATCTTTTAAAGATTTACTTGCCTCAGATCCTTTTACCTCGTAGTCAGTTTGATTTTGAGCATCGGCATTTACAACAATTTTCGAAACATCATTTATCACATACGCAAAAGGGTATATCTCGCCTTTGAGAAATAAGCTGAATAATGATTCTTCGGTAGATTTTGCTTTTAAGCTATAGGAGCCATCTTTTCCGACAATGGAAGAATCCGCAATGATCCTTTCCCCGGAACCCAAAGGAGTTTCCTGCAAATAGACCATTTTATCAACGCTGTTCCTGACATGACCACTTACTTCAAATTGCTTAGATGCCTCATGCTTACATGATAACACAAACAAGACAGCTAAAGCCAAAAAAAATTTTCGCATAGTATATTCAGGATTTTAATTTTTCGGATAAAATATCGTTTGTCATTTTGGGATCCGCTTTTCCTTTTGATAATTTCATGACCTCGCCAACAAATAAGCCCATTAGACCCTTTTTTCCCTTTTTAAACTCTTTTACCTTTTCAGGAAATTTATTTAATACCTGTTCAATCAAATTTTCAATGTTATCGGTATTGGTGTCAAGTGACCAATTCTTTTCTTCGGCAATACTGACCGGGTCCTTCTGCGGATCTTTGAGTAATTCGTTAAAAAGTTTTGTTGATGCAATCGAAAAACTCAATTTTCCATCTTCTACCAGCTTTATTACACTGGCCAATTTTTCCGGTGTAACCGGAAATTGACCTATTTCCTCATTGTTTTCGTTCTGCCATGATTTCACCGGCCCCAGCATCCAGTTAGCCGCTGCCTTAAATTTTACCCCTCCGCCTATTACTTTTTCAAAATAGTCGGCAAATTCTTTTTCTTCCGTTAAAATAGCCGCATCATACTCCGACAAATGATATTTGCTGATATATCTTTTAGAACGTTGCCCGTGTAATTCAGGGATCGACCTTCGAACATCATCAATGAATTCATCCGTCAGAAAAAATTTTGTAAGATCAGGGTCCGGGAAATACCTGTAGTCATCCGCATCTTCTTTATCGCGAATGGAGAATGTTGTTCCACTATCGGCATCAAAACTTCTTGTTTGCTGAATAATTTCTGCCCCCTGCTCAAGCATTTCGATCATCCGCCTGCTTTCAAACTCAACGGCTCGTTTTACATTGCGAATTGAATTAAGGTTTTTTACCTCGGCTTTTGTGCCCAGCTTGATATCACCTTTTTTTCTTACAGAAATATTTGCATCACAACGAAGGCTTCCTTCTTCCATATTACCGTCACATATGTCAAGGTAACGAACGAGTTTACGTAACTCAGACAGGTAGGCGTAGGCTTCTTCACCGTTACGTATGTCTGGTTCACTTACAATTTCAATCAAAGACACACCGGCGCGATTAAAATCAAGAGCGGTCTTTCCAGGATCAACATCATGTAAACTTTTACCGGCATCCTCTTCCATATGTATCCTGTTTAACCGAATATTTTTTTCTTCATTTTTTATCCTGATCGTAATATAGCCGGATTTGCAAATAGGAGTTGTGTGCTGAGATAACTGGTATCCTTTGGGGAGATCAGGATAGAAATAATTTTTCCTTGCAAAATAATTCTCTTTCACGATCTCAGAATGACAAGCCAGCCCCATTTTTATGGCAAACTCGATCGCCTTTTTGTTCATTTTCGGCAGAGTGCCCGGATGAGCCAGGGTTATTGCGCTTACATGAGTGTTCGGCAACGATCCAAATGCAGAACTGTCACCACAAAACAATTTACTTTGAGTCAATAATTGCGCATGAACTTCCAGTCCAACTACCGTTTCGTATGCGTCATAATTAATGGTCATGATAAGCTGCAAAAATAAGAAACCTAACCTTCAATCCCTTTCCCGGCCGCGTGTCGCCCATAGCTTTAGCGGTGAGTAAAGGAGAGAGAACGCAATCGGAAGAACTGAAGCTTGGAATAACGCAACCGAGCCTTTCTCCGCACGAGAAGGATAAGGCAAAAAAGAAAGTCCCGACAAGTCGGGACTATACATGCTCGATGTATATGGAGTTAAAGATCTGCCGTCTTTAATTTACGTGGCATTCTTACTTCAATGTTCTGCATCTTACCTGCACGTTTAATTTTTAGCATGACAGAGGGTTTGTCCCTGCTTTCACGAATGATCCTCGCTACTTCATCTGCACTGTTTACTTCCTTGTCGTTGATAGCAGTAATGATATCATTTTCTTTCACACCCGCTTTCTGACCATTGCCTTCATCGTCAACATCGATCACTTTCACACCTTTGCCATCTTCTGTATCCTGGACAGAAAGTCCAAGCTTCGGGCGATTGTCAGAAAAAGAATAATATTGACCTGGTGCTATTTTTATTTTTGGATGAGCATCACCCTTGGGGGCGATCATATCAAACTTCATATTAGGCATATTGAATGCATTAAAGTCCGATCCCTTCCATTTACCCAATTCTGCGGTAACTTTTTGTTCTTTTTTATCCCTGAGATAGGTAATGTTTACTTTATCACCCGGCTTATGGCTACGGATGAGCTTTGTGAGATCGTCAGGATCATCAACTTTTTTGTCATCCACTTTTGTAATGATATCATCTTCCTTCAAACCGGCTTTATCGGCACCGCTACCTTCGGTAATGTCAGTTATTCTTAACCCATCATCATCACTTTCAGTAACTACACCAAGCATGGCCGTATTTCCGTCTTCATATAACATTTTGAAATTGTCATCATCATTCCAATTATAACTCCAGGCACTCCCTGGTGAATTATAGGCCATTACTGTATGACCGTCTTTAATTTTATGCCGGTTAACTGAGATGTCATCGCCCTTAAGATCTTCAATGGGTTTTCCGTTTACTGTCACTTTATCACCATCGATTTCGACAGTAACTTTTCCCTTGTCAGCGTTTTTTCTTGTAATGATAATTTGCTCGACATCTTTTTTGTCGGATTTATCTTTTTCTTTTTCATCCTGGGCATGGATCGCAACAGGTGCTATCAGCAGGCTGGCAAGGATAACTGCTGATAATTTTGGGAGAATTCTCTGCATAGCTTATTTTTTTTAATTTAGACTCTACGTTAAGTTTCGTAGTTCAAATATAAAGACATTTCTTCAAATACGAAACACTTCGGAAATGTTAAAATCAATTCCTTTTTAAATGGCCCTATAATTTGATAGCCGGATTGCTCACCTGATAAGTTTTGTGAAGGTAACCATGCATAACCTCTTCACGAAGATATTTCATACCACA
>Ga0207706_10006984_pt1 | contig 10435 bp, 18 predicted proteins | sample KBSC53metaG_FD_184318 | JGI IMG/M metagenome (GOLD analysis project Ga0207706, IMG submission 184318) | Corn rhizosphere microbial communities from Kellogg Biological Station, Michigan, USA - KBS C5-3 metaG (SPAdes) (version 2) | ecosystem: Host-associated > Plants > Roots > Rhizosphere > Soil ... | reverse complement strand
GGAAATACTTACGGATGCCTTCGCCGCTTGTCACAACTTCAGTCGAGTTTGTCCCATAGAACTGCGCGTCCGGCGCGAAGAAGGTCGTGATGTGATCGTGATTGTCGGTGGTGAACGCAACGAAGAACTTCTGATACGCAGCCAGGGCGTCCTCTTTGGACCCCGCCAGGACCGGAGGGCAAAGCAGGAGAGCGATCGACAGCAGGGTGATGCGGCTTGACATTTGGATGCTCCCGAGCGTGGTGCGACGGTCTGCGAAAAGCGATCGCGATCGCTGGCTCATTCGGCAATCAAGGTCTCGAACGCAGCTCCCGCGAGACCATCGTCGCCAGGCCCGCCGCTGCCATACAGGCGAGTCCGCTGGCCCAGAGTGGAATGGCCACGCCATCGATCGTGATCGGCCAGCCCAGCACGAGCCTGAGCGCCTGCAGCAGGGACACCAGCCAGAGGACGACGACAGCGACGACGGTGAAAGGCCTGCTCATTCGCGCTCCTGTGGTGAATCCGGCCACGACTGTGCGTCGTCCGCTCGACGGAGGCGGTCAGGCGCAGGCACACGGTACTCCAACGCCCAGTAGTGTTCCCACCGACGATAGACCGGAGCGTCGCCCAGCCCCGCTCGCATGAGCGCGTGGAGTTGCGCTTCGGTCGGAAAGTTCTTGAGCACTCGATGGATCGAGCCGTCGCTCAAGCTCCTGCGTTGATACGTGTTGCCGCCGGCGTCCTGGTCGACGATGGCCGAAGAGCTTCCCGCCACGAACAGATTGTCCAGCAGCACGACGCGCCCGCCTGGCGCAAGCGCCGAGTTGAGCCCAAGCAGGAACTCGCGCTGCCGTTCGAGCGGGACATGCGAGAACCAAAAGCCTGCGAAGGCTGCGCTGAACCGGCGAGCGAAGCGGGGGAGCGCGTAGGCGTCACCGACGTGAAACTCGACATTGGGCGCGGTGACCCGCTCCTTGGCGATTCGCAGCGTTTCCGGCGATGAATCGAGCGCGACGACAGCCGAAGCAACCGGAGCGATGAACTGGGTCCAGTAGCCGGTGCCGCACGCCACTTCCAGGACGGCCGCGCCCGCCAGCACGGAGGGCAGCCACTGCTCGATCTGGCGGAGGTCGGACTGGCGCTCGGGCTTGAGGTAAACGCGGTCGTACTCACCCGCGCGAGCGGCGTAGTACGACTGCAGGGACGACACGCGAGAGAGAGTCCGCGTCACCAGACCGTGTAGACCATGAAGAAGCCGGCCACCGTCATGACCGTCAGCGTCGCCAGGAACAGCAGCTCGATGATCTCCGTCAGGAGCGCGGCGCGCTTGTGGGAGCGCGTCCTCAGCGCGAAGGTGATGAGGTAGATGCAGAGCAGGAAGGTCGCGGCGCAGGTCGCCAAGACGTCGTCGATCGCCGTTGCCGCGCCCCGGTGCGAGGTGTTGATGAACGCGACGATGCCGATGCAGAGTCCCGCCAGGGTCCCGCACAGCGAGAGCAGGCTCGTCAGCTCGTCGCGCCGGATCGGTGCGTCGCCGGAGTTCTTCATGCGTGAACCGATTTGACGAGGACTCGCGACTTGCAATGGACGTACATGATTCGCGCTTCGGCGGAGGGATCAGACGACACGCTCGTCGATGGCGCGCCACCAACTGTATGCCCTGGGTGGGGACAGCGCGTATGAGAAGTAGTTGCCTCCGCCATTGGGCGGCTGGTCGAAGCGCCGGCTGATCGGCTCTTGCGTGAGATAGCAATAGAGCAGCGTTCCGACTGCGCCGTGGGAGACGATGGCGACTGTGGCCAGGCCGCGTGTTGCCGCCGATATCTTGTGTGCGGCCGTCACCACTCTTGTCTGGGCATCGATCGCGCGCTCCCAGCCCCCGACGGAGCGATGCGGTTCTGCGAAGAAGGCATTCGCCACTTGCTCGAACTCGTGCGCCGGCAGATAGCCGGTGGAGGACCGATCGTTCTCGCCCAGTTCGGCGACCTCGGTGACGGGTAGCGACAGATGGTCGGCGAGATGGGCAGCGCTGTCCGTCGCCTTTCGCTCCGCGCTGGAGAAGATGGCGGCGACGCTCGCTACCCAGGGAAGGTCCAAGCACGCCCGCATCCGTGAGTGTCCTTCCTCGGACAGCGGCCACTCTGGCACAGGGATGTCTGGCCGTACCTGGACGTTGGGATGAGTGACAAAGTAGAAAGTGCAGCTCATGCGTCCGAGGATGTAGGAGCCGCGTCGCCGCCAGGCCGAGCCGCCCTCACAGGTGGACGACATGCGCAGGTGAAGCAAACCTGTCGTTCGCGCCATCCACGTAGGTGATCGGAATCCGGGCGAGTTCCTCCTCGGTCACGCCCGCCAGGCAGCCGATGTTGACGCCGTACATCGTTCCGATCGGCGTCTCCGTGCCGACTCCGAAGGGGCGGACGCCGCAGCACCTGCAGAAGAAGTGCAGGTTCTTGCGGGTGCCGAAGCGGTACTCCGTGAGCTCGCTCGCGCCGGCCAGGAGGCGGAAGTGCTCCGGCGTCGCCACGGCGGGCCAGAACCTGGTTCTGCGGCAGATCGAGCAGTTGCAGCGATAGGAGCTTTGGGCAAGGTCGAGGTCGGCCTCGAACTTGATCGCTCCGCAGTGGCAACTCCCGCTATAGGTCTTGAGCATGGCTTGAGCCTCACTTTGCCATGCCGCGAAGGGAGCCGCGCAGTCGGCGGGCCAGCAGGGGAGCGAAGAGGGTGAAGACGAGCACCACAGGCCAGAGATTCCCCTCATGAAAGGTGTACGCCTCCAGCAGCTGGCTCCAGGACTTGTGCTGTACCAGCCGGCCGAAGCCGAACTCAAAGCTCAGTGTGAGAGACAACCAAAGGAGTCCGATCCAAAGACAGCGCAACACATCGAGCGCGCCGAACCAAGGGACGAGGGCAATCGATACGAGCAGGATGCACGCCACGAGAAAGAGGCCGCTGACGGCCAATCCGGCTGCCGGACCGAGTTGCGGTACCAGAAACCCTTCGCGAAGGCCGCCGTTGATGACCGCGCAGAGAAGGATCAGCATCCATCCGAGAAAGGCCTTGAGCGCGAGCATGGACGGCGGCTCACTGTGCCGGCCGACGTCGGGAGCGGTCAAACGCCACCGTCTTCATGCAAGGTCTTCTGCATGTTGAGGCCGGTGACTTCGTAGCCAAGCCTCTCGTAGAGCTTGCGAGCAGGCGTGTTGAACGCGAACACATGCAGACCGATGGTGGTCGCGCCCAGTTCTCGGCAGAACGGTTCGAGCGCCTCGAAGGCGCGCTTTGCATGACCCTTGCCGCGGTGCGCCTCTGCAATTTCAACGTTGTACACATAACCCCTCGGTGTCCCGGTCGCGTTTTGCACCGCAAGCCACAAGCTGCCGACCGCGGAACTGGTTTCGGGGTCCAAGATCTCGAAGAGGTATGCGCCCTTGGTGGCTCGTCCTTCTGGCAAGAGCCGGTGGTGCTCGGCTCGCGAAAGCTCCAGCGCAGACTCCGGCGGCCACCTTCCCGATGCGACGTTCTGGCTGGCATACGCTTCGATCGCAGACCGCTGGAACTCGACGAACGCGGCTTCAGACATCGGGACGAGCGCGGTCATGAGCGCAGTGGGTGTGAGCGAGCCCAAGTTGGCACCGTGCGCCCGAACGGGTCAGGTCTCACCCGCTCCGTTCGCTGCCCACCTGTATTTGACGTCCTCGAGCTTCCATGTGGGCTCGAAACCGCGCTCGACGGCAACGAAGCCGTGCTTCTCGTAGAACTGACACGCTCTCGTGTTGCGCGTGAACGCATACAGCCAGAGGCTACCCGCAGAGCGGCCTTTCGACAACGCCAGCAGTGCCGAGCCGATGCCGTGCCGATGCAGACCCACCTGCACGTGCAGCTGTGCGATCGACTCGGAGGAGGAAGCGATGAACCCGACCAGCTGGGACTCGAGCAGCGCCAACGTGACGCGGTTTGCCGGAACGATCTGCGAAACGAAGTACTCGCGCTGATCCGCCACGGGATGCGGGTCCGTGACACCGACACCAAACTCAAACGCCTCACGCCACAACCGCACCAGGCGATCGAGGTAAGACGCTTCGTACTCGATGAGCTCGAGGGCCATCTAGGGCGGCCCGAGGGATGTAGCGTTCGACATGGCGGCCGTCGGAAACGGGCGAAGTCTCTGGCGCGCGTCCGTTCGACGCAAGCGTCAGCTCAAGGTCGTGCCGCCGGGGACCTGGCGACGCACTCGAAAATCAGTTCGACCCGCGCAAAGTTGCTGGCGATGAACGGCGGTCTCGCAGCGGTTTCGACAAGCCCGTGCATTGCCTTGCCCTTGCGTTCGCAATGGGCAGCAGCCATCGCTTCCGCGCTGGAGCGGACCGTCTGCAACGTCACGAAGCCGGTTGCACCTTCCTGAAATACCCGGTACGACTCTTCGCCTGGCGTTGGCCGGCCCAACATCACCGTTTCTCCGTCGTATGTCGCACCTTCGAAGTGCGACTTGCTCGTCGCGGCCGGTTGGATGGGCGGAGCGCTCGCGCAACCGGTGAGAAGAACCGCGACGACGAGCAATGCGCTACGCATGCGAGGGCTCCTGTTCCAATGGGACCTAGCGTTCGACATGGTCGGCAGCCGGAGCCACGCCACGCCCGGGGGAGGGCGACGTCCGCTCGATCGCGGGGTGAGCCGACATGCGCTCGAAGACGCGCCTGACTTCATGCATGTTGGCTAACGTTGACATGAGCGGCGGCCGGAAGCAAGTGGAGCTTGCTGGAGGACGTCCGCTCGACGGGCGTCATGTCCCGCCGCGCCGTTCAAAGGCTTGCGGCGTACGCGTTGAGTGCAGGAAGGCAAGGCGCCATCCGGATTTCTGACGACGAAGCAGAACCGTCTCGAGCCACGACATCGGAGTTGGACGAGAGCCGGGAGTTTCGGTGATGAAGCCGCGGTTCACGTACACGACAACCGCAAGGCTGTCTTGCAGTTCGACCTGCGGCGAGTTGACCGACCATTGATACCGCCTGCCCTGGGCGTGGTACCTGCTCATCAGTTCGAACAGCTCCGGACCGGTCATGGCGATGCCGTTCTCGAAGGCGTGAAAGTCCTCGCAGAAGACTTCCCTGAGAAGCGCCTTGTCGTTGTTGCCGATGGCGGCGAACGCACGCTCGATCGCTGCAACCACGTCCTGCACATCAGCGCTCACGCCACCTCCTTCATTCCACACCTCGGGCTAAGCGACACCGTCGAGCACCTGTTGGACGCTGAGCTGGATAACAGCTCGATCATGAAGGAGCAATACGCAGCCGACGTCGGTTTGCGGCGAGTCGAAGGACTCGAGTAGGTTGGCGAAGATACGCCAGTCGCCGAATTCTCGGCAAAGGAGGGACTGAAGCTTCGACAGCAGGTGCACCGACAGTGCTCGCTTGACGAGCGTAACGCTGCGGCACTTGTTTGGATACCAGTCCGCGTTCGTGGAGACGAGTTCACTCGCGCGAAGCAAGGGGTTGGATGTGAGGATCTCCGCTTCGATACGACGTGCGAGTTCTTCATCTGATCTCGCATACGTCAACTCTTCTTGCGGAGAAGCGAAGGCGACCTCTACGTCGCCCAGGCGCCGGGCGGTCTTCGGCCGGTGGAACGGTCAAGCGTCAAGGTAGTTCGCTGGAAAGAAGTGCCGTTCGACAAGTTCGATCCAGATGTGAAGGACCTTGATGTGCAGCTCCTGCACACGATCGGCGAACGTTCCGCCAGGCGTGCAGACATAGACGGTGCTCAGCTTGGAGAGCACTTCACTTGGCCTGCCACTCAGTACAACGACGCTCATTCCCAACGACTTTGCCGTTTCGGTGGCGCGAATGACGTTCTTGCTCGTTCCGCTCGTCGTCAACGCGACAAGGCAATCGCCTTGTCGCCCGTGTGCCTCGAGGTAGCGCGAGAAGATGTACTCGTATCCGAGATCGTTGCCGACGCAGCTGATGTGCCCGGCATCGCTGATCGCCGTAGCCGCCAGCGCGCCGCGGTCCCGGCGATAGCGGCCAGTCAGTTCTTCCGCGAAGTGCATGGCGTCACACATCGAACCGCCGTTGCCGCACGAAAAGACGCGACCTCGGCGTTCAAAGGTCTGCACCAGGACGCCGGCCGCCCGCTCGACCGCGCCGAGTGCCGACGGATTGCGAAGCAGCGCTTCGAGTGCAGCCTTCGCCTCGCGCAGGCTCGATTCGATGTGCTGCTTCATGACGGCAGGTTTGCGAGCCCTGCCTTGACGACAGCAGCGACGGCCGCAAGCTCGCTGTCCGGCACGCGCGGGGTGCTGCGAAACGTGACCTGCTCTTCGACGATGTACTGGCGAGAGGTGATGTCCGAGGCCTCGACCAGCGGCAGGACATGAGCGTGCGCGTGTGCGATATCGGTGCCGGTGAACAGGAATGCGACGCGCTCGACGCCGCAATGCTTGCGCAGTACCGGGGCCAGCCGCTGAGCGACCGAGAAGATCTCGTGCGCTAACTCGGCAGGCAGTGCATCGAAGTACGGGAAGTGCGCGCGCGGAATGACCTGCACATGACCGCTGCGAATCGGGTGGATGTCGAGGAAGGCGACGACGCTGGCGGACTCGTAGACGCGGTGCGCGTGGACCGTGCCGGCGGCGATCCCGCAGAAGAGGCATTCAGTCCTGCTGCTCATGTCGCCTCGGTGAAATGATCAGTCGACGCACCTGCGCTTGGCACCGACATGTGAGTACAACTGGCCGAGGGTCAGTCCCTCGTGCCAGACGGCCGAGAGTTCAATGTCGTACTTGCGTCGAAGGTCTCGAGCGAGTGTCTCCAGCTCCAACGCATCGGCAAGCAAAGGGCTCGGATACAACGCTCGATAGATGCGAAGGATCTCGTCGTCTGGGTTCAGCTTGAACTTCTGGTCGTCGTTGAAAGCGAACGACGAGACGAAGAGGGACAGGAAGTCCCGGATATCGGCTTTGCCCGCTTCCGGGAATTGCCTGCGCCAGCCCTTGCCTTGGCAGGAACGGGTGCCGTACGCAGCGGGAAGACGGCCGCCGAAAAGGGCGGCCCAGCCGACGGCCACGGTTGCCGCCGCAATCAGTGCGACGAGTGCTAGCGACATTCCTTGGATTGCCTAAGGGAGTGAGGTGACGCGTGCATTTCGAGGACCAACTGCTTCAACCATACCAGCTAGCTCTTGATCGACCGAGTGAGAATGCCCTTGAAATCTTCGAACCCGAGGGGGGCGGACGTGTGCTCGTGCGCGATCCGAAAGACGTGCCCACTCTCGCGCAATAGCCACGTGATTCGGTTTTGCATGGAGCGCAGCGCCTCACCCTGTGCCGACTCCGCGGCATAGGTGACGATGGCGCTGATCACCGCCATCGAGCTCTCGGCGGCAGTTTGCACGTCAGAGAAACTTACCCGGACGCGCTCGCTTCCCAGCGACGAGAACCAGCCTTCGACGGCGATACGCCACGCGGGCGCTCCGTCGTACAGCCAGATGCCCCAAGCGTCGAACACTCGCACGGTCGGGTGGTAGAGGCGCATGAAGGCGTCGACATCCTTGGCCAGAACCGCTGCCGCATACGAGCCCATGATCCGCGAGCTTTCCTTTTCCGGGTCACTCACGTCAACTCTCCCGCTTGTTTGGCTTCATCATTAGACGCAGTTCGCTGGAACGGCGACCGAAGGTTGTGGCATCACTTCGCGATACGCTGCCCGTGAAGGTCGGTCCGTGCTGCGATGTCCTCACTTGAGTTGATGCGAGCTTCGAGGTCTGCGCGGACCCGTCATGGTGCACGACGCAACGATCTGAACAGGAACCAGGCGACTCCAAGGACAAAGCCGAGCGGGGCGGTGATGAACACCGAACCCAAGCCGCACAGCTCGCCGAGGTCGAGGAGCAAGCAGAAGAGGACAAAACCCAAGACGTAGCCGGCCGCGCCGGACAATAAGCCGTAGCCGGCCACGCCCGCGACGAACTGGCCGGCGAAACCCTCCGAGTTGCCCCGTTCGCGACCGACGGCGGCAGCCCGCGGATAGCAGGCAGCGGCGACCAAGACCGCAGCGATCGGCGACAACAACCATGCGAGGAGCCACTTCACTGAGTGCACCTAACGTCGACCTGAGCGGCAGCAGTAAGCAGGGGCAGCCTGCTGGAGGCTGCCGCAATTCGCTCGTTCTCGCGCGAACTGGATTCGCGCCACTGATCATTGACCTGCACGGCGGCGCAGCCACACATCACGAGCGCGGACACGAGCAAGACGGCTCGCAGGGGCGAATGAAACATAAGGGCCTCCTGTTTCTCATCAGATGCAAGGCTAAACATTCTGGGCGATGCGCCACAGAACCCCCGAGGGATCCCAAAGCGCGAAGTCGCGCATGCGCCAGGGCTGCTGCACTATTGCTGACACCTTCACGCCATACCGTTGCGCAAGCCCGGCGCTGGCGACTCTCGCGTGCCAGGCATCCACGTCTTCGACGAGGAGATGAAGCATGAGGTTTTCCGCAAGCTCCTTGTTGTAGAAGTCCTGAAGCAGGAAGCTCGCCTCGTCATGCAGGAAGTAGGCCACGCCGCCGACTTCAGACCTCTCGGTGAAACCCAGCTCGGCATAGAAGCGCCGCGACAGCGCGAAGTCGCGCGCCGGGACGAAAGGCTTCAGCTCGACCACACGCAAAGACACGGCGCCGCTCCTGTTGCCTGACGTTTGCCATCGGGCGCGATCACGAGGCGGCGAAGCTGGCTCTTGGCTGTCCGCTCGATGGAACGGTCAAACACCGCTGGCGAACGCCGCTCACCGCTTGATCAGCGGTACGAACTTGAAGAACAAGGCAAACATGGCGAGCGCACCGACCACCCAGGCAGCGATCGACAGTGCCGGCGTCGGCGCGAATGGAGCGACGGTCGTGGCGACCATGAACGGTGCTATCGCGACCAAGCTCCTGCCCGCCGACACACCCACCTTGCGGCCACATGCGGTGCAGGTCGCCGGAAAGGCGGGCCCCAGGAGGGCGCGACGCAGCGCCGATATGCCGGGCTTGTTGCAGTGTGGGCAGGCGTACATGGTCATCAAGGGGTGCCTGGATATCGATGACACGTGACTGTCCACCTTCACTGTCCGTTGTGAAAGGGTGAAAGTGGACGAACGGCGCAGGCGCACTCGGGAGAGTGGATTGACAGGCCGGTTTGCGCAGATGCTGTATGAATGTACAGTATCTCCCCCGCCCCTGCGCGAACGCTTTGTTCCGTGCTACCGCGCTACGCCGAGCTCCACTGCAAGAGCAACTTCAGCTTCCTGACCGGCGCGTCGCACCCGGAGGAGCTGGTCGAGCGCGCCGCCGCGCTCGGCTACGGCGCGCTCGCGATCACCGACGAGTGCTCGCTCGCCGGCGTCGTGCGCGCGCACCTCGAGGCGAAGACGCAGCAGCTGCACCTCGTCATCGGCAGCGAGATGCGCCTGACGCTGCCCGGCAGCGGCGCGCCGCACGCGCGCCTGGTGCTGCTCGCGCAGACGCGGCGCGGCTACGGCAACCTCTCGCACTGGATCACGGTCGCGCGCCGGCGCGCCGAGAAAGGGGCATACGTCGCCCATCCCGGCGACGTCGAAGGCAAGGTGCCGAACGCGCCCACGCTCGCCGGCCTGCCCGAGTGCCTGGCGCTGCTCGTGCCCTCGGCGTCGCAGCCCTTCGAAGACGTGTTCGCGCACGCCATGTGGCTCAAGACCTGGTTCCAGGCCCGCGCCGCGATCGCCCTCGAGCTGCTGCACCGCGCCGGCGACGACGACCTCGTCGACACGGCCGTTCGGGTGTCGCAGTTCACCGGCCTGCCGATCGTCGCCGCCGGCGACGTGCTGATGCACGTCCGCTCGCGCAAGCCCCTGCAGGACACGCTCACCGCGACGCGCCTCGCCAGGCCGGTCGCCGAATGCGGCTTCGCGCTCGAGCCCAACGCCGAGCAGCACCTGCGTTCGCGCGGTCGCCTGGCCGCGCTCTACCAGCCCGAGTGGCTCGAGAACACGATGGTCTTCGCCGGCCGCTGCAGCTTCTCGCTCGGCGAGCTGAAGTACGAGTACCCGCAGGAGATCGTTCCCGCAGGCGAGACGCCGGCCTCGTGGCTCAGGAAGCTGGTCGAGGCCGGCATTCCGCACCGTTTCCCCGTCGGCCTTTCCGACCAATACCGGCGCATCATCGAAAGCGAGCTCGCGGTCATCGCCGAGCTCGAGTACGAGGCCTACTTCCTCACCGTCGCCGACATCGTCGCGTGGGCGCGCACGCAGGGCATCCTGTGCCAGGGCCGCGGCAGCGCCGCCAACTCGCTCGTCTGCTATTGCCTGCACGTCACCGAGGTCGACCCGCGCCGCGCGACGCTGCTCTTCGGCCGCTTCATCAGCGTCGAGCGCAACGAGCCGCCCGACATCGACATCGACTTCGAGCACCAGCGCCGCGAGGAGGTGATCCAGTACATCTAC
>Ga0207706_10006983_pt1 | contig 10437 bp, 6 predicted proteins | sample KBSC53metaG_FD_184318 | JGI IMG/M metagenome (GOLD analysis project Ga0207706, IMG submission 184318) | Corn rhizosphere microbial communities from Kellogg Biological Station, Michigan, USA - KBS C5-3 metaG (SPAdes) (version 2) | ecosystem: Host-associated > Plants > Roots > Rhizosphere > Soil ... | reverse complement strand
TAAGGTCTTCGGCAAGCGGCCGCAGAACCGCAAGCGCCGGTTCGTAATTTCCCTGCTGCCATTGGATCAGGCCAATGTAAAACGAAGCTTCGGCGTAGCCTTCGTCGCCGCATCGCGGTGCTTTGTTCTCGTTTTTCGCCTTGTCCTTGCACTGCTGGTTCGCGTTTATGACCTGCTCGAAGGCACCAATGGCATCGGCCGATTTTCGCTGACCGAGATAAAGATGGCCCAGCTCAAGTGCGGCGTCCGAATAAATTCCGTCAGGCGTCGCTTCGGTAAAAAGCCGCATCGCGTTTTTGAAATAATTCTCCTTCGCTTCGGGTGCTGCCGTCAGAAGGCCCTTAATATACGCCTCGAATGCACGGGCAGGAACCTTTGTCGCCGTTTCGATCATCTGATTTTGCGAATACGGCAATGCCTTGTCGCGCTGGTACAAGATCTGATATGCAACCTGTCCCTGAACGGTTTGCAGGTTCCCGAGTGCGTCCGTCAGCGTGATGTCGCGCGTTATGCGGCGGCCGTCGGGCAACTCCTCATTCAAAAAACGCCCCTCGTTTATGCGGATGATCTTTGCGGTGACGTTGACCGTTGCGGCGAGGTCGCCCTGCGCCGGAACGATGTTGTAACTGCCGGTAATCAAAAGCGTTGCTCCGGCGTCGCGGGCGAGTTTCAGCGAGGTGGCGAGGCTCGGAAGACTGGTCAGCGGGATCCTCAAACGCTGTTGGACAATTTTGCGTTCCTCGTTCGATATTACGTTGACTCCGGGCACGCGCAGAAGATCCGAAAGCGAGTCGGCAAAACTCTCTCCGACCCAGCTAAATTCAGGCTTTCGTGAGGCGTTTTCGAACGGCAGCACCATGACGGTGTCGCCGACGGGCTGCGGCGCCTGGGCCTCAACGAGCCCCAAACTCATCAAAATCAAAACCGCAGCAAATATAGATCTTTTCAGCATTTTTCTCCCGTAAAACAAAAAATTCGCTTGATTAGAAGCGAATCGACCGAAACGGTTTGATGCAAAATTGTTGCTAAAAGATGGTAACCGGTACGGGATTTGAACCCGTGTTGCCGCCGTGAAAGGGCGGTGTCCTAGACCCCTAGACGAACCGGTCGCGCGTCGTGGAAAGTATGACGGAAACTCGCAAAAACCACTCAAAGATCACACTTCCCTGCCGCGGACGAACAGCTAGGATATCGAACAGGAAAAACCTTGTCAAACCGGAATGAGTTTCAGCCGTCTGTCGCCGAATATGCTTTCCGCCTGTTTCGGTGTCATTTCCGGGCGGTTCATCGCTCAAAAATTGTCCCATTTTGTCTCAACTTGGGACAAGAGCAAAAAGCGAAACGCTGAAAACAAAGGGTTTATTCTTGTCCCAACTTGTCCCATTATCTTACGATTTTTTTCCGTGACCCTGCGAAGCGGTTGGTGGTCAGAAATTTTCAAACATCAAATGAGGTTATGAAGCCACGAAAAACACGAACAAGAATCACGTGATTCCGAAGCTCAAGCCCCTAACCCATTTTACACCATGTTGCGATGTTCGAACAATATCTTATAAACGGTACAGCGGCACGACCTGGTTTTCAAGATTCACATCTTTTGTAGATAATTCTCTCAGTGTTATTACTTGCAAAACCGAACGGCGAGACGATCCGGCGTTTTTTGGAGACGCAGAAAAATGCGGAGTTCTCCTATGCCGAGGTCGGAGCCTCGACGTCGGGTTCGCCGTCGGGTTACAACATCGACCACAACCGGATCTTGATGGGCACCGGCGCCGAGGATTTTCGCGCCGCCACCCGCGCCGTTCAACATTGGAGAATGTTCGATATGCCGTGGGTCGAATTGCACCCGCCGAACACGCCGATCGAGCCCGATTCGACAGTCGCGATCGTAGTCCGACACTTCGGATTTTGGTCGCTCAACGCGGCACGTATTGTTTACGTTATCGGGGAAGGCGGCGATATCGATAAATTCGGATTTGCATACGGCACGCTTGCCGAACACGCCGAAAGCGGAGAAGAGCGCTTTTCAGTCGAATTTCATCATGAGAGCGGAGAGGTCTGGTACGACCTGTTCGCATTTTCGAGACCCAATCATTTTTTGGCGCGGCTGGGCTATCCATTAAGCCGGATGCTGCAGCGGCGTTTTGCCCAGGATTCGAAACAGGCGATGGCACGGGCTGTAAAAGAGGAGCATTGAACCCGGAAGCCGGACGGAATTGCGCGGATAAAACAATTAGTGCTCTGTAACCTAAATTTTTGAAAGGATGATTAGCCGCGAATTACACAAATAACGCTGATCGATTTTTCTCTATTCGTGCCATTCGTGTAATTCGTGGCTTAATTTCTTAAACCTTATGCCACAAGACGCGAGTCATGCCCACGAAACGTCATTTCGTGATCACGTAACTCAACACGTATTGCCTTAGCTTTGGCCGGTTGTTTTTCAGGTAATCGGCGTGATCGTCGGCGATTCCTTCATCGGCTTTGGCCATCAAGACAAACGCTTCGAGCACGCCGTCTTTATCCAGTCCTGCGAGCAGCTCAAACTGTTTGTTTGGCGATTTCTGCTCCTGCGCTGCCTTGACTGCAGCTCGCAGCGCCTCGCATTCTTCTTTCAATGTGTGGCGATACTCCTTTTCGTTTGGAAAGGTCTTGGCGAACGTATCTTTCTTCCAACTTTCGCGAGTCGCAAGATAGGCAAGCCATGGCGAAGCGGACGCGTCGTTCGCGTTAAGAGCAACTTTCGGGATGGCCTTTCCCTTTTCATCAAAGGTGAATTCGGGCACATCGACGACCGGATGCCCTAATTTGGAGCCTGTTATCTCTGCCCATTGGCTTATTCCGCGCGGGGACATTTGGCTGTAAGGTTCGGTGATGAGCGCTTCGACGTATCGGTCGCGGGCCAGATCGTACTTCTTCTGCTTCATGAACGGAGTTGCCGAATAACGGTATGCTGTCTCGCGGTTCGGATCGATCGCGATCGCTTTTTGATACCATTTCTCGGCATTGGCCCAATCTCCCCTGGCGGTAAAACAATCGCCGCCGGAGGTGGCAGCCTGATAAAGCTTAGGGTCGAGCGCCAACGCTTTCTCGAACAGCTTCACGGCTTCATCGTATTTCGACTGCGCAAACAGGCTCTCGCCGTCGTTCATGGCCTTTTCAGCCTGCTCGTTTTCGGAATAGTTGTGACTGCCTCCCGCGCTTGGCGCGCCGCTTAAGATCTGGATAAGGGCGTCGTTCGACGGGTCATCAAGGCCGAGCTGTTTTGCCGACTTGAATTGCTCCAGAGCCTTTGCCGAAAGCTGCTTTGCCTCGGCCGTATCACTTACCTGTTTCGACTTGGCGACCAGGCAAAACCCATACAGAAAATGCACCTTCGGCTCATTCGGATTCGCTTTTAGAACGGTCTCGAAATACGGAATCGCCTCAACATAGTTCCCCGCCTGAAAGTACAAAACCGCCTTCGCGGTCGCTAACTGAACCTCATCATCCGTTTGAGCGTTTATCGAACCAAAAGCGGCGAGGACGATGACAAGGCAAGCGAAAAAAGACTTTGAGATTTTAAGCGACATTAAATTTACCTCTTAGTTATTTTGGACATAATACCGTGGTTTACAGACCGAAATCCGGATCTTATTCAGTTTCGTTCACGAGGATTTTCCTTATTTGCATAGCCCCGTCGTTTACGGCGGGGTAACATAGGCGATATAGACACGGAGGGCGTTTTAACGTCCTTCTCGCACCAGGCTTTAGCTCTCTATCTCCTCGATCCGTTCAAGCCTATCATAGATCGAGCCGCGTTTGTGGTGCTCCTTTTGGTTCAGAATATAGTTCACAACCCATCTCAAGTCTTTTGTCCCAAAGCTCACCACACCACAGCCTGACTGCCACCCGAGGGATTTCCCCATTTCATGCGAGCTTGCACCTTTTAACTGACCAATCCAATTGTCGATATCAATCGTTGGCCTGATCGATGTGCCTATATGAACATGGTCGGCTGTGCCGCCGACCGCATGGAAGTAAGCTCCGGGCGTTTCGATTATCTTGTTTTTCAAGAAGGAGTACAGTTCCTTCTCGTTTGAACGGATCATCGGGAGGTTATTTTTTGTGTGCCAGGTTATATGCAGATTTATTTCGGAATATATTCTTCGCGACATAAGGAGAAATTTGAAAGGACGTTAAAACGCCCTTTGACGGTTTATCGGAATCTGTACCCCGTCGTAAACGACGGGGCTATGCTTTCCAGGAACATTGTGCATAGTATAACCATTAAGCAATCCAATTCAAGACGGCACAACTTGTCACTACATTGCGGTTTATCTATCATCTTTCAATAGGTAATCCAGAATGAAAAGAGTCTTTTTGATCGATGCGATGTCGCACATCTTTCGAGCGTTTTTTGCTCCGATGGGTATGAAACAGGAGCCGTTGCGGAACAGCAAAGGTCAGGTGACCCAGGCGGTTTTCGTGTTCACGAACATGCTGAGAAAGCTGCTCAATGACGAAAAGCCCGATTACATCGCGGCCGTTTTCGACACCGAGGTTCCGACGTTCCGGCACGATTCGTTCAAGGCCTATAAGGCGAACCGCGAAGAGATGCCTGCGGACCTGGCGTCCCAAATCCCATATATCATAAAGGTTTGCGAGGTTTTCGACATTCCGATCGTGAAAATGGACGGATTTGAGGCGGACGATGTTATCGGAACGCTTGCGGTGCAGTGCCAGGAAAAGAAAATACAGGCCGTGATCGTCTCGAACGACAAGGACCTTTGCCAGCTCGTGAGCGACCCTTACATTATCGGGATGCGGCAAAATTCGCAAAACGTGAAACGCAAGGTTCCCGTCCCGCCGATCGAATGGTGCGACGAAGCATGGGTGCAAAACAAATTTGGCGTGCCGCCGTCGAAGATAATCGACCTGCTCGGACTAATGGGCGACGCCGTTGATAACATTCCCGGAGCGCCCGGCATCGGCGAAAAAGGAGCGCTCAAGATAGTGCAGGAATTCGGCTCGGCCGAAGCGGCGATGGCTAACGCCGACAAGATAACGCACAAAACGTATCGCGAAAGCCTGCAAAACAACCAGGACATCATCCGCCAGTCGCTGGAGCTTGCAACCATTCACACGTCCGTCCCGGTCACGCTCGATCTCGACGCGCTGACGCACAACCCGCCAAACCGCGAGATGGCATACGCGCTGTTTCGCGAACTGGAATTTAACGCGCTTACCCGCGAGTTTGCGGACTCGGCCGCGCTGTTTCACGACCACCGCGGAGCCGCCGAAAGCGAGGTCGAACGCCATTACAGTCTCGTTAAGACACGCGAGGACCTCGACAAACTCGTCCGCAAGCTGTGGGAAACCGAGCACTGGAGCTTTGAGGTTGACGATTCGAACGCGAGCGAAAGATTAAGCTGTTATCACAAAGCCGCGCCGGCCGGCATAGCGATCGCGAACGCGGCGGGTGTTGCGTATTATGTCGATCTTGAAAATTTTGCAGACGGCAAAGAGTCGGCCGTTTCGGCTCTGCGCGACATCCTCTCGAACGGGTTTCTGGACAAGGTCACGCATGACCTGAAACGCGATATGGGTGTGCTTCGGACACTCGACATTAAACCCGAAGCGGTCAGCGACGACATTATGATAGCGGCGTATTTGCTCGATTCGACGCGGTCGGGCTATTCGGTCCAGCAGCTTGCGCAGGTTCATCTCGACATCGACCCCGCGGCAAATGTGCCGGACGAATTTACGGAATTTGAGTTTCGCACCTGCGAGCGGGCCGATTTTATTTTCCGCCTCGCGCCGGTCTTACGAAGCAAGATCCAGGAAGCAGATCTCACGCGTGTTTATGACGAAATAGAGATGCCGCTGGTGCCCGTGCTCGCCGATATGGAAATGGCCGGAATGAAGGTCGATGCAAAAAGTCTGGTCGCGTTTTCCGAGTTTATCAGCACCGAACTCGACACGCTGCGTGAAAAGATATTCAAGATCTCAGGCCGCGAATTTAACATCGGCTCGCCAAAACAGGTCGGCGAGATATTGGGCGAGCTGAACATCGAAACCGGCCGCAAAACCGCGACGGGACAGATCTCGACCAGCCGCGACATTCTTTTGGAATTGGCCCAAACCTATGAGATCGCGCAGTTTATAATCGATTACCGCGAGCTGGATAAACTAAAGGCGACCTACGCCGATGCTCTGCCGAAAATGATCGATGAGGACGGCCGCATTCACGGCTGCCTGAACCAGACCGTCGCCGCGACCGGACGGCTAAGCTCGACCGATCCGAACCTGCAAAACATACCGATCCGCACAGAGCTCGGCCAGCAGATACGCAAGGCTTTTGTTCCCGAAAAGGGCAACAAGCTGATTTCGGCTGACTATTCGCAGCTCGAGCTGCGGATACTCGCTCACATCACGCGCGACCCCGTTATGCTCGAAGCCTTTCAAAAGAACGAGGACATTCACACAAAAACGGCACAGCTTGTTTTCGGCGCAAAGGACGGCAAGGATCGCGAAAAGCGGCGGCTGGCAAAGATCGTAAATTTCGGCATCGCCTACGCGCTCGAAGCCTTCGGCCTGTCGCAGCGAACCGGCATCAGCCGGGCCGATGCTCGAAAGGTTATCGATGATTATTTTGAAACCTACAAGGGCGTTCGCAAGTATATGGACGAGACGCCCGACCTGGCGCGCGAAAAAGGCTATAACACGTCGCTGTTCGGGCGACGAAGAAATTATCCGTCGATAAACGACCGCAACTATGCAGTCCGCTCCCGCGCCGAGCGCGAAGCGATCAACATGCCGATCCAGGGCACGGCCAGCGACATCGTCAAGATCGCAATGATCAAGGTCGATAAGGCGCTGCACGATGCCGGCCTGAAAACGCAGTTGATAATGCAGATACACGACGAGTTGCTGTTCGAAGCACCCGAAGCCGAGGTCAAACAGGCCGAAGAAATAATCAAACGCGAAATGGAATCTGCAGCCGACATGGACGTTCCGCTGGTAGTAGAGATAGGTGCCGGGACGAACTGGATGAACACCAAGTAAGATTTCTGCAAATTAATTATTAATTAATAATTAGTAATTAAATAATTATTTCCAGAAGATCCGTCGTGGCACGCAATTGTTATGGGTTTTCGCCCGAATCTTTTTAAATTATGAATCGTCAACTCCTTTCGACTGTCCTGCGTCTTGTTTTAAGCGTATCAACAATTTTAATGTTAAATGTTATGGCGAATGCACAAAGTGAATCTAAAAACGTTCCCAAAGAATGGCAGACCCTGGCCGAGCAGACCGGTTATCACAAGACGTGGAATTACGACGAGACGATCGCCTATTCGCAAAAGTTGGATAGAGCGTCGGACAAGATCGTCTATCGCTCGTTCGGCAAGAGCGGGCAGGGACGCGATCTGCCCCTGCTGATCGCTTCGGATGATGGAACGTCTACGCCTGAAGCGGCGCGGAAAAAGGGCAAGGCGATCATCTTCATTCAGGCCGGGATCCACGCGGGCGAGATCGACGGCAAGGACGCGGGACTTGCGCTGCTGCGCGATGCGGTCATTACAAAAACGCGGCCTGAATTGCTAAAGGACGTCGTCATTCTATACGTACCGATCTACAGCGTTGACGGGCACGAAAACTCGAATCCGTACATGCGCATAAATCAGAACGGACCGGACGAGATGGGTTTTCGCGCAAATGCGACGAACCTGAATCTGAACCGTGATTATATGAAGGCAGATGCTCCGGAAACGCGTGCGTGGCTCGCACTTTGGAACGAATGGAAGCCCGATTTTTTCATAGACTGCCACGTCACGGACGGCGCGGATTTTCAGTACAATGTCACGTACGAATACGCGCATTTTCAGGAAGTGTCGCCGCTGTTGAAAAGCTGGATGGACGAGCATTTTGACGGCAAAGTTGTGCCAAAGGTCGAAAGCGAAGGAAATTTATTGACCCATTATGTCGAATTTGCCGGACGCGAAGTGACGGGCGGCATTGCGACGTTCATCGCTACGCCGCGATTTGCTACCGGCTACACGCCGCTCAGAAATCGAATAGGTTTGCTGATCGAAACGCATTCGTGGAAGCCGTATAGATCAAGGGTTCGCGGCACGTACGATGTGCTGCGATACACGATCGAGGAGATCGCCGCGACTAGAGCGAGTCTGTTTGACGTTAATAAAAAAGCTGACGCCGAGACGGTTGAACGCGGAAGAAGTTACGACCCGTCGCGGCGGTTTCCGCTCGTGCTTGACGTGACGGACAAATCGACACCGATCGCGTTCAAAGGACTCGAATACAAGATCGAGGACAGCGCGATCTCTGGCGGGAAAATGATAGTTTACGGCACGAAACCGCTGAATATAACGATTCCGCGTTTTGACGAAGGACGCGTTGTCACGTCCGTCGCGCCGCCGCTTTATTACATCGTCCCGCCGGAATGGAAGGACGTGATAAACGTGCTGAAAATGCACGGTATCAAATTCGAAACGATCAAAAAACCGCTGACCATCGAGGTCGAAAGCTATCGCCTGACGCAGCCGAAATGGGCAACGGCCTCATTCGAAAATCGCGTCACGCTCACCTGCAAACAGACGCCGGTAAAAGAAACGCGGACCTATCCGACCGGTTCGGTCATCGTACCGATGGCGCAAGAGTCGGCGAACGTCGCGATCCATCTGCTCGAACCAAACGGGCCCGATTCGTTTGCTTACTGGGGATTTTTCGATTCGATCTTTGAGCAGAAGGAATATGGCGAAGGTTACATCGTTGAAAAGGTCGCACGTGAAATGCTCGCCAAGGACCCGAACCTGCAAAAGGAATTTGACGAAAAGCTAAAGGATCCGGCGTTTGCGAAAAACCCGCGGGCACGGCTGCAGTTCTTTTACGAGCGCTCGCCGTATTATTTAAACCAGAAGGTCGGCGTTTATCCGGTCGGGAGAATAATTACTCAATTTAGGCAATAGAATTTTACCTGTTAGCTGACTTGCTTATGATCAAACAAACCGAAAAGACTAAAATTCGACGGCTGCCGAAGCGCGGCAACTACGACCGCGACGTGATAAACACGATTCTCGACGAGGCGTTTATCTGCCACGTCGGGTTTGTCTTGGACGGTCAGCCGTATGTGATTCCGACAGGGTTTGCACGCGTCGGCGGCGATTTATATATTCACGGTTCGGCGGCGAGCCGGATGCTGCGAACCCTGTCGGAAAGTGTGGAGGTGTGCGTGACCGTTACGCTGGTCGACGGGCTTGTGCTGGCACGTTCGGCGTTTCATCATTCGATAAACTACCGATCGGTGGTCGTTCTCGGAAAAGCAACGATGGTGGACGATCCTTCGGAAAAGAACAAGGCTCTGGAAGCCATCACCGAACACATCGTACCCGGTCGCTGGGCCGATGTCCGCTGGCCAAATGAGCTTGAGCTCAAGGCCACGACGGTTTTGAAACTCCCGATCGAAGAAGCCTCGGCGAAGATCCGCAGCGGCGGCCCGATCGACGACGATGAAGATTACGACATGGACGTCTGGGCAGGCGTGCTGCCGCTGAGCCTCACGCCGGCCGCCGTGGTGCCGGACGAAAAGATCAAGCCGAATGTCGGCGTGCCTGATTACATTACCGAATATAAACGCGGTTCTTAATTTAGAATTCCCATCATTTACGGCAGCATTGACCGTTTCGCCCTAACGTGCTGGCTTCTGCATATAGAATTACACTCCCGCGATCCTTTTCTTGTATTCCGCCAAAGCTTCGTCGAGGCGTTGTCTTGCGGTCGTATCGCCTGGGACGTTGTGGGACGGGTGGATGTAAAGCTTGACGCCGCGTTCGACCAACATCTCTGCGACCGTGATGACCGTCATCCAGACGCAGGTGACAAAGGCCATTGTCGAAACCGGTCCAAGTTTGTCCTGATGATCTCGGATAGGAACTGAAGCGTCTTCGGCCGGCGTGCAGGTGTCGACAACGATGTCGGCAATGTCGAAGATAGTCTTGCCGCTCGAATGCCGGGTTTGCTTGCCCTTCGCTTCGGCCGCCGAGCCGAAGGCGATGACCTTCATTCCCTTCTTTTTTGCCTCGAGCGCAACGTCAATGTTCACGTTGTTTATCCCCGAATGCGAAAATACCCACATTGTGTCGCGCGGGTCGAAATTATAGCCCTTCATTATCTCGACGCCATAGCCTTCGACGCGTTCGAGAAATACGAATTGATGAACGCCCATCTCGCCCGTTATTCGCGTAAAGAAAGTGAGCGGCAATTCGATCATCGGATGAAAGCCGACAAATCCGCCGATTCGCGGGTACATTTCCTCGATCGGAATAGTCGCGTGGCCGCATCCGAATGTGTGAACCCAACGGTCGCATTCGATGCTGTCGGCCATCGCTTCGGCCGCCGCTTTGATGTTGTCGATCTGTGTTTCTTCGATGCGCGACA
>Ga0207706_10006976_pt1 | contig 10443 bp, 9 predicted proteins | sample KBSC53metaG_FD_184318 | JGI IMG/M metagenome (GOLD analysis project Ga0207706, IMG submission 184318) | Corn rhizosphere microbial communities from Kellogg Biological Station, Michigan, USA - KBS C5-3 metaG (SPAdes) (version 2) | ecosystem: Host-associated > Plants > Roots > Rhizosphere > Soil ... | reverse complement strand
CCGTGTAGTTTTCCGAACCGGCAATAACGAGCGCGTGTCCTCGTTTATTTTTGTATGACCCCGGAAAAAATTCGGTCTGCTTTAACCAGTGCGCAGCGTCGGTTTCCTGCGAAACAAATGCCTGCGATGCGGAATTGTTCACCAACTCGCAGGGCGAACCGATATTCACAACGTGCAGCTCGCCATTAAAATCGGACGCCGGCGGCAGAACATTCGCCAGCTTTGGCGCCGTAAAGCTGACGGTGAGATGAGCGTGGACGTTCGTGCCGATCTGGTTTGCACGGTCGGCATCGAGCCCGGACGGAACATCGAGCGAAACGACGAGCGTTCCGCATTCGTCCGATCCCTCGCAAAATGCATTTATGTACGCCGCGGCCTGTTCGTACATTTCCTCGAGCGGCCGCGACAGCCCTGTCCCGAACAACGCATCGACAAGCACGTCCGGGTCGTCCGCATGAAAATTCAGACTGTCGTATTCGAGCCATTCTTCGAGGGTTTCGATCTCCTCGAAAGCGAGATCGGCCTGGGTCAACTCAAAGCCTTCGTACTCCGCGATGTTTTGCAGTATCTCAAAATTTACGCGTGCATCGCCTTCGGTGTTTTGGACCTTTCCAAAGAGACAGACCTCGACGTCGGCTCCCTGCTGCCACAAAACGCGCGCAAGCGCTGCACCGTCGCCTCCGTTGTTTCCGCGGCCGCACATCACAAGAATGGAACTCCCGTCAACGGTTCCGCCAAGCTTTTCGCGAATAATGCACGCGGCCGCCTGCGCGGCGTTTTCCATAAGTATCAGCGAGGGAATGCCGTACCTTTCGGTGGTCAGACGGTCAACCTCGCGCATCTCCTTTGCCGACAATACTTTCTGCATACATTATTAACTTGCCATAAATGGATGGAAATAAAAAGAGCGATTTTCGGACACTTGCGGGACTTGATGGATTTAAACAAAAAAGCCGCGCGAAATTTGCGGCGCGGCGTCGAGGAGCGTGAAATGAAAAACGAAAAGGGCTTCCGCCTCAGCCGACCTGTGCAAAATTGCCTGCCACTGTGCTTGTTAACCGTTATTTTCCGTTCATTTAATAAAAAGACTTATTCAGCCGGAGTTTCCAGAAATGCAAATATCCGGCGCCAAAGCAACCGGAACCCAATGTCGGCAATCTTATATTCACTTTCTCACAGGGACGGAACGTTATGAAAAAAACCAAAGTTATCGTGATCGCAAGCGGAATTTTTTTGCTTTGCCTGACAATGTTTTATCACACGACCCAGATGTCTGCTGCCGGACCGGCCCCAACGGACCAAGCTTCGGGAAAGGATCTTTTTGAAAAAAATTGTGCAAAGTGTCACGGTTCGGACGGTGAGGCAAAAACTTTTCGTGGGAAATTTACCCATGCTCGAAACTTGACCACGGCAGATTTTCAATCAAATACGAGCGACAAGGAGATTGCCGACGCCATCCGCACCGGCCCTAAGGCAATGCCGAGTTTTGAAAAGAAGCTTACCGCGGACGAGATCGACGCACTTGTTCAATATGTGCGGACATTGAAAAAGTAGATCGGCTGAATTCGAGACCTACGCCGCTGGCATCGCTCCCGGCGTCTCGGCGGCGAGATCGTCCGGACCGCCGAGGTTGATTCCCGATGGATTCGCTAATCTCCTCTGCATCTGCTCGACATCGAGATCGCCTGTCCATTTCGCAACAACAAGGGTTGCGACGCCGTTGCCGACAATATTTGTCAATGCCCGCGCCTCTGACATAAACCGGTCAATTCCAAGAATCAGAGCAAGCCCGGCGACCGGTACGGTACCTACGGCGGAGAGCGTCGCGGCAAGGACGATAAAGCCGCTTCCGGTTACGCCGGCCGCGCCTTTCGACGTTAACAACAGCACCGCCAGAAGCACGATCTGATGCGTTATATTTAGGTCGGTGTTCGTCGCCTGAGCGATAAAAACCGACGCCATTGTAAGGTAGATCGCCGTGCCGTCGAGGTTGAACGAATAACCCGTCGGTATGACCAAACCTACTGTTGATTTGCCTGCGCCGAGAGATTCAAGCCTTTCCACCAAACTCGGCAAGGCCGCCTCGCTCGAAGATGTTCCCAGAACTATCAGCAATTCCTCTTTTATATAGCGGACAAATTTAAGAATGCTGAAGGAGTGAAACCATGCCACCAGGCCCAGAACGACGAAGATAAAGATCACGCACGTGATGTAAAACGTCGCCATCAGTTTGGCCAGGTTCGCCAGACTTCCCAATCCGTAAGTGCCTATTGTGAAGGCCATTGCGCCGAACGCCCCGATCGGCGCAACCTTCATGATGATCGAGACGATCTGAAAGAGAACGTGCGACGTTTTTTCTATAAGGTTAAAGACGAGCGAGTTTTTTCCGCCGAATTTGTGCAATGCAAAACCGAATAACACGGAAAAAAACAGAACCTGAAGAATTTCGCCTTTTGCAAAGGCGTCGACCACGCTGGTCGGAATTACATTAATCAGAAAATCGGTCCCACTTTGAAGTTTGCCGGGTTCGGCATACGCGGCGATGGCTTTTGTATCAAGCGTCGCCGGATCTATATTCATTCCCGCACCGGGACGCACGATGTTTATTACCAGCAAGCCGACGACCAGGGCCACCGTGCTCATTATCTCGAAATAGAGCAGGGCGAAACCGCCGGTTTTCCCGACCTTTTTCATGTCCTCCATTCCCGCAATGCCGAGGACGACGGTGCAGAAGATGATCGGAGCGATCATCATCTTGATCAGCTTGATAAAACCGTCTCCAAGCGGTTTCATCTGCGAACCGAGCGCAGGAAAGAGGATACCCAGCAGGATGCCGATGGCGATCGCGACGAGGACTTGAAAATATAGCGATTTGTAAAGTCGTCGAGAAACCAAGGGTTTCACCCCCGCAAGAAACAGGCTAAGAATCTAATGCTCCGGCTGAATTCGAACCAGCGGCCTTTCACTTATGAGGTGAACGCTCTGTCCTACCTAGCTACGTGAGTCCGTTGATTTTGAATTGTGGATTTTGGATTGTCAAGCAATGCTATCGAGCCTGCGGGCGTGTGAGACTGTTTTGGCGCTATTCTAAGAGTCAAGGATCTCTCTGACCTTTTCGCTGAACGATGCGTAGGTGAACGGCTTTTTTATAAAATTTCGGTCCCTATCAGTTATACCTTTTCGGAAAACTGCGTCATCGGTGTAACCCGACATGTACAGAACTTTGATGTCCGGTCGAATTTTTAATGTATTTTCTGCCAGTTGCGGGCCGGACATTTTGGGCATTACAACATCGGTAACCAAGAGGTCGATTTGCTGATCCGGGCGTCGGAGAATCTCTAAAGCTTGGTCTGCGTCTTCAGCCGCTATTACACTGTAGCCACAGCGGACGAGTATTTGTTTAGCAAGATTTCGGACCGTCTCTTCGTCATCGACCAGCAGCAGTCTCTCTCCGCCGCCGGCGGGACGCACTCCTGAGGTAATCGGCTTTTCCGGCGTCGCAGCTTCATCGATCAGGGGCAGATAGACGTTGAAAGTCGAGCCATGTCCAACTTGGCTGTCAACCCAGATATGTCCGCCCGATTGTTTTACGATCCCATAAACCGTGGCCAATCCGAGTCCTGTGCCTTTTGCTTTATCTTTGGTCGTATAGAAAGGCTCGAATATATGCTCCTGCTGCTCTTCGGATATTCCGCCGCCAGTGTCTGAGACGGATAAAAGTACAAAGTTTCCTGAGTGGCTTCCGACGTGCGTGTTTACATAAGCTTCGTCAAGAAAGACATTCGCGGTCGCGACCTTTAGTTCTCCGCCGTTCGGCATCGCCTCTCTTGCATTCACGGCCAGGTTAACAATGACTTGCGACAGCTGCGCCGGATCGGCCTTGACCAGGCCGAGGCCAGGTTTAAAATCGATTTTTAGTTGAATATTTTCGCCGACCAGCTGCTCCAGCGCCAAAAGCATTTCGTTGACCGAGTTGTTTACATCTATGATCTTTGGTGTAAGAACTTGTTTCCGGCTGAATGCAAGAAGCTGACTTGTGAGCGTGGCCGACCGTTCGCCGGCCTTTTTTATCTCCTCGAGGTTTCGCCGCAGCGGGTCATCATCGCTCAGGCTGCGTAGCGTGAGATCGCTATAGCCATTGATCGCCGTCAGCATGTTGTTAAAATCGTGAGCGATGCCGCCCGCCAGCCGGCCCACGGAATCAAGCCGCAAGACGAGACGCAGCTGTTCCTCTGTACGACGCTCCTGCTCGGAAAGCCGCACATTTTCGATGGCGTTCGCTACAAGCGTCGCTGCCATGCGCATGGCGACTGCGTGTTCCTCGGTGTAAACGTCCTTCTCGTAGCTTTGCACTTCGATGAGGCCGATCGTATTTCCCATTAATCGTAACGGGGCAATGATCTCCGAGTTCGGAACGCGTTGATCCTGGTCGAAGCCAAACGAGAACAGCGGCGTTTGATTTGAGATCAGATCGGCATAATTGTTAATTATAGTGACCTCGCCCGACATGATCGCCTGCTTACTCGGGCCCGAACCCGCGGGGAATGCCTCAAGGGTTGTGACGTCAACTTCTCTGTTGTTGTACCAGAAATATATGAACCTGCGGGTTTCGGCCGCCTCGTCGTAAAGCGATATCAAAAGAGCGGAACAAGGAACCAATTGAATGGAGAACTTGAGAATTGCCGCAAAGATCGCCGAGAGGTCGTGTGCAGTTCCAAGCGTTTGTCCGAGTCCCGAAAGCTTTTCAAGCAACCGCTTATACTCGTCAACTGCCTGCCCGTTTGCCTCAGCAACAACAGTGGCAGCAAGTTCGCTGGCGGCTATATTCTCATGACCCAACACCACGGGAAAACCCGCGGCCTCAAGGATCGAAGCCAGCAGGTCCCGTCTTTCGTCGTCGTCAGAGACGATCAAGATTTTTCGTTTAGGCATGAGTTACAAGTTCGCGGGCACCGATCGGCACCGATGCGGAATCGCGGCCGATATGTTTAAAGTCCAGATCGCAAAAAACCGATACAAGTTCGGGATCGTACCGATCGCCGGCGTCGGATCTCAAAACAGTCAACGCGCTCTCATGATCGAGTGCGGAAATCGGCTGACGAGGGTCGCGCATCTCATCATAGGCATCGGCTATCGCTATAATTCGTGAATAAAGCGGAATGCGGTCACCCGCAAGATTATTCGGGTAGCCGCTTCCGTCAAAACGCTCGTGCTGGAAATTTACAGCTGTCGCAACCTCATTAAATTCGGGAATATCGCTTAAGAATCTTACACCACGCTGATAGTATTCGAGAAAAAGCTGCAGTTCGCCGCCGCGTAGTGACGCAGCCCCGGCGCTCAAGTGTGCGGGTATTCTCAAATGAGCGATCTCGTGCAGGAACGCCGCGAGGTAAAGCTGCTCCAGATCGTCGCCTTCGAGATCGATGCGTTGTCCGACAGCTTCGGCGTAGTGCGCGGTTCGCAGCGAATGTCTGCTCACTTTTGAATGCCTCATATCAAGCATCTCCATGGCAAAACCGACGAACCCGCGAACCGTTGATCTCAAACGCGCCTTTAGACGCTCATTTTCTTGTTTGAATCGCAGCTGGGTTCTGAGTGTTTCGTAATACTCCATTGCCAATCGCACAGTTTGCAAAAGGTCGGCATTTGTCCAGGGCTTTGTGATGTATTGATAGACGACACCGGAATTGATTGATTCTACGAGATCGCCGACGTCAGTATAACCGCTGAGTATGATCCGAACTGTCTGAGCCCGCATTTCGGCTGCTCGTTTGAGAAATTCAATTCCCGACATCTCAGGCATACGTTGATCCGATATGATCAATGCAAAATCATAAATGGTCAGCAGCGTCAGAGCTTCCGCTCCTGAATTTGCTGTCAGAACGTCGAATTCCCGGGCAAACAATCTCTCGAGTACCCGCAGATTTGCAGCTTCGTCGTCAACTAGAAGAATCTTATATTTCATAAGTGCCTGTTTTCCTTGAATGTCTTTCGTTAGCGTCCTGGACGGTGTTGGTGGTGTAAGAGCCGTCGAACCGTCGGAGAATTTGCGAATTCCGTGCCTAAGCACCTTTGCGCGGTTAAGCCATTTAGATCGTGGCAGTTACGCAAACCGATGCAGGATAGGGGAGAGAAAACTGCCAGTTCTTGGGGTATTTAGGAACATTCGCAGACAATCAGGTGCGGCGTTATTCCCTTCTGGGCCTCCGATTCGAATGGTGAGGTCATGAAGCCGTCTGAAAATTTCAATCTCCTGAGTCGCAATATTAACCGCCTAATCACTCGCCAATTCACCCGCAGCTCAAGATCTCAGCCAAATAGTTATGGCTTCCTCAATGCTTGGCACATTTCTTGCGGTAACTCAAACGGCTTTTGATAACGATATCATTTATGCATTCATCTACAACTAGTAAAAATATGTATTGGTACAAAATTATTCTGACCTCTGACGACCTTGATGCGATGAGGTCGATCGACCTCATGAGAGAGATAGGACAGCGTTCCGCGCGCGAAGGCTATCCAACTGACTTTGCCCTTTTTAGTGTGGCGAGCAGTCGGATCGATGGCGCGGTTTACTATCTTCCGCCTACGGCTACGGAGATTTGTCCGACCGTTCTAACAGACTTCAACGCGGTTCCGGACAATATCCCTGACGGCGAAGCGCTCGCGATAGCGGTGGGCGAAAACAACGCGCTCGATTATTGGTTTGGGAAGGTTAAGCAAAATTAGGGCTACAGCAACGGCGATACGCCGTTCTTAGAGCACACTGATAACGTCGGGGATCGGAAACGATCCTCGACTTCTTTTTAAATCCCCTCGCATTATCTGATCGTTGCTCGAATCGGGCGTTTAGCTACACCAATTTTCCTCGCTTCCGGGGCAATCTGTCCAAAACCCAGTTCTTTGAAGAAGAAATATCGTGACTTGCTTGGCGATCGAAACGCACGATCTTGCAAAATAAAAAGATTTGGAAATTTCTGGATTTCTCCGTCTTTTCAGTCTTTATAACCGACCCAAATACAGATCCGAATTTTCATCCTTGCCGAAAACAGGATCCAGTTCTGCATATGGCATACGTGTTGCTTCTACCTGGCGGTGACTGAGTTGAGATGTTGTGTTGTTTTCAACTTATCCGGCGGTTTCCAATAATCCACGTTCGGGCATCGGTGTAATAGTTTGGCAAGCATTGAATTTATGTATTGGTACAAGATTTTTCTCTCTGCCGACGATCTTGAAAACTTGAGATCGATCGATCTTGTAAAAGAAATCGGTTCGCGCTCGGCCAGGGCCGGTTATCCGGTCGATTTCGCATTATTTTGCGTTGCCGACGGCCGATACACCGGAGCAACATATTATCTGCCTCCTTCCGCTGTTAAGGTCTGTCCCGGAATATTGGCTGACTTTAACGCCGTTCCGGATAAAATGCCCTTGAAAGAATCTCTTACTATAGCCGTGGGTGAAGACAGTGCGCTTGACCACTGGTTCGACGTCCGCGAAGTCGCGAGCCCGAAAGGCGTCGAACCAAGCTACAAGCCGAAATTAAGACTGCCGAGGCTCGTCCTTAACTAATAGGCTCGCTGCAGGGCCCACACGCGAACGATCCAGGTGAAACAACCAAACCGTTTTCAAAAATCCGCCTGAGTCGATTCATTCTGTGCATTGTGTGTTCAAAATCTTCTCAGGCGAAGGCCACAGAATGTACGGATGAGAATCGAAATGCACAGATCAAATCCTGCTTTTCGGACATCCTTTTCATCCCAAAGATTTGAAAGGCATACTGGGGAATTTTTACTCAGTATGACCTTTTTTGTACGTAATATTGGCTCCATTCAGCTCGATCAGAAAAGGCTTTCGTGCGGCACGGACGAATATACCCGTGTAAACAGTTTAACTTAGACACTTTCCCAGCGTGCGGCACAAGCCTTGCCATGTGACCTGCGGAAATGCTTGCGTCTTCCGCAACCTTAGTCGTTTTTTCGTCCATCCGACTCAAGCAGAAAACATCGAGAAGCAAAATAATGGTCGATCATAAACTTACATCCCAGCGAGGGGTTTCCCTCATAGAAATCCTGGTTGTACTGTCCATACTGTCCGTCCTAACCACCGCTGCAGTCCTTTCCCTCGGAAGCTCTACCAAAAGTCTCAAGCGCCAGAATGTCGCAAGAAGCTTCAAAAACAGTCTCGAACGTGCGCGGTTCGATTCGGTAAAGCGGCGAGCAAGCGAATGCGAAAACAAAGCGCGAGTCGAGATAACGAGTCCCACATCTTTTACGCTGCTTACGGACTCAAATGAAAATGGAACGATCGATCCGGGCGAAGAAGCCAAAACGGTCAATTTTGATCCGCGAGATGACGTTTCGATCGTTTATGATCACGCAGTTACATATCCGATAGTAATTCGATTCGACCAGCGCGGAACTCCGTCTTCCGGACCATGCGAGGCGGAAACGGATATAGATACTCCAACGATCTTTTGCACGATGCCGTGCACCGCCGCGAGCGCCGATGCAAACAACTCGAACAGCATTTTTGTCTCTAAAACAGGAGTTGTTGCCTTTATGGAAGGAAACTCAAAGGCTCCGGTATTTACTGCCCCGACTGTGACAAACCTTGATATCACAAATCAGATAAATCGGATGCTGGTCGTATGGGATCCACCGCCGCCTACGCCAAATGTGTCACCTGGCGCGACCCCTAATCCAACAATAACACCAACGCCGAGCCCGACTGCCACGCCGTCATCAAGTCCGACGGCAACAGCAACGCCGACTCCGACTCCATCAGTTACACCGACGCCCACGCAAAGTCCGGCAGCATCACCCAGCCCGACGGCTACACCGCGCTGGTGCAAATTAGGAGAACAGCCCGCAATCGCGACCTGTATCTGCAGTCCTACGCAATATCTGCAGGCAGGAAGCGGAAAATGTCGTTCGCTATAGGACAGAAGTTGATTGATGACCGACGAACAATATGAGTTCAAAGGAATACAATTTGTCAGATCGCGGCTTTACGCTCATCGAGGTAGTGATCTCAATGTTGATCATAATGATCTTGATGCTCGGCGCGTTCGGTGCGATGACGTACGCGATCAAATATAACGCAGGCAATAAGGTGAGGGCCCAGGCGATCGAGGTACTGCAGCAGGAAGTCGAGCGTTACCGGGCCGCAAAGTTCAACTCGACAACGACCGATAGTTTTCCGAGTCCTGCCGATCCCGATGTATGTCTGGAAAGCTCCCTACGTGACCTTAGAGGGCGCAGCCCGTCTAAATGCAGGGTTTACGCATTTGACGGTTACGGGCTAACACCGTACACGGTAACTTCTTCCGTTGATAACGACCCTTCGACTCCGGGTATTCAGACCGAATCATATGCTTGCCACTCCCCGCAAGGAGCGACGATGCCTTGTGCCATTAAAGAGATCAAGATCGAGGTCAGGCCTGCCCAACCTGGGGCGGGATGGGAAAGCGTTCCGGCTACCGCGGTCTTTAGACGTGTGCGAGGTAACTGATAACACCATGAAAAGAGTAAGTAGTGCCGGATTCTCACTAATTGAGTTAGTGATCTCTATGACGATAATGCTCGTCGCGATGGCGATTCTTTCCTCGATCATGTATCAAGGGTTCGGAATTCGTGCCAGAGAGAGTAGAAGGACGGATGCTTTGACCTCAGCCCAGGCAGGGCTGAATCTTATTTCGCGCGAGATAGCCAATTCCGGCTTTGGAATGTATGAGGATGCGACATCGAAGACCGCGTACAACGGCATTGTTACCGCGGAATCCGATGTTCATCGTATCCGAATTCGGGCAAATCTCGATAACGCGGGCGGGACTCCGACCGCGCCGGCGTCCTCAACGCTCGCCATAAATGCGCCGGGCGAGGACGTAACCTATTTTTTTGATCCGGCAACGTCCTCGATTCTGAGGTACGACCCTAACGGCGGAGGAACCGGTGTCTCTCGCACATCAGTTGTCGTAAATCGAATCAGTAGCGTGACGTTCAAATATTACGATTACGCGGGCAGCACGTCCGCAGCGACCGGGCCGCTTTCGAATCCGACCAAAGATACCGGCAGGGTGCAGATAACAGTGGACATAACGCTGGATCCCGTACCCGGACAGCCGAACAACCAGCAGGTTCGGCTGGTCTCCGACGTCACCTTGCGAAACAACGGTTACATGCTTCAGCAATATTGAACAACAGTAGAACCATGGAGAAAAGAAAAACATCCCTCAAAACGCGCGACGCTGAAAAAGGCGCTGCGCTCGTAATGGCGCTTGTGATGTCGTTTTTGGTTTTGGTTGCCTGCGCGGGATTGCTGCTCGAGGTAACCACCAATTCCGCGAACGTTACCGATGCCGCTGCCGAAAAGCAAGCATATTACGCAGCCGAGAGTGGCATCCAGGCAGCGATCTACGTTTTACGCGACAATGTGCGTTTGCCC
>Ga0207706_10006974_pt1 | contig 10444 bp, 7 predicted proteins | sample KBSC53metaG_FD_184318 | JGI IMG/M metagenome (GOLD analysis project Ga0207706, IMG submission 184318) | Corn rhizosphere microbial communities from Kellogg Biological Station, Michigan, USA - KBS C5-3 metaG (SPAdes) (version 2) | ecosystem: Host-associated > Plants > Roots > Rhizosphere > Soil ... | reverse complement strand
ACAGAGCGCGCGTAACCTTCGCCCAGAGTTCGCGTCGCACATGCAAATAAGGCTTGAGGCCGCCGTTCGCCGGCTGCTGCGCGAAGCGCAGTGCGTGTGCTGGACCGGCAGCGACCCAATCGTCGACGTTGGTGCGGAACTCAAGGACCCGTCCACGGTCGCCGGATGACGACTTCATTTCCACGGCAAGAAACGGCACATCGTCGACAACAATCCCAACCTTCTCCACGGGAGTAACCAGGAAATACTTCTCGCCTTCCCGTTTGAGCACCGAGGCGAACAACTTGACCAGGGACAGCCGCCCGATCGGCGTCTTCTGATAGAACCATGTTCCATCGGTCGCGACCCGCATGTCGATGTCGCCGCAAAAGGGTGGATTCCAGAGGTCGACGGGTGGCGGACCCCTGTTTTCGGGGGGCAGCGATGCCGTCAGTGCTTCCAAACCACTCTGCCCTGCCTTCGCCATTGTTTTCCTTCGATAATCGGGCCGCCGCGCGCCTGTTCGCATCTTCGTGATTGGCCGGCTCGGTGGCGGAAGATAGCGTAAGCTTGGCCACAGATTGAGGCAGATTCGCCCGAATGACGCAGCAATATCGACTCTGGTGTGTTTGTTGCATAGCACCCGGCGAGGCTCGTGACGGGCGACGAAAGGAATAGGAATCATGGCGAAGGCGAGCGGCGAAAGTCTGGAAAAACTGGAAGACATGATCGTGCGCGCGGCTGAATCGACGGCCGCGCACGTCCGCGCCGCAAAGGCCGCGATCGGCGCCGTAATCTTCGGTCAGGACCTGGTGATAGAGCGCGCCTTGGTCACCGTGCTCTCCGGTGGTCACGCGCTCCTTGTGGGGGTGCCGGGCCTCGCCAAAACCAAGCTGGTTGACACAATGGGCACCGCGCTCGGCCTTGATGCCCGTCGTATCCAGTTCACCCCCGATCTGATGCCGTCCGACATTCTTGGCACCGAGGTGCTGGAAGAAAACCCGGGCGGCAAGCGCAGCTTCCGCTTCATTGCAGGCCCGGTATTCGCGCAGTTGCTCATGGCGGACGAAATCAATCGCGCCTCGCCACGCACGCAGTCAGCGCTTCTGCAGGCGATGCAGGAGCAGCATGTGACCGTCGCCGGAGCCCGTCACGACCTGCCCAAGCCATTTCACGTCCTGGCGACGCAGAACCCGCTTGAGCAGGAAGGCACCTACCCGCTGCCCGAAGCGCAGCTCGACCGCTTCCTGATGGAAATCGATGTCGACTATCCGGACCTAGAGGCCGAACGCAGGATCCTGTTCGATACGACTGGCGCGGAAGAGTCGCGCCCCAAGGTGGCGATGAGCGCGGACGATTTGGTGGCAGCACAGCGCCTGGTCCGTCGTCTGCCGGTCGGTGAGTCCGTGGTGGAGGCGATCCTGGCGCTTGTGCGGTCCGCAAGGCCTGGTCCCGAAGGGGGCGAAATTGGCAAGCTCATCTCCTGGGGTCCGGGCCCACGCGCAAGTCAGGCCTTGATGCTGGCCGTGCGTGCACGCGCGCTTCTGGACGGGCGCTTCGCGCCGTCGGTCGACGACGTGCTCGAACTGGCCGAGCCCGTGCTCAAGCACCGCATGGCCCTGACCTTCGCCGCCCGCGCGGAAGGCGAAATCATTCCCAATGTGATCCGGCGGCTGAAGGCGCGCATCGGATAGTGGCGATGGTGGAGTCACGGCCGAACAACATCGAGACCAGCGCAGTACGGCAGGCAACTGTCGGCGCTCGTAAGCTTGCCGACGCCATGCCGCGGCTCATTCTTGAGGCGCGCCGTGTCGCATCGACAGTCATTCACGGTCTGCACGGCCGCCGCCGCGCCGGACCGGGGGAGAATTTCTGGCAATATCGCCGTTTCGTATCGGGTGAGCCTGCGCAAAATGTCGATTGGCGGCGCTCCGCGCGCGACGATCATCTTTATGTGCGCGAGCGTGAATGGGAGGCCTCACATACGGTGTGGATCTGGCCGGACCGCTCGCCTTCGATGTCTTTTACATCTGCTTTGTCGAACGACAGCAAGCTCGAGCGCGGCCTTGTGATCTCCTTCGCGCTCGCCGAGGTGCTGGTGCAGGGCGGCGAACGCGTCGGCATTCCGGGCCTCATGCGCCCGACCGCAAGCCGCAACGTCATCGAAAAAATGGCAGAAGCGTTCCTGCATGATCCAACCGAGCGCGCCAGCCTGCCGCCGTCGTTCGTTCCATCACCGTTATCCGAAATCGTGATGCTGTCGGACCTGTGGGTCCCGATTGGCGAGGTGAGAAACACCATCGCCCAGCTTTCCGCCACCGGCGCGCACGGACACGTTGTGCAGGTCGTTGATCCGGCTGAAGAAAGCTTTCCGTATTCCGGCCGTGTCGAGTTCATAGAGCCGGAAGGCGCCGGCAGCGTTACTGCCGGCCGCGCTGAAACGTGGCGCAACGATTATCAGGGCATCGTCGAGCGTCACCGGGCAGCGACCCGCGCCGAAACGGATTTGCGCGGCTGGAGTTTCGCTATCCATCGCACCGACAGGCCGGCGAGTGAGCTCCTGCTGGTGCTGCATTCGCGCATGGGGGACAACGCACAACCAAACCTCGTCAATAGTCGGTACGCCCCGGCAAGCCCTGCGAGCGCCGCATGATCGGCTCATTGCCGCTTGGCTTTGCCCAACCTCTGGTTCTGCTCGGGTTGCTCAGCCTGCCGATACTGTGGTGGCTGCTGCGGTTGGTGCCGCCCCGCCCGCGGCGCATCAATTTTCCGCCGACGCGTTTGCTATTCGAGATCGCTCCCAAGGAAGAAACACCGGCGCGAACGCCCTGGTGGCTCACGCTGCTGCGGCTTACGCTGGCGGCGCTCGTCATCATCGCCGCTGCCGGACCTTTGTGGAATCCACCACTCGCGACAGCAGATCGGGCCGCGCCGCTGCTAATCCTGTTCGATGATGGTTGGCCGGCCGCGTCAGCCTGGGATGCGCGGCTGCGTACGGCAGACGAGATGATCGCTCGGGCCGAAGCGGACAACCGGGGCGTCGCTGTACTGCCGATGTCGGAAACAGAGCGCGACATCTCGCTGCAGGTCGCAGGCGCCGCACGCGTTCAAATCAAGCAGATCAAGCCGAAGCCTTACGGGATCGACCGCACGGACGCGCTCCCGATGATTGAGCGCTTTCTGGCAACCAGCCCGAACGTCGAAGTTATCTGGCTTTCGGACGGCGTCGATCTCGGCAAGGGCGCCAACTTCGTTGAAGGCCTGAAGCGGATTGCCGGCAGCCATCCGCTGACCGTGGTCGAGGGAGGCCTGCCGCCCTCACATGCGCTGACCGCAGCCGACAATGCTGCCGGTGCGCTGACCGTGAAGGTTCTGCGCACGCAAACGAACCCTGGCGATACCGGCCTGGTGAACGCGATCGACCTCAAGGGCCTGGCGGTGGGTGAGGCGCCTTTCAGTTTCAAGTCCGGTGAGCGCGACGCCGACGCAGTGATCGACTTGCCGGTCGAAATTCGCAATGACGTGGCGCGGCTTGAAATCGTCGGCGAACGCTCAGCGGGCGCCGTGCAGTTACTCGACAAGCGCTGGCGCCGACGCACTGTCGGCGTCGTTTCCGGATCAACCGCAGACCGCTCGCAGCCATTGATTGGCGCGACCTATTATCTTTCTCGCGCGCTCAACCCGTTCGCCGACGTCAGCCTTTCGGAAGGCGCGGCACCTGCGGAAGCTGTGACGCGATTCCTCGACCGGCATTTGCCGATGTTGATCCTTGCCGATGTCGGCAACGTGACCGACGCCCTCGATCGCTTGAACAAGTGGATCGACAATGGCGGCGTGCTGGTTCGTTTTGCCGGACCGCACCTCGCGCAGGCCGACGACAATCTCGTGCCGGTGAAACTGCGGCGCGGCGGCCGAATATTGGGTGGCAGCCTGAGCTGGGACAAACCGCAGCCGCTCGCCGCCTTCTCGCGCGAAAGCCCCTTCAACGGAATGGCGGTTCCGACTGATGTGACAGTGACCCGGCAAGTGCTGGCGGAACCGGACTCACAGCTGACCGACCGTACCTGGGCGACGCTTGCTGATGGCACGCCGCTGGTCACCGCCGAGCGTCGCGGCAAAGGATTGATCGTGCTGTTCCATGTGACGGCCGATAGCCGCTGGTCCGATCTGCCGCTGTCAGGCACTTTCGTCGACATGCTGCGGCGACTGGTGGCGCTCGCCGGCGCCACCGCAACGGCCGAAGGCGAGAATGCTGCCGCGGAGAATACCAGTAGCCGTACGGCTCAGGTCGTGCCTCCGACACGCGTTCTTGATGGATTCGGCGCGTTTACAACACCGCCGCCGACCGCCCGTCCCATTCCGAGCAATTTTAACGGGCGCGGCAGCCTCGATCATCCGCCAGGCTTCTATGGTCCGCCGGAAGGCCTCGTCGCAGTCAATACACTGGCAGCAGCCGACCGGCCGGTTCCACTCGATGTTTCTGCGCTCAACGCACGCATGGACGTCTACCGACACGGTGAGCCGCTCGATCTGCGAGGGCCAATCTTACTCACCGCGCTCGCTTTGCTCATGGTCGATGCTCTGGTCGTGGTCATGTTGTCGGGCGGTTTAGGTGCCCTGCGACCGCGCCGGCGTGCAACAGCCGCATTACTGCTGGCAGGCGTCCTGGGCTTGCTGGCTTCATATGATGCGCACGCGCAGCCCGCGCCGCAGCCCCCAAAAACGCCGCCGCTGACCGCGCAGCAGGAAGACTTCGCAATGAAGGCGACGGTGCAAACCCACCTTGCCTACATCATCACCGGTGATCCGGTCGTCGACGACGTGAGCAAGGCCGGCTTGCAGGGCCTCACGCTATTTCTGGCGCAGCGTACCGCCCTGGAAGCCGGTGATCCTGTCGGATTGGATCCTGCACGAGACGAGCTTGCTTTCTTTCCGTTGATCTACTGGCCGGTATCGCCGAGCGCGCCGAAACCGCCGCAAGCCGCCCTTGAAAAGATCGACGCCTACATGAAGCGTGGAGGCACTGTCCTGTTCGATACCCGCGACGCAGTCGACGCGCCGCCCGGGCCCGGCGGTGAGATGCGTGGGCCCGGCATGGTCGCGCTCCGCTCGATCCTGTCCTCGCTCGACATTCCCGAACTGGAGCCGGTGCCGCACGATCACGTGCTCACCAAAACCTTTTTCCTCCTGCGTGACTTCCCGGGCCGCTTCACCAACGGTCAGCTCTGGGTTGAGGCTTTGCCGGCAGAGAACGAAGATGAGGAACCAAACCGACCGGCGCGCGCAGGCGACGGAGTGTCATCCATCCTGATCACCTCGAATGACCTTGCCGGTGCCTGGGCAATGCGCGCGGATGGACAGCCTATGCTTCCGCTGGTGCCGGGTGAGGCGCGTCAACGCGAATTCGCATTCCGCGCCGGCGTCAATATCGTGATGTATGCGCTGACCGGCAACTACAAGGCGGATCAGGTACACATACCCGCGTTGCTCGAACGGCTGGGCCAATAGGAGCCTGTTTGTGAATCTCGGAATTTCATTTGCTCCGCTGGTGCCGTCCTACGTTGTGTGGGCTGCGTTTGCCGTGGCCGTCTTGATCTCGATGCTGCTGCTCTTCGCGCGGAGCCGGGGGGCGGCGCTGCGCGCGCTCGCCCTGGGCCTGATGGTCCTTGCGCTCGCGAACCCGTCCCTCACACGGGAAGACCGTGACCCGATTCCTTCCGTCGCAGCCATCATTGTCGACAAGAGCCCGAGTCAGAACTTCGGCGATCGCACGCAGCAAACAGAGGCTGCACGCGCCGCCCTGACCGAACGGCTCAAGCGTATCCCGGGACTGGAAGTGCGCGTCGCGGAAGCCGGCGCTGCGGACGGTGAAACCGACGGCACCAAACTGTTTTCGGCCTTGTCGTCGACGCTCGCCGACGTGCCCCCGGACCGCGTGGCCGGTGCGATCCTGATCACCGACGGTCGTGTGCATGATGTGCCGGCCGATGCATCCACGTTGGGGTTTGCCGCACCGCTGCATGCACTGATCACCGGGCGCAAGAATGAGATCGACCGGCGAGTCGTACTGACGCTGACGCCCCGCTTCGGCATCGTCGGGCAATCGCAGACCATTGGCTTCCGCGTCGAAGATGAAGGCGTCAGGGCCGGCGTCGCCGAAGTTACCATTCGGCGCGACGGCGAAGTTCTGGAGAAACGCGACGTCGGCGTGCACACCGACATCAAGTTCAACGTGCCAATTCCTCATGCCGGACCGAACATCGTCGAGATAGAGGCGTCCCCGCTCGATCGTGAACTCACGCAAGTGAACAATCGCGCGGTCGTCTCGATCGACGGCGTCCGCGACAAACTGCGCGTGTTACTGGTGTCGGGCGAGCCGCATGCCGGGGAGCGCACCTGGCGCAATTTGCTGAAGTCGGACGCCTCGGTCGATCTGGTCCATTTCACGATCTTAAGGCCACCGGAAAAGCAGGACGGCACGCCCATTAACGAGCTGTCCCTGATCGCTTTCCCGACGCGCGAGCTGTTCCAGCAAAAGATCGGGGAATTCCAGCTTATCATTTTCGACCGCTACGCCCGGCAAGGCGTATTGCCGCTCATCTATTTCGATAACATCGCAAAATACGTGCGCGATGGCGGCGCCGTTTTGATTGCCGCGGGGCCCGATTATGCAAGTCCGACCAGCATCTGGCGGACCCCGCTGGATGGCATTCTGCCTGCCGAACCGACCGGCGACATTACCGAGCGCAGTTTTCAACCGCAGCTTACCGATGCCGGCCGCCGCCATCCGGTGACCCGCAATCTCGAAGGGTCGGAAACCGATCCGCCGCACTGGAGCCGCTGGTTCCGGCTCGTCGATATCAAGCGCAGTACCGGCACGAATGTAATGCAGGGGCCGGACGGCAAGCCGCTTCTGGTGCTGGCGCGCGAGGGCGAAGGACGCGTGGCGCTGTTGTTGTCGGATCACATCTGGCTGTGGGCGCGCGGCTACGAAGGCGGCGGACCGCACCTCGATCTTTTGCGCCGGCTGTCTCACTGGCTCATGAAACAGCCCGATCTGGAAGAGGAATCCCTCCGGTTGGTTGTGCACGGCCGCGACATTACCGTGCAACGGCAGACCATGGCCGACACTGTCAATCCGGTGACCATTACTTCGCCGACGGGTGAAACGCGGACGATCAATCTGCAGGCGGTTGAGCCGGGACTATGGCGCGCCGCAATGACGGCAAACGAACTCGGACTATGGCGCGCAACGGACGGCAAACTCACGGCGCTCGCAAATGTCGGTCCGGCCAATCCCCGCGAATTTGCCGAAGTGACGTCGACAACCGAGGTCTTGCATGCGCTGAGCAATGCCACGGGCGGGGATGTGCGGCGGATCGCGGAAGGCGACAGCCTTGATATTCCGCGCGTGGTCCCGGTGCGTACCAGCACCACCTACAAAGGTGATGATTGGATCGGCTTGAAAATGCGCGACGCCAGCGTTGTGCGTGGCATCGGTGTTCTGCCGATCTTCGCCGGACTCATCGGTCTCTTGCTGCTGATCGGTTCCCTCGCGGCGACATGGGCGAGAGAAGGGCGGTAATTCCGTTAGGCCGTTTCCCAGTCCGGTCGGATCAGGCCGGACACGCCGCTGAAGGCGCCGGCAGCAAGTTCGGCGACCAGGAGCCGTGCGGGATCGACCGGCCCCGGCATTTTCACCTGACCCTTCGGAATGCGTTTAAATCCGGACTTGGCATAGATCGGCTCGTCGCCCACGAGTACCACGAGTTTGTGGCCGCTCGCCTGCGCCTCCTTGAGAGCGCGCTTGATCAGCGCGGTGCCGACGCCGTGCGATCGAAAAGGCGGCTCGACCGTCAGCGGACCAAGCAGCAGAGCCGAAGTCTCGCCGATGCAAATCGGCGTCAGGCGCACCGAACCGACCAATAACGTGCCGATACGCGCGGTGAATGACAAATCGAGCACATGACCCCTGCCCTCACGGATTCGGAACGCCGTGCGCGCGAAACGACCTGGCCCGAACGTGCGTTCGTGCAGCCGCTCGATCGCAGGCGCATCGGCTGCGATCTCAGGCAAAATAGTCAGTGCCAACTCGCTCATGAGCCCCGGCATCTCAGCCGTCACGCCCGGCCTTGTGCCGGGCATCCACGACTTGTCGCGCGTACGGCATAAAAGACGTGGATGGCCGGGACAAGCCCGGCCATGACGATCTGGTTAAAGCTCTTGGATTTCGTGCTAATTGACCCCACCTTGATGCACGAAGCGGGAATAGTGGAGCGGCGGAAATGGGACTTCTGGTCGACGGCGTATGGCAGGACGATGTTTCACGCACAAAAAACGGTCAATTCGTCAGGCCGACCACGTTATTCCGCAATTGGGTCACGCCGGACGCAAGCCCGGGACCTTCCGGCGAGGGTGGCTTCGCCGCGGAGTCGGGCCGGTATCACCTTTATGTTTCGCTCGCCTGCCCATGGGCACACCGCACCATCATTTTCCGTAAAATCAAAGCCCTCGAGAACGTCATCTCGCTATCGGCCGTGTCGCCCAACATGGGGCGCGAAGGCTGGACATTCAACAAATCGGAGGGCTCTACGGGCGATGACGTGAATGGCAAGAACAAACTTTCCGAGGTCTATTTGCTTGCCAACCCGCGCTATTCGGGCCGCGTGAGTGTGCCGGTCCTTTGGGACAAGAAGCGTGAGACGATCGTCAACAATGAGTCCTCGGAAATCATCCGCATACTCAATTCGGCGTTTGACGATTTTACCAATGTGCATAACGACTATTACCCGAAAAATCTGCGTGTCGAGATCGATCGCTTTAACGACATGATCTACCCGAATATCAATAACGGAGTTTATCGGGCCGGCTTCGCCACCTCGCAGGCGGCTTACGAACAGGCCTTCCGCAATGTTTTCGATACGCTCGAAGAGATAGAGCAAAACTTGTCGCAGCATCGCTACCTGGTCGGAAATACGATAACCGAGGCCGATTGGCGCCTGTTCTGCACTTTGATCCGCTTCGATGCAGTCTACTATTCGCACTTCAAGTGCAACTGGCGGCGCATCTCCGAATTCCCGAACCTGTCGAACTATCTGCGCGATCTCTATCAAGTGCCCGGCGTGGCGGAGACTGTGAGCATCGAGCAGATCAAGCGGCACTACTATGGCAGCCAGCGGCAGGTGAATCCGACCGGCATCGTTCCGGTCGGACCGCAGCTCGATTTCGCCGCGCCTCACGACCGCGCTCGTTTCGACTAGACATCACCACAACTCGCTGATCGCTGCACCACCAAACACTTCCGCCACGCGGGCGCGTGTGCCCCGGCTTGCGTCTTCCGGAAGCGCGTCGATCGGGAAGAATGCGTGCTCCACAATTTCGTGGTTGGGCTTCGGGTTCCCGTCCTGCCGGAAGTCGCGGACAATGAACAACGCCACGTGGTCGCGCCGTGATGTGCGCCTGTTGAAGTAGACGCTGTACAGCTGTGGCGCAGCCCCGAGCTGGATATTGCCTTCTTCCGCCAGCTCACGCGTGAGCGCTTCGAGCAGGGTCTCCCCCGTCTCCACACCGCCGCCGGGAAGATGCCAGCCATCAACGTAAGTATGCTTGATCAGGAATATGCGGCCGGCGCCGTCGATAACCATGGCACGGATGCCGAGCGTCGCAGCGCGCGAGAACCGCCAGTAAAAATGCAGGCCCCGCCGGATGACCGGCTCGAGCACGCGGCGAAGGCGGTGTTGGCCCATAAGGATGAATTCTCGGGTTCAGGGATGGTGATCCTTTATCGAGAGCCTTGCGGACAGGTGTCAAATTGGCTTTTCTCAGTTTAGAATACTTCTAATATTGGTATTGAGCGGGTTGCCCGCCGATCGAAGGGATTTCCTGTGAAACGCTTTGCCGACCTCACCGAGCAGGAAGTGCTCGCGCTTGCCATCACCAACGAGGAAGAAGACAGCCGCATCTATCGCGGTTTTGCCGAAGGCTTGCGTGAGCAATTTCCGTCCTCCGCCAAGGTATTCGACGAGATGGCGGAGGAGGAAGTTCATCACCGCACGATGCTGTTCGACCTCTACCGCCAGAAGTTTGGCGACTATCTGCCGCTGATCCGTCGCCATGATGTCAAGGATTTCATCCCGCACAAGTCTTCGCTCTGGCTGATGCGGCCGCTCATCCTGGGCGACGTGCGCAGGTTCGCCGAGAAAATGGAGGAAGAAGCTCAAAGATTCTATCGCAAAGCGGCCGACGGAGCGCGCGACATTTCCGTCCGTCGGCTTCTGCTGGAGCTTGCCGAAGCCGAAGCCGGGCACGAAAGCCTGGCTCACAAATTGACCGAACAGATCCTCACGGATAGTGCCCGTGCCAGCGAGGATGCCACCTCAAGACGCGCCTTTATGCTGCAATATGTGCAGCCGGGGCTTGCCGGGCTGATGGATGGTTCGGTATCGACTTTGGCCCCGCTGTTCGC
>Ga0207706_10006973_pt1 | contig 10444 bp, 9 predicted proteins | sample KBSC53metaG_FD_184318 | JGI IMG/M metagenome (GOLD analysis project Ga0207706, IMG submission 184318) | Corn rhizosphere microbial communities from Kellogg Biological Station, Michigan, USA - KBS C5-3 metaG (SPAdes) (version 2) | ecosystem: Host-associated > Plants > Roots > Rhizosphere > Soil ... | reverse complement strand
CATCGACGGGAAAATATTTGCCGAGGCTGTTCAATGAGTAGTTCACCGGGTCCACTGCATTGCTCCAAAGAATCCGCAGTCTGGTTCACTGAGATGTGCTCTGTGCGCCTGGGCAAAACGCTGTTTGCTGTCCCGATTGCGCACATTCTCGAAATCATCGGCTCTGCACGGCCTCAGCCGGTCCCGCTTGCTCCGAACTTTGTCGGAGGTCTTATTCACTATCGCGGCGAAGTCCTTACCACCATCAGTCTCCGTTACCTCCTTGATCTACCACCTCTGGATCACCCGCAGGACATTCTGGTCTTCGAAAGTGTTGGAGGTTGTTTTGGCGTACTCGTCGATTCCGTGGGCGAGGTTTTCACCCTCTCGTCCGACGATCACGAACCTAATCCCTCCACGCTGGATGAGCGCAGGAAAGCTCTTTTTACCGGCTCCTACAAACTGAAGGGCAGCTTGCTCGTGACGCTTGACCCTGAACGGCTCGATCCCCTGTATCTCTGCGCCGCTCAAGCAGCCTAACGGAGGAACCATGCGCGCACTCATTGTTGACGATTCCCGCTTCGTGCGAGGCTTTCTGCGCGGCCTACTCGAAGAGAAGGGAATTGAATGTGAAGAAGCCGGAGACGGACAAGCGGGGTTGGGCCGACTTAGCGCGGGCCGGCAGTTTGATTTCGCCCTTGTGGACTGGAACATGCCCGTCATGGATGGCCTCGAGATGCTCTCAAGGCTTCGCGCCGAGGGCTTCACCAATCTCAAGGTCATGATGGTCACTACCGAGGCGGAAAGCGAATTCATCGTTCGCGCACTCGCAGCCGGCGCCGATGAATACCTGATGAAGCCCTTTGACGAAGAAGCTCTCAACGACAAACTCATGATGCTCGGTCTGACGGAGGATTAATCAATGCCGCAAGGTCGCCGGACCCGCATCCTGATCGTCGAGGACTCAGCGGTAATGCGCAGTTTGCTGCGCGCAGTTGTCACAGCCGATCGAGCGTTTGAGGTTGCCGGGACCGCAGCCGATGGCGAATCGGCTCTGAGCGCTGTCAGTACGCTTAGTCCCGACCTCGTCTTGCTCGATGTAGAGATGCCAGTTATGGATGGACTTGTCACTCTCGGTCTTCTTAGGGCTCGCGGTTACAAAATGCCGGTCATCATGTGCAGTTCACTTACACAGCGCGGCGCCCGAGTCACCATCGAAGCTCTCGCTGCCGGCGCATCTGATTACGTCGCCAAGCCAAGCGGCCAGGCTAGCCGTGAAGCTGCCGTTGCTGCCCTTGGCGAGGACCTGCTGCCCCGGATTCGTGCACTCACACGCGGGGCCTCGGATCGGCCGGAATCTCCCGGGGGCCAGGTTCTCATCTCGGAGTCGTTCCGTCAGACGAAGGTATCGTCGTTCGTTCCGACCATTGTCGTCATCGGTGTCTCCACCGGTGGTCCCGCGGCCCTGGACGTCCTCTTACCCGCACTTCCCGAGAACTTTCCTTTGCCTGTGCTTATCGTGCAGCACATGCCCGAACTGTTTACTGGCCTCCTCGCTGAGCGTCTCAATCATCGATGTCACCTTCGGGTGCACGAAGCTCGCGATGGCGATGCCGTTCTTCCCGGAACAATTTACCTCGCGCGTGGCAACTGGCACATGGAAGTCTTGGCCACCTCGCACAGTGGCGTGGCTGCCAGGCTCCGAGTTGACCAACGCCCCCTCGAGAACCATTGCCGCCCTGCAGTCGACGTCCTTTTTCGCTCCGCAGCCGCAGTCTATGGCTCTGGCGTGCTTGCCGTAGTGCTTACGGGGATGGGCGCGGATGGCCTTTCAGGGTGCCGCTCTATCCGCAATCGTGACGGCGTTGTTATCGCCCAGGATCAAGCCACGAGCACCGTCTGGGGAATGCCGGGGGCCGTTGCAAACGCCGGGCTTGCGCATCGCGTGCTCCCGCTCAACGCGATTGCTTCTGAAATCCGTCGGCTCACGACGTGCGGTCAAAACGAGGCCAGCGGGCTTCGGGAATCGGTGGGCTAGCTGTGTCCGCGTCCTCTGCTGTCGACTACCTGTACCTGCGCCAGCTCGTTTTCAACCAGTCTCAAAACGTGCTTGAGTCTTCGCACGACTATCTCTTCGAGACGCGGCTCTATCGCCTCCTTCAGCGGGAGGGTATGTCACGTCTTGAAGAGCTGGTGCATCATCTCCAGAACCGCAGGGACCCGTCCCTCGAGCGCGCTGTCGCTGAGGCGATGACCATAAACGAAACCAGCTTTTTCCGTGACGGCCGCCCCTTCGAATTGCTCCGTATCGAGATCCTTCCAAAACTCGTCGAAAGACGTCGCGCCCAGCGCACTCTTCGATTTTGGAGTGCCGCGTGCTCAACGGGCCAGGAAGCCTACAGCATTGCCATGCTGCTCCGCGAAAGCTTCCCGAGACTTAACGGCTGGAACCTCCGGATTGAGGGCACCGATATTGCCGCCGAGGTTGTTGAGCGTGCTCGAGAGGGTCGCTATCACCGCGTTGAGATGAACCGCGGACTTCCAGCACGATGTCTGGTGCGCTTCTTCGATCATGTCGGCGAGGATTGGTTCGCCAAGACCGAAATCAAGCAACTCTGCAACTTCCGACAGGCCAATATCTGCGCACCGGAGCTTCCGTTTCGCCGTATTGGCGACCGCTTTGACGTCATATTCCTCCGCAATGTCATGCTTTATTTTTCGCAGGAAACGCGCCGCAGCATGATGGAGGGTATTCACAGTCTTCTCGCCCCGGATGGCATTCTCTTTCTGGGATCCACCGAACAGCCCGCGGACCCTTCCCGTTGGATCTCCGTACTGGCGGGAGGAACCTGCTATTTTCGACCTCGCGAAAAGGTCTAGCGATCAACCTTGGCGGGCAAAACCAACCCCGTTTGTGCCCTGACAAGCCTATTCGCACCAAAAAGTTGTCGAAATTGTGCCTAAAGTAACCTCGCACGATCCCACAAAAGTTGTACTCGTGGGGTTAAAATCATGTCGTGTGCAGAGTGACCAGACTCGAATGGGAGCTGGCACATGAATCGATGGCGTTCCACTTCCCCAGTGGCGAATGGAAACGAAAGACTCTCTCGGGGGGTTCATGAACTCATCACATAGCCACATGGATACACAGACTTCTCACCAGCCGCAAAGAGCCGAACGGCGTTATTCGCCGTCTCTTGCCGCCTATCACTGGAGCGGCTCCACCCTTCATCTGGATCCGGTCCGGGACATCAGTTCAACCGGGGCATACCTCCTGACACAGGAGCGCTGGGAGCCCGGCCAAATGATTACGCTGACTTTGCAGCGAACAGGTCCTCTCGAAAAAGCGAAAGAAAACTTTATCGCCGTGCAGGCGAGGGCCGTTCGGTGGGATGATCACGGCGTGGCGGTTTCCTTCGTCCTGCCGCCGGGCGCCGACTTGCGTCTCTGGCAAAGTCCGCTAAAGAGCGCATCGGAACAGACCGAGCCGGAAGATATTCTGCGCGAATTCAGAGTGGCCCAGGCGATCGCGTTCCTGAGCCGGATCTCTCCCTCAAACGCCCAGGAGATGAAAAAACTCCTTCATCAGGAGTTGAGCAACTACCGGCTCGATTGCGCCGTTGAGATTGCGCTTCAGGCTGAAAAGCTGATCGAGGCGGCGATCGATTCGGAAAAGATGCGTGCCCCCGCAAGAATAGTCAAAAGGATCATCGAAGACGGGTCATGGTCCGATGATCTTTGGTTGCTTCAATTCTGGGCTGGCCTTCTGGCTACGTCTTGCACTACAGAGGGTGGCGATGAATCGAACCTGACCTTCGTCGATTTGCTGTGCCAGCTTAAGGCCCTTCATCTTCGCATCCTCGCGGCCGCGGCTACAAAGTCCACCAAGCTTCTTGCGGGCATGGGACGCATCTCGTCAAAGCCTGTCTCGTGGACTGCGGCAGATCTGAAAAAGATTACGGGTTCTCACGATCTCATTCGAATCGAACGAGATCTCGAGCACTTGAACGATCTGCGACTGATCAGCGACAGAGTCAAGTCCACCTTCTTTTCACCCATAGCCGACACCAAGTTCATTCCGACGAGCCTCGGCCTCGAACTGTATGCGCGTTGTAATGGTTATCGCGGAACGCCGCAGGGCTTCTACGGCCTTGGCACGGCTGCTCCGCCACCTCTACCGATTGATCAGTAGCCTCTATTGGATCTTGCAGCAAAAGGACCGGTCGTGGACTTGACGGCCGGTCTTTTTGCATGGGTCAATCCGTCACCCGCGTTCGCTCAAATTTAGAAGCTCAATTTCCGAAATTGTTTCCAAAGAGCGGCTTCTAATTACTTCACAGGTGTGACGCCAGACACATGCCGGGCCGTTTTTCGTCCCTACAATCGCAGTTTAAGAAGTGATTTCGGACTCAATCTGGTGCTCTCGAAGCAATCGATGCACCGCTCGGAAGCAAGAAAACCAGCGAGTTGGCACACGGGGGCGAAATTGGGTTTACTGGATAATCGGCCGAAGAGGCCATCACTCCTGAATCGCAGAAAAGCAGAACGCCGCAACACTCCAGCACTCGCTGCCTACCAATGGGACGGTTCGCTTCCTAAGCAGAACAGCATTCTCGACATCAGTTCGACTGGTGCTTATTTGCTTACCCAAAAGCGTTGGACTCCCGGGCAATTGCTTTCATTGACCTTGCAAAGAAAAGGTCCACTGGCGAGAACGCCGCAGCATCGTTTTGCGGTGCAGGCCAAGACTGTGCGCTCCGGGAAAGACGGCATCGGGGTTGAGTTCCTTATGTCTGAAGGCACAGATTTGCGCCTTTGGGAGAGTCCTCTCAAGACGGCAGAGGAACAGATCGAGCCTGAGGATATCCTTACGGAGTTCCGGTTGGCTGCAGCTATTTCATTCCTGCGCCGTAAGTGTCCCGGTGCGTCGAAAGAGGTTCGCGAACTGCTTCGCGAAAGGCTGAGCAACTATCGGCTCGACGGCGCGGTTGAAATTGCTCTCCACGCGGAAGAAATGCTCGTATTCGAATCCAGCAACGGAAAGATGACGGCTCCTCCAAATATCGTGCTGCGCATCCTCGAAGACGGCTCATGGGCCGAGAATGAAAGGATTCAGCAATTCTGGGCAGGTCTCCTGGCCACGTCCTGTACGACCGCGAAAAACGACCAGTCGAGCATGGTGTTTGTCGATATGCTGAGCCAACTGACGTCGGCACATTGCCGTATTTTCGCCACCGCCTGTGCAAATGCCGTTGTTTTTGAATCAGAGCATGGGACAATCCTTTCTCATCCGCTGAAATACAGTGCGGAAGAAATTATTCAGATTGCGGGAATGCACGACCTCGTAAAGATCGATCGCGATCTCGAACATCTTGCAGATCTCGGGTTGCTCGTGAAAAGGAATCGATCAAAATTCTTCTCCCTGATTCACGAGGCAGATATCGCTCCAACAAATCTCGGGCTTCAGCTCTATGCGCGCTGCAACGGGCACCGGGGTGCACTCGAGGACTTTTACAATGTGGCGCGCTCGACAGTCCCAGCTCTCGTCGGAGATTGAATTTCTTCTGTTGAACGAGGCTGTATGAACCTGCAGCCTTTTCGAATCCACCTCCTTCGACACTTCGAACTTGGCCTATTTTCGGCTTCAATCTACGATCGTCTGTCGAACATTCACGTCAAACGTGCCAGCAGCGCCGGAGATGGTGAAGGAATCTGACGCTGATTTGCGCCAATTTGGTCACAGGCGCCAGAATTAATACTCCCAAGTAACAGCGCAGGGCATTACGATGAGGGCATTGTGGGAATAGGATTCGGTCAGGAACAATGATCTGCCACCAGGAAAAATGAATCACCGCGAAGCGTAAGTCTTCACAATTCGCGGCTTGGGAAATTCTGCAAGTGCATTTCCAGATGGGGGGCAACATGGAGTCATTGAAAAAGTGGTTCAAGAAGACGTTTCCGGATGAGCCGCTCCCAAGAGCCGAAAGGCGAAATGTCCCCGGTCTTGAAGCCTTCCACTGGACGGGCACTTCCCCTGGTCTGGACAACGTTAAGGACATCAGTTCATCGGGCATCTACGTGCAGACCAATGAGCGATGGCCTCCCGGCGAAATAAATCCCATCAGGCTCACCTGTGAAGATCTGCCTGTCGAGGCACCCGGTCACGACGTCGAATTGCAGGCGAAGTCTGTCCGATGGGGCGAAGACGGCATGGGTCTCGCATTCGTTTTGCCTAAAAGCATGGAACTTTGGTTGTGGCGGACAGATAAGCATATTGATCCTGCAGACATCGTCAACGAGTTTCGCATTGCCAAAGCGCTCGCATTTCTCTGCCGAATTTGTCCTGCTGCTACTCAGGAGCTCAAGCTGTTCTTTCGCGAAGGATTGAGCAACATCCGCGTCACAAATGTGATTCAGATTGCTCTCCGGGCTGAACAGATGCTGGCGCGCGAGTTCAACGCGGATAAAATGTCGATTCCAAAAGACACCCTCATCCACATGGTGGAGAAGGGGTCGTGGGCCGAAGACGATTTGACCCAGCAGCTTTGGACGGGACTCCTGGTGACATCCTGTACGAATGACGGATCTGAAGAGCCGAATTCGGAATATGTTGAAATACTCAGCGAGCTCTCGACGATCCTCACCCGCATCTATCACGCGGCATGCACGAGGACCACTAAAACTATTTCGGATTCGGGCACGGTCACTGCGGAACCGGTCATTTGCACGGAGCACGAACTCGTCGAGATTGCAGGCGCACACGATCTGCTCAAGATCGACCGGAACCTGACGCTCCTATTCGACCTTGGGCTGATCGGACCGCGATTGAAATCGAAATTCTTTTCCTACAACGAAGACGTGATATTGGTTCCTACGGAACTCGGGCTCGCCATGTATGCGCGTTGCCAGGGGCATCGTGGCGCTCCACACGATTTTTACCGCGGATCTCTTCCGATCAGCGCTGTGGAATGGAATAAGAAACACCGTCATCCGTGAGCTTCGAGCGCGCCGAGCAGTAGCATTATCGGAATTGCGCCGGTTCGTTGAGGGGTGTCGGCCTGTTCATGAGCGATGCCACGCTTGCGTGAAGCCGATCCGTGATTTCTGCTTCGGTCGCCTCGGGGCCAAACAGCAATGGCGCGCCAAAGTGCACGTCGATCTTTCCAGACCGGAACCAACCACGCCCTTTTGCTTTTAGCTCACCCAGCCCTGAAATCGCCACGGGTAGAACAGCTGTTTGAGATTGCTTGACCAGCATGCCGATTCCTGGCCTGAACCGTGCCAGCTCGCCCGCTGCAGAGCGCGTTCCTTCGGGGAAGACCAATACGTTGTACCCGCGATCCAACGCCTCTCCAACGTGCGCAAAACTACGCTGGAAATCTCTCCTTCGAGGGAGGGGAAAAACATTGTAGAGAGCTGTCAAAAGCCAATACGCGACTGGACCCGTTAACATGAATCGGCTCTCGCCCGGCCGGTGGTTTGGATTGCGAAAGTACCGAAAATCCTGCAGCATCTCCCCCGACATAGCCGCGGCAACGCGTCGCCGCATTTGTCCAGGCAAGCCGTAGAGAACGAGAGGGCCGTCGTACGCGGTCACGTGATTGCAAACGATCAGCATCGGCCCTGCATTGGTCGCAATGGCCAAATCCCGCGGCGCAATAACCCGCGGCTTCGCGAGGAGCCACACCAGCGGCTGCGCGATCAATTCGAGAAACGCAGCCCTCGCCGCCTGAACTAAGCCCCACCAGGGCCAATGCGGAAAGGCATACTCTCTCATGGCCGGATCGCCGTGAGCTACTTCCCTGACTAATGTGACATCCGTTGCGCCGCGGCCACCGTCCGTCGTAACGGCTTGGTGAGAGCCTCCATCCTGTGCGACTGTAACCTGATCGCGCGGAGTGCCCCCGCGTGCAGAGATTCCGTCGCGATCGAGATGGACATCAACCGGACCTGTACTTCCAGCATCCGCGAATACCGCCTGAACATCTCCACCGTTCACCAACCTCCGCAGATCTCCCAGGGTCTGCGCCGCATCCACCATTCTGTCCGCAGGAGCATCCGGCAACCGTTCCTCCAACGCTGCCGCTAGTTGCACCCGTCCGAGGCTGTCAAGATGAAAATCCTCGCTCAGCCGCAATTCATCGCCCCGGCCTGCCGGCCGATCTCCCGAAATCTCGGCGACCAGTTGCCACAGCCAATCTCCACCTGCCGTGGATTCGGAAACGGCCGATTCCGTAACCTGCCGCCGCGAGGCCCATTCTGCCACTGCCTTGCGTTTCACTTTTCCCGTGGAAGTGCGCGGCAAATCCGGCTCAGGCCAAACCATCCACCTCCTTACGCGCTGAAACTCAGCAAGATGTGCGTTCGCTCGATCAACAGCCTCCGCTGCCTTCTTTTCCGAGCCTCGGATCGCAAGGACGGCGCAAGGCTCCGGTCCGGCGGTTGTTTCGACTGCCACCACGGCACTCGCGGCAATCTCCGGCTGCTCTTCGAGAGCGGCTTCCAAATCTTCGGGGTGGACATTTACTCCAGCCGACGTCACGATCGTCTCGCTCTTGCGCCCCATAAAGCGCAATTCTCCGGTCGCCTGAGTCTCGGCGAGATCGCCGGTTGCCAGCCACTCGTTTTCGCGAACTCGCAGCTCGCCTCCGCTCCATGTCGCGCCAGAGATCATTGGCCCGCGCACGAGCACCTCGCCGTCCGGACCCAGCTTTACTTCGCGACCTGGCAGCGGCTTCCCGATCGTCCCCTTTGCCACATGAAACGGGTGATTCAGCGTTATCAGGGCGGTTGTCTCCGTCATGCCATAACCTTGCACCACGACGAACCCGAGCGCGTTCCAGAACTGCTCGAGAGGCCCTGCAAGTGCTCCGCCCCCCGAGATGAGCGCCCAGAACTTGAGCCCTAGCGCCCGGTGAACATCACGAAACACCCACCAGCGTTTCCAAGCCTTCATACCTGTTGAAGCAGCGACGCGTTCAGCCAGCCCGGATGTGTTCGCTTCAAGGTGCGTCTTGAGAAGGGCCATGACCCGAGGGACTGCGGCGAGCACCGAGATCCGCTCCCGCTTGATCGTCTCGATCAGACGAGGCGCCACGAGCCGACTCTCAAAATGCACCTCCGCCGCAAAGATGGGAGGAATCCACAACCCCATCGTCTGACCAAATACGTGGCTCAGCGGCAACGTGTGCAAGAAGCGCAAGGGATGAACGTACTTCTCGTAACGAAGATAGCCCTGCGCCGCTTTTTCAATCGGCCCCACGCTTGCCAGCACGTTTCCATGCGTATGCACGATGCCCTTGGGATCACCGGTCGTCCCCGAGGTGAACAGAATCTGCAGCGGCGTCTCGCTCGACAACCCCGTCACAACTCCCGCCTCGCGCGCCGGAAGGGAACTACTCCAATCCTCAAATGCCACGCGCTGAAACTCGTCGGACAGCTTTCGAAGCAGCAGCGCGTCCCCAACGGCCAGCTTCGGCCGAACATCCGTAGCAATCCGTCCGGCAAAATCCGCGCTCCCAAACGCATCCAGCGGAACCACCATCACCCCGCGCAGCATGCACCCGTAAAACGCAGCCATCCACTCCGCGCCGTTCTCGGCCCAGAGCAGCACGCGATCGCCCTGTCCCACCCCGCGGTCCTCGAGCAACGCCGCGAAGCGCCCTGCCAGCCGCGCCAGCTCCCCGTAGGTAGTCACGCGACGCCGATTCCCCTGATAACGCACCACCGCAATCTCTCGATTCAGTTTTCGAAAGTCGTCCAGCAGCGTAGCAAGATGTTCCCGCAAGGCTTATCCCCTGAACGAAATCCTAGCAGTGCTCGCGGCAAGTGCCGTGACGTGCGTTCGAAGCACACTTGAACCCGGAAGCCCAAAGCTTTCGCTTCCTCTTCGCCGCCCTCCCGAGCTATTCTCAAAGAGTCGAACTAACGATGTCCCCTCTTCCAACCAATCCGTCAGGTGTTCCCAAGCCCCAGGCTCCCGAGTTCGACCCCCTTGGCTGCTTTCATCCCGTCACAGCCGAGTGGTTTCGAGCAGTCTTCGATTCACCCACTGCTCCGCAGAGGCTCGGTTGGCCGGTGATCGCGCGTCGGGAAAGCGCCCTGATTCTCGCCCCAACAGGAACGGGCAAAACCCTTACCGCTTTTCTCTGGTGCCTTGATCGGCTCATGCTCCACGATCTTCCGGAAACGACGGGCCAAGGTCTCAGTCAGGCAAAGGACGAGAGGAAAGGGAAGAAGTCCATTCCCGGGAATGTTCAGCAGCCCAGTCGTGGCTCCCGCATCGTTTACGTCTCGCCCCTCAAGGCTTTGGCCGTTGATGTTGAACGCAACCTACGCTCGCCCCTGACTGGCATCGCCAACATGGCCCGCCGCAGGAATGTGCCGTTCCACGACCCGACCATAAGCGTCCGTACTGGCGATACTCCCCAAAGCGAACGAGCTCGCTTCCGGCGCGACCCAGCCG
>Ga0207706_10006967_pt1 | contig 10448 bp, 9 predicted proteins | sample KBSC53metaG_FD_184318 | JGI IMG/M metagenome (GOLD analysis project Ga0207706, IMG submission 184318) | Corn rhizosphere microbial communities from Kellogg Biological Station, Michigan, USA - KBS C5-3 metaG (SPAdes) (version 2) | ecosystem: Host-associated > Plants > Roots > Rhizosphere > Soil ... | reverse complement strand
TCGGCGACAAGCTCCTCGGCCGGATAGCCGCCGATCGTCAGCTGGCCGTCGGCGGCAGAAAAGTGGGGCGGGATCGGGCCGGACGGCTTCACTCGCGATCCCCCTCCTGAAGCAGCCTATTCGGCCGCGATCGCCTCATATTCCTGTGCGGCGAGATATTTCTCCGCGTCGAGCGCGGCCATGCAGCCGGTTCCGGCGGCGGTGACCGCCTGGCGGTAGATCTTGTCCATGACGTCACCGCAGGCAAACACGCCCGGGACATTGGTCCGGGTCGTGCCCGGCTCGACCTCGATATAGCCTTCGGAATCGAGCTTCAGCTGGCCCTTGAACAACTCGGTCGCCGGCTGGTGGCCGATCGCGACGAACGCGCCCTCGACTTCGACGCGGCTCGTCTCGCCGGTGCGCTTGTTGCGGATGTCGAGGCCGATCAGCGCCTCGGGCTCGCCGCCGCCGACGAAGGCGACGACTTCGCTGTCCCAGATGACCTTGACGTGCGGGTTCGCGAACAGGCGGTCCTGCAGGATCTTCTCGGCGCGGAGCGAATCGCGGCGATGGATCAACGTGACGTCGTGGCTGTGGTTGGTGAGGTAGAGTGCTTCCTCGACCGCAGTGTTGCCGCCACCGATCACCGCGACCTTCTTGCCGCGGTAGAAGAAGCCGTCGCAGGTCGCGCAGGCCGACGCGCCCCTGCCCTTCATATGCTCTTCCGAGGGGAGCCCGAGCCACTTGGCCTGCGCGCCGGTGGCAATCACCAGCGCGTCGGCGAAGATGTGAGCGCCGCTGTCGCCGGTCAGGCGAAACGGCCGGCTCGACAGGTCGACGGCGCTGATATGATCCCAGATGACCTTGGTCCCGACATGCTCGGCCTGGGCCTGCATTTCCTCCATCAGCCAGGGGCCCTGGATGACGTCACGGAACCCGGGGTAGTTTTCAACGTCGGTCGTCGTTGTCAGCTGGCCGCCCGGCTGGATACCCTGAACCACAACCGGGCCGAGGCCGGCACGGGCGGCATAAATTGCGGCGGTGAAGCCCGCCGGGCCCGAGCCGAGCACGGCCACGCGCGTCGAAATGCTGTTCGTCATGCGCGGCATGTAAGCAGGGTTCATGCGCCCCGCAACGCTTGGCGGCGCTAGACGGCGCGGCGGCCCGCGACGAAGTTCCAGATCAGCACGATGACGCCGATCACCAGCAGCAGATGAATGAGCCCCCCGGCGACGTGGAAAGCGAAGAAGCCGAGTGCCCACAGGATGAACAAGATGATCGCGATCGTCAGCAGCATGGTCGATCTCCCTTAGTGCCGGGCGCGTAACGGACGACCCGCGGGCGCGTTCCGGAATGGGAGATTAAACCAGCCTGCTTTGCTTCACCGCGGCTCCGATGAAGCCCGCAAACAAGGGGTGCGGCTCGAACGGACGGCTCTTGAGCTCGGGGTGGAACTGGACTCCGATGAACCACGGGTGGTCGGGCCGCTCGACGATTTCCGGCAGCTGATCGTCCGGTGACATGCCCGAGAAGACCAGGCCGGCCCTCTCCAGCGCGTCGCGGTAATGGATGTTGACCTCATAGCGATGGCGATGCCGCTCGCTGATCATGTCCGTACCGTAGATCGAGCGCACCACGCTGTTGCCGTCGAGCTTCGCCGGATAGGCACCGAGGCGCATCGTCCCGCCGAGGTCGCCGCCGGCCGCGCGCTGCTGAAGCCCCTCCTCGCTCATCCATTCGGTGATCATGCCGACAACCGGCTCTGGCGTGTCGCCGAACTCCGTCGTCGATGCACCGGCGATTCCGGCCACGTTCCTTGCGCCTTCGATGCAGGCCATCTGCATTCCAAGGCAGATTCCGAAGAAGGGAATTTCGCGTTCGCGGGCAAACGTCACCGAGGCGATCTTGCCCTCGCTGCCACGCTCGCCGAACCCGCCGGGGACGAGGATTCCATGGAGCGGCTCGAGCTCGGCGGCGATCTCCGCATCTGGATGTTCGAACAGCTCGGCGTCGAGCCACTGGATGTTGACCTTGGCGCGATTTGCGATGCCGCCGTGGACCAGGGCCTCGCGAAGGCTCTTATAGGCATCGGGCAAGCCGACATATTTGCCGACGACGCCGATGGTCACCTCGCTGTCGTAATGGTCGATCCGGTCCATGATCTCGTTCCAGCGGGCGAGATCGGGCGGCGGTGCATCGGTGATGCCGAAGGCGTGCAGGACCTCATCGTCGAGCCCCGCCTGATGATATTGGAGCGGCACGTCGTAGATATTGCGGGCGTCGAGGGCAGGAATCACCGCCGATTTCCGGACGTTGCAGAACAAAGCGATCTTCTCGCGCTCGGCTTCCGGAAGCGGCCGGTCGCAGCGGCAGAGGAGGACTTCGGGCTGGACTCCGAGGCTCGCAATCTCGCGCACGGACTGCTGGGTCGGCTTGGTCTTGAGCTCGCCGGCGGCCGCAATCCAGGGGACGAGCGTGGTGTGAACGCTGACCGTCTGGTCGCGGCCGAGATCGTTCCTCAGCTGACGGATCGATTCGATGAACGGCAGGCTCTCGATGTCGCCGACCGTGCCGCCGATCTCGCAGATCACGAAGTCGCAGCCGTCGGTGTCCGACAGCGCGAATTCCTTGATCGCATTGGTGACGTGCGGGATGACCTGGACCGTCGCGCCGAGATAATCCCCGCGCCGCTCCTTCGCGATGATGTCGCGATAGATGCGGCCGGTGGTGACGTTGTCCGATTGCCGGGAAGAAACCCCGGTGAATCGCTCGTAATGGCCAAGGTCGAGGTCGGTCTCGGCCCCATCGTCGGTCACGAAGACCTCACCGTGCTGATACGGCGACATCGTCCCGGGATCGACGTTCAGATAAGGATCGAATTTTCGAATGCGGACCTTGTAGCCACGCGCCTGGAGAAGGGCCCCCAAAGAGGCCGAGAGCAGACCTTTTCCAAGCGATGAAACCACGCCGCCGGTGACAAATATGAACCGCGCCATGGGAATCGAGGCTTAGGGGGACAAGCAGCGCCTACGCAACCCGCCCGCGCAAAAAAGTTTGGGATTGACGCTTATTGGGCGAGCGGAACCGCGGGCGCCTGCTGGTTCTGTTCAGGCGTCGCCGGGGCCGGGCTAGTCTGGCCCGGCGCGGGCTGCGACTGCTGCGTCGGCGCGAGCTTGCCGGCGAGCGTCGTGTCGATCTTGACCGGCTGCCGGGTCGCGCCGGCGATCGCCGCCATGACGATCGACAGGACAATGAACATTCCGCCAAGGATTGCGGTCGAGCGGGTCAGGAAATCGGCAGCGCCGCGCGCCGTCATGAACCCTGAGGAGCTTCCGCCGACACCGAGGCCGCCGCCTTCTGACCGCTGCATGAGGATCACCGCGATCAGGGCCACGGCGATAAGCGTTTGAACGATCAGCAGGAATGCGAACATCGGAAGCCTTCTTGGAAACGGGTCGGGGCGACTTAGGCGATCGAGGCGACGCCTTCAACTGCAGCCGCGGCAGCGACGATCGGAATGAAGTCCGCCGACTTGAGGCTGGCACCGCCGACCAGCGCTCCATCCACGTCGCGAATCGCGAAGATTTCACCCGCATTCGAAGGCTTTACCGAGCCGCCGTAGAGAATCCGCACTTGCGCGCCGTCGGCACCGTAGCGGCCGCTGAGCTTATGGCGGATCGCGGCGTGCATGTCGGCGATCTCGGCCATGGTCGGGATCTTGCCGGTGCCAATCGCCCAGATCGGCTCATAGGCCACGGCCAGCTCCGCCTCTCCCTCGAGGCTGGCAGGCAGCGAGCCGTCGAGCTGCTGCAGCACAGCGGCGACGGCGCCCCCGCCTTCCCGGATTTCGAGGCTTTCGCCGACGCAGAGAATCACGTTGAGGCCGACCGCGAGCGCGGCCTCGGCCTTGGCCCGGACCTGTTCATCACTTTCGCGCTGCGCGTCGCGGCGCTCCGAATGGCCGACGATGGTCAGGCTCGCGCCGGCATCGAGCAGCATCGCCGCCGACGTGCATCCGGTGTGGGCGCCTTTTTCAGCATCGTGGACGTCCTGGCCGCCGATCGGAAACCCCGGTGCTGCGCGCGCCGCGCGCTCGATCAGGATCGCCGGAACGCAAAGGGCAACGTCAACCGTGCTGTATTCCGCGGCGGATGCGGCAATTGCCCTGACCTCTTCAAGGTCGGACGAGAGTCCGTGCATCTTCCAATTGCCGGCAACGAGCTTCTTCAATGCCATCCTGCTCTCTTCGATCCAAAGCGTCCGACGGGTGCACTAGCCGCGCCGCTTGATGCATTCCAGCCCGCCCCCTAAAGCACCGGCAGTCCTTCATTTTCGCACCGGAATCCGATGCTCTCCTTCTTTCGCCGCGTTTCCAAATCCAAGATCGGCACAGGCATCATGGCCTTCGTGCTCATCGCCATCCTCGCCGGCTTTGCAGTCGCGGACATCTCCAACTTCGGGTCTGGCAATATCGGCTTTGGCGGCATGGGCAGCTCGACCCTGGCCAAGGTCGGCGACCAGAATGTGAGCGAGCGCGAGATGAGCGACGCGATGCAGCGCCGCCTGCAGGTTGCACGGCAGCAGCGACCGGATGCCGATTACGCCAGCATCGTCGGCGACTTCGACACGATCCTCGACACGTTGATCGAGCAGCACACGTTGATGGCGTTCGCCGACAAATTCGGCTTCCCCATGTCGAAGCGGATCATCGATGCGGAGATCGCGCAGATCCCCCAGACCAAAGGCCTCAACGGTCAGTTCAGCGAGCAGGCCTATGAGCGGTTCCTGCAGGAGCAGCGGCTGACCGATCCCCAGGTGCGGCAAGTGCTCACCGGCGATCTCCTCCAGAAGCTCCTGCTGACGCCGATCGCCACAAACGCCCGGGTGCCGGTCGGGATGGCGATGCCTTATGCGTCGATGCTTCTGGAAGCGCGCGAAGGCGAAGCCGCGATTGTCCCAGTCGAACTGTTCAAGGCGGGCCTGCAGCCGACCGACGCCCAGGTTCAGCAATTCTACACCGCCAACCGGGGCCGCTACATGATCCCCGAGCAGCGCGCGCTGCGTATCGCCCGCATCGGGCCGGAGCAGGTCGCCGGAGTCACTGCTTCGGACAAGGAAGTCGCGGATTATTACAACGCCAACAAGGGCTCCTATGCGCCGAGCGACACGCGGTCCCTGAGCCAGGCGGTGGTCCCGGATCAGGCGACCGCCAACGCGATTGCCCAGCGCGCCAAGGGCGGAGCAACGCTCGCGGCGGCGGCAGCGCCGGCGGGCGCCAATGCCGCGGTCACGACCCTCGCCGACCAGAGCCGCGCGGCTTACGCCGGAGTCGCCGGCGACAAGGCCGCGGCGGCGGTGTTTGCGGCCCCTTCGGGCGCAGTCGTCGGCCCGCTGCAATCGGACTTCGGCTGGGTCGTTGTGAAGATCGATTCCGTGAAGGCCGGCGGCGGCAAGACGCTCGACCAGGCGCGCGCCGAGATCGCTGCTAAGCTGACCGCCGAGAAGCGCAAGGCGGCGATCGAGGATCTCGTCGACAAGGTCCAGAACGCGCTCGACGAAGGCAGCAATTATGATGAAGCGATTGGCGCCGCGAAGCTGCCCGTAACGGTCACGCCGCTCGTCACGGCGAATGGTGCCGCTCGCGGGGACGCCGCCTACAAGCTGCCGCCGGAACTGGCGCCGGCGCTGAAGACCGGGTTCGAGATCGCGGCCAACGATCCGCCGGAAGTCGTCGCGCTTCCGCAGGACGCAGGCTATGCAGTCGTATCGCCCGGACACGTCGTCCCGGCAGCGCCCTCCCCGCTCGCCACCATCCATGCCCAAGTGGTCACCGACTGGATCAACGACCAGGCGATGCAGCGCGCCCGCAATACGGCGAGCCAGATCGCCGCCAAGGCGTCGGGCGGCGTTTCGCTTGCCGATGCGGTCAAGGCCGCGGGCATTGCGCTTCCGCCGGCTCGCCCGATCGCAGCGCGGCGGATCCAGATCGCCGATGCGCAGGGCAATGTCCCGCCGGCCATGAAGCTCCTGTTCTCGCTGATCGAGGGCAAGAGCCGGATGGCGCCGGGGCCGCAGGGCATCGGGTTCTTCGTCGTCAAGCTGAACAAGCTGACGCCCGGCAATGCGCTGGCCTCGCCGGGATTGATCGGCCAGGTCCAGGGCGAGCTCGGCCAGGCCGCGGCACAGGATTATGCCCAGCAGTTCGTCGCGGATTTGCGCCGCGAGATGAAGGCGAAGCGCAACGACAGCGCGATCCAGTCCTTCAAGACCAGGCTGCTCAACAGCGGCAGCTGACCGGGCCGCTTGACGCGCGCTGGTTTGTTGCCTACACGTTCCCCGTTCGTTCTTTCTGGGGAGTGACGGCCGATGCTCACCGCCAAGCAGCGTGAATTGCTGCTCTTCATCGACGATCGCCTGAAGGAGAGCGGCGTCAGCCCGAGCTTCGACGAGATGCGCGAGGCGCTGGACCTCAAGTCGAAGTCGGGCGTGCACCGGCTGATCTCGGCGCTGGAGGAACGCGGCTTCATCCGGAGACTGCCAAACCGAGCGAGGGCGCTGGAGGTGGTGAAGCTTCCCGAGACGCGCTCCACGGCCACGGTCACGCCGATCCGCCCGGTCGCGACGGCTCCCGCCAACGACACGATGGAGATCCCGCTGCACGGCCGGATCGCCGCCGGCACGCCGATCGAGGCGCTCCAGGGGACCGAGAGTTTCGCCGTTCCTGCAGCGCTGCTCGGACCGGGCGAACATTATGCGCTCGAGGTATCGGGCGATTCGATGGTCGACGAAGGCATTCTCGACGGCGATTTCGCGCTGATCCGCAAGGCGGACGAAGCGCGCGACGGGGAAATCGTCGTTGCGCTGATCGACGATGAGGAAGCGACGCTCAAGACGTTCCGGCGTGAAGGCACGATGATCCGGCTCGATCCCGCCAACCGCAATTACGAGCCCCAGCGCTACGACCCGCGGCGAGTGCGGATCCAGGGACGGCTTGCGGGCCTGATTCGGCGCTACTGACATGGCCGGCACGCGGATCGATTATGTCGAGCTGCCGAGCGCGACGGCGCACGAACTGACCCGCGCTTTCTACGCCAGGGCATTCGGCTGGGAGTTCGCCGATTACGGGCCGACCTATGCGGCCACGACCAACGGCATCACCGATGTCGGCTTGCAGGGCGATCCCGCGGATGCTTTGTCCGCCCCGCTCCCGGTGGTTCGAGTCGATGACCTCGAGGCTGCGTTCGACGCGGTAAGCAAGGCCGGCGGGGTCATCGCCAAGCCGATCTTCAGCTTCCCGGGCGGACGGCGTTTCCAGTTCATCGACCCGTCGGGGAGCGAGCTCGCCGTGTGGAGCGACCACTAGCGCGGCGGCCCTGCCCAGGGGTGTGCACCGATTCGGACGCTGACGCTGTCGATACGGGGGTTGCGGCCAAGATAGATTGCAAGGCCGCCGGTTCGGGCGAGAGCATCCCGGTCCAGCTTGAGCCAGCGTGGCTGGCAGCCGCGCGGCAGCCAGCGATCCGAAACGGCAATGTCGGCGGAAGCGCAGGCGCGGGTGATCGCCTGCCAGTCGATCCGGTTCGCTGACCGCGTTGCGAGCAGCCGCCATTCGGACCCACCCTTCCAAAGCGCCGCAACGCAGGCGTCGTGCGAGCAATCGCTCCCCGGCTGGCCGTCGAGGATATCCGGGTCGCCGTCGAAGCCGGATGCTTCGGCGAGGAGACTTCGCACATAATCGCCGGCCCGGTCGCGAAGGATGAAGGGCGTTCCGTCCTGGACGACCGCAAGGTGCCGCCCGTCGCCGGTGATCAGCAGGTCCGGCGATGGCGCGAGCAGCGCACCGACCGCCCCGGCCGCCACGGGGACCAGGCCCAGGAGGCGGACGCGGGAGATCCACAGGCACAGCCAGATGCCGCCGATCACCATGGCCCCAAAGGCCCAGGCTGGCATTGACGGAAGCAAGGCGACGGCTCCGTGCGCGGATGCGACGGCGTGGGCGATCCGAAGCAGTCCGTCGATCGCGCTGCCGCACAGGAACCACAAGGGCCTGCCCCAACCCAGACCGTCGAGCAGCAGCGCGCCTGCCTCGAGCGGCATGATGACGAAGGTGGTCAGCGGAATCGCGACGATGTTAGCGCCCACGCCGTAAAGCCCCGCGCGGTGGAAGTGGAAAAGGGCCAGCGGCATCAGGGCGATTTCGACGGCAAGTCCTGTGGCGACGATCCCGACGAGCGCACGCGCGGTCCTTGCAATCACGCCCTCCTCCCGCCGCTGCAGCACGCGCCGCGCCCATGACGTCGAGTGAAGCGCGACGATCGCGGTCACCGCGGCGAAGCTCATCTGGAAACTGGGCCCGGCGAGCGCTTCGGGCCTGAACAGGAGGACGATGAGCGCGCCCGTCGCGATCAGCCGAATGCTGATCGCTTCCCGGCCAAGCGCAATCCCCGCGAGGACCAGAAGCGCGGCGACACAGCTTCGAACGGTCGGAACCTGCGCGCCGGTCAGCAGGGTGTAGCCGATGCCGGAGGCAGCGGCGACCGCCGCCGCGACGAGCACAAGGTTGTAGCGCAGCGCAAGCCGCTCGCTCAGCGCAAGCAACTTCAAGGTGAGGAGCATTGCGAAGGCGACGACCGCCGCAATGTGCAGCCCGCTGACGGACAGAAGGTGGGTCAGGCCGCTGCGACGCATGGCGTCCGCATCATCCTGGTCGACCGCATTCTGGTCGCCGGTCACCAGCGCGATCGCGATTCCCGCCGCGCTTTCGGGGAGGCGCGCCGCGATGTGGCGCCTCAGCCCTTCACGCACGCGGTCGAGGCCACGGGGCGCGGCAGCCCTGGTGACGGCGACAGGTCCCAGCGTCTTGCCTACCGCGCCGATCCCCCTGAACCAGGCATCGCGCGCAAAATCATAGGTACCGGGCAAGGCCATTGGCGGCGGCGGGGCGAGGCGCGCGCGCAAATGAACTTGGCTCCCCGTAGCGATTCCGCTGGGAAACTTGTCCTCGTCGACCGACGTCCGGACAAGCGGGGGCAATGCGGGATCATTGGGGCGAAGCAGCAGGCGCACGGTGTCGCGCGCGGCAAGGTGGTCGACGGCTTCAACGTCGGCCGTGAATTCCGCGACGGCCGGGCGCTCGAGCCGCGGCTGGGCGACCCATTCGGACCGCGCCCAAACCAACGCGCAGCCGAGCGTCGCGGAAAGTGCGAACCATCCCAGTGCGCGGCCCGACCTGCCGCCGAGGAAAGCGAAACCCGCCAGGCACAAACCCGCTCCGAGGCACAGCACCGCTTCCCAACCGCCCGCGCCGTCGAGGGTGAACCAGGCCGCGATCCCGCTTCCGAAGCCAACGACGAACCAGGGCGGGAGCTGCGCACGCTCCGCCTCGAGCAGCTTCTCCAGCCCCTCGTGAAACGCGGAAAACCGCGTCTTCCAATAGCTCCGAGCACGCTGTGGAAGAGGCGCTTCCCCTGTGTTAGGGGCGCTCGTCCGTTGCATTGCAGCATGAACAGAAGAGGAATGCGCGCCAGAGCGCAAGCGAGAAAGACTTGACCGCCCCAAACAGTTCGACATCCCGCCCGGTGGTCACGCGTTTCGCGCCGTCCCCCACCGGCTATCTCCACATCGGCGGCGCCCGCACGGCGCTGTTCAACTGGCTGTTCGCCCGCCACTACGGGGGCAAGTTCCTGCTTCGCATCGAAGACACCGACCGCGCGCGTTCGACCAGCGAGGCGATCGACGCGATCCTCGACGGCATGCGCTGGCTCGGGCTCGATTGGGACGGACACGAATATTACCAGTCGCAATTCTGGGCGCGGCACGCGGAGATCGCCCACCGCCTGGTCGAGCGCGGCCACGGCTATCGCTGCTACATGACGCAGGAGGAACTGGCCGAGCAGCGGGAGAAATCACGCGCCGAGCGCCGGCCCTTCCGGATCGAGAGCCCGTGGCGCGACGTCACGGAAGCGCAGGGCGACAAACCATTCGTCATCAGGCTCAAGGCGCCGCAAGAAGGCGAAACCGTCATCGACGACCAGGTGCAAGGCCGGGTCACGGTGCAGAACAGCGAAATCGACGACTTCATCCTGCTGCGCTCCGACGGCACGCCGACCTACATGCTCGCGGTCGTGGTCGACGATCATGACATGGGCGTCACGCACGTCATTCGCGGCGACGATCACCTCAACAACGCCTTTCGCCAGCTGGCGATCATCCGCGCCATGGGCTGGCCCGAGCCGACCTATGCGCACGTGCCCCTCATTCACGGTCCCGACGGAGCCAAGCTCAGCAAGCGCCACGGAGCCCTCGGCGTCGACGCCTATCGCGACGAGCTCGGCCTGCTTCCCGAAGCGGTGGTCAATTACCTGCTGAGGCTGGGCTGGGGCCATGGCGACGACGAGATCATCAGCCGCGAGCAGGCGATCGAATGGTTCGACCTGCCCCAGGTCGGCAAGTCGCCCGCTAGGTTC
>Ga0207706_10006965_pt1 | contig 10450 bp, 10 predicted proteins | sample KBSC53metaG_FD_184318 | JGI IMG/M metagenome (GOLD analysis project Ga0207706, IMG submission 184318) | Corn rhizosphere microbial communities from Kellogg Biological Station, Michigan, USA - KBS C5-3 metaG (SPAdes) (version 2) | ecosystem: Host-associated > Plants > Roots > Rhizosphere > Soil ... | reverse complement strand
GGAGGCGAGAATGACTCTTCCGGAGGGTCGGAGCGCTGGGGGAGAAGTCCCAGACCCATTGGTGCCGAGGCCCGCGGCCACCGTGGTGCTGATGCGCGACACCGGCGATGGGATCAAGGTGTTCCTGATGCGGCGGCACTCCGCGATGGATTTCGTGGCAGGCGTGATGGTGTTCCCCGGCGGTGGCGTGGACGACCGCGACCGCAACGCCGACGTCGCGTGGTTCGGCCCGGAACCGGATTGGTGGGCCGAGCGGTTCGGAGTGGCACCTGATCTGGCCGGGGCCTTGGTGTGTGCAGCGGCCCGCGAGACCTTCGAGGAGTCCGGCGTGCTGTTCGCCGGGCCCGCCGACGACCCGGACGGCATCGTCAGCGACGCGTCGATCTACCGCGCTGAGCGCGCCGCGCTGGAGGACCGGTCGCTGTCGTTCGGGGAGTTCCTCCGCAAGGAGAACCTCGTGCTGCGTGCGGATCTGCTACGGCCGTGGGCGAATTGGGTGACGCCGAAAGAGGAGCGCACCCGTCGATACGACACGTACTTCTTCGTCGGGGCACTGCCGGGAGGCCAGCGCGCGGACGGGGACAACACAGAAACCGACCGCGCATTCTGGACGACACCCCAGGCGGCTCTCGACGAATTCGCGGACGGCAAGACATTCCTTCTGCCGCCGACGTGGACGCAGCTGGACTCGCTCAACGGCCGCACCGCCGCAGAAGTGCTTGCAGTGGAACGTCAGATCGTCCCGGTCGAACCTCACCTCGCCGCCAATAAGGTCACCGGCAACTGGGAGATCGAGTTCTTCAACAGCGACCGCTACAACGCCGCCCGCAACCGTCGAGCGCCCGAAGGCTACGGCGCCGACACGCCGCTTACATGAACGAGTTCGTCTCCGTCCATACCAGCGATGAGCAGCCAGGCATCGCCACGCTGCTGTTGTCGCGACCGCCCACCAATGCGCTCACACGTCAGACGTATCGCGAGATCGTTTCTGCGGCAGCCGATCTCAGTCAGCGCGACGAAATCTGCACCGTCATCGTGTTCGGCGGTCACGAGATCTTCTCCGCCGGCGACGACATGCCCGAGCTGAGCACGTTGAGCGTCGACGAAGCCGTGGCTGCGGCACGCGTGTGCCGGGAGGCCGTCGACGCGCTGGCCGCCATCCCGAAGCCGACCGTCGCGGCCATCACCGGCTACGCGCTGGGCGGCGGGCTCAACTTGGCACTGGCCACGGACTGGCGGGTGGCCGGCGACAACGTGAAGTTCGGTGCGACGGAGATGCTGGCGGGTCGGGTGCCACAGGGCGGCACCGCCCGACTCGCACGCGCCGCAGGCGAGAGCAAGGCCAAGGACCTGGTGTTCAGCGGTCGGTTCATCGACGCCAAGGAGGCGCTGGCGCTGGGCCTGATCGACGAGATGGTGGCACCCGACGGCGTCTACGACGCCGCGGTGGCCTGGGCGAAGCGCTTCCTCGACTATCCGCCTCAGGTACTGGCTGCCGCCAAGGCCTCTTTCGACGTTTAGGCTGCCCTGTTATGAGCTTTGAGGAAACCGACACTGCTCCTTATGTCGCCGACCAGGCGGCTCCGGTCCCCAACCCGCACGCCACCGCGGAGCAGGTCGAGGCCGCCCGCCACGACTCGAAGCTCGCCCAGGTGCTGTACCACGACTGGGAGGCCGAGAGCTACGACGAGAAGTGGTCGATCAGCTACGACAAGCGCTGCGTGGACTACGCCCGCGATCTGTTCGACGCGACGGTGCCCGACGAGGAGCTGCGTGAGCTGCCCTACGACCGGGCGCTGGAGCTGGGCTGCGGCAGCGGGTTCTTCCTGCTCAACCTGATTCAGGCGGGCGTCGCGCGGCGCGGCTCGGTGACCGACCTGTCACCGGGCATGGTCAAGGTGGCCACCCGCAACGGCGAGAACCTCGGGCTGGAGATCGACGGCCGGGTCGCCGACGCGGAGGGCATTCCGTACGACGACGACACCTTCGACCTCGTGGTCGGGCACGCGGTGCTGCACCACATCCCCGACGTCGAGCTGTCCCTGCGCGAGGTGGTGCGCGTGCTCAAGCCGGGTGGCCGCTTCGTCTTCGCGGGTGAGCCGACGAATGCAGGTGAGAACTATGCCCGCCCGTTGTCGACGCTGACGTGGCGGGCGGTGACGAACGTCACCAAGCTGCCGGGGCTGGGTAGTTGGCGCCGGCCGCAGGCCGAGCTCGACGAGTCCTCGCGCGCAGCAGCGCTTGAGGCGATCGTCGACCTGCACACATTCGCGCCCGCCGATTTGGAGCGGATGGCCCGCAGCGCCGGCGCCGTCGACGTGTCGACCTCCACGACCGAGTTCACCGCCGCCATGTTGGGCTGGCCTTTGCGCACGCTCGAGGCCACCGTGCCGCCCGGCCGGTTGGGCTGGGGCTACGCCAAATTCGCGTTCCACAGCTGGATCACGCTGAGCTGGATCGACCACAACCTCTGGCGCCGCGTCGTGCCGAAGAGCTGGTACTACAACGTCATGGTCACCGGGGTCAAGCCGTCCTAGCATTCGGTCTCGACGACGTCGCCTACCTGCGGTCGGACGCGGGCGCCCGAGATCTGCGCGAGGTCAACGAGTTCCGGCTCGCCGGCCCGGCGTTGGTTTCCGAGATCGCCTCTGCGCGTGACCGTTTCGGTGAACGGGCCGCCGTGTTGGTGGAGACCACGCTGCTGCGGCGAAAGGCGGCGGTCAAGTTCGCTGACCCATCGGACTGGCTGTTCACCGATGAGGCGCTGCAGCAGGCCACCGCTGAACCGGTAGCCGAGCACCGGGCTCGGCGGCTGACAGGCGCCGTGGTTCACGACGCAACTTGCTCCGTCGGCACCGAACTTGCGGCACTGCGGGATTCGGCTGCCTATGTGGTAGGCAGCGATATCGATCCGGTCCGGCTCGCGATGGCAGGCCACAACGTCCCCGGTGTCGAACTCTGCCGCGCCGACGCGCTGCGGCCGATCACCCGCGACACCGTCGTCCTCGTCGACCCCTCTCGGCGAAGCGGCGGGAGGCGGCGGTTCGACCCCCGCGACTACGCGCCCGCGCTCGATGCGCTGCTGGACGTGTACCGGGGCCGGGATCTCGTCGTAAAGGCCGCTCCCGGAATCGATTTCGACGGGCTGGCGCGGCTGGGATTGCGCGGCGAGATCGAAGTGACCTCGCTGGCAGGCAGCGTGCGCGAGGCCTGCCTGTGGTCGGCGGGGCTGGCGGGGGACGGCGTGACGCGCCGGGCGACGATCCTGGACACCGGCGAAGGAGTGACCGACGCCGATCCCGACGACTGCGCGGTGGCGCCGGCAGGCCGGTGGATCGTCGACCCCGACGGCGCGGTGGTGCGCGCGGGTCTGGTGCGGCACTACGCCGCCCGCCACGGGCTATGGCAGCTCGACCTGGAGATCGCCTACCTGACCGGCGACCGGCTGCCCGAGAATGTGCGCGGGTTCGAAGTCCTCGAAGAGCTCAACTACAGCGAACGGCGGCTGCGCCAGGCGCTTTCGGCGCGAGACGTCGGCGCGGTCGAGATCCTCGTGCGCGGTGTCAATGTCGACCCCGACGTGTTGCGGGCGCGACTGCGGCTGCGCGGATCGCAGCCGGCCTCGGTCGTCATCGCGCGCATCGGATCCGGGGCGGCAAGCCGGGCAACGGCATTCATTTGTCGCCCCTCGCGCTGATATTTTCCGCTCCCCCGGTGAGGCGCCAGTACTCTGGCAGTGATGCGCCGGTGCCGAAGCCGGTGCCGGCTCTCGAGGACGTCCGACGATGCGCATTCTCAGGGTGGCTGCGACTCTGGTGGCCGGTGTACTGGCCTGCTTGACGGGCACATCGGCGGCTGACGCGCAGTCGGCCTGCGCGGACCTGGCCGGCACGGTTGGGGACGACGGGATCTGCACGGTGCACACGGCGAACGCCACCTACACGCTGGACATGACGTTCCCCAACGACTACCCCGACCAGCAGGCGCTTACCTCATACCTGACCCAGGCCCGCGACGGGTTCGTCAACGTCTCAGAGATGCCGGGTTCGTACAACCTGCCGTACGAGCTCGACGCGAAGGGAACCGGATACCAGTCGGGCTCGCCGAGCACCGGCACCCAGAGCGTTGTTTTGACGATGTGGCAGAACGTCGGCGGTGCGCATCCGCAGACGTGGTACAAGTCCTTCAACTGGGATCTCGCAAAGAAGGCGCCGATCACGTTCGACACCTTGTTCAAGCCTGGCAGCAAGCCGCTCGATGTGATCTACCCGGCCGTCGAGCAGTACCTGCAGAAGCAGCAGGGGGTGATCGACGGCATCTCGCCCAGCGTCGGGCTCGATCAGGCCAAGTATCAGAACTTCGCGCTGACGGATGACTCGCTGATCTTCTTCTTCGGTCAGGGCGAGCTGTTCGCGGAGTCCGCGGGTCCGCTAGAGGCGTCGCTGCCACGCGCGACCGTCGCGCCGCTACTGGCGTAGGCCTACTCGGGCGCGAAGCCGTAGACCTGGCCGTCGCTCGTGGCGGTGACGATTCGGCGGTCATGGCCGACCGACACACCGACCGGCCAGCCGGTCGCCTGCGGCAGTGGGTAACTGTTGACGGTGCGGCCGTCCGCCGGATCGAACACGAGCAGCGCCTGCCCGTTGTCTCCGTCCTTGGCGACGGTGTAGGCGATGCTGCCGCCCGCACGGCTCGATGTCGAGAGTGGCGCGACGTCGTCGCGGGTCCACAGCACGTCGCCGTGGTCGCCGCCGTCGCGGACCGCGACCAGTTTGGCGCCTGGGCCGCCGCCGGCGACGATCAGGCCGTCTGGCGACACCGACGGCGGCGTCTGTGCCAAATAGTCCAGCGGCACCGACCATTTCGGCTTGCCGTCCGCCGTATTCAGCGCCCAGAGGTGTTCGTCGCGGCCGTTCACGTAGACCGTCTTCCCGTCGGCGGATAGCACTGGACTGGAGATCGGGCCCTGGCCCACCGCGTCGCTGGTCCACTCGCGGGTCATCGGCGGCGTCTGGCCGGCACGGTAGCGAAGCCCGACGAGGCTCGGCGCTGGCGCGTTCGGTCCCCACAGGCTGACCACCACAATGTCGGTGGCCGACGAGAATGCCGGCGCCGCGGCCACCGGGCAGCCTCTCCCTGCCGGCTGGCAATCGGCCAGCCCGCGAGTGGAGTCGGTGGGATCGAGGCCACCCACCAGATCCATCGTGCCGGTGACGATGCCCTTTTGTGCGTCGAATACCAGCGCCTGCCCGAGGTGCGTGACCACCAGCAGCTGGCCGGGCGTGAGAATCCTTGCGGTGGTGGGCATTCCGATAACCGGCTGACGCCACCGGATCCACTGTGTCGGCGGGAAGGACAGCATCGCGCCGGGCTGGCCGACGTAGAGATTGTCGAACCCATCGAACAGCGGGCTGGACAGCCCGCCGCCCTGCCACAACCGGGTGCACCAGCGTTGGCGAGCCTTGTTGTCGGTTTCCCACACCATCAGCGAGCAACCGCCCGACGACTGCGCGTTGATGGCCAGATAGCTCGAAGACCCGAGGGCCACCTGGGCGGCGAGGTCACCCTTGACCGAACGTCGCCACTCGAGCCGCAGCGCGTCGGCACCGGCCACCGGCGAGTAGCTGCTGTTGGCTGCGTCGCCGTACTGGGCGGGCCAGCCGTCGGCCGCGTGCGCCTCAACCCAGGAATCGGTGGTCCCGCAACCGGCCATTACGCCCGTGATCAGCGCCGTTGACGCCAGCACGATCAATCGCCGGAACACTCGGTCCTTTCCTGTTCCTATCGTTTGGTCCACGTGAGGGTAACCGCTCAGTGTGTGAGCGCTCGCGTAGGCTTTCCGGCCATGACGACGATGTGGGGCGCGCCGCTACACAAGCGCTGGCGGGGGTCCCGGCTGCGTGATCCGCGCCAGGCCAAGTTCCTGACCCTCGCTTCTTTGCGGTGGGTGATCGCCAACAAGGCCTATACGCCCTGGTATTTGGTGCGCTATTGGCGATTGCTGAAGTTCAAGCTGGCCAACCCGCACATCATCACTCGCGGCATGGTCTTCCTCGGCAAAGGCGTCGAGATCCAGTCGACGCCCGAGCTGGCGACGATGGAGATCGGCCGGTGGGTGCACATCGGCGACAAGAACACGATCCGTTGCCACGAGGGCTCGTTGCGGTTCGGCGACAAGGTCGTGCTCGGTCGTGACAACGTCATCAACACCTACCTCGACATCGAGCTGGGCGATTCGGTGCTGATGGCGGACTGGGTCTACGTGTGCGACTTCGACCACAGAATGGACGACATCAACGTGCCGATCAAGGACCAGGGCATCATCAAGGGCCCGGTGCGGATCGGGCCGGACACGTGGATCGCCACCAAGGTCACCATCCTGCGCAACACCACGATCGGCCGCGGGTGCGTGCTGGGGTCGCACGCAGTGGTCAAGGGTGACGTTCCCGACTTTTCGATCGCCGTCGGCGCGCCTGCGAAGGTCGTCAAGAACCGGCAGCTGGCGTGGGAGACGTCGGCGGCCCAGCGCGCGGAGTTGGCGGCGGCGCTGGCCGACATCGAACGCAAGAAGGCCAACCGCTAGGTTCCCGTCGAACGTTCCTTACCGCTCGAAATTTTGGCGAATTCTCGAGCGGTAAGGAACGTTCGGGGACGCCCTGGAGCCAGGCCATTTGGCGCCTAACGTGAAGTCTGCGATTTCCCAGGTGAACGCCCTACGAACGGAAGTAGCATCCGGCCATGGCGGGTCGCTTGCCCGGCGATTTGGTGGACGAGGCCAGGTTGACACTCGACAGTGTCGGGCGCATCGAGCTACCTCCGCGGGCGTGGCCGTTCGTCCGCGGCTACCTGGCTAGCATCGACTGTGCCGTCGGCGCGGACGATGCAGCAGCGTTGCGTACCGCTCTCGACGATCTGCACCGTATTGGGTTAGGCCCTCGGCGAAATCCCGACCGTGCACCCTCGTTGGGTCCATCGAGGAGATCACAACATGATGCGTCGTCCTACTCGCCTACATCGGCGCACCGCACGCCGGCACCACCGCCTCGCCGGCTGCCTCGGTCGGAGTCGGCGTCTTATCCGGCCCCATCGCCACCCACGGGGGGCCAGCGGCGCAGAGCCTCACGCTCCGGACGGATCGTGGCCATAGCTGCCTGCATGATTGGAATCCTTGTCGCAGCTGGCTTTCTCGTCACCCTCTTGGTGAATTCGACCGCTCATCAAGTCAGCCCACCGTCCGGGCAAACCACCACACTCATACGGCCGACACAATATCCGGGAACTCGCGAGACGACCGCGCCGCAGACTCAAACGCTCACGCCGACGGAAACACTCACACCCGGCTCGGCGAGCCCGACTCGCCCGACAACCGAAGCGCCGCCGTTTGATTCGGCCGCGTCCGAGGCGAGGAACTGGGTGTTCGCGGCCTGTCTTCTCACGCTTGCAATCATCGTCCTCATCGCGGTGGGGCTGCTGCGACGTCGATCCCGGTCGTCATCGACTCCCGCTCATGTGGAGGCGATCGCCGACAGGCAGAACGGTCCGCCGGATGCGCTGCCCGCACCGAAAGAGGTTGTGGAGTTCGCGAATCGAACCGTGATGCGTCTCGTTGAGTACGGCGGTGCATCGTGACGATAACGATCACCCACCCGACTCTGTATGTGCTGGTGTTCGGACCGCTCTCGCACGGTGCGGGCAACGCTGAGCACGGTTTGGCCAAGACATGGGCGACGGCTTCGGCGCTCGGCATCACCCAGCCTGTTGACGCCGAACTCCCCGTGCAGCTTCCGGCTGAGCTGCCAATGGATGACGTGTGGTTGAAGGTGGTCGGAGCGAAAACCAATCCCGGAGGGCGCGACACCGCGATTGCCTTCACGGCACATGACGTCGCTGCTGTGGCCGTGCGGCTGGGGCCCGATGCGACCGCGGCCGGAGACGGCGATGCCTGGATCGATTTGTCCCGGCGATGGCGTCACGCCGCGGACAATGTCGATCTCGCTGGTGTTTTCGGTGCCACACATGTCTTTACGGGTGTCGCTGATGAGAATGCCTCCGAATTGCAAGTCGCCGGAGCGGATTCCGCTCACAAGGTACTCGCCGCCCACGCCGGGTCAGGCTTCGAACTGTCTGCTGTATTCCAACCCGGGATTGCGGTGTGGGACATTGAGATGACACCCCGTGGGCGGTGTGTGGTGGCGCTGGCCGACCCCTCCGCTGCGGCGGTGTTCGGTGAATGGTGCTGGTTCACCGGGACGAGGGACGACGCCGGCCCGATGCTGCGCTATTTCATGCACGCCAGCAAGCTTCGGTTCGAGGTCGGTGTCTTTCAGGACGGGATCGCAGATGTGCGCAAGCAAGAAGACGCGCTCGACACGCAGCTTGCCGAATTATTCGCGTTGCACAAGCGCTTTGAGGTGGCCGGCGCTGCAGCCGACGAGCTGATCGACGCACAAAGCCGACTGAGCCGTGCACAGGGCGATTCTGCAGGCCTTCTCATGTCTATCACCAACATGCGCGATCTGCGACAGACGGTCGAAATCGCGGCACACAACCTGCGTGCTTACGCACCTACGCAGATCGACACCGCCAAATCCAACGTGTCGCCGTTCGCTCGCGAGGTGGAACTCGCCGAATGGCTCGGCCACCGCGTGCAGCACGAGATCGTGTATCTGGAGTCGCGTCGCGAGCGCGTCGCCGAGGGGCAGAAGGTCACCGAGCTTCGCCTGCAACAGCTGGCGGCGGTGCATGCCCGAACCGCCAACTGGCTGACGGTGCTGCAGACCAGCCTGATCGCCGCGTCGCTGGGTACCTTAGGCGTCGCCAGTGCGCTAGGAGCACAGGTGACAGCACCCGGATCTGTTCTGGCAGCGGTGATGGTCTTGGTTGCGTCGGCGACGTTGTTTTTGCCGCTGCTGGCTCTCCGGTGGACCAACGGCTACCGGTGGCCCGAACTCACGGCGCTTGGAATCATCGGTGCGGCTACGGGTTGGTTTGTTGCCGTGGCTATCTCGGAGACGACGGCAGTTATCATCGTGTTGGCATCGGCCATCCTCGGTGCTGTGGTGTTCGGCTGCGCCGGGGTATTGGCGAATGGGCACCGTGACACGGACGCACGTCGCGGCAAGTCCGCGTCCAAGCGGAGGGCGCGGTGATTTCCGTCCGGCATCGAGCCGTGGAGGTGCTGCCCGGTCGGTCGCCATGGCCTCGCTCAGCGAGCGCGCCGTGCAGCTTGGGTGGTACCCGCCAAGTCGAAATCGTGGGCTGACGCCGGACGAAACAGCGATCGAACAACTGTGATCGCTTGTTGTGCAAGCTGATATTGAAGACTGCGGCTCTCACCAGACGTACGATGAAACCGTCGTGACTCAGCCGCTCCAGTCGATGTCGAATACGTCGGCCAGCACGGCGCGGCCGTCATCGGTGACCAAGAGCGCCCGCCCACGCGGCACCCGTTTCACCCAGCCCGCGGACAGGAAACGATCGAACACGGCGCGGCCCAGCCCACCGGACAGGTGATGGCGCTGCTCGGTCCAGTCCACGCAGTAGCGCACGAGTGGCCTTTTGCCCGTTGGTATTTCCACACCTACGCCCGTTAGGAAGCCCCGCCCGGTGTCGGTCAGCTCATACCGGAGGTCGTGGCCGGGGCTGCTCAACGCGTCATGGCTGTCGCGGTGTGGATCGTAGCGGCCGTCGCCGCCGACCAGCGCCTCGCGATCCAGCAGGCACCCCATGACAGCCACGCCGAGCCTGCCCGCCAAGTGGTCGTAGCAGGTTCGCGCCGAGCGCAGGCGTGCCGCACGGGTGCCCTCCCGCAGCGATCTGACCGGCCGTGGCGGTGCGAGACGAACCAGATGTTCGAGCAACTCGCCGACTTCGGGACCGGCCAGCCGGTAGTAGCGATGCCTGCCATGGGTCTCCACGGTCAGCAGCCCGGCGTCGGTCAGCTTGCCGAGATGGCTGCTGGCGGTCGGCCTGCCGACGCCCGCTTCGTCGGCGAGCACGCTGGCGGGCAGCGCCCGGCCGTCGTCGAGCGCGAGCAGGACCTTGCACCGTGCCGGGTCGGCCAGCAACGAGGCCAGCGCGGCGATATCGGCGTCGCCGCCCGTCGGCAGCTCGGCAGCGTTACGCATGACAAACCTCCTCCCGCAGCGGGGCAGGCGCTTCGGACCAGCGGAACGCGACTGCCGCGCCGGCCAACTGGACCAGCCCGCCCAGCATGGTCGCGATGCGCGCGCCGTCGGCGCCTCCGATGGCCGCCATGGCACTACCCAACACCGCGACACCGACAGTGATACCCACCAGGCGCGCCAGGTTCACTACGCCCGAAGCCAGACCCGCCCGCCGCACCGGCACCGCTGACATCGCCAGCCCGACCGCGGGACCGGTGTTGAGCGCCAGGCCTGCGCCTGCGAGCACGAACGACAGCTCGAGCAGCCACACCTCGGCGTGCGGT
>Ga0207706_10006964_pt1 | contig 10450 bp, 8 predicted proteins | sample KBSC53metaG_FD_184318 | JGI IMG/M metagenome (GOLD analysis project Ga0207706, IMG submission 184318) | Corn rhizosphere microbial communities from Kellogg Biological Station, Michigan, USA - KBS C5-3 metaG (SPAdes) (version 2) | ecosystem: Host-associated > Plants > Roots > Rhizosphere > Soil ... | reverse complement strand
ACGCTGCGATCAGCTGCTTGGCGAGGCCGATCACGCTCCAGAACACCTTCACCCGCCAGGGCCAGACTCAGAGCCGGTCGGTCAAGTTGCCCACCGGCGTGCGCTCGGTCAACACCGCCCTGAGCTGGGACGATCCGAATGACGCGTTCGACATCACCGGCATCCGGGTGATTCGCAAGGGCAAGGTCGTGGCGCGTGGGTCAAGGGTGCGGAAGCTGCGCATCACGAAGCGCCGCGGCACGACCAACGTCACCGTGAAGATCGGTCGCCTGGTGCGCGGGAAGCTCGCCTTCAAGCTCAAGGCCACCCGCCTGTCGGGCGGCGGGAGCGCGAAGCTCACCACGCAGATCGTGCGCAGCCGAAACCGCTAGCCGCGCTGGGCCCAGGCTCGTTCCTGGGCCCCCAGCTCGGTCGCCGGGGGCTCGCCGAACCACCACTCGCGCCCGATCCGATACCAGTTCCGGGTGGCCTGCAGCTGACCCAGCACGGCCAGCACGCCTGACTCCATGCGCCGCCCCATGAGCTCGTTCGCGGGTAGGTTCTCGCGCCGCATGACGCGGTAGAAGGACGAGCGCGGGTCGGACACGGCCGCGATCGCCTCCATCACCCGGGCGGAGTCGATCGTGACCTCGCGGTCCTCCATGTACCAGCCCCCGACGGCGCGCACGTGCTCCATCAGGAGCTCGGCGTCGACCTTCCGCGGGTCGTTCAAGAAGCCCAGGTCGTGAAGGGCCACGCGGAGCTCCTCTGGATCGTCGTCGAAGATCGCCTGGAGCGCCGCGATCTCGAGGTCGATCTGGTCTTGGTCCAGGTGCTTCGTCATCCCGAAGTCGAGGAACGCCACGCGCCCGTCGGGCATCAGCAGGTAGTTCCCCGGGTGCGCGTCCGCGTTGAAGTGCTGGAGGTGGTAGATCGAGCCGAAGCAGAAGCGGAACACGATCTCGCCGAAGCGGTCCCGCTCCGGCTGCGGCAGCTCGCGCACCTCGTCGAAGCCGGCGCCGTCGACCCACTCGCTCACGAGCACGCGCTCCGTCGACAGCCGCGTGACCACGTCCGGCACGTGGATGAAGGGATGGCCGCGGTAGCCGCGGGCGAACGCGCGCTGGTTCTGCGCCTCGAGCTCGTAGTCGAGCTCCTCCATGACGCGCTCCTTCAGCTCCGCGGCGGCCGCCTTGGCGTCGAGGCCGGGGGCGAACGCCTTGGCCAGGCGCAGGATCAGGCCGGCGTTCTGCATGTCGGCCGCGATGGCGGAAGCCACGCCCGGGTACTGCACCTTCACGGCGACCAGGCGCCCGTCCGGCAGCACGGCCCGGTGCACCTGCCCGATCGAGGCTGCCGCGGCGGCGTCGTGCTCGAAGTCCTCGTACAGCTCCTCGACCGGCTCTTCCCACTCCTCGTCGAGCACCCCGCGCACCTTCTTCCACGGCATCGGCGGCGCGGTGGAACGGAGAGTGGCGAGCTTGTCCTGGTAGAGGTCGCGGTACTCGGGCGGAAGGAACTCGGTGTCGATGAACGAGGCGAGCTGGCCGATCTTCATGGCCGCGCCCTTCATCCGGCCGAGCGTCTCGACCATCTGCTCGGCGACGTCCAGATGCCGCTGCTCCAGCGCCTGGGCGGCCTCCTCCGGATCGCGCGTCAGATTGCGGGCGCGCGTGCCGGCGTAGCGGGCGCCCTGCGAGCCCACGACCGACCCCACCTGCGCTGTGCGGCGGATACGTCCCCTGGGAATGTCGGTGTCGTCGCCCCGCGCCACAGCTCCAACCATAGGTACCCCGCTACACTGGCCAGCCGTCATGGCGGATGGAACGCGACCCACTCTCGACGTCGAAGATCGCACCGAGCGCGGCACGCGCGCGGCCAAGCGGCTGCGCCGCGAGGGCTACGTGCCCGGCGTGGTCTACGGCGGCAAGGACGGCGAGTCCACGTCATTCAAGGTCAACTGGCGCGATCTCCGGCAGGTGCTCGCCGGCTCGGCGCTGATCGACCTCAAGGTGGGCGGCAAGACCCGCCCGGTGATCGTCAAGGACCAGCAGCAGCACCCCGTCCGCGACGAGCTGCTCCACATCGACCTCCTCGAGGTCCGCCTCGACGAGAAGATCCAGACGCAGGTCTCGGTCCACCTCGAGGGCGCCGAGGAGGCGCCCGGCATCAAGGAGGGCGGCGTGCTCGAGCACGTGACCCACCAGCTGAACATCGAGGCGCTTCCGACGGACATCCCCGAGGCGATCGTCGTGGACGTCTCCGGGCTCGAGATCGCCGCGACCATGCACCTCTCCGAGATCAGCCCGCCGCAGGGCGTGACCTTCCTCGACGATCCCGAGGAGACGATCCTCGCGACCGTGGTCGTCCCGACCGAGGTCGAGGAGCCCGAGATCGAGGAGGAGACCGAGCTGGTCGGCGAGGAGGGCGAGGTCGTCGAGGGCGAAGAGGCCGCCGAGGGCGAGGAGGGCGCTGCTCCCGCCGAGGGCGAGGCTGCCCCGTCCGAGGAGGCCGAGGGCTCCGAGTGAACGCGGCCCGCCGAGCAACGCTCGGGCGGCCGCGGTGAGCCTCTTCCGCCGCGGCGGAAAGGCCGACTGGCTGGTTGTAGGTCTGGGGAATCCGGGCGACCGCTACGCCCGCACGCGCCACAACGTGGGCTTCGAGGTGGCGAAGCTGCTCGCCGACCGATTGGGCCTGCCGAGGTTCAAGCAGAAGTACGGCGGGCTTTACACAGAGGGCAAGCGAGTGGCGGTCCTGTTGCCTCAGACGTATATGAACGAGTCCGGCAACTCTGTGAGCCCCGCGCGCGGCGCACTTGGCGTGGACCTCGACCATGTGCTCGTGGTCCACGACGAGATCGATCTGCCGTTCGGAAAGATCGAGGCGAGGATCGGGGGCGGCCTCGCTGGCCACAACGGGCTCAAGTCTGTGAAAAGAGGACTCGGGAGTGGCGACTTTGTGCGCGTACGGGTGGGCGTCGGCCGTCCGGAGAGCACCGATCCCGAGATCGTGTCCAGGTACGTCCTCGGCCGCTTTTCGGAGGATGCCGGCGAGGTTCGGGAGCTGGTGGAGCGTGCGGTGGACGAGATAGAGCGGCGCGTAGACTCGGAGTAGAGAGCCGCGCGGCGCCGCCGGGCGGCCGAAAGCCGTGGCTGCGCACCGGGCACAGCCCGGTGCTTGCCCAAAAGCGCATGCTCAGGTCCCTACTTACATACGCCAAGAACGACGATGCGGTCGAAAGGCTCGTCGAGGAGGCCCACGGGTCGCCCCAGCGTGCCTTCGTCTCGGCCAGCCTGCGCCCGTATCTGCTCGCGTCCCTCCTGGATTCGGATCCCGAGCAGCCCGCACTGATCGTCGCCGGCGACGATCGCGCCGCCCGCGACCTGGCGGCGGACCTGAAGGCCTTCCTCGCGCCGCGTCCAGTGCGCTTCTACCCGGCGCGCGGCATGCGGTACGAGTCGCATCTCGCGCCGCCGCCGCACCTCGTCGGCCTGCGCATCGCAGCGCTGGACTCGCTGCTCGGTGATCAGGCTGCCGTCCTGGTCACCTCCGCGGTGGCGCTTGCCGAGAAGGTTCCCGATCCCGACCTCCGCCCGCGCGGCTTCGAGATCGAGAAGGGCGGGCTGCTCGACCTCGACGAGACCGCGGACCAGCTCGTTGCCTGCGGGTACGAGCGCGTCGACCAGGTCGAGGACCGCGGCCAGTTCGCCATCCGCGGCGACATCCTCGACGTCTACCCGGCCACCGAGGAGCGCGCCGTGCGCTGCGAGCTGTTCGACGTCGAGGTCGAGCGCCTCACCTGGTTCTCCACCTTCACCCAGCGCTCGCTCGAGGAGGCCGAGCGGGTCGAGATAGCGCCCGCCGCGGAGCTGGCGCCGGAGCACCGCGAGCTTGCGGAGATCGCCGCCGCCACCGAGGAGAACGAGCGCCCGGACATCGCCGAGGTGCTCCCGGTCGAGCGCTTCCGCGAGCTGCTCGACCTGGTTCCGGAGGACGCGCTCGTGGCGATCGCGGCCGAGGAGGAGCTGGCGCCTGCGCTGCGCGACTACTGGGAGGACGTGACCACCAGCTTCCACGACGAGGACGCCCACCACCTGTACGTGAAGCCCGAGGCGCTGGACGCCGCGCTCGACGCACGCGCGCGCCTCCGCCTGTCCAGCATCTCCCAGGACCAGCCGCACGAGTTCCGGGCCCAGTCGGCCGACACGGCGGCGCGCTCCCTGCGCGACGCCGAGCCGGAGCTCGAGAAGCTGGTCCGCTCCGGCTATCGCACCTTCGTGGCCTGGGCCCGCCGCGGGGAGGCCGAGCGAGCCCAGCTCAACATGGCCCGCATGCAGGCGGCATTCCTCGACGGCAAGCCGGCGCCGGAGGACCCGTCGCTGACGTTCGCCCACGCCAGCCTGCGCGACGGCTTCATCGCACCCAACCTGAAGCTGGCCGTGCTGCCCGAGCACCGCCTGCTGAGGCGCCGCCGTGCCGAGCGTCCCGCCGGCCCGGGGGCGATCGCCTCCTTCACGGACCTGCGCGCCGGGTCGCCGGTGGTGCACGAGGACCACGGCATCGCCCGCTTCACGGGATTCGAGACGAAGACCGTCGGCGGCGTGACGCGCGACTACCTGGAGCTCGAGTACCGCGACGGCGACCGCGTCTTCGTGCCGAGCGACCAGCTCCACAAGATCAGCCGCTACGTGGGGGCCGACGCCGGCGACCCGCCGCTCTCGAAGCTCGGCGGCAAGCAGTGGGAGCAGATGAAGCTGAAGGCCCGGCGCGCGGCCCAGGCGCTCGCGGGCGAGCTGATCAACCTGTACGCCGAGCGCAAGCGGCGGGCCGGCCACGCCTTCCCGCACGACACCGAGTGGCAGCTCGAGTTCGAGGGTCGCTTCCCATACCGCGAGACGCCCGACCAGCTCGAGGCGATCGAGGCCGTGCGCGCCGACATGGAGGAGGCGCGTCCGATGGACCGGCTCATCTGCGGCGACGTGGGCTACGGCAAGACCGAGGTGGCGCTGCGTGCCGCCTTCAAGGCCGCCGAGGACGGCAAGCAGGTGATGTTCCTGGTGCCGACCACCGTCCTCGCCCAGCAGCACTTCGGCACCTTCAACGAGCGCCTGCGCGACTACCCGTTCCGGATCGAGATGGTCTCGCGCTTCCGCTCACCCAAGGACGTGCGCGAGACGCTCACCGACTTCCACGAGGGCAAGGTCGACATTCTGATCGGCACTCACCGCCTGCTCTCGCGCGACGTGCGCCCGAAGGAGCTCGGGCTGCTGATCGTGGACGAGGAGCAGCGCTTCGGCGTCAAGCAGAAGGAGCTGATGCGCCAGCTCAGGCTGAAGGTGGACGTGCTGTCGCTGTCGGCCACGCCGATCCCGCGCACGCTCCAGATGTCGCTCGCCGGCCTGCGCGACATCTCGGTGATCGAGACGCCGCCCGAGGGGCGCCGCCCTGTGAAGACCTACGTGGGCGACTACGACGACGACCTGGTGGCCAAGGCGATCAGGCGCGAGCTCGTGCGCGGCGGACAGGCCTTCTTCCTCCACAACCGCGTGGAGACGATCGACGAGACGGCCGAGCGCGTCCGCGCGCTCGTGCCCGACGCGCGCGTCCTGGTTGCCCACGGCCAGATGGCTGAGGGGAAGCTCGAGCGGGTGATGCTCGACTTCCTGCGCGGCGACGGCGACGTGCTCGTGTGCACGACGATCGTGGAGTCCGGCCTCGACATCCCGAGCGCGAACACGCTGATCGTGGAGCGCGCCGACGAGCTCGGGCTCGCCCAGCTCTACCAGATCCGCGGACGCGTGGGCCGCTCTCGCGAGCGGGCCTACGCGTACCTGCTCTATCCGTCCGCGGCGGCGCTCTCGCAGGAGGCCGGGCAGCGGCTGGCGACCCTGTCGGATTACACGGAGCTCGGCTCGGGCTTCAAGATCGCGATGCGGGACCTCGAGATCCGCGGCGCCGGCAACCTGCTCGGCGACGAGCAGTCGGGGCACGTCGCCGCCGTCGGCTTCGAGCTCTACGTCGGGATGATCGACGAGGCCGTGCGCCTGCTGGCAGGGGACGCCGCCGAGGAGGTCGCCGAGCCCGTGCGGATGGACCTCCCCGTGGACGCTTACGTGCCCGGCGACTACGTGCCATACGAGGCGGCGAAGATCGAGATCCACCGCCGCGTGGCCGGCGCGCACGAGGTCGCCCAGCTCATCGTGCTGCGAGAGGAGCTCACGGACCGCTTCGGCCCGATTCCCGCGGCGCTCGACAACCTGATCCGGCTCCAGGACGCCCGCATCAAGCTCGGCCGCGCCGGGGCGCAGTCAGTGGGCTTCACGGGCGAGCGCATGTCGGTCACGCCGATCGAGCTCGACTCGCGCGGCGCGAAGGCGCTGCGCGAGCGCGTGCCGGAGGCGATCTACGAATCAGGCCGTGAGACCGTGCGCGTCCGGCTTCCGGACGAGCCGGAGGAGCGCTTCCGCGCCGTCGTCACCGCTGCGGAGGCGATTCTCGAGGTTGCCACGGAACCTAAAGACCGACCTTAGGGTCGCGCCAAATTCGTTCGCTACCCTTCGCCGCCGCTGTGGCCATGACACGTGCTCTAACACTGCCTCTCCTCGCCGTCTTCGCGGTCGCCGCGGGCCTGATGGCCCTCACCGGCTGCGGCAACAACGTGCCCGCGGGCGCGGTCGCGACGGTGGGCGACTCGAAGATCACGCAGGACGAATTCGACAAGTGGCTGGACATCGCCGTGCGCGGCCAGTCGCAGCAGCAGGGCGGCGCCGCCGCCGTGCCCGAGCCGCCCGACTTCGAGAAGTGCGTGGCGGCCAAGTCGAAGACGCCGGTGCCCAAGGGCCAGCAGAAGCCGAGCGACGACCAGCTCAAGAAGCAGTGCAAGAGCGAGTACGACACGCTCAAGCGCGAGGTCATGCAGTTCCTGATCCAGGGCGAGTGGGTCCAGCAGGAGGCCAAGAAGCGCGGCGTCACGGTGAAGCCCGCCGAGATCAAGAAGGCCCTCGAGGACCAGAAGAAGCAGGTCTTCCCGAACGACAAGCAGTACCAGCAGTTCCTGAAGACCTCAGGCATGACCGAGGAGGATGTGCTCTTCCGGGTGAGGCTCAACGAGCTCCAGCAGCGACTCACGCAGAAGGTCACCGAGGACGCCACCAAGGTGAGCGACGAGGACATCTCCGCGTACTACGACAAGAACAAGAAGCGCTTCGCCCAGCCGGAGCGCCGCGACCTCCGCGTGGTGCTGACGAAGACCGAGGCCAAGGCCAACCAGGCCAAGAAGGCGCTCGACTCGGGCCAGCCCTTCAAGAAGGTCGTGAAGCAGTACTCGATCGACGAGGCCTCGAAGTCGCAGGGCGGGCTGCTCCCGGCCGTGTCCGAGGGTCAGCAGGAGAAGGACTTCGACACCGCGATCTTCTCCGCCAACAAGGGCAAGGTCCAGGGTCCCGTCAAGACGCAGTTCGGGTGGTACGTGTTCGAGGTCGAGAAGATCACCCCGGCTTCGCAGCAGACGCTCGAGGAGTCGAAGGACACGATCAAGAACCTGCTCCGCTCGCAGCGTCAGCAGAAGGCTCTCGACGGGTTCGTCAAGCAGTTCCGCGAGGACTACAAGGACAAGACGAACTGCGCCGACGACTACCGCGTGGTGGAGTGCAAGAACGCTCCGAAGGACGAGTCGGACACCGGTCCGGCCTCCGGCGGCAACCCGGGCGGCCAGGCGCCGCAGCAGCCGGCCCAGCCCGCGCCGACGCCGACGCCTCAGAGCCCGCAGAGTCCCGCGCAGCCCTAGTGGCCGACGGCGATCTGGCGGCTGCCCTCGGGCGGCTTGACGAGATCACGCGCAGGCTGCGTCGCGACTGCCCCTGGGATCGCGAGCAGGACGAGCGCTCGATCGTTCCGCACACCGTCGAGGAGGCCTACGAGCTCGCCGACGCCGCGCACTCAGGCGACGACGCCAAGCTGCTCGACGAGCTCGGGGACGTCCTGTTCCAGGTCTACTTCCTGGCGCTGCTGATGGAGGAGCGCGGCCAGGGCAGCCTCGCCGAGGTGGCCGACCACTGCCGCGAGAAGCTCATCCGGCGCCACCCGCACGTGTTCGGGGACAGGGCGGCCGAGACGGCCGGCGATGTGGTCCGCAACTGGAACCAGATCAAGCGCGACGACGAGCGCGGCGGTGAGATCTTCGGGCAGATCCCCGAGACGCTCCCGTCGACGCTGTACGCCAAGAAGGTCCTGAAGCGAGCGGCCGACGCGGGACACGACCATCAGCCGGATGACATCCTGCTCGCTGCGGTGAAGCAGGTGGTGGAGGCGGGCGAGGATCCGGAGCTGGCCCTGCGCCGCGCGGCGGACGAGTACAGACAACGGGTGGAGGAAGAGTGAGCAGCATCGAGAAGGTTCACGGTCGCCAGATCCTCGACTCTCGCGGCAATCCGACCGTCGAAGTCGATGTCCTCCTGAAGTCCGGTGCCGCCGGACGCGCGGCGGTGCCCTCAGGGGCCTCCACCGGCGAATTCGAAGCTGTCGAGCTGCGCGACGGCGGCGACGCCTGGGGCGGCAAGGGCGTCACTCGGGCGGTGGGCAACGTCAACGGCGAGCTGGCAGACGCGGTGCGCGGGATCGACCCGGCGGACCAGCAGGCGCTCGACCGGGCGATGATCGAGCTCGACGGGACGCCCAACAAGGGGCGCCTCGGGGCGAACGCGATCCTCGGTGTGTCGCTGGCCGCGGCGAAGGCCGCCGCGGCGGAGGACGGGCTGCCGCTCTGGCGCTACCTCGGCGGCGAGGCGGCGCACGTGCTGCCGGTCCCGATGATGAACGTGCTGAACGGCGGGGCGCACGCCGACAACAGGGTCGACTTCCAGGAGTTCATGATCGTCCCCGTGGGGGCGCCGACCTTTGCCGAGGGTATGCGCATGGGCGACGAGGTCTTCCACGCGCTGAAGCGCACGCTCCACGACGAGGGGCTGTCGACGGCGGTGGGGGACGAGGGCGGCTTCGCGCCCGACCTCGACTCCAACGAGGCCGCGCTGGAGGCGCTGATGCGTGGGATCGAGGCGGCAGGGTTCAGGCCCGGTGACGACGTGGCGATCGCCCTCGATCCGGCGACCAGCGAGATCTTCAAGAACGGTGCCTACGAGCTGGAGCACGAGGGCCGCTCCCTGAGCTCCTCGGAGCTCGTCGACTACTGGGCCGACATCTCCTCCCGCTATCCGGTCATGTCGATCGAGGACGGGCTGGACGAGGAGGACTGGGACGGCTGGCGCCTGCTGACAGAACGGCTCGGCGACCGAGTGCAGCTCGTCGGCGATGATCTCTTCGTCACCAACACCGAGCGTCTCGCGCGTGGCATCGAGTCGGGCGCGGCCAACTCCATCCTCATCAAGGTGAATCAGATCGGGACTCTCTCCGAGACGCTCGCCGCGATTCGCATGGCCGAGGAGGCCGGCTACACCGCCGTGATGTCGCACCGCTCAGGCGAGACCGAGGACACGACGATCGCCGACCTAGCCGTGGCCACCGGCTGCGGCCAGATCAAGACCGGCGCCCCGTCGCGCTCGGACCGCGTCGCGAAGTACAACCAGCTGCTGAGGATCGAGGAAGCGCTGGGAGCGGACGCGACCTACGGCAAGTTCTCGATCACGTAGGAGCGCTCGCCCACGCGCACCATGCCGAGGCGCCGCGCCTCGCGCTCGAGGGCGCCGGGGTCCCGGAGGGCCCGAAGCCGCCGCTTGAGCCGCGTGTTCTGCGTCGTGAGGTCGCTCAGCTCCTGCTTCTGGTGCTTGGCGGTGCCGGACTGCTGAATCCACTGCCTGGCCGGCGATATGTAGGAGAAGACGATGATCACGAGGGTCGCGAGCAGGGCGATCCTGCCAACGCGATCCCAGCGGATTCCCGAGCGGCGAGCAGGCGGTGCCATCCGGACCGCCTTCGCCGCGGAGAGCTCAGGTCCTGCGCGCTACGGTTCGCGCCGTTGAAGCAGCGCACGATGACCGTGTCGACCGCGGACGGCCGCGCTATTCGCGTCGTTGTCGCGGGCGCGGAGCATGGGACGCCGGTCGTGATCCACCACGGCACGCCGGGATCGGCGTATCCCTATCCACCCTTTGTGGAGGCGGCCGCGCAGCGCGGGCTGCGCCACGTCGAGTACTCGCGTCCCGGGTACGCCGGTTCCGACCGCCGCCCCGGCCGGCGCGTCGCCGACTGCGCCCTTGACGTGGCGGCGATCCTCGACGCGCTCGGCGCAGAGCGCTGTTACACGCACGGCGCTTCGGGCGGGGGACCGCACGCGCTGGCATGCGCGGCGTTGCTTGGCGAGCGGGTAATCAAGGTTGCCTCGATCGCGGGTTGCGCACCGTGGCCCGCGGACGGTTTGGATTGGCTGGAGGGGATGGGTGAGTCGAACAAGGCGGAGTTCAACGCCGCGCTCGAGGGGGAGGCTGCGTTGGCGCGATACCTGGAACCTGACGCAGCG
>Ga0207706_10006962_pt1 | contig 10451 bp, 7 predicted proteins | sample KBSC53metaG_FD_184318 | JGI IMG/M metagenome (GOLD analysis project Ga0207706, IMG submission 184318) | Corn rhizosphere microbial communities from Kellogg Biological Station, Michigan, USA - KBS C5-3 metaG (SPAdes) (version 2) | ecosystem: Host-associated > Plants > Roots > Rhizosphere > Soil ... | reverse complement strand
CGGTCGACGGATCTCGTCAGGTCTCGCGCGCCGGATCCATCGATGTTCATCACATAGAGATCAGCCGTTTGCCAAACCACCGGGAGCAGTTCGCGGCCTGTGAAGGCGACCAACTTTCCGTCCGGCGAAACCTTGGGGGAGAGCCAAGCGCCCTTCGTTGTCGTTAGGGTCTTCATCACGCCTGACGCGACATCGACCGAATAGATATTCGTGACGCGGAAATTCTTGTCCGTGGTCGAATCGGCGAAACCGTCGAACAGGATGGTCTTGCCGTCGGGCGTCCAGCTGTGTGCGCCGCCGATAACCAGTCCGTCGAATGCCGCGCCAACGTTCCAGTCGCCGTGCGTGAGCTGGCGCGGCGAGCCGCCGTCGGCAGCAACGACGAAGAGGTGCGTGAAGCCCGGGTCCGTGTAACCGCGACGATCGGCACGGTAGTGCAGCCGGTCAACGACGCGCGGAGCCGCCGTCCACTTCGCGTTAGGCGGCGGCGCTGGGAGGTCGATCTGCCACTCGAAACGTTTCGGCACGAACGACGTGAAGGAGATCCACTTACCGTCGGGCGACCACGAAATGTTCGCTGGTGATTCGGTGAGGCGGGTGATCTGTGTGGTGGACCCTTCGGCATCCATGTATCGCACAAAAATCTGCGCACCTTTCGGGTCGTCAGACGAATTGATGAACGCAATGCGCGTCCCGTCCGGAGACCAGGTGGCGCCGCTGCCCTTTGTCAGGAACCGGTTCTTGCTGCCATCGGCGTTCATCACCCAGATGGCTCCGTCCCAGTGGTCGTTCACCTTGTCGACAAAGCCGCGTGTGTAGACGATCGTCTTGCCATCAGGCGAGATCTGCGGATTGCTGACGGTTTCCAAGTCGAGAAAGTCCTTCACTTGGAGAGTTGAAGCTGCTCCCTGCGCGAGGACGGCTGGGACAGGGGAGAGAAGCGCCAGCAGCAATGCGACCGATCCCAGCTTAAGGAACCGCATTCCAACCTCCTCACGTCGTGGTGATACGAGGTGTTTCGGGGCGAGAAAGACTTACACGATCCGAGGGCGGAAGGCTACCTCTCGTTGTATTGCTGGCGGCTCGAGCGGCAGCTCCCCTCCGTGGGGTACCATCCGCGAGTGGTCGATGCGCAGGCTGTCCGACGGTTCGCTCATGCGGAAGCCGCGATCCGGGCGAGTTCAGCGTCGCATTCGGCCACGCCCGCACGGTCACCGATAGCCTGCCGGATGCCGCGACTCTGCTGAAGCAATGTGAACCACGTCGCCTCGTCGCCACGGGCGCTCGCCGCCGCGGCAAGCAGCGCCAGCGATTCGGCCTCGCCATACCGATCGCCCTCAGCCCGGCGCAGCGCAAGACTTTCCTTGCCTAACGACTCTGCTTGCTCGTTGAGTCCGAGTAGTCGTGACGCCCAACTCGCGAGCGCCAGACCATGCGCCACGCCCCATCGATCGCCGAATCGACGAAGGCCGTTGATCTCGAGTATCTCTGCGGCACGCGCGGCACGCCCAAGTCGCAGGAATGCGTGTGCCTTGATCTCGCGTGCGAAATAGATCAGCCGACGATCTCCGACGTCGTCCAGCGTTTGCTCGGCGCGCTCGAGAAGCGCGATCGCGTCCGACATCTTACCCATCCGGCACAGCGTCCACGCGAGAAACGTGTCGGAGAACGCCACACCCCGTCGATCGGCCACCTGTTGGCGCATCGCTGAACTGCGTTCCAAGGCCTCGCGCGCCTCGTCGAAGCTCCCTTCAAAGAGAGCCGTCGCACCGAGGTTGGTGAGCGCGAGCGCGGCCACTCGCGTCGCACCGACCTCATCGGCCAGCGTTAGGCACTCACTCGACAACTGCCGGGCCTTCGGGAAATCGCACTGTCGCCAGGCAATCCATCCCAGGTCCGCGAGGGCGCGCGCGATACCCGTTGCGTCGCCTTGCGTGCGGCGAATCGCCAGCGCCGCCTCGAAATATTCGTTGGCAAGAGCGACGGCTCCGTTGTTCTGAGCCAGTGTGCCGGCCCCCGTCATGGCGTCGGCGCGTAAACTATCGAGCGTCGGCGCCTGCGACGCCGGCATTTCCAGAACGCGCCCCAGCCACCCGCGACCTTCCTCGAAATGCCCACGCACGAGCCAGTACCGCCAGAGCGCTGCCGCGAGCGCAAGCGCACCTTCGCCGTGATCGCTGCGAATCATCCAGTCGAGCGCGGAGCCGAGGTTGGCGTGATCGCGCGCGAGCGTCGACAACGCGTCCTGTTGCGTCTCGCCAGTGAGCCCTGGCTCGAGCTGCGTCGCCAGCCGCTGGTACCACTGGGCATGCCGACCCAGGACAGCGTCCTTCTCAGAGGAGCGCAACAAAGCATCCATCGCGAATTCGCGCACCGTTTCGAGCATGCGAAGGCGCGGATCGTCGCGCTGCGCAGGTTCGCGCATGAGCAGGCTCGCGTCCACCAAAGCAGTCAGCGCGTCGAGCGTCGACGTCGAGTCGTCGCTGTCGGCGCAAACCCACTCGGCTGCCGCAACGGACGCGCCGCCGGCAAATGCGCCGAAGCGCGCGAACACCCGTCGTTCGGCGTCGGACAACAACGCAACGCTCCAGGCGACGGTTTCGCGGATCGTCTGTTGACGCGCCGGCACGTCTCGTCCACCCCCAGACACCAGGTCCAGCCCAGATTCCAGCCGGGTCGCAATGGTTCGGGGAGACATGAGACGGCATCGCGCCGCCGTGAGCTCGATCGCCAACGGCAATCCGTCCACGCGCGCACAGATTCGCGCGGCGGCGCCAAGGGTATCATCGTCCACAGCGAGCGACGGATTCGCCGCACCCGCGCGACGGAGAAATAAGCGGACCGCGGAATTGGCTCGCAGCGCGCCGATATCGGTTGGATCCTCGGGTAGCGCGAGCGGAGCGACGAAGAATTCATGCTCGGCGCGAATCCCGAGTCGCATTCGGCTCGTGACGAGCAGCTTCGCTTCCGGCGCTGCGTTCACCAGACGTGCAATCGCCCCCGCCGCATCCACGACCTGCTCGAAGTTGTCGAGGACGATCAGAACCCGACGCCCGCCAAGCGACGATGCGATACCGTCGACCGGATCGTGCCCCGGCTCGGGGTGGACTCCACATGCGGCCGCAACGGCGGGAATCACCCCCGCCGAGTCGCGCAATGCCGAAAGGTCTACGAACCAGACGCGATCAACTCGCGGCTCGATCGCACGAGCCACCTGAATCGCGAGCCGAGTCTTTCCCGTTCCACCAGCACCCGTAAGCGTGAGCAGTGAAAGGTCGGATCGCTCAATGAGCGACGTGGCGATACGGAGCTCATTGTCGCGTCCGATCATTTCATCGGCGATCACCGGAAGGCGTGACGGCGTGCCTCGCAGTGAGGACGCGTACGCCATGATCCTGGCATTCGGCTCACCGTCCAGATCCTCGCGGACGCGCTGGGCATAACGTTCGGCAGTTCTCAACGCCTCGCCACGATCGCCTAACGCGACCAGCGCCTCCATGAGGCCACGCACCGCGCGGGTCTTCAGCGCGTCGAGTTCCAGGAGCCGGCGCCACCAGTTCGAGGCCGCCGCGAAGTCCCGCCGATTTTCGGCGTCCATCGCCACAGCCCCAAGTGCCTGCTCGGCGGCTTGGCTGAGCCGCAGGCGAACGCCATCGAGCCAGTGCTCGAAATCCACAGCGTCGGAGATGAAGACGCCGGCGAGGAATGGCCCGCTGTAGAGATTCGCCGCTGCTGCGAAGTCTCCTCGAGCGATCGCGTGCTCGAACTCCGAGACGTCGCTCCGGAGAATGTCACTGTTGAGCGTGAGCACATCGTGCCCGAGCACGAGCTCGTCCTCGCCGGTGTTCCGTTTGAGTGCGTACAACGCCTGCGAGAGTGACGCTCGCGCGCGGGCTTCGCCCACCTCGGGCCAGAGCAGTCCGACGAGCGCGTCCCGGCTCATTCCTTTCTGGCCGGCGGCGGCGAGCGCTGCGAGCAGGACGAGCCGCCGCCGCTGGACGGCCGCCCCGGTCAGCGGACCTTCGTCACCCTCCAGCCACAGGCCTCCGAACGTCTTGAGACGCAGCACCTTGCGCGGTTCTCCGTCGCCCGAGTGAGCCAGGTGAGACCGAGTTGAGATCGGCGTTCCATACTAGGCGCCGTTCGTTGGACCAGCAAGCAAGGCCGGCGCAACGTTGGCCATCCTCCTTCTCGCCTGTGCCCCATTCACGATCAGCAACGGAGGCGTTATGCAAGCTCAATTGATCACGTATCAACTCAGGGATATCTCCCAGGCGGAATATCTGAAGCAGATGGTCGAACCCGATGCCCCGATTTTGGCGAACGTACCGGGTCTTATTTCCAAAGTCTGGTTGGCAGACGAAGAGAAAAATTCTTTTGGAGGCTTCTATTTGTGGGAAAACAAAACTGCAATGGAAGCCTTCATGCATTCTGAACTGGTAAAAGCGGTTGTAAGCCGACCGTTCGTACAAAACGTTTCTTCGGTTGACTTTGAGGTCAATCAAAACGCGTCATCAATTACCAGGGGACTGAAATAGGGAGTAGTGATTCCTGCTGTCACGACCGTCCGGCGCCGCCTAACGCCCGTCTCCGCGCTGGACGCGAATCGATACTTGATGTCGATGCGTCCGTTCGTCAACTGGCCGCCGCGGCCGAGTGGCCATATCTTGCGGAGCTTGCAGGAGGCTTCCGTGGCTCGCGGGAGAACGTCACAATCCAAACAGCGTTAGTGCTCACACGCTACGCGATCCGACTCTGTGCCCTCGCCCTGGTTGCTTGCCGGAGCGACGCCGCGGCCCCCACGCTGTCGCTCTCGCCGGTGCCCCCGGGGCCGATCATGGAACAGGTGCGCGCCGTCGTGGCGCGCGACAGCGCCCGGTGGGTCGGCTTCCGCCGCGACCTCCATCGGCACCCCGAGCTTTCGGGAGCTGAGGTCGAGACGTCGCGGAAAGTGACGGCGGAGCTCCGCCGGCTTGGATTCGAGGTACGAACCAACGTAGGTGGCTATGGCGTGGTCGGAGTCCTTCGCGGCGCGCGGCCCGGGCCGCTGGTTGCGTATCGCGCCGACATGGACGCATTTCCATCGACGGCTTCGGATCCCGTGGAGTTCGCGTCGGAGAAACCCGGCGTGCGGCACATCTGCGGACATGACATCCACACCACTGTCGGGCTCGCGCTCGCGAATGCTATGCATCAGGTGCGCGATTCGCTGGCGGGTTCCGTGATGTTCGTCTTCCAGCCCGCCGAAGAACGGGCGACCGGCGCCCGCGCCATGTTGGCTGCCGGCGTGTTCGCGAGCGAGAAACCGACCGAGATCTATGGCCTCCACACGACGTCATTCGAGGTGGGGCGCGTCGCCACAGCCATCGGGACGTTGATGGCCGGCATCGACTACTTCGATGTCTCGGTGCTCGGCAGCGGCAATCTCTCGGCGGCAGCTGAGACCGTGCGGCAGCGCATTCTGGCGCTGAGCACCGTCGACGAATCGAAGTCTGGCACGACGCAGCCCATGGACTTCGTCATGATTCACATTGACCCGCCACAGCAGTCGACGAATCGCATGCGGCTTGTCGGCTACGTGTCCGTCGGTGATCCGGCCGCGCGGGCGCGAGTTGCGGCGGTCATCAGGTCAGGACTTGGCGAATCCCTTCCCGCGGGTGTGACAGTGTCGGCGAGCTACACCGAAAAAGGGATTGCCGGCGTGACCAACGACTCGGCGCTCACCGTCGCCGCTGCTGCGGCTGGACGAGCCGAGCTCGGCGAGCCGCTAATCAAGGTCACCGCGCTCGCGGCCGGGCGGAGCGAGGACTTCGGCTCATTTCAGGAACAGGTCCCCGGTGTCTTTTTCTTTCTCGGCGTCTCGAACACTGCGCGCGGCTGGAATGGCTTTCCGCATGCGCCGGATTACGTGGCCGATGAACGCTCGATCAACGTCGGCACGCGGACGATGGCGGCGGTGATTGTCGAGCGGTTGCGGGTGAGGTAGGGGCGCCAGATCCCTCGCTGAATTCAGCGAACACGCAACTACTGCCAGCGCTCTTATTTGACTCGCTTGCAGCTCAACCTGGTCGTTAGGTGGCTCAGGTACTGTGAACGTCTGAGCAGGAGCGGAGCAAGACATGAACGTGGACAAGCAGATCAGCGACTACTTGGCGGCTCAGCCGGAACGCAAGCGTGGTGACATGCAGATGTTGCACGACATGATATTGAGGCTGATGCCCGACTGCCGGTTGTGGTTCCTGGATGGCAAGGACGAGGGCGGTCGAACGGTCTCCAACCCGAACATTGGGTATGGACTGCTGACCATAGCCTACGCCGATGGACGAACCCGAGAGTTCTATCAGATTGGCCTGAGCGCCAACACCACCGGAATCTCGGTCTATATCATGGGGCTCGATGACAAGACCTACTTGGCTGAGACCTATGGCGGTGAACTCGGCAAGGCGAGTGTGACGGGGTACTGCATCAAATTCAGCACCCTTCGCAACATCAACCTCGCCGTGCTCGAAGCGGCGATCCGAGACGGAATTGCGCGGACCAGCGCGTGACGTCGCGCACGTGTCGCCGACCATGCGACATCGCGCGCTCACGTTCCCCGCGCTCGCCCTGCTGCTGGCGACCGCCGCCCAGGGACAGACCGAGTACTACCGTCACTCGCTCTTCGACAACAGCATCCAGCGCGACTTCTACTACTACAGCTTCGCGCAGGCCACAGCGCCGAGCACACTCGAGGGGAAGAGCTCGCGGTTGCCGGTCGACAGCCTCCACTTCCTCTCACCGCCTAACGCGCTGCGCATCCACTGGCAGTCGATGCCCGGCGGCGGCTGGGATGCCGAAGTGCACCTCGACAATTTCCGGAACCGCCCCCCGGGACTCTCGGGGCGCACGCTCTACTTCTGGATCTATTCGCCAACGGCGATCTCCGCGGCCGACCTCCCCAACCTCATGCTGTCGCAGGCGCGCGAGGGACTCCAGGTCGCGACGTTCCCAGGCAGCTTCACTGCACCCGAGCCACTCGGCCGCTTCACCGGCGGGCTGCCGGCGGACACGTGGGTGCAGGTTCGCGTCCCCATGTCATTGCTGCACAGCGCGTCCGTCTATCCATTCATCCCGGAGCAGCTGCAGAGCGTCGTGTTCCTGCAAGGTCGCGCCGACGGCGCCGAGCACACGTTGCTCGTGGACCAGGTGCACGTTGGCGATGAGCAGACGTCGGCGGCGAAATCACTCGTGACACCCATTCGCCTTACGGCGAAGGGATACGAGCGACACGTGGTGGTGGAATGGGACGCCCCGCGCGCCGAGCCCGCGGCACATTACGTCATCTACCGCTCGCAGAACGGCGGGGCGTACCTCCCCACCGGGATCCAGGTGCCGGGCGTCCATCGCTTCGTGGATTGGGTGGGACGCACCGGAGCGACCGCAAGCTATCGTGTCGCCGCCGCCGACTGGAGCAACCACACATCGGCGCAGTCGGCACTCGCGACAGCGTCCACGCGCGCGATGAGCGACGACGAGCTGCTCACGATGCTTCAGGAAGCCGCCTTCCACTACTACTGGGAAGGCGCCGATTCGAGCTCCGGGATGGCGCACGAGAACATGCCAGGCGACGACCGCATCGTCGCCACGGGTGCGAGCGGATTCGGGATCATGGCGCTGCTCGCAGGCCTGGGTCGCGGCTTCATTACGCGGGAACAGGGTCTCGAGCGCCTAACGACAATCGTGAACTTCCTGGAGCGCGCCGATCGGTACCACGGCGTGTGGTCGCACTACATGAACGGCGCGACCGGTCACACGATGGCCGTCTTCGGCATGCTCGACGACGGCGGCGATCTCGTGGAGACCGCGTTCCTGATGCAGGGGCTGCTCGCCGCACGGCAGTACTTCAAGGGCACGAGCCCCGCCGAGCGCTCGCTCTACGACCGCATCACTCGCCTGTGGGAATCCGTCGAGTGGGACTGGTACCGCGATGCGACGCAGCAGCAGGATTTCATCTATTGGCACTGGTCGCCGAAGTGGGGATTCCAGATCCATCACCCGTTGATCGGCTTCAACGAAGTGCATGTCGTCTACCTGCTGGCCATCGCGTCGCCGACGCACGGCGTTCCCGCAAGCACGTACTACTCGGGGTGGGCGAGCCAGGCGCCGAGCGCGCAGTCCTATCGTGAGGGATGGTCGGGGAGCACCGACGGGAAGGATTACCGCAACGGCAAGAGCTACTTCGGCATTCCGCTCGACGTCGGAGTCGGGACGGGCGGGCCGCTGTTCTTCGCGCACTACTCGTACATCGGCGTCGATCCGCGCCAACTGCACGACAAGTTCACGTCGTCGTACTTCCAGAACTTCCGCAACATGGCGCTGATCAACCGCGCGTACTGCATCGCCAACCCGAAGCACCAGCTCGGCTACGGCGCGAACGCGTGGGGGCTCACCGCGAGCGATGGCCCGTCGGAGTATGTGCCGCACGCGCCGGACGACGCGCACGACACGGGGACGCTCACACCGACTGGAGCGCTTGCGTCGTTCCCGTACACGCCCGAAGAATCAATGGCCGCGTTCAAGCACTACTACCGCGACCTCGGCGCCGCGCTGTGGGACATCTACGGCCCGCGCGATGCGTACAATCCGGGCTCGAACTGGGTGTCTCCGATTTACATGGGGCTCAACCAGGCGCCGATCGTGGCGATGGTCGAGAACTATCGCACGGGATTGCTATGGCGAACGTTCATGTCCAATCCCGAGATTTCCATCATGCTCCAGAAGCTCGACACCGCCAGTAGATAATCAAACGCTGAGGGCCGAGCTACTATCAAGGAGACGTGCTCACCACCCCGACTCCATCGAGACCAGGCTATGCGTGCTGCTACCCGGTTTGGGCTCATCCTCTCGGTGCCCCTCTCAGTTGGCGCCCAGAACGCGACTCCGACGGTCGATCTCAAGGCGCTCGCTGATTCCGTCGCACCCACCGGCACAACGCTCGAACGCACTCGGACTCTCGTGCACTGGGTGAACGACAACTTCACGTGGTCCTACACCGATTACGTGAAGAGAACGCCACAGGAGATTGTCGCGCGGCGCGCGGGGAATTGCGCAGAGCTCGCGTCGGTGCTGCGAGCGTTTCTCGATGCCTCGGGGACGAGGTCACGCTGGGTCCGCGAGATCAACGTGCAGCCGCAACCGACGCCGCGGCGACAGAACGACGCCGCTGCGATGGTAACTCAGCGAGGGCTGAGCTACTCGGTCTTTGGGCTCCAGCACAACGACCACATGTGGCTCGAAGTCTGGGACGATGCCACGAAGTCGTGGTTCCCCGCCGATCCCGCCTACGGCGTCGTCGGGCTCAACGAGTGGCTGCCGGCGCGGCTGGCGATGGCGGACCGGCCGAAGCCGCGTGTTGCCGCTGTGGCACCGATCGCCGCGGACATGTTGGTCCCGTTCGTCGTCGTCGCGGGGGAGAAGCGATCGGGGCCCTTCAACGACGACCGCACCGACATGTATCTCATCGACGGCTTCAACAATTTGTACGGCGGTCGCCTAACGGCACTCCCTTCGTGGTCCAAATGGGTCGAGGCGGTGCATTTGCTCTCGCCGCATGCACGTGCCGCGTTCGATGGGAAGGAGAACCTGCACAGCTACAACGACGACATCGCGAAGCTCAAGAAGACGTACGACGATCTCTCGCGTGAGGCATCGGCGAAGGGGATCAGGATCCAGTCGAACTAAGCCCGTCGACATGCGAGCCCTCCGGTGATGCCGCAACGCGCAACCCGGGTTACGGTCGTGTGATGTTCCAGGTGACCTGCACGGTCCCGGTCACGCCGTTTACCGAATCTGTCTCGGGGGCGGGGTAGTTCGAACCGCCCTTCAATACTTTCTGCCCGATCGTCGTGGCTCGCTGCTGGTAGGTCTCGTAATCGTGGTGCCCGAGTTCCGCCTTCTGCACCGGTGATCCCATGCCCGCCGCGGTCGGACATGCCGCGGTGATTCGGTAGACAAGTTGGTTCGTGCTATCGCGCTCGAATTCCACCGCGAAGAGTCCGGGACCGGACACCGTTCCAGACGTCGTCTGACCGTTGCTGGTCTCCCGAACGGTCCCGACGCAATCAGCCACGCCATTGTTGACGCCGACGGTCACCTGCTCATGGAACTGCGAAGCGGGGCCGTTGAGGGTGTTACTCCAGGAAAATTGCCCCGAGTACAGGTAGGCATAGTTGCAGGAGACCACCGTCATCTTGCATGGCGGCTCCTGCGCGGGCGTCTGCGCGCCGGCGGAGGAGGGTGAGTACAGCGGGAGCGCAACGACCGAGAGTAGACAGGCGAGGCGTGCTCGGAGGCTCACGAGAGGTCACTCCGCTGAAGAGGCAGCAAATGTACAGCTCGATAGCTCGCGTGTCGACAGGCGGTAGGTGGGCCGCGTCTCTCGAGAAGCTGCGCGAGCCTGGCCCTCTCGAGCC
>Ga0207706_10006961_pt1 | contig 10451 bp, 10 predicted proteins | sample KBSC53metaG_FD_184318 | JGI IMG/M metagenome (GOLD analysis project Ga0207706, IMG submission 184318) | Corn rhizosphere microbial communities from Kellogg Biological Station, Michigan, USA - KBS C5-3 metaG (SPAdes) (version 2) | ecosystem: Host-associated > Plants > Roots > Rhizosphere > Soil ... | reverse complement strand
CTTTAGGCGGATCAGCCAAATGCCCCAGAGCAAGGTTGCTAGCCCGCCGAAGACGACCGAAAGAAGACGCATTGAGATCAATGACTGCGGATGAACCGCCCAAACCCAGCTGTAGAGGTAGGGCAGAAGCGGAGCTTGCTGGAAGAAGAAGTCACGATACGGACTCTTGCCCTGCCATACCAGCCTCGCGGCCGTGCTATTGAAGCCTTCGTCACAATCAACCGGGCGCACCGCCGCATAGTGGACGAGGGCCGCAAGGTACGCTAAGAAAATTAAACTGAAGAGCCCGACAAATTTGAATCGCCTCGTTTGATCGGCGGGTTCAGCTGCAAGTGTGAGCGGTGGTGACTCTGTTTGTTCCGTCCCGATCATTTTGGAATACCTCTCGTCAGCTAACTGCGTCTCATGCAAAGCCTAGTGGTGCGGCAGGGATATCGCAGAGCTTTCACAGGGGGAGGCTATTTGCCCAGGCGTTCGAACAGATGGTGCAAGGCGTCGCCACCGTTTTGAACCCAGTCTGTTGTCCAGGCGAAGTTCCACTCGTAGTCTTTCTGCCAGACGGTCGGCAGATACCAGACGTGTTGCGCTTTGTGCCAGTAGCGCAGGCGGGTGGCGGTATCCTCTGCAGTCAAGCCCGACAGCGCGGCGGTGAAGTCAGGAGGCGGATCGGCGGGCAGAGCGTGTCCGTAACCGTATTGCCACTGAATGGTACTGGCCAGACAGTTCCAGTACGCGCCGGCGATCTTGGCTTCGGGATTGGGATTCTGCGGCGATCGGGCAAGCGGTTCATCGATGAAGTCCGTCGGCATGGCGGGGCGCAGACGGAATCGGGGCTGGTACGACGCGTACAGAAACAGGGCAAACGCCATCAGTGCAACCACCAGCCAATCGAATTTTTGTTTTTTGAACAGCATTGAGTCTCGTTCTCTGGTGCGCCACCGTACCGTGGTGGGTCGGACAGCCACACCGGGGTCGCGGGGGACTCACTTCGACGCTGTTGATCCTCATGGACCGCGCGCCAAGCGCCCACCGCGTGGCTGCAACTGCGATGCCAATAGCCGAACCACCGCACCAGTAGGAAGCGTGGCCAACCCGGTTTAGGCCGTATGTCATTGCAGGGCAGCGCATTGAAAAGGCGGCTTCAGTCGAACAACAGGATCAGTTCGCGGTTGAAGCAGGCCCGCCGAGGACGGCAACTGCTAACAACTGTTGCCAGATGATGTCTCCAGCGGGCCGGCGCGGAGAACATTTTTGCTCAGGCACCCGGGCGGGTATGCATAAGTTTTCACATCGGCGTCCACTCAGGATGCGCGAATCACCGTCTGGCTCGAATTAGCCATTGACCGGTTGGCCCTGCGTTTGCGATAGTAACGACGCGTGTGGCACCATAGTTCCTCCTCCCTTCGGGCCACCGGTAAGGGTTTTGCCGGATCGGTTGTGCTGGACGCGTTGAGAATCGCAATCATACTGGTCTCCCCCGACTCATAAATAACGTCATTTTGTCGAATGCGAAATGCTTGCCCTGCCTGGTGAACGTGCAGAAGAGGTGACCCTGTTGCGAGAGCAGAACGGTAGCAGACAAATTCTTTTGATCGATCGCGATGAAGTTTTTTGCCAGGTACTGCAGCAAGTGCTGGGGACTGGCTACAGCCTGCGGCGCGTCGCGACCGCGAAAGCTGGGGACAGTCAGCTTGACAGTGATGAAACTGACGTGGTCCTGCTGAATCTGGACCTGCAAAATGGCGCTGCCTCAAGTGAAGACCTGCTCGCGCTGGTGAAGTACATCGCGGAGCAGGAATTTGCTCCACCCGTGATCGTTTACGGCTGGGACACCCGGTGGAAAAAGGCGGTTGCCGGTCTTCGCCCGGGCGTGGTGGACTGCCTCGAACAGCCGCTGGACGTGCAGGCGCTGAAGTTTCGCCTGGACGCCGCCTGCCGGCGTGCCGACCTGGCCCGTGATCTGGGCGCGGCCCAGAGAATGCTCTCCTCGAATCGCGTCCCGGGACTTCTGGGAAACAGCAAACCGATGGCGCGGGTGAACGAACTCATCCAGAAAGTGTCACAGGTTCTTACCAGCGTGCTCATCACGGGTGAGAGCGGAACGGGAAAGGGAGTTGTGGCGCGCGCCATTCATGATCTGGGCCCTCGCGCCAAGCAACCGTTTGTTGCCTTCTCCGCCTGCGCCCTGCCCGAGTCTTTGATCGAAGACGAGCTTTTCGGCCACGAAAAAGGCGCCTTTACCGGCGCCATCCAGTCGCGCCGGGGGCGCTTCGAAGAGGCCCGGGGCGGGACCATTTTCCTCGATGAAATTGGCGACCTGGCGATGCCCCAGCAGGCCAAGCTCCTGCGCGTGCTGCAGGAACGCAGCCTGGAACGTCTGGGCTCGAATGCCTCGCATCCCATCGACGTCCGGATCATTTGCGCCACCAGCCGCAATCTGGAAAAAATGGTGCAGGAAGGCACCTTCCGGGAGGATCTGTACTTCCGTATTTCCGTGGTGCGCATCCACATGCCGGCCCTGCGGGAGAGGGCGGAAGACATTCCGCTGCTCGCGGAGTACTTCCTGAAGACATTTGCCCAGGCCCATAACAAGCGGCTCAACGGTTTCACGCTGGAGTTTTTACATGCCTTGGCCGAACACCACTGGCCGGGCAACGTTCGGGAGTTGCAGAACGTAATCGAACGCAGCCTGGTATTAGCGGATGGCCACGAACATCTCAGCGTAAAGGACCTGCCGCACGAACTGCAGGAACTCGCCATCATGGAGGACCTGCCAGAAGAACTTCCGGAAGGCTCGTTCCACGAATCGGTTCGAAGTTTCAAACGAGAGCTGGTGCGATCAGCTTTGCGCACGCATGCCGGGAACAAACTGCGGGCGGCGCGCGAGTTGGGAATCAGCCGGTGTTATCTGCATCGCTTGCTGAACCAACTCAGAATCGCTCCGGTTGCGCTCCAGGAAGATCCGGAAACGGTGGCCGTGGAGGCAAGTCCGGCCTCTCCGCCCAGGTCCGGCCTGAGTATCGCTTCACGGGTGGCTTAAGGGGATGAGGATGCGTAATCGAAAAAATGCCATGACGCGCGTCCAATCGGGACAGAGCATCGTCGAGACCGTCATGATGATGCCGATACTGCTGCTGCTGCTGCTCAACGCAGTCAACTTCGGGTATTTCTTCTTTACCATTACCAATCTGGCGGTAGCGCCACGCATGGGGGTGGAGTATTCCATCATCGGAAACGCCACGCCGGCGGCAATAGCACTGCCGCCCACCGGGCCCGCTACTAATGTTTTCTCGTCCAGCTTTCTGACCTATGAGGATATGAGGGGCGCGCTGAACGCACCCGCCGCCAACGCGTCCGTCCAGGTTTGTTCACCTTCCGCGGGAATCGTCAATCCCGGCACGACTACAGCCAAAGCGGCTTGCGTGGTGTACCCGGGAACCGGTGTGACCTACACCTTTCCTGCCGCGCAAGTCGATCCGGAACTGAACGCCGGCAACACCGCGCCCGCTTTTGTGCTGCATCAGGTGGATGTGGCTTACAAGTTTAACCCCCTGATTCCGGGGACGCCATTCAACATTCTCCTGCTGACCTTCCCCACTTGTAATGCGAGCGGAGTTTGCGTGATACACCGCCAGTCGGTCATGCGGGGAATGAACTGAGCGGGGAGTGAGAGTAGAGATGAAAACTTTTTCGTCCATCAAAAGTTCGTCGAAGAAGCGCCAGGCGGGCCAGGCGGCGGTCGAGTTCGCCCTCATCATCGTTTTTCTGGTGGTGTTCCTCATGAGTTTTGTCGAGATCACCGCCCTGGTGTACACGTACAGTGTGCTGGCCGCCTCCGCCAAGGAAGGCGTGCGCTACGGAATAGTGCACGGCACCTTGAGCACCACCTGCAACGGTCCGGGCGCAGCAGGAATTTCCTGTGACGCTGGGGCCGCGGGCGTGAAAAGCGCTGTGACCACCTTTGCTACTGGTTCCTTAAATAACACCGCGGGTATGACCGTGACCCCGACTTACCCGGACGGAGTCAGCACGCCTTCCAGCCGGGTTCGGGTGGTGGTGAGTTATAACTACCAACCCCTCTTTGGACTAGGCTGGCCCACGGTGACGGTGAACGCAGCGTCAGAGGGAAGAATCGCCTTTTGACGAGTAATGAGATCAAAGATGTCAGATGTCGCAGGAGCGCAAATATGATCTACCGTCGGCAAAGAACGGCACGACACGGTAACGAGTCCGGCCAGGCGCTGGTGTTCATGGTGCTTGCTCTCAGCATATTTTTGCTGGGTGCGGGAGCGCTTTGCGTGGACATGAGCAATCTATGGTTCCACCGCCAGGCGGCGCAGAACGCCGCCGATGCCGCCTGCACTGCGGGTGCAATGGATCTGCTGGTGGGTGCCCAGGGCGGAGCCACAGGTCACCAGGGTTTCGTCACCGGGACCGCCTTCAACTGCACCGCTGGTTCTACCGCCGCGCCCTGCCAGTATGCCGCCAAAAACGGCTACAACAGCGGTACGGGCAATCTGGTCAGCGTGAGTTTCCCGGCTTCAGTAAGTGGAGTCCCCACAAGCTCCATCGCCCCGTCCAGCATGATTCCCACTGCGTTCATGGGGGTGCTGGTCACCGATAATGTGCAGACTTTTTTTTCGGGGATACTGAGCGGCAACCGGACTCAGGCAGTTCGCGCTTATTCGGCGTGCGGCGTAGTACTGGCCAAAGCGCCGATTCCGATCCTGGTGCTCGATCCGCTTAATCCGGTAGTCAGTCCTCCGCAGAAGGCTCTGGACATACAGGGAACTCCAACCATCAAGATTGTCGGTGGCCCATCCCAGAGCATTCAGGTGAATTCGCAGTCAGCAACCGCAGTCAATATCGGTGGGAGCGCTACGATTAATCTTACCAAAGGTGGCCCCAATTTCGACGGGAGCAGTTTCGGTACGTATGGTGGTCCGGCCACTGCTCCGGCAGGGTTTGTTACCGCGGGCAGCGGCAAATGGATGACGACGAGTCCCATAGCTGATCCGTTCGCCCAGATACCCGCTCCTGCCGTGCCTCCACCCCCGGCGGCTTTGAGTGGGGCCGTGGTATGCAGTTCCCTGACAATCCAGAGCGGCAATTGCACCGTCGCTCACCTGGTACACGGCTGTCCCGCTACGAACTGCACTTTGTTCACGGGTGGATACTATCCGAATGGCATCTGCATCGGAACCGGAGGATGCGGCGGCGGCATAGCGCACGCCAGCCAAAACACCGCGATTTTCGATCCCGGCGTTTACTACGTCAACAATGGAATCCAGTTAATGGCCCACGCTATGGTCCGTCCCGGAACCGGAGTAGGGGATGGCACTGGCGGAACAATGTTTTATCTGACCGGGGCGTCAAACGCGTGCAGCGGTCAACCTGGATTGATTTGCGTGGGATCGAACTCCGGCAGTGAGGCAATCGATCTATTCAATACCTCGGCCGTGCAATGTCCGGGTGGCTCACCGCCTGATCCGAATCTAAATCTTCCAGCCACACTTCCCGGTAACGTCTTGCTGGCCCCGTGCACCGGGACCTACGGAGATCCCCTGGGGAAATATCGCGGCATCCTTTTCTTCCAAGACCGGGCAAGTGGTGGTGGCGGGGGTTGGGGCGGTGGTGGTGGCTTTCTTTTGGCGGGCTCCATGTATTTCCATCACTGCAACGCGGCCGGCACGGGTGTTAGTTGCGGCGCGAATCCGACGTATTACAACTCAATCTTTACGTTGCAGGGCAACTCCGGTTCGGCGAGTTACGTGTTGGGCGACATTATTACAGACAATCTGGCAATGGGGGGAACACCCACGATCAACATGGCGCTGAATCCCCTTGCGGCGTACAGCACGTTGAAAGCTACATTGCTCAAGTGAGGTAACCGGCGCAGGCCGCGCGCAAATCCGGCAGGCGCCTGGAAATTCAGGACGGGAACCATCGGCGGCCGGTCGCACTTTGTGACCAATAAATTGACCCTGGGAGGAACCTCCGGTATCACCATGGACCTCAATCCGACAGGGTCGCTCAGCCTCGTGAAAGCTACACTACTCAGGTGATGCATTCGTTACCAACCCAACTCGGTAAAGCGGCAAGTGATGGCGGATCGATCTATGGCGATCCGTACCACCTCTATGTCCGCAACGGTATAAGGGCCTGATCAAGGATGAAACCACCGCAGTTGGACGTTGAAAATCCCATCGAAGTTTCACTGATCAAGCTGATGCAGGCGGAGTCTGCTCCGCCTCCGCTTACTTTTCCTGAGATCAGTCACGGGCTGCCCATTCGCGGTTTGTTTCTGTCTGCAATTGCGCACGAGCTGGTGGTCGTTGTTATTTTCCTTTTCTCGTTTGCCTTGAGCCGAATCCCGTTGCCGGCGGCGCGCGTCTTCAACGAAACCATCAAGCTCAGCGATGCCAAAGGCGTGATCTATCTTCCCGTCCTGGGCGGTGGCAGCGAAGGCAGCGGCAGCAAGGGGGGGTCGCCTGGAGTCTCGAGCAAGGAATCATCTCCGGCGCCGTCGCGCAGCAGTAAGGGCATTGCTTTTCCCGGGCCCCAGCCGATTCTCTCGAATCCGCCGAATCCGACTAATCAGAGGCAGACGATTATTCAGCCCGCCCGCGAGAAGCCGAAGGTGCTGCAGGAATTCGTGCCCCTGCCCAATATGGTGAAGGTGGCGAAACCGCATCTTCCGTTGCCTTCGGACCTGGTCGCGGGCAAGCCTGATCTGCCGGAATTTCATCCCGCGGTGCAAGCTCCAGTGCAACCGCCGCGCATCGCGCTACCCGCAACCCCGCCACCCGCCCCTATTCGTCCGGCAGCAGAGGCCCCGAAGCGGGCTGCGGGCGAAAAGGAGATCGCGCCGCCCAAGCTGAAGCCGGCGCAAACCCTCGGAGCCGACGAGCAGGCCCTGGTATCACTGAGTCCGACGCCCACCTTGCCGCAACAGGCGCCGAAGATTCCAGAGGGTGAAGCGCGCGGACAGTTTGCCGTTTCCCCCAGCGCGAGTCTGACGCCAAGTCAAACTCCCGGATCGAAGATCGAAAGCGCCGCTCCGTCGCCGGCAATCGGGCAAACTGGCGCCGCTGTCGGCGATGCTGCGGGCCATGCGGCACTGGGAACCGGAACCGGCGTGAGCAGCGTGGCGACCGGTGGCGGTGGCGGAATCGGAAGCGGCGCTGGAGCGGAAACCGGTTCGGGCAAGGGCGGCTCCGCAACCGGGGCAGCCCGCGGATCGGGCACAGGAGCGGGCATCGGCGCGGGACCGGGACCAACCTCGGCCAGCGGATCCGGAGCCGGAAGCGCGACCGGTCAAGGCGGCCTTCCTGGACTCACTATCCAGGCAAGAAGTTATGGCGGGGCAGGCATCAGCGTCAACCACGGGGGCGCCGGCGGCAGTGGCGGCATCAGCGTGGACGTGCAGCGTACTCCGATCAAAATGCCTCCGCAGACCGCCTATGGCATGACCATTTCCTCCACCGCGGAGAGCGGCGGCGGACTGCCTGAGCTGGGGATCTTCGCCAATGAGAACGTCTATACCGTCTTTCTCGACATGCGGGAAACCAGCAGCGATCGCACGCCGTCATGGACACTGCAGTATTCACGTCTGCGGTCGGCCGCGGAAAAAGCGGCACCAAGCTCCAACCCAGAGGGCATTTCCCCTCCCTTCCCCCTGATCAAGGAACTACCCCAACTGAATCCGGAACTGATCAGGAAATACCTGCGTAATGTGATTGTGGTTTACGCGGTGATGGACCGCGGGGGCAAGCTGCACAACCTGGCTATAGCGCAGACTCCGGACGCCCGCTTCACTCCACCTATTCTTGCGGCCTTGAGCCACTGGACCTTTCAACCGGCCCAACTCAACGGCCAACCAGTAGCTCTCAAAGTTCTGATTGGGATTCCATTGCTGCCCTACCGGTAGCGCAGCCTTCCGGACTGAGGGCGGGTAACATCAATCCAAACTGATCAGCTCCTCTGCAGAACGCCCCCGTCCAGGCTTCGCTTGGGGCGGGCCTTCTTCATGCGTGAACTTCCGGCACCCGGAACTACCTCGCCCGGCTGTACCGGCGTCTAGTCTTTAGCCGGCGGTTTCGGGGGAATCTCAGCATAGCCCGGGGTGGCCTGGGCGAGATTCTTGTTGAGCGAAGCCTTGGCATCGCCTATGGACCAGCGAATTCCGCCGCCAAGCAGGTTCAGGAAAAACGTATTCGACCAGTTTTCCGGGCGATCGCCAATGGCTGTGTAGAAGACGCGTCCCTTGCCATGCATCCGCGCCCAGGTTGCGGGATAGGGAGCGCGCTGGTAGGGCTCGCCTTTCATGCCATGGGTGTCGAGCGCGAGAATCACGTGGAGGTCTGGAGCAAAATCTTTCAGCGAATACCACTCGTCGGTAAGGCTGACGGGCGAGGTCACGCCTTCGAGGCCGGGGAATTTCGAGTCCTCCACAATGAGGTTGGCGGCCTGCAGCCGGGGGGTGCTGCCATGGGTGATGAACTCGCCGCCCAGCATCTTTAAATAGGGATCGGAGTTCGCTCCGTGGGCGATGTAACGATTGGAATTGTCTTTCGGGTCGGGCTGAGTATGAAAAGTATCGCTGGCGGCATGGACGCCGACAAAGCCCAGTCCCCCGTGGATGGCGTCCAGGAGAGCCTGCTTGCCGGCCGGCGACATGGCCGGATTCCCGTCCGTGCCGACCGTGGTCAGATCGCCGGTAGTAAAGAAAAGCAATGCGGCATGCTTCTTGAAATCGGCGGAATCAAACACGCGGCCGTCTTTGGTGGCGGTGACTTCGAAGCCATGTTGCTCTCCGAGGGTCTTGACCGCCTGTTCCAGGATGCTGGGATGCCCGGGAGTGACCTTGATGACATCGTGTTCGAAGCCGGAAGACTTGGTGAAGATAAGCACAGACTTCTTCCCGGCTGCGAGCAAGTTCTTCGGTAAGGCAAGCCCGGCACCAGCAATGGCGCTGGCTTGGAGAAACTGACGGCGGCTGACGGTGTGATTCATCCTATTGCCTTTCCACGATGGTTTGGAGTCGCATGACTTCGCCCAGCTTTGCGGGGGCAGGCCCGCAGCCGTTTCCAGCCAAGCCTCCCCGAAAGCATACTAGACCGCGGCGAGCTTCGACTCAACTGCCGGCGCCATGTGAACCGTCTTGACATGATGGTCGAACTGACGCTGTAGAGCTATTTGATACTCTTCCCGGCTGGGGCGATGGCTCGCAGGCTCTACCTCGAATTTCACCTCTGCGCATGCCGTGCATTCCGCTTTCACTGGAATATCGCCCAGCCATTTGGTGACGCGGAGAAAAGGCTTCTTCATGTTCCCAGTTTCCTACAAGTCCGTGGCCCGCGCCAACCCCCGGCAGCCTTAGAGATGACTCGTTATTTCGGACGGTTCAGGAGTTGTATACTCACGTCCCAGCGATTTTAGAACGATCACGCAGAGGACACCCATGAAACCCACATTCCTGGCTTCATTCCTGCTCTTGCTGTCGGCCACAATTGGTTGGAGTCAGCCGCAACCGCAGCCGCCCGTGGTCATTTCCAGCCCCGAAGTCCACGCGGACAACAGTGTGACCTTCCGCTTTCGAGATCCGAATGCCCACGAGGTTATGTTGACGCTGGAGGGGGCGAAGCCTGCGCCCATGCAGAAGGATGACCAGGGAGTCTGGAACTTGACCACTGCGCCCTTGACACCGGATTTCTACGGCTACTCGTTTGTGGCCGACGGCGTGGGCCTGATTGATCCTTCCAACCCGTCGATGAAGCCTAACCTGCTGCATACCGAGAGCCAGGTACACGTACCGGGGCCGGCTTCGTTGCCCTGGGAGATCGGCGACGTGCCGCATGGCCTGGTCCATCGTCATTTCTATAAGTCAGGAGTAGTCGGAGATGAGCGCGACTTTTACGTTTACACGCCGCCGGGCTACGATCCGAAAGCGAAGAAGAACTATCCCGTGCTGTATTTGCTGCACGGGTTCAGCGATGACGCCAGCGGATGGACAGCGGTGGGGCGGGCGAATGTCATCCTCGACAATCTGATCGCCCAGGGCAAGACCAAGCCCATGGTGGTAGTGATGCCGCTGGGTTATGGCGCGCCTGAGATCGTGGTGCCAGGGCCCCGGGCGTTTGCGACTGAACTTCGCAAGAAAAACTACGACCACTTCATCCAGGCGTTGTTCACCGAGGTCATGCCGCAGGTGGAATCAGCCTACCGTGTTTCCAAAGACCGGAAAGATCGGGCGATTGCGGGCCTGTCGATGGGCGGCGCCGAGTCTCTGCTGACCGGCCTGAATAACCTGGACAAGTTTGCCTGGGTCGGCGCCTTCAGCTCTGGCGGGTTTACTGAAGACTATGACGCCCAGTTCCCCGGGCTCGATGCCAAAGCCAACGAGAAGCTGCGCGTGCTCTGGATCGCCTGCGGCACCGACGATCGTCTGA
>Ga0207706_10006960_pt1 | contig 10452 bp, 9 predicted proteins | sample KBSC53metaG_FD_184318 | JGI IMG/M metagenome (GOLD analysis project Ga0207706, IMG submission 184318) | Corn rhizosphere microbial communities from Kellogg Biological Station, Michigan, USA - KBS C5-3 metaG (SPAdes) (version 2) | ecosystem: Host-associated > Plants > Roots > Rhizosphere > Soil ... | reverse complement strand
CGCCTCGCTGATGCGCTCGATCGTGCTCATGTGCGCGGGTTCGCTGTTGATCGCCGTGTGCCCGACTTACGCGAGCATTGGCGTGGCTGCGCCGATCGTGCTCGTGCTCGCGCGCCTGCTGCAGGGCCTGAGCCTCGGCGGCGAGTACGGCAGCTCGGCGACCTACCTGTCGGAGATGGCAACGAGCAAGCGCCGCGGCTTCTGGTCGAGCTTCCTCTACGTCACCTTGATCGCCGGACAATTGACTGCGCTGGCCGTGCTGATCGTGCTGCAGCAGTGGGTGCTCACCGAGGACCAGCTCAAGGCCTGGGGCTGGCGTATTCCGTTCGCGATTGGCGCGGGAATCGCACTCGTTGCCTTGTATCTGCGCCGCAACATGGCCGAGACCGCCGCCTTCACCAGCAGCCAAGGCAAACCCGAGGTGAAACGCAACGAGGGTTCGCTTGGCCTGCTGATCAAACACTGGCGCGCTGCGCTGATCGTGATCGGCCTGACCATGGGCGGCACGCTCGCGTTCTACACCTACACGACCTACATGTCGAAGTTCCTCGTGCTCAGCGTCGGTTTGTCCAAGGAAACCGCGACACTGGTCAACGCGGCGACGCTGTTCGGCTACATGCTGTTGCAGCCGGTCATCGGCGGCCTTTCCGACTACATCGGCCGGCGCCCGATCCTGATCGCGTTCGGCGTGCTCGGCGTGCTGCTGACTGTGCCCGTGTTGACCACGCTGCAGGCGACGAAAGACCCGTACGCTGCGTTCGCGCTGATCATGTTGATGCTGCTCGTGGTCAGCGGCTACACCGCGATCAACGCGGTGGTGAAGGCGGAGCTGTTTCCGGTCGAGATTCGCGCTCTCGGCGTGGGCCTGCCGTACGCGCTGGCCGTCGCGGTGTTCGGTGGCAGCGCCGAAACCGTGGCGCTGTGGTTCAAGCAAAGCGGCCATGAGAGTGGCTTCTACTGGTATGTCACTGCCTGCATCGCCTGCTCGTTGCTGGTCTACGCCTTTCTGCCCGATACGAAGAAGACGTCGCTCATCGAAGAATCGTGATCTGCGAGGGCAGAACCCCGCAATGCACGAGTACCTCACTTGGCCCCAGGAGGAAATCGCATGAACAGCAAGAACCTGCTCCTATGCGCTGCCGTTGCATTGGCCGTCGCGAGTTTTGCCCTGCCTGCTTTTGCTGCGGACGACGAATTGACCTGGCACGGCATCACGCTGTACGGCACCTACGACATCGGCCTCGTCCATCAAACCCATGGCGTGCCGCGCACGCCCGATTGGGGCGTTGGCATGGCCTACCTGATCGCGAAGAACAGCAACAAATCGATCACCACGCTCGGGCCTAACGGCCTGTCGCAATCGAAGATCGCCGTGCGCGGCAAGGAGCCGCTCAACGATTCGCTGGCTTTCGTATTCAATGTGGAGATCGGCTTCAACCCGCAGAACGGGAGGTTGTCCGACGGCCCGGCCTCTCTCGCCTACAACAACGGGCGCGCGCTGACCGATCAGCGTTCGGCGGGTGATTCTTCGCGCGCGGGGCAGCTGTTCAACGGTCCGGCGTTTCTCGGCTTGAGTTCGAATGACCTGGGAACCCTCACGGCCGGCCGGCACAACAGCGTCCTGATCGACAACATCGGGCGCTACGATCCGATGAACCAGTCGTACGCGTTCTCGGTCATCGGTCTGTCCGGGACGACCGCCGGCGGCGGTTACACCCAGGATTCGCGCTACGACAATTCGCTCAAGTACAACTGGAAGCACGACATGTTTCGCTTTGCCGCCCTGTACCATTTCGATGGCGGCCACGGCAGCCAAGGCGCAGCCTGGCAGGCGAACCTTGGCCTGGACTGGAAGGAGTTCTCGGTCGACGTGGTTTACGCGTCCAAGGACCAAGGTGTCTCCGCGGCGGCGTTGAGTGTTGCACAGGCAAAAACGCTGCCTGCCGGCTCGCTTGCCGCAACGGTGTCCGACAACAGCTCGTGGACGCTGGATGGCAGCTACACACACGGTCCGTTCAAGGTGGTGGCGGCCTATGAACACATCGAGTTCGACAATCCGTCCGAACCGCTCAAGGCGGGTTTCGTCGGACTCGGCGGTTACCTCTTTGCCGTGGTCAACAACACCGCTTTCCCACACACCAAGAAGCTCGATGTGAGTTGGGCGGGAGTGAAGTACCTGATCACCAAGGACCTGGACATCACCGGCGCCTATTATCACTACGACCAGAATGCATATGGTGCCAAGCCCTGCCACGATCGCAGCGAAGCGACTTGCAGCGGCGAGCTCGATGCCTATTCCGTGCGTCTGGATTGGCGCTTTGCCAAGCGCTTCGACGCCTACGCCGGCGCGATGTTCTCCCGCGTCGCGGATGGCCTCGCCTCGGGTTATCTGCACAGCTCGACGATCGATCCGATGATCGGCTTGCGCTTCCAGTTCTGACCACTCGGACAAGGCATCCGCTTCGCTCGGTCTCGCCAACTGAGACGCGGCGCTGTCACAATCGCATCCCACCGGATTGTGATGGACGACGATGTCGCCGATGCCGAACGACTATGCCCTCTGGGGCCTGATCGCGCTGAGTGCGTTCGCACTCGGCGCACTGATCGCGTGGGCACTCGTGCGTGCGCACGCGCATGGCTCCGGGCGCGCAAGTCGCGACGCGGAAGTCGCCCAGCTTGCCTCCGAGCGCGACGCGGCACTCGACGACGTGCAGCGATTGCGGGGCGAGCACGCCGGCGTTTCGAACGAACTAGCCGAACAGCGCAAGACGCTGTTCGTGCTCGGCAACGAGCGCGCGAATCTTGCCGGGCGCCTGGAACGTCTGAGCCAGCTCGACACCGAGCTCTCCGCCGCGCGCGCCGAAGCGCAGAAATGGCGCGAGGCGACGCAGCGCGCCGAACAGCGCATCACCGAAACCGCCGCGCGCGCGCAGGAACAGCATCAGGCCGCAGCCGAGAAGATCGCGCTGCTGGAACGCGTGCGCGAAAACCTCAGCGACCAGTTCAAGGCGCTCGCTGGCGATCTGCTCGAAGAAAAAAGCAGGAAATTCGCCGAACAGAACCAGAGCCAGCTTGGCAGTCTGCTCACGCCGCTGCGCGAGCAACTGGACGGATTCAAGAAGCAGGTCGGCGAGGTCTACGACAAGGAAAGCCGCGAGCGCCAGTTGCTCAAGGCCGAAATCGATGCGCTGAAGAGCCTCAACCAGCGTATCGACGAGGACGCGCGCAACCTCACGCGTGCGCTCACGCGCGAGAGCAAGACCCAGGGTGCCTGGGGCGAACTCGTGCTCGAACGCCTGCTCGAAGCGTCCGGCTTGCAGCGGGGCAGGCAGTACGAAACCCAGGCGACGTTCCAGAACGAAGCCGGTGGGCGCGCGCGGCCGGACGTGATCGTACGGCTGCCCGAAGGGCGCGACATCGTCGTCGACGCGAAGGTGTCGCTGACCGCGTACGAGCGTTACTGCGCTGCGGCCGACGATGCCGAGCGCGACAGCCAGCTCGGCGCGCATCTTGCGTCCTTGCGTAGCCACGTCAAGGAACTCGCCGACAAGCGCTACAGCGACCTGCCGGGCGTCAACTCGCTCGAATTCGTGCTCATGTTCGTTCCGGTCGAGGCCGCCTACATCGAGGCCGTGCACCGCGACGAAGGCCTGCACGCGTTCGCGCTCGAGAAGCAGGTCGTCATCGTCACCACTTCGACCTTGCTCGCCACGCTGCAGACCGTGGCGAGTCTGTGGCGCAATGATGACCGCAACCGCAACGTCGTCGAGATCGCCGACCGCGCCGGCAAGCTCTACGACAAGTTCGTCGGCTTCATCGAAGATCTGAACGAAGCGAAGAGCAAGCTCGATGCTGCGCGCAACGCGTTATCATCTGCGTCCGGCAAGCTTGAAACGGGCCGCGGCAACTTGATCGGCCAGGTTGAGAAACTGCGCGAACTGGGCGCGCGTACGAGCAAGGCGCTGCCGGAAGTGCAGGTCGAGCGTGCCCAGCTCGACGAGGTGCAGGGCAGGCTGGACAGTTAGGATCGAGCGACGCATCGGCTCGCCCGCGCAGGAACGTCAACGTTGCGCGACTGCTATTTTGCGCAAATGATTCGCCGCACAGATCGCCAGCACCACGCCGGCAAGCACTTCAAACCAGATCTGAAATTCATCGCCAGCGTGTGCTGGGAGCACAGTGCCAGTGCGTAGTGCCCCAATCCGTCCAGGCCGAAGCTCGGATAGACGATGAGCAGAAGCGCCGCGATTGCGCGCCATCCAAACGACGCTGCGGCCAACGCCGCAATTCCAGGAACAGTGATCGTGAGCCACGCCCAGTAGACGTTCTCGCGTGTGATCCAATGCGGCATGTTGGGATAGAACGCGATGTATTCCGCGTTGTGCGCGAAATGAACGAAGCTCGCGCAGCAATACAAGGCGAGCAACCACCAGATGTGCTTTGGCAGCTGCGGAAGCCGGTCGGCGAATGACATCGCGAAGCCGGCGTCGTTAAGTCGATGCCGTGGCCGCCGTTGCAACGCTTTCGCGATGCAGTTTGCTCTTGCGATAGCCGTAGGCGAAATACAGCCCGAATCCTGCGAACGTCCAGATGAAGGTCAGCCACCAGTTGTAGCCGCTGAACGTGGAAAGCAGGGCGAAGCAGGAGGCGATGCCGAGGAAGCAGATCAGCGGTGCGTAGCGGATGCGGAACGGGCGTGGAATTTCCGGATGCGCGATGCGCAGGATCCAAACGCCGGCGCAGACTGCGGCGAAGCTGATCAGCGTGCCGATCGAGGTGAGGTCGCCGAGGATGTCGAGCGGGAACACACCGGCGAGCAGCGCGATACCAGCGCCCGTGATCAGCGTGTTGATGTGCGGCGTGCGGTATTTCGGGTGGATGCGCGTGAACACCGGCGGCAGCAGGCCGTCGTTGGCCATGATCATGAAGATGCGCGGTTGGCCGATGCACATGCACAGGATCACGCTCGACAGGCCGATCAGTGCGCCGATCTCGACGATCCAGCGCAGCCACGCGAGCTGCGGGTGACTGGCGACCGCGGTGACGACGGGTTCGCTCGTGCCGAGCTGCGTGTACGGCATCAGGCCGGTGAGCACGGCTGCCATCGCGATGTAGAGCACGGTGCAGATCGCGAGCGAGGCGAGCATGCCGATCGGCAGGTCGCGCTTGGGATTGAGCGATTCCTGTGCGGCGACACTGGTCGCCTCGAAGCCGATGTAGGCGAAGAACACCATCGACGCACCGCGCAGCACACCCGACCAGCCGTACTGGTGCGGGCCGGTGTTCTCGGGGATGAATGGCGTCCACAGACTCGTGTCGACATAGCTCCAGCCGGCGAAAATGACGAGCACGATGAGGATGATCTTGAGCGCGACCATCGCGGAGTTGACGCCGGCGGATTCCTTGATACCGACGTAGCAGATGCCGGTCAACACGGCGACGATGCCGATCGCAGGCAAGTTGACGACCGCGCCCGTCGGCTTCAGATGCGCGTCGAGCGGCGCGTTGATCAGTGCGTCGGGCAGATGGATGCCGACGTGGCTGAGCAGGCTGACGAAATAGCCGGTCCAGCTCGACGCAACCGCGGAGGCGGAAACGCCGTATTCGAGAATCAGCATCCAGCCGATGAACCAGGCAGCGCCTTCGCCGAGCGTGGCGTAGGTATACGAATACGCCGAGCCCGATACCGGCACCATCGCCGCGAATTCGGCGTAGCACAGCGCGCAGAACGTGCAGCAGATTGCCGCGAGCACGAACGAAAGCATGATCGCCGGACCCGCGTGTTCCGCCGCGGCGTTGCCGGTGATGACGAAGATACCGCCGCCGATCACCGCGCCGATGCCGATCGCGGTCAGGCCCCAGGGGCCGAGCGTGCGGCGCAGTTCGATTTCGCCGGCCTCGTTGTTGACCGCAAGCGGGTGCTTGGTGCGCAGGAGTTGCTTGAGCATTTGCGTATTCTCAAAAAACAAAGGCCGACGCGATAACGTCGGCCTTGGGTCGGCGGGTTCTGGCTAGGTTGCGTGCGCTGCGAACGTTTTCAATGCGGCCGCCTTCAGTTGCCGTTGGCGAGCTGGCTGCGCTTGTAGCCATAGGTCGAATACAGGATCAGACCGACTATCGCCCAGACGGCGAAGACCAGCTTCGCAGTCATGCTCAGGTTGACGAACAGCAGCAGACAGCCAACCACGGCGAGCGGGCAGACGAACCAGGCGATCGGTGTGCGGAACGGCCGCGGGCGATTCGGCTGCTGTTTGCGCAAGATCAACACGCCGAGCGAGACCATCGCGAACGCGAGCAGGGTGCCGGAATTCGAGGTGTCGGCGAGCTTGCCGACCGGGAACAGCGCGCCGCTGAGCGAAACGACGATGCCGGTCAGGATCGTGATCACGTGCGGCGTGAAAAATTTCGGATGCACTCTGGACAGCACTTCGGGCAGCAGGCCGTCGCGCGACATGGTGAAGAAGATGCGGGTCTGGCCGAACATCATCATCAAGATGACCGACGGCAGGGCGAGGATGGCAGCGATGCCGATCAGGTCGCCGATGCGCACGTAGCCGAGCAGACGCAGCACGTGCGCGAGCGGCTCGCGGCTGCAGACCAGGGCCTGCGAGTTCGCACAGGCGGCCATCATTTCCGGTGTGCCCGGGTCGAGCGGCATGCCATTCGCTCCGAGTATCGGCTGCGCGCCGACTGAGCCTGCGGCACCGTAGCCGACCAGCAGGTAAAAAATCGTGCAGACGGTCAGCGAACCGATCAGGCCGATCGGGATGTTGCGATTCGGATTTTTCGTTTCCTCGGCCGCGGTGGAGACCGCATCGAAGCCGACGTAAGCGAAGAAGATCGACGCGGCCGCGCCGAGCACGCCGACACCGCCGAGTGGGCTGCCCCAGCCACCGGGCAGGAACGGTTCGAAGTTGCTGCTCTTCACCGCCGGCACGGCGAGGAAGATGAATACGGTCAGCGCGACGATCTTGATCGCGACGAGCACCGCGTTGACGCGTGCGCTCTTCGAGGTACCGATGACGAGCAGTACGGTGACCGCCAGGCCGATGAGGAAGGCGAGCAGGTTGAATGACCCGCCCGCATAGAGCCCCGTGCGCAGCGCTTCGGGCAGGCCGTAACCGTTCGCCGCGAGCAGGCCGTTCATGTAGCCCGACCAGCCGACGCAGACCACGGCAGCGCCGATGCCGTACTCCAGCCCCAGCGCCCAGCCGACGACCCAGGCGACCAATTCGCCGAATACGCCGTAGCTGTAGGTGTAGGCCGAGCCCGAAACCGGCAACATCGAGGCCAGTTCGGCGTAGGCCAGCGCGGCGAGGCCGCAGACGATCGCCGCGATGACGAAGGCGAGCATCATGCCCGGGCCGGCTTTCTGTCCGGCCTCGGCGGTCAGCACGAAGATACCGGTGCCGATCACGGCGCCGATGCCGAGCAGGGTCAATTGGATGGGGCCGAGCTGGCGCTTGAGCGATTTCTTTTCTGCTGTTTCGAGGATCTTGTCGAGCGGCTTGACGCGCCAGAAAACCATTATGTATCCCCAGATCTGGTGGTGTGGTGGCGGCTCGCGGCAACGACTGCGGCCGTCTTTGAGTTTACCCGGGTCCCGCAGGCCCGAACTTGTCCCGGTAAAATACGCGACCCCTCCGCATCGGGCAAGCTGTGACGCACAAGGCCATCGACGAATCCGCGCATTCCCTGCAATCCTGGCAGCATGACTGGCTGGCCGCGTTCGCGCGCTATGCCTCGCGCCATCAGGCGGAACACGAAGTCATTTCCTTGTTCAGCGATTTCGTCGCGACTCGGGCTGACGCGGCCGAGCGCAGTCTTCGCTTCGGTCACTTGACCGGCTCGGCCTGGCTTGTCGATGGCGGTGGCACGCGCGTGCTGCTGACCCACCATCGCAAGCTCGATCGCTGGCTGCAACTCGGCGGCCATGCCGACGGCGACGTCGATCTGGCGCGCGTCACGCTGCGCGAGGCGGAGGAGGAATCCGGCCTGCCCGGGCTCGTCGTCGAAGCGGAGATCTTCGACCTGGATCGACACGAAATCCCCGCGCGCGGCAGCGAAGCTGCGCACTGGCATTACGACGTGCGCTACGTCGTGCGCGCGACGGCGAGCGAAGCGTTCGTCGTCAGCGACGAATCGCATGCACTGGCCTGGTGCGACATCGCGGCACTCGCGGCGGACGAAACCGCCGATGAATCGCTGCGCCGCATGGCGCGCAAATGGCTAGCGCGCTAGCTCGCGCTGCATGATCAGGTCGGTCTGCGCATCGTCGCCGAGACGGAACACGTGCGCGCCGACCTCGACGAAGCCGCATTTGCGGTAGAACGCAATCGCGCGCGGGTTGCGCTCCCAGACGCCGAGCCAGAGCGCACGGCCGTTCCATTCGGCGGCTTCGACGACGACGGCTTGCATCAGGCGCTGCGCCAGGCCGCGTCCGATCCCGCTGCGATCGATGTAGAAACGCCAGAGTTCAATGGCGTTTTCCGCACTCACACAGTCGGGGTGGTGGCCGTTGCGCAGTTGCGCGTAGCCTGCGACGACGCCGTCGAGTTCCACGAGCAGCGTGCGGATTCGATCGGATTCGATTTCCTCGCGCTGTTTGTCGATGCCGTAGGATGCCGCCGCATGCGCCGCCATGTTCTCCGGCGTGTTGACCTCGGTGAACGTGTCGCGAAAGGTGCGTTCGGCCAGCGCCGCCAGCGTGGCGGCATCGGCGGCGCTCGCGCGGCGGACCTGCATCGCGGTCACGCGCGGCCCGAGAATTCCCCGGTCGTCGTGTTGACCAGTACCGCTTCGCCGTTGGTGATGTATTCGGGCACCTGGATTTCGATGCCGGTATTGAGCTTGGCCGGCTTCGAGCGCTTGGTCGCCGAGGCGCCCTTCAGTTCCGGAGCGGTGTCGACCACCTGCAGCGTCACCGTTGCCGGCACCTGCAGGCCGATCGGTGCGTCGTCGATCAACTGGATGTAGTAGCCCTCCACGCCTTCGACGATGTAGCCGGCCGCGTCGCCGACCGTCACCGCATCGAGCGTGTACTGGGTGTAGTCCTCGTTGTCCATGAACACGAACGCATCGCCGTCCTTGTACGAGAAATTCGCCGCGCGACGCACGAGTTCGGTTTCCTTGAGGTCATCGTCGGCGCGCAGCGAGATGTCGAGCTTCTGCGCACCCGGCACCGAGTACATGACGAAGCGGAAGGTGACGTTGCCACCGCGTCCTTGCGGCGCGCTGCGCTCGATTTCGCGTATCTGCCAGACCTTGCCGTTGTACTCGACGACGTTGCCGCGTTTGACTTCGAAGGCTTTCATTTAAATTCCAGCGGGGAAATAGAGCTTCTCTCGATCGGAGAAGGGAGGAACAGTCACTTCGGGGCGAGGCGAATTGCGCCATCGAGGCGGATCATGCTGCCGTTCATGTAGCGGTTCTGCAGGATGAACGCGACCGCGTCGGCGAATTCTTCCGCCGTGCCGAGGCGCGACGGATAGGGCACCTGCGCACAAAGCGAATTGTATACATTTTCCGGCATGCCCTCGACCATCGGCGTATGGAACACGCCCGGCGCGACGGTCATCACGCGCACGCCGATGCGCGCGAACTCGCGCGCGAGCGGCAAGGTCATGCCGACCACGCCGCCTTTCGACGCCGAATACGCGGCCTGGCCGATCTGGCCTTCGAACGCGGCAATCGATGCGGTGTTGACGATCACGCCGCGCTCGCCATCCTCGCCGGGCGCGTTGTGCTGGATCAGGTCGGCGGCGGCCTTGGCCACGTTGAAGCTGCCGATCAGGTTGACCGTCACCGTCGTCGCGAATGTCTTCAGCGGCATCGGGCCTTCCTTGCCGAGTGCGCGGCCGGCGCCGAGGATGCCGGCGCAGTTGATCGCGGTGTTGAGGCCGCCGAGCCATTCCTGTGCAGCCTTGGCGTTCGCCGCGACCTGCTCCTCGTTGCTCACGTCGGTGTTGAAGTAGCGCGTGTTCGTGCCGAGTGCGGCGACGGCCTGCGCGCCTTTCTCGGCGCTGACGTCGAACAGCGCGACCTTTGCGCCATGCGCGACGAGATGTTTGGCAACACCGAAACCGAGTCCGGACGCGCCGCCGGTGACGATGGCCTTGACCTGATCGAGTTGCATGAGAGCGCGTCCTGAGGCGGATAGGGGCGCGGATTGTAGCAAGGCTTCAAGAACCTATCTCAAAACTACTGTGCTCGACATTTCGCGCGCCGGCGGTGCTCGGAATCCTCATTTACTACCAGTAAACTCCGGTTCCTGTGCTCCGGCGACGCGCGAACTGCCTTCGCTCGCTACGTTTGAGATAGGTTCTAGTCCGATCAATTAGGTAGCTTCTGCAGACCGGCACCAGTCAGTAGGTAGGCCGGCGCAAAATCGGCGGCATCCTGTGTCGCCAGTTGCAGCAAGGCGGCGCCGGCGATTTGCGGGCTGAGCAGCGG
>Ga0207706_10006958_pt1 | contig 10454 bp, 8 predicted proteins | sample KBSC53metaG_FD_184318 | JGI IMG/M metagenome (GOLD analysis project Ga0207706, IMG submission 184318) | Corn rhizosphere microbial communities from Kellogg Biological Station, Michigan, USA - KBS C5-3 metaG (SPAdes) (version 2) | ecosystem: Host-associated > Plants > Roots > Rhizosphere > Soil ... | reverse complement strand
TAGAGCATGCGGACGTCGAGCCCGATCTTCGGCCCGCCGGTGCCCCCGAAGGCGACGACCCTGCCGCCCTTGCGGAGGCAGCGAAGCGAGTCCGCCCAGGTGGTTCCGACCGAGTAGGACGAGGTCGACGCCGTCGCCGCCCGCAAGCTCCCGCACCTGCTCCGGCCAGTTCTCGGACGTGTAGAGCACCCCGCCGGCCGCACCGAGCTCCTTCGCACGGTCGATCTTCTCCTCGGACGCGGAGGTGACGAAGACGCGGACGCCCTCGTGGACGAGGAGCTGGACGGCCATCGTGGTCACTCCGCTTCCTGCGCCGAGCGCCAGCACGGTCTCGTTGCTGCCTCGGAGCCGGCCCACGGTGAAGAGCGCGCGAAACGCCGTCAGCCCGGCCAGGGGGAAGGCCGCCGCCTCCTCCCAGGAGAGCCCGCGGGGCTTGGGACACACGTTTTGCGCGGGCAGCTTGACGAGCTCCGCGTACGTGCCGTTGTAGACGTCGAAGTCGGGACAGAGCTGGAACTGCCCGCGCACGCAGTACCGGCACGCGCCGCACTGCATGTACGGATTGGCGGTGACGCGGTCGCCCGGACGAAACCCCTCGACCTCGGAGCCGACCTCGACGACGTCGCCGCAGACGTCGATGCCCAGAACCGCCGGCAGGTCGACGTGGTACTTCGGATGGGGGTGTCCCCGGCGGATCCAGACGTCCCGGTGGTTGACGGACGTCGCGCGGAGCCTGACGAGCAGGTCGCCCGGGCCCGGCGCAGGCTCCGGGATCTCGTCGAGCTGGAGCACCTCGGGCCCGCCGTGGGCATGGATCCGGACGGCACGCATGAGCTTGAAGGTCTAGCAGCGTTGCTGCTGGACCATCGAGGTGAGGATCGCGATCGTCGGAGGTGGGATCGGCGTCCGGCCCGACGCGCCTCAGCCCGGCCGATACCCCCACGCTTGCACCATGCGCGGCGCGCCGATCAGCGTCTCGTCGTCCGCCGCGAGCCGGTAGAGGTCGTCGACGGTCGCATCGAGCTCCTCCTGCTCGGCGAGGCCCAGCGTCAGGATCGTGGCGGCGATGGTCTCGAGCGTGATCGGCGCGGTCAGCTTCACATCGCCTTCGTAGCCGTCGGGCCGCCTGCCGACCGGCTGCGCGACGTTCACGTGCACCGGGGAGCAGCCGGCGCCGGCGAGAATCGCCGGGAGGCGCGGACCGATGTCCGGGTCGACGCCGCGCGACCGGGCCGCGAGCACGTAGAGCTCGATGTAGCGCGCGAACGACCGGTGCGGCGGCTCGCAGATCGTGGCCGTCTTCTCGATGTCCGTGACGACGAGCACGCCCCCCGGGCGAAGCGCTCCCACGAGGCGGGCCACGGCCGCCTGCGGATCGACGAGGTGGCTGAGGACGAACCGCACGTGGACGACGTCGTAGCCGGCGCCGAGCTCCGCGCTCCGCAGGTCCCCGGAACGGTATTCGACGTTGTCGACGCCCGCCGCACGCGCCTCGGCGCGCGCGATCTCGAGCTTCGCCTCGTCGAGGTCGAGCCCGACGACGCGCCCTTCGCGCGCGCGGCGCGCGAGCTCGAGCGTGACGTCGCCGCCTCCGCAGCCGACGTCGAGGCAGTTGGCGTCGTCCGCGACGCCCACCCTGTCGAGCAGCGCCGTCGTCGCAGGCGCCATGACGCGCGTCACGAGGCGCAACCGCTCCCGCCCCTCGGGCCCGCCCCGCATGATGTACGTCGACTCGCGCTCCACGCTTCACAGTGTGCGCCCGTGCTCAGCCTCGTCCAACCCCGGGGTCGCTCGTGAGCCGCTGCGCCAGGGCGACCGGGATCACGCTGACCACGATCACGACGAGCGCGATCGCGTTCACGATCGGCAGGTTCTGGCCCTGGCGGATGAAGCCGAACAGGAGCAGGGGCAGCGTGTTCTGGGCGCCGGCGGTGAAGTACGTCACGACGATCTCGTCCCAGGAGAGGGCAAACGCGAGCAGCGCCCCGGCGACGATCGCCGTCCGGACGACCGGGAACGTCACGTAGCGGAACGTCTGGAAGCCGGTCGCGCCGAGGTCGGCGGACGCCTCGAAGAACGACCCCGAGGTGCGGCGCAGCCTCGCGAGCACGTTGTTGTAGACGACCACGACGCAGAAGGTCGCGTGGCCGATCACGATCGTCCACAGCGAGAAGCTCACGCCCCAGATGACGAAGAACGAGTTCAGCGCGAGCCCGGTGATGATCCCGGGCAGCGCGATCGGCAGTACAAAGATGAACGAGACCGCGTCGCGGCCGAAGAAGCGCGTCCGCGCCAGGCCGAACGCCGCGAGCGAGCCCAGAACGAGGGCGAGGACAGTCGCCAGGAACCCCGCCCGGAATGAGAGCCAGAGCGCGTCGCGCACCTCCTCGTCGTTCCACGCCTCCGAAAACCACTTCGTCGTGAAGCCCGGGATCGGCCAGCTCTGGATGTTCGAGGAGTTGAACGCGTAGAGCGCCATGATCCCGATCGGGATCCAGAGGAACAGGAAGACGAGCGCCGCCCACGCCCAGAGCCCGATCCGTGTCGCACGTGTCTCCATCAGATACTCAGAGGCTTTCGAATGCCCCGAGGCGCTTCATCAGGGCGAGGTAGACGGCCATGATCGCGAGCGGGATCGTCGCGAACGCAGCCGCGAACGGCAGGTTGTTCGCCAGGCCGAGGTTCTCGAACACGACCGTCCCGATCAGGGACGAGCCCGGCCCGCCGACGAGCGACGGCGCGATGTAGTCGCCGAGCGTCAGCGAGAAGGTGAAGATCGAGCCCGCGGCGAGCCCGGGCACCGCGAGGGGCAGGATCACGCGCCGCAGCGTCGTCCAGCCCTTCGCGCCGAGGTCGGCGGAAGCTTCGATGTACGAGTACGGCAGGCGCTCGAGCGCCGCGTAGACCGGCAGCACCATGAACGGGAACCAGATGTAGGTGAAGACGAGCCACATCGCCCAGTTCGTGTACGCGATGTTCTGATCCGGCAGCCCGAGCCGGTTCAGCCACCAGTTGAGCGCGCCCTCCGGGTTCAGGATCAGCCGCCAGGAGTACACGCGGACGAGGTAGCTCACCCAGAGAGGCAGGACGGTCGCGACGAGGAGCGCGATCCGCAGCCGCCGCGAGGCGATCCGTACGAGGAAGTACGCGTACGGGAACGCGAGCAGCATGCACGTGACGGTGACCGCCGCCGCGATGAAGACCGTGCGGCGGATGATCGTCGGATACGGGTCTTCGGCGATCTCCCTGAAGTTGTCGAACGTCCACGTGTGGATGACCTTCCCGGTGAAGGAGTCGCTCGTCCAGAGGCTCTGGATCAGGAGCGCGACGAGCGCCGCGACGTAGACGAGCAGGAACGCCGCGACCGGGGTCGAGATCTGCCCGAGCGTGACGAGCCCCGGCCTGCGCCAGGTGAAGCGGGAGACGGCGCGGAGGGGGCCCGCCGCCGCGGGCCCTTCCACGCGAGAGGAGTCGACGGCCAACTACCCCTTGATCTTCGTCCAGGCGTCCGTCCACGCCCGGAGGTCCATGCAGTTCTTCTGGCCGTTGCCGCAGTCCGTGATCGGCGTCTTCCAGAACTTGATCGAGCGGTAGTAGCTCTCGGTCTTGTTTCCGGAGTACTGCGCGCACGCGCCCTTCGAGATGGAGTCCATGACCTTGCACGCCTTCTTGTTGACCGGCGTCTCGCCGAAGTAGATCGCCTGCTGCGCCTGCGGCTTCGGCGTCGAGATGTACTGCATCCACTTGTAGGCGCAGTTCGGGTGTTTCGCCTTCGAGGAGAGCATCCAGGTGTCGAGCCACCCGGTCGCGCCCTCCTTCGGGATCACGCCGACGACCGGCACCTTCGCCGCCCGCAGCGTGTTGACCTGGTAGGGCCACGACGCGCCGATCGTCGAGCCGCCGTTCTTGAACAGGTCGATCTGGTCGGAGGCGAGCGCCCAGTACTTCTTCACGAGCGGCCGCTGCTGCTCGAGGAGCTGCACCGCCGCGTCGAGCTGTGCCTTCGTCAGCTCATACGGGTCCTTGATCCCGAGCGACGGCTTCGTCTTCGAGAGGTACAGCGCCGCGTCCGCGATCTGGATCGGGTTGTCCGGGATCGTGATCTTGCCCTTGTTCTTCGGGTCGTAGAGCGCTCCCCAGGTCGTCGGAGCCTTCTTGAACGCCTTCTTGTTGACCATCAGGACGTTCGGGCCGAACTGCAGCGAGACGCCGTAGTGCTTCCCGTCGACGGTGTTGTTCGGCGGCGACTGGAACGCCTTGAAGAAGTCCTTCGAGGCCGGGATCAGCTTCATGTTCACCTCGGCCACGGCACCGGCGTAGATCAGCCGCAGGCTCGCGTCACCGGACGCCGAGACCATGTCGTACTGGCCGCCGCCACCCGAGGTCATCAGGTTGAACATGTCGTTCGAGCTGCCCGCGTACTTCGAGGTCACGTCGCAGCCCGTGGCCTTCTCGAACGGTGCGACCCACTGCTTCTCGGTGTAGCCCTCCCAGGCGACGAGCGTGAGCTTCCCCTCGCCTTTGCCCACGGACGTCGGCAGGGCCTCCGACTTCGTCACGCCCGCTGCCGGCACCGCGAGCGCCACGACGCCCGCGGCGATCAGCACGTGCACAAGACGCACTCGCTTCACGTTTCCTCCTTGACGACGAATTCCACGTCCTGGCTCCAGCGGAGCCGGACGCGCCGACCCTCCATCTCGTGGACGTCGCTCGACGACGTCTCGAGGTTCTGCTCCACGACGGTGAGCTCGCCGCCGCGGTCGAGCGCGACGACGAGCTTCGTGAACGGGCCGACGTACACCGCGGCCCTGATCGTGCCCGGCTCTCCCTCCGACCCTTCGGCCGGGAGGACCCGGATCTTCTCGGGGCGCACGGTGAACGTGCGCCCGTCCCGGTCGATGATGTTCGAGGTCCCGATGAAGCCCGCCACGAACGCGGTCGCGGGGTGCTCGTACATCACCGCCGGCGTGTCGACCTGCTCGATGCGCCCCTGGTTGAAGACCGCGATCCGGTCGCTCATCGTGAGCGCCTCTTCCTGGTCGTGCGTGACGTAGACGAACGTCATCCCGAGCTGCTGCTGGATCGCCTTCAGCTCGATCTGGAGCTCCTGGCGAAGCTTGAGATCGAGCGCGCCGAGCGGCTCGTCGAGGAGCAGCGCGCGCGGCGTGTTGACGATCGCTCGCGCGAGCGCGACACGCTGCCGCTGTCCCCCCGACAGCTGCGCCGGCTTCCGCTCGCCGTAGCCGTCGAGCCGCACGACCCGGAGCGCCTCCGTCGCCCGCGTGCGCCTCTCGGCCTTCGGCACCCGCTTCACGCGCAGCCCGTACTCGACGTTCTGCTGCACGGTCATGTGCGGGAACAGCGCGTAGTCCTGGAAGACCGTGTTGACGTCGCGCTCGAACGGCGGCAGCCGCGAGACGTCCCGGCCGCCGAGCTCGACCTCGCCCCCGTCGGGCCGCTCGAACCCGGCAATCATCCGCAACGTCGTCGTCTTGCCGGAGCCCGACGGGCCGAGCAGCGTGAAGAACTCGCCGCGCCCGACGTCGAGGTCGATCCCGTCGACCGCCGCGACGTCGCCGTACGTCTTCCGCAGGCTGCGCAGCCGTATGTCGGGGGCTTCGATCACCCGGCAAGGCCGGCGGCGAGCGCCTCGTCGAGCAGGCCGAGGCCGTCGTCGAGATCCTCGTCCGTGATCGTGAGCGGCGGCAGCAGCCTGATGACGTTGCCGTAGAGCCCGCACGAGAGCAGCAGCAGACCGCGCTCGAACGCGGCGTCGACGGTCGCCTTCGCACGGTCGGGCGTTCGCTCCTCGAGCTCCAGCGCGAGCATCGGGCCCAGACCGCGCACCTCGCCGATCCCCGCGTGTCGGCCGGCGAGCTCGTCGAGCCGCGCCCGCAGGACGTCGCCCAGCCGCACCGCCCGCTCGAGGAACTCCGGCTCGCGGATCGCCTCGAGCACGGCGACGGCCGCCGCGCACGACAGCGGGTTGCCGCCGAACGTGCCGCCGAGCCCGCCGGGGCCGACGGCGTCCATCAGCTCCCCCCGCCCCGTCACCCCGGCGAGCGGCAGCCCACCGCCGATCGACTTGCCGGAGACGAGCAGATCGGGCTCGACGCCGTCGTAGTGCTCGATCGCCCAGACCTTGCCGGTGCGCCCCGCACCGGACTGCACCTCGTCGTCCACGTAGAGGATCCCGTGCGAGCGGCACACCTCGGCGAGCCGTGCCGGAAAGTCGGGAGTCATCGGCACGAAGCCGCCCTCGCCCTGCACCGGCTCGAGCACGACGCAGGCGACCGTCTGCGGGTCGACGTCGGACTTGAAGAGCTTCGCCAGGCCGTCGAGCGCGTCGTCGCCGGTTACGCCGTGGTACGGGTACGGGGCCGGCGCGCGGTACACCTCGGGGGCGAACGGCCCGAACCCCGCCTTGTACGGGTGCACCTTGCTCGTCATCGTCATCGCGAGGAGCGTCCGGCCGTGGAAGGCGTTGTCGAACACCACCACGGCAGGCCGCCCCGTGGCAGCGCGGGCGATCTTCACCGCGTTCTCGACCGCCTCCGCACCGGAGTTGAGGAGGATCGACTTCTGGTCGGCCCCGAGACACGGCGAGAGCTCCGCGAGCAGACGGCACGTCTCGACGTACGGCTCGTAGACGCCGACCATGAAGCACTGGTGGAGAAAGAGGTCCGCCTGCCGGTGGATCGCGTCGACGACGGGCCCGAACCGATGGCCGGTGTTCTGGCACGCGATGCCGCCTGCGAAGTCGACGAACGTGCGCCCTTCGGGGTCGGTCACGCGGGCGCCCTCGGCGGACGCGACGACGAGCTTCGGTGTCGAGACGCCGCCGGAGACGTACCGCGCGCGAGCGGAGAGGACGTCGGCCGTGGCCTGCTGATCGATCGAGGTCATGCGCGCGAGTATGACGGAGCAAACGCGCAATGTGGAGGGCTGTTTGCCTCGCAATGCGCAGCCGACCAGCCGCCGAGGCAGTTCGGCGGCGGAGCCGACGCCGTCAGGGATCCGCCCCGCCGCAGGCGGGGATCCGAGCGAACGAACCGGTGCGGTTTCCCACACCACTCAGCCCGTGCGCCTCTCGTACGATTGCCCTGTGGAGACACGCACGACCGTCCTGATCGTCGACGATCACCCGAGCTTTCGCGCCTGCGCACGGGCGATCCTCGAGGCGGACGGCTTCTCGGTGATCGGCGAGGCGGAGGACGGCCAGAGCGCCCTCTCGGCGCTCGACTCCCTCACTCCGGATGTCGTCCTGCTCGACGTCCAGCTCCCCGACATGGACGGATTCGCGGTGCTCGAGCACCTCCCCACCGGCGCGCCGCCGGTCGTCCTGATCTCGAGCCGCGATGCGTGCGACTACGACGGGATGATCCGCGGGTCGGGGGCGCGCGGCTTCATCTCGAAGGCGGAGCTCTCGGGCTCCGCCATCCGCTCCTTGCTGCGGTGAGCCGCGGACGGCTCGTCGCCGCCGTCATCCTCGGCGCCCTCCTCTACACGGGCGCGATCGTCCTGGTAGCGATCGCCGACCTCGAGAACCCCCGCCTCGCGATCGTCATCGCGGTGCTCGCAGGCCTGAGCTTCACGATCGCGGGCGCCGTCGCCGCCGCGACGCGGCCGGAGAACCGGACAGGAGCGCAGATGCTCGCCGTCGGCCTCCTCTGGTCGCTGGGGGCGCTCCAGCTGACGAGCGGCTCCCTGCCCTTCACCCTCGGGTACGTCCTCGCGGGACTGGCGTTCGTGGCGTTCGCGCACCTGATCCTGGCGTACCCGACCGGCCACCTCCGTCCGGGAGACCGCTGGCTCGTGTGGGGCGTGCTCGTGGTCGTGACGGTGGGGCCGCTGCTCGTGACGCTGTTCGACTCGACCCCGATCCCGACCTGCGACACGTGCCCGAAGAGCGCGTTCGTCGTCGACGACAACACACGGCTCGCCAGCGCCGCCGGGGTGGCCCTCGCGCTCGGTGCGGCCGCGATCGGCGCCGCTTTCATCGTCCGGCTCGTCCGCCGCTACCGCCAGGCGACGCCGCCGCTCCGACGCGTCCTCGGCCCCGTCTACCTCTTTACGCTCGTCTCGCTCGTCACCCTCGTCGCCAGCAGCCTCATCGCGACTGTCAGCGCGTCGGCCGGCTTCGTCGTCGAGCTCGCCGCGCTCGCGTCGCTCGCCCTGATGCCCGTCGCCTTCGTCGCGGGGGTGCTGCGAACGAGGCTCGCCCGCGCGGGGATCGCAGACCTCGCGATCGCGATCGGCAACGGCACGCCGCTCCGCGACGCGCTCGCCGACGCCCTCGGAGACCCGTCCCTCCAGCTGGCGTACTGGTCGCCCGACCGCGAGCGCTGGGTCGACGAGGAGGGCCGGACGCTGAGCGACCCGATCGCGAAGGACGCCCACGCCGCGACCTTCGTCGAGCAGGGCGGCAGGCGCGTCGCGGCGCTGATCCACGACCGCACGCTCACCGACCAGCGGGAGCTCGTCGACGCGGTCGCCGCGACGGTGTCGCTCGCCTTCGAGAAGGAGCGGCTGCAGGCCGAGGTGCGGGCGCAGTACCGCTTCCTCGAGACGATCATCAACACGGTGCCGAGCCTCCTCTCCGTGGTCGACACGCACGGGCGCTTCCGCAACTTCAACCGCGCGGTCGAGATCGCGAGCGGCCTCGAAGACCGAGACCTGATCGACGGTGCGTACTTCTGGGACGTGTTCATCTCGCACGAGGAGCGCGAGGCGATGATCGAGCGCTTCCACGAGGCTGCCCCGGACTTCGTCGCGGCGGAGTACGAGAACACGTTCATCGATGCGACCGGACAGGAGCGCGTGATCGCCTGGCGCACCGCGCCGCTGGTCGACGAGAGCGGCAACGTGGTGCGGATCGTCGCGGGCGGCATCGACATCAGCGACCGGAAGCGGCGCGAGGTCGACCTCCAGCGGCAGCGGGACTTCGCCAACGCCGTCGCCGACACGATCCCGAGCTACATCGTGATCACCGACCGTGAGGGGATCGTCGTCCCGATCGGAGTCAACCGCGCCTTCTGCGACGCCTTCGGGAAGACCGTCGACGAGCTGGCCGGGACGTCGATCCTCGAGCTCGTCGATCCGCGCGACGAGCAGTCCGCGCGGCTCGCGATCGCCGGCGCCGCGAACGGCGTGCCCCAGGCCGAGCGGGAGAACACCTGGATCGGGCGCGGCGGCAGGGAGCTGACCGTCGCGTGGACCGCGACGCCGATCCTCGACCAGAGCGGCGCGGCCCGTGTCCTCGTCTCCGGGATGGACGTCAGCGAGCGCAAGCGGCAGGAGGAGGAGGTCCGTGCGTCCCGCAGCCGGATCGTCGCGGCCACCGACGCCGCGCGGCGCCGCCTCGAGCGGAACCTGCACGACGGCGCGCAGCAGCGTCTCGCGGCGTTGTCGCTGTCGCTCCGCCTCGCCGAGTCTCGGCTGCCGAACGATCCCGCCGACGCGGCCGAGCTGCTCAAGACCGCGCGGGACGAGCTCGCCCGGGCGCTCGTCGAGCTCCGCGAGCTCGCGCGCGGTCTCCATCCGAACGTCCTCACCGACCGCGGCCTCGGGCCCGCGCTCGAGTCGCTCGTCCTGCGGTCGCCGTTCCCCGTCGACGTGGAGGTGCCGGACGACCGGCTGGCGCCCGCGATCGAGGCCGCCGCGTACTACGTCGCCGCCGAGGCGCTCGCGAACGTGGCGAAGTACGCGCACGCCGCGTCGGCGGGCGTCCGCATCGTGGACGACGACGAGCGCGGGGAGATCGTCGTCGAGGTGACGGACGACGGCATCGGCGGGGCCGACCCGTCGCGCGGCTCGGGCCTCAAGGGCCTCGAGGATCGCGTCGCGGCGCTCGACGGGGCGCTCGAGGTCGAAAGCCCTCCGGGCGGCGGTACGCGCATCCGCGCGACGATACCGACCGCGTCGCGCGTGGCTCACCTATGAGCCCGCCGCCCGTCCGTAGACTCACATCCGGATGGCTTCGCTTCCCACCGGCACCGTCACCTTCCTGTTCTCGGACGTCGAGGGCTCGACGGAGCTCGTCCGGACCGCAGGCGGCGCGTACGCGGGCCTGATAGCGGACGTGCGGCGTCTCCTACGCGATGAGATCGCTGCGAACGGCGGCGCCGAGGTCGACGCGACGGGCGATGAGGTCTCGGCCGTCTTCCAGGAGGTCCAGCCAGCGCTCAGCGCCGCGCTCGCCGGGCAGGAGCGGATCCGCGACCACAGCTGGCCCGACGGCGTGGTCGTCAAGGTGCGCATGGGCCTCCACACGGGGGTTCCGCACCTCGGCGAGGAGGGGTACACGGGCCTCGACGTGATCCGCGCGTCGCGGATCGCGGCGGCCGGCCACGGCGGGCAGGTGCTGCTCTCGTCGACAGCCGCTCCGTTCGTGACGGACGTCAAGACGCGCGACCTCGTAACGCACCGCCTTCAGGGGCTGCCCGACACCGAGT
>Ga0207706_10006957_pt1 | contig 10454 bp, 9 predicted proteins | sample KBSC53metaG_FD_184318 | JGI IMG/M metagenome (GOLD analysis project Ga0207706, IMG submission 184318) | Corn rhizosphere microbial communities from Kellogg Biological Station, Michigan, USA - KBS C5-3 metaG (SPAdes) (version 2) | ecosystem: Host-associated > Plants > Roots > Rhizosphere > Soil ... | reverse complement strand
CTCCAGGAAAAGGCGGCCGGGCTGACGCTCAGCGTCACGCTCGACGGCCGAACCCGCAAGGTCGAGTTTACGGAGGCAAACATCCTCGACAGTGCGCGCGAAGCTGGATTGCCGGCGCCGTTCGCCTGCAAGGCGGGCGTCTGCGCCACGTGCCGGGCCAGGGTAACCAAGGGCAAGGTCGAAATGGCGGCGCGTTACGGCCTGACTGACGAGGAAGTCGCTGCCGGATACGTGCTGACCTGCCAGTCGGTGCCCGTCGGCGAAGGCGTCGCGGTCGACTATGATGCGTGACTGTTGGCAATCATTGAGCTAGGCGGCAGCTATGTTGGAAGAGGCGACCATGGCGGGCACCAACGGGGGCGCTCAATTCTTCGATGCACTTGGCGACGTGCAGAGCGATTCCTTGCTCGCGCTGATCGCCATGGCCAATGCCGATCCCCGGCCAGACAAGATCGATGTCGGTGTTGGGGTCTATCGGGACGGTGTCGGCAACACTCCGATCCTTCGAGCGGTAAAAAAAGCCGAAAAGCTGCTTTGGGAAAGCCAGCAGACGAAGAGCTACATCGGCGGCTTTGGCGACAAGCGTTACACCGAATTGCTGCGGCCGATCGTGCTGGGACGCCACGCGAATGACGATCGGATCGCTGGTCTTCACACGCCGGGTGGTTGCGGCGCGCTGAGCCTTGGCTTCAAGCTGATCGCGGCGGCGCATCCGGGCGCCAAGGTGCATGTCGGAACGCCGACATGGCCCAACCATGTGCCCGTGATCGAGGCAGCCGGCCTCACAATCAGTGAGTATCGCTATTACGACCGGCTCGAGACCCGCATTCGTTTCGACGAAATGATGGCCGCGCTGAACGGCGCCCCCCAGGGCGACGTCGTTTTGCTGCACGGCTGTTGCCACAATCCGACCGGTGCCGACCTGGACGACGGCCAGTGGCGCGACGTTGTCGAAGTGGTTTCGCGGCGCGGGCTGGTTCCGCTGGTCGACATTGCCTATCAGGGCCTGGGCCGAGGCTTTGCCGAGGACGCGGCAGGGCTGCATTTGCTGCTCGATGCCTGCGACGAAGTCGTCATTTCCCAGAGCTGCGACAAGAATTTCGGAGTCTATCGCGACCGGGTCGGCTCGTTGTTCCTCAAGACGGGGAACGCGGCCGGCACGAAGCGGGCGATGGACCATGTGGTGCAGATTGCCCGCGAAATGTGGTCGATGCCGCCTGACCATGGGGCCGCGTGCGTCCGGATCGTGCTCGATACGCCGGAGCTGCGCGCCGACTGGGACGCCGAGGTTGGAGAGATGCGGGCGCGCATCAACCGGATCCGAGGCCAAATCGCTGCCGCCGATCCCCGCCTGGCCTACATCGGCAATCAATTCGGGATGTTCTCGATGTTGCCGGTCAGCAAGGACCAGGTGGTCAAGCTGCGCGAGCAGAACGCCATCTACATGGCCGATAGCGGCCGCTTCAACGTCATCGGCATGGCAGACGCAGCGGTCGACCGCTTCATTGGCGCCGTTGTCGAGGCGATGAATGGCTGAGGCCATGACTGCCGAACCGGAGTCCGACTTTAGGACGCAAACTGGCGTGGACTGGGCCGAGGTGGCGCGGCTGGTGCTGACCAGCCGGGCGATGGATGAGCTGGAAGAAACGCGGCTCGTTCCCGAAAAGAAGGTCCTCTACCAATTCTCGGCGCGAGGCCATGACATGGCCCAGGTCATCCTCGGCATGCACCTGCGCGATGGCGACGCGGCCTGCGGCTACTATCGCTCGCGGCCGATGTTGCTGGCACTCGGGGTGCCGCTGGCCGACGCGCTAGGCTCTGGGATGGGGCTGGCGGACGGCTATAGCGACGGGCGCGACATCGGCGTGGTGTTCAATTACCCCAATCCAGGCGGCGCCCATGCCCTGCCGATGTGCGGTGGGGTGGGGGCGCAATATACGCCTGCGGCCGGCTGGGCCCAGGCGATCGCCTACAAAGCTAAAGTCCTGGGCGAAATGGACGATGGCGCCATCGCAGTGGTGCTCGGCGGCGATGCCAGCTGTGCCACCGGCGGATTTTGGTCCGCTCTAACAATTGCAACCACGCAATCTTTGCCATTGCTATTTTATGTCGAAGACAATGGCTACGGCATCTCGGTCACATCGGATTACCAGACGCCGGGTCGAGACATTGCCGCCAATCTTGCCAGCTTCAAGAATCTAGCGATCTGGAACGGCGACGGAACCGAGCCCGATGAAGCTGCCCGATTGATCGCTGAGGCGATTGATCATGTGCGGTCGCGCAAAGGGCCGGCGCTGATCCGCCTCACCGTGCCACGGCTCGAAGGGCATAGTTTCCAGGACACCCAAACCTACAAGTCGGCAGCCGAGGTCAAGTCCGAATGGGCCCGCGACCCGCTGCCCAAGCTCCAGAAGCACTCGCCTGCCCTCGATTGGGCCTTGATAGAAGCGTCGGTCGCGCAAGAAGTCGAAGCGGCGAGAGCCGAAGCCGAAGCGCGCGGCGTGTCGTCCCCGGACCGCGTGACGGACCATGTCTTCTACGACGGCGTAGCCAGCCAGATCGGCGGTGGCGCGGGGCTGAGCTTGGACGGAACGACCGAGGAGCCGCTGCCGGAGGGCCAGCGAATCAACATGGTCACAGCCATCCGCCGGGTGCTCGACCAAGAATTGGATTCCAATCCTAAGCTGCTGGTTTTTGGGGAGGATATCGGTCCCAAGGGTGGTGTTCACGCCGTAACGCTCGGCCTGCAGGAAAAGTTCGGCGTCGAGCGGGTGTTCGACACCTCCCTGAATGAAGAAGGCATTATTGGCCGCGCGGTCGGCATGGCGCTCGCAGGCCTGATGCCGGTTCCGGAAATCCAGTTCCGCAAATATGCCGAGCCGGCGACCGAACAGATCAACGATTGCGGGACGATGCGCTGGCGAACCGCCAACCGCTTTTCGGCGCCGATGGTGCTACGCATCCCGGGCGGTTTCTTCAAATGCGGCGACCCCTGGCACAGCCAGACTAACGAGGTGCAGTTCGTCCATAGTCCCGGCTGGAAGGTCGCAGTGCCGTCCAACGCCGAAGATGCCGTCGGCTTGCTCCGCGCATCGCTTCGCGGCCATGACCCGGTGATCTTTTTCGAGCATCGGGCCATGCTCGACGACAGCTGGGCTCGGCGACCATGGCCCGGCGACAAGTTCGTCCTGCCGTTTGGCAAGGCGAAGAAAACGCGTGAAGGCGATCGGATTACGATTGTCACCTGGGGTGCGATGGTTCCGCGCTGCGAGGCCGCGGCAGAGGGCGTCAGCGCCGACGTCATCGACCTCCGCACCCTGATGCCATGGGACTGTGACATGGTGCTCGACAGCGTCCGACGCACGCGTCGCTGCCTGATCGTCCATGAAGACTTGCGAACCGGGGGATTTGGCGCGGAGATCGCCGCAGTCGTGGCCGACGATGCGTTTCTCGACCTTGATGCGCCAGTTGCGCGGGTGACCATGCCCGACATCCCGAGCCCGCATCATCCCAAGCTGATGGAATGGGCACTGCCGAGCGTCGACAAGATCCGCGCCGAAATCGACCGGCTGGTGGGTTTCTAGATGATCGAGGTCCGTGTTCCGGACGAACAGGAGGGGACCAAGGCCGTTGTCCGCGCCTGGCTTCGCCGCGTTGGCGACCTAGTGTTCGAAAATGAGCCCCTGGTCGAGCTGGAAACCGACAAGGTGACGCAGGAAGTGCCTTCGCCGGGCGCCGGGGTGCTGACCGAGATATTGCTCGATACGGACGACGAAGCAGAACCGGGCGCGCTGCTGGCGAAGATCGATCCGGCGGCTGAGGCAACCAGTTCCCCGGCGAAGGCCGGGGTTCAGGGCGGTGCGACGGCAGCGCCCATTGGCGCTCCTGGGCCCCGGCCTGCGCCGGGGAACGAGAATGAAAAACGCCTTTCTCCGTCCGTTCGCCGCGCCTTGCTGCAACACAATATCGATCCGTCGCGCATCGAGGGTACCGGGCGGGACGGGCGGATTACCCGCGACGATGTTGACCGCGCCGTAACCTCGGCAACGACGGCGAGGGCCGGCAAGCCTGCTGCCCAGCCAAGCCAATTCTCCGCCCACGACATCCCGCACGATCGGATGCGGCTGAAGATCGCCGAGAATATGGTCCGGGCCGTCAGCGAAGCGCCACATGTCACCGCGCTGTTCGAGGCGGATTTTTCGGCGATCGCGTCGCACAAGGCTGCAATGGCATCCAAGGGCGTCAAGCTCAGCTACACCACTTATCTGATCAAGGCCGCGGCCGAAGCGATGGCCGTCGCCCCGGCGATCAATGGCCGCTGGGAAGAAGACCGCATCGCTGTTTCACCGACGATCAACGTCGGCGTCGGTACCGCGCTTGGGGAAAAGGGATTGGTTGTGCCGGTCGTTAAGGACGCCGGTACGCTGAGCCTGGAGGAGATCGGCGACAAGCTCGACGACCTCACCACGCGAGCTCGGTCGGGGAGCCTGACGGCAGCCGATGTTTCGGGCGGCAGCTTCACCATCTCCAACCACGGCGTGTCGGGCAGCCTGCTCGCCTCGCCAATCATCCTCCACGCCGGTCAGGCGGCGATCCTCGGTGTCGGCAAGCTGGAGAAGCGGGTGGTTGTTCGTGGCGTGAACGGCCAGGATGCGATCCTGATCCGGCCAATGGCTTACGTCACACTGACCATCGACCATCGCGTCGTCGACGGCCACCAGACCAACGCCTGGCTCACCCGCTTCGTGGAAGTCGTAGAGAATTGGCCCACATTCTGATTGAAGTTTGGCAATTTCGGCGCCTCCGAATCCGCTAGGACGCGCTTCGTCCAGATTATCGAGATTTGTGGGTGAAATGAAAAAGCTCAGTCTAAGTGTCGTCCTCGCCATCTTTTTGGTGGCTGCCGCTCCCCGCACCGACGACCGTGCCGATCTTCTCGCGGTGGAGCGAGCGTGGGACACTGCGGTCGTTGAGCGCGACGTAGCGGCGCTCAACCGCATTCTCGCCGACGATTTCGTGCTCGTGTGGATCAACGGCCAGGTTTCGGGGAAGCGCGAAATGCTGCAAGCCGTTGCGGACCGAAAGGCGGAGATCGATCCCTTCGAGACAGAAGAGGTTATGGTTAGGATCTACGGCGATACGGCCGTCGTCAACGGTCGATTCACGCAGACCGCGCGTCTCGGCGAGAGGAGCGAGACCAACCAATTCCGCTACACCGATGTATATCATCGTACGCGAAAGGGCTGGCAGGCGGTTTCCGCTCATGCGAGCCTGATTAAACGCTAAGCCTTCTCAGCTCCCGCGATCGGCAAGCGGTGTGGCGGCATCCGCTTTCGATCCCACGAAGCAAATCTGCATGGGCTTGTTTCTTGTCGCCCATTCGGGTCGGACGCGAGGAAGGAGAGCGAACGCGGCGGGCCACCTAGGCGTGGGCCTTGAATTCCTCCGCTTCTTCCGATCCTTTCGTGGCGTTGCCGGGGCTGTAACTATGCGCGCCGGCGCCGGCGAGATGGCCGCCCTCGACAATCAGATATTCCTCACGGATCGGCCGGCCCTCCAGGAAGCATTCGAGAATTTCGCGGGTGCCCGCCGCATAGCGCGCCTGGGCCGACAGGGTCGTGCCGGAGATGTGCGGCGTCATCCCATGATTGGGCATGTTCCGCCACGGATGGCTGCGAGGCGCTGGCTGCGGGAACCAGACATCGCCCGCATATCCCGCCAATTGCCCGCTCTCCAAAGCATCGGCAACGGCATCGCGATTGGCGATCTTCCCGCGCGCGGTGTTCACCAGATAAGCGCCGCGCTTCATCCGCGCGATCATTGCGGCGTCGAACAGGTTTTCGGTCTCGGGATGTAGCGGGCAATTGATCGTCACCACATCGCAATGCGGCACCATGTCGGCCGCAGACTCGTGCCAGGTTACACCCAGCTCTCGCTCCACCTCCTCAGGCAACCGATGGCGGTCGGTATAATGGAGGTGGACGTCGAACGGTTTCAGCCGACGTAATACCGCGCTGCCGATCCGGCCTGCCGCGACCGTGCCGACGTGCATTCCCTCAACGTCGTAAGAGCGCGCGGCACAGTCTGCGATGTTCCAGCCGCCCGCCTTCACCAGGTCCCAGGACTGCAGATAATTGCGCGCCAATGACAGGATCATCATGACCACATGCTCGGCGACGCTGATCGAGTTGCAGTAGGTCACTTCGGCGACCGTGATGCCGCGGTCGATCGCGGCCTGCAGGTCGACATGGTCGGATCCGATCCCGGCAGTCAGTGCCAGCTTCAGATTCTTCGCCTTGGCTATGCGATCGGCGGTCAGATAGGCTGGCCAGAAGGGCTGCGAAATTACGACGTCGGCATCGACCAGCTCGCGTTCGAATTCGCTGTCCGGCCCGTCCTTGTCCTCGGTCACTACCAACGTATGGCCATTGCGTTCGAGATAGGGGCGAAGACCGAGCTCTCCCGACACGCAGCCGAGCAGCTCGCCGGGCTTGAAGTCGATACCATCGGGCGCGGGCAGCGTTTGCCCGTCTGGGTAGCGGTCGAGTTTCGGAATATCGTTGCGCGCATAGGATTGCGGCATCCCGTCGATCGGATCGTCGTAAAGGACGCAAAGGATCTTGGCCATTTCGGACACCCTCCCCACAAAAGGTAACGGTCGAACGCGGCACACACCCATAGAAGTGGCGCACCCAAGAGGATTCGAACCTCTGGCCTCTGCCTTCGGAGGGCAGCGCTCTATCCAGCTGAGCTATGGGTGCGTGCCGCCCGCTTAGCTTGGCACGCATGTCGCCGCAAGCGCTGTCCGACCAGTGATTTCGCACACGCGGGAGAATGTTGCAGTGCGGGAACCGCGGGACTAGGCTTGCCCAAAGCCTAGGGGAGAATGCATGGCTAAGTCCGCCGACAAGGTGACGATCAAAAAATACGCCAACCGCCGACTCTACGATACGGAGAGCAGCAGTTACATCACCCTCGACCGGTTGGCCGCGATGATCCGCGAAGGCCGCGACTTCGAAGTAGTCGACGCCAAGACCGGCGAAGACATTACTCACCAGGTGCTGACCCAGATCATCGTCGATGAGGAATCGCGCGGCTCGACCATGCTGCCCGTCAACTTCCTGCGCCAGCTGATTGGCCTGTACGGGGGCCAGATGCAGGGCGCGGTGCCGCCCTATCTGGACGCGGCCATGGAAGCGTTCGAGAAAAACCAGCAGGCGATGGCCGGGGCGTTCGGGCCAAACATGTTCGCTGACCTTGCGAAGCGCAACATGGCGATGTTCGAGGAAGCGGCGCAGGCGATGACCGGCAAGAAGCCAAAGGCGGCAGAATCCGGCGGCGAGCAATCGGCTGACGAGATTGCCAAGCTCAAAGCAGAGCTGGCGGCGTTGCAGGCGAAAGTCGACAAGCTCGGCAAATGAGGATTATCGCTGCACTGGTCGTGGCCGCGGCGCCCGCGGCGGCCCAGCAATCTTCCTCTTCATTTGAAGCCGGGAAGGCACTGCCGTTGGCGAGCGGCCAATGGGCTTATTTCACAACCGCCGGCGGATCGATCGCCACCTATGGAAACCACATCCAACTGCGCTGTGACCGGACGACACGGACGGTGACGATCAGCCGGCCGATAGGTGCGCCGGCCGCGCTGACCATCGCAACCGACACCAGCACCCGAAAGCTGCCGCCAAGCGGGCGCCTGTTGGCTTCCGATCCGTTACTAGACGCGATCGCTTACAGCCGCGGGCGGTTCATTGTGTCGGGTGGGACCGGGCCGACGATTGCGGTGCCAAGTTGGCCCGAAGCGGCGCGAAGCATCGAAGATTGTCGAAACTGACCACAATTACAAGTCTTGTTTATCATCTCCGACCACAACATTCTGTGGTTGCAATCCAGCAGCGAAAGGAGGTGATCCGATGTCTCATGGTTCAGCAGGGAGGTCGGTCCAGTTCGCTTGGAAGGTGATGGCCTAACCAGCCATTTTTGTCCTTCCGGGCTTGAACGTCCGGTCGCTGACCATGTTGAAGGGAGCTGTCGTGTGGTGCGACAGCTCCCTTTTACTTGGCGATTTTCTGCCCTATTTCGGAACCGTTTCGGGCGTGGACCGCTTCTTTGCGGTAGAATCGGAAAGGAAAGCTGTAATGGCGAAAGCATCGACGAGCCGCGGCAAGGCCAACGCAGGTTCCAGCAAAAGTAATTTCGACAAGATCGCCAAGGCGGCGATGAGCCGTGAAATGTTGGCAGCGGGTCTGACCGCAGCCGCGGCAGCGATTGCTGCCAGCCCCAAGGCGCGCAAGGCAATTCGGGACGCGGGCCTCGATGCGGCGGATAGCGCCAGCCAGGCGGCGACGCAGATGATGAACAATGCCTCCAAGCTTGGCTCGCTCATCGCCGAGGCCGTGGCCGACGCCGCCCAGCGCGTTTTGTCCGGCAAATGGGCGGACGAAGGGGGCACGGGCCTCACCGCCACTTCAAAGCCGGTCGCCAAGAAGTCGGCGCCGCGAAAGGCAGGCGCGACGCGCAAGGCCCCGGCAGCCAGGGCCAAAACGGCCGGCAAAAGCAAGACAGCTGCACGGCCGAAGGCCAAGGCCGGCGCGACCGCCAAGCGGCGCAGCAGCGCCGGCGCGCGCAGGCGTGCCCCTGCCAAGCCCAAGGCCCCGCCGGCCAGCTGAGCCCGATGGAATTTCGAGCGAAGGGTTCCGGTTCGCCCGGGGCCCTTCGTCTATGGAAAAGACGCAAATAGCGTGCGATTGCGGCGATTATGAAACAGGCGAAATTCTCGGTGGTGATCCTGGCTGCGGGGCAGGGCACGCGGATGCGTTCCGACACTCACAAGGTACTCCACCCGATCGCCGGCAAGCCAATGCTGCTGCATCTGCTGTCGACCGTCGAAGCTATGGGCGCCGAGCGCCGGGTGGTCGTGGTCGGCAAGGGTCGTGAACAACTGGAAGCAGCCCTCGGCGGTCATGGGGTGACAACCGCATTGCAGGCAGAACAGAAAGGCACCGGTCACGCGGTGCAGATGGCCGAGGACGCGCTCAAGGGTTTCGAAGGCGCAGTGTTGATCCTCTACGGCGATACGCCTTTCGTCCTGCGCGAAACACTCGAACAAATGCTGGATCGTTTGGCGGCCGCCGACAACCCTGGCGTAGTCGTGCTCGCCAGTTCTCCTGCCGATGGCAAGACCTATGGCCGGGTGATCCTCGGCGACGGCGACCATATTTCGAAGATGGTCGAATATAAGGATGCCAACGAAGCGGAACGCGCGGTCAAGCTGTGCAATTCGGGCATGATGGCGGTTCAGTCGGCCGACTTGTTCCGCTGGCTGGCCAAAGTCGGCAACGCCAATGCGGCGGGCGAATATTACCTTCCTGATATCGTTATGATCGCCAAGGAGGAGGGCCGTTCGCCGGTTGTGATCGAAGGCGAGCCGTTCGAGACAGCGGGTGTCAACAGCCGCGCGGAATTGGCGGCGCTGGAAGAAGATTGGCAGACCCGGCGGCGCTGGCAGGCGCTGGAACAGGGCGCGACGCTGATCGATCCCGAAAGCGTATGGTTCTCGGCCGACACCGAGCTTGGCCGCGATTGCACGATCGAGCCGCACGTCGTGTTCGGCCCGGGGGTGAAAATTGCCGACGGCGCCACCATCCGCGCCTTCTCGCACATTGAGGGCGCAATCATTTCGACTGGCTGTGAGGTTGGCCCCTTCGCCCGGTTGCGCCCCGGCGCGGTGCTCGGCGAGGGCGCAAAGGTCGGCAATTTCGTCGAGGTCAAAAAGGCCAATCTTGGCAAGGGCGCCAAGGCCAACCACCTAAGCTATATCGGCGATGCAATTGTCGGCGAAAAGGCGAACATTGGAGCGGGCACGATCACCTGCAACTATGACGGTTTCGGCAAATATCTAACGGAGATCGGACCCGGCGCCTTCATTGGTTCTAACTCCGCGCTGGTCGCTCCGGTGAGCATCGGCGCGGGGGCAATCGTCGGTGCAGGTTCTGTCGTCACAAAGAATGTTGCTGCTGACGAGCTGGCCATCGCCCGCGGTGAGCAAAGAGGATTTGCCGGCTGGGCCGCCCGATTCCGGAAGAGCCAGCAGGCGAAGAAGGACAAGAAATAACATGTGCGGAATTGTCGGCATCGTCGGTCGCGAGCCGGTAGCGCAGCGGTTGTTCGACGGTTTGAAGCGTCTCGAATATCGCGGCTATGATTCGGCCGGCATCTGCACCGTGCAGGATGGCGAATTCGAACGGCGCCGCGCGGAGGGCAAGCTCGACAATCTGGCACGCGAACTGAGCGCGGCCGAACTGCATGGCGATGTCGGCATCGCTCACACGCGCTGGGCTACTCATGGCGCTCCGACGGTAGATAATGCCCATCCGCACATCGCCGGGCCCGTAGCGCTGGTCCACAACGGCATCATCGAGAATTTCAAACTGCTGCGTGACGAACTGATTGCCGCC
>Ga0207706_10006955_pt1 | contig 10456 bp, 9 predicted proteins | sample KBSC53metaG_FD_184318 | JGI IMG/M metagenome (GOLD analysis project Ga0207706, IMG submission 184318) | Corn rhizosphere microbial communities from Kellogg Biological Station, Michigan, USA - KBS C5-3 metaG (SPAdes) (version 2) | ecosystem: Host-associated > Plants > Roots > Rhizosphere > Soil ... | reverse complement strand
CGCGCCGGCGCGTGGCAGCGCTTCCTGCATCTCACGCTGCCGCTCATCCGCCCGGCGGTCGTGATGGTCGTCATCCTGCGCACGATGACCGCGCTGTCGGCGTTCGCGGCGATCTTCGCGGCGACCGGCGGCGGGCCGGGCTCGGCGACCGAGATCCTCAACCTGTACGCCTACCGCACGTCGTTCGCCGAGCTCAACCTCGGCTACGGCGCGGCGCTGGCGATCGTCCTGATGTCGATCACGCTCGTGATCTCGTACTTGATGTTCCGGTTGCGGCGGAGGCGGGCGTGAGTCTTCATGGACGCGTTGATCGGGGCGGCGAAGGCGCGCGCGGGCCGGCCGGCTCCGCTCCGACTGCGGCGCAGAGTCGCTGCACCGGCCAGCCCGCGCGCGCCTTCGCTGCAGCGCCCGCTGTCTCTTCGTCGAGTCGAGCTCGTCGTGTGGCGCGGCAGGCGGTACCCAGCGGGGGCGAATTTGCGGCGACGAGAAGCGCAGGGCTGCGCTCGGCGCGCGCGCAGCGCGCGCATCCACTTCTGACTTGCCGCATCTGTTTGAGCGCAGTGAGCGCAGCGAACGCAGCGAGTTATGCGGCACGACCAGCGACCGAGCATCGCAGTGCAGTCGGCGCGCAGCGCCGACGGCCGCAGCCTGAGCCCCTCGCCGGGGTACCGCCTGCCGCGGCGTCGGTGTTCGCCGAGCGTGTAACCGCACAGCGACGCAAGTGAACACCGCCGCTCCAACTCCGATCCCGCGCCAGATCGCGCTCTACGCGATCGCCGGCATCGGCCTCGCCGTCTGGGCATTCCCCGTCCTCTGGGGCCTGCTCACGTCGTTCAAGACCGAGCGCGACGTGCTGGCCTATCCGCCGGTGTTCGTCTTCACGCCGACGCTCGCGAATTACCGTGAAGTGATCTTCGGCGCGTCGTCGATCGTTCCGAACCTCATCTCGAGCCTCATTGTCGCCACGCTCGCGACGGCGCTGACGATGCTGTTCGCCGTTCCTGCCGCCTACGCAATGGCGCGCCTGCGCTTCCCGGCCAAGCGCGGCACCGGCTTTTACGTGCTGGCGACGCAGATGCTGCCGCCGGTCGGTCTCATCATTCCGTACTACCTCGTCCTGCAGAAGATCGGCGGCCTCGACACCTATGGCGGTCTCACCGTCATCTACCTGACCTTCTCGCTGCCGTTCGCGATCTGGCTCATGGTCTCGTACTTCGAGGATGTCCCGCTCGAGATGGAAGAGGCCGCGCTGCTCGACCGCGCCGGGCGCTTGCGCGCACTCTGGCACGTCATCCTGCCGCAGGTGCGAGGCGGCATCGCGGTGACGACGATCTTCGTCTTCCTGAATGCCTGGAACGAGTTCATGTTCGCCGTCGTCCTCGGCGGCAACCGGGTCCGGCCGGTGACGGTGGCGATGTTCAACTTCATCTCGGTCGAGCAGACGCAGTGGGCTCGCCTCGCCGCCGGGGCGATGCTGGCGATGGCGCCGGTGATCCTGATCGGCCTGTTCGCGCAGCGCCACATCGTCAAGGGCCTCACCGTCGGCGCGGTCAAGGGCGGGGGCCGTCGGTGAGCGCCTCGATGACCGAGATCGCGCCGATCAACACCGGCGCCGTCCGCATCGAAGGCGTCGTCAAGAAGCACGGCCAGACGACGGTGCTGCACGGCATCGATCTCGCCATCGAGCCGGGCGAGTTCTTCGTCCTCCTCGGACCTTCCGGCTCGGGCAAGACGACGACGTTGCGCATCCTCGCCGGCCTCGAGGCGGTCAATGCCGGCCACGTCCTCATGGACGGCGTCGACGTGACGACCCGCGAGCCCGGCGCGCGCGACGTCGCGATGGTGTTTCAGAGCTACGCGCTCTATCCCCACATGACGGTCGAGCAGAACGTCGGCTTCCCGCTGAAGATGGTCGGCGTCGGGCGCGACGAGATGGGCCGCGCCGTCGCCGGCGCCGCGGCCAAGGTCGGCATCGGCCACCTGCTGCAGCGAACGCCCGGCCAGCTCTCGGGCGGCCAGCAGCAGCGCGTCGCGCTCGCTCGCGCGATCGTGCGCCAGCCGCGCCTCTTCCTCCTCGACGAGCCGCTCTCCAACCTCGACGCCAAGCTGCGCCTCGAGACGCGGCTCGAGCTGAGAAAGCTGCAGCGCTCGCTCGGCGTCACCACCGTGTACGTCACGCACGACCAGGAGGAGGCGATGACGCTCGCCGACCGCCTCGCCGTCTTCATGGACGGCCGCATCGTCCAGGTCGGCACGCCGCGCGAGATCTTCGCCAGGCCGATGTCGGTCGACGTCGCCGGCTTCATCGGCACGCCACCGATGAACCTGCTCGCCGGCGAGTGGGAAGGTCACGCCGTCAGCGTCGCCGGCTCGACGCTGCCGGTCGCGTTCGAGTCGGCGACGGCGCGCGACGTCGTCATCGGCATCCGGCCGGGCGACCTGCGCCTGGCCGACGGCGGCCTCGCGGTCCGCGTCGAGCGCGTCGAGGACCTCGGCGACAGCGCGATCGTCAACCTCAAGGTGGGCGCCCAGGCGCTCAAGCTCAAGACCGATCGCCTGCCGAGCCTGCGCGAGGGCGACGACGCCTTCGTCGACTTCGCGGCGGACCGCGCCCATCTCTTCGACGCCGCCGGCGGCGCGCGCCTCGCCTGATCACGCCAACGCATCACGACACCCGCACGACCATGAACGCGAAGACACGACCGAACGTCGTCCTCATCCTCAACGACGACATGGGCTACTCCGACCTCGGCTGCTACGGCGGCGAGGTGATGACGCCGAACCTCGACCGCCTCGCCGCCCATGGCCTGCGCTTCAGCTCGTTCTACAACACCGCGCGCTGCAGCCCGAGCCGCGCCTCGCTGATGACGGGGCTGCACCCGCATCAGACCGGCATCGGCATCCTCACCTACGACTCGGGCCCGGAGGGCTACGCCGGCAATCTCAACCATCGCTGCGTAACGATTCCGCAGGTGCTGAAGGCCGCCGGCTACCGCACCTACATGAGCGGCAAGTGGCACGTCGCGTCGAGCCTGACGAAGCCGACCGACGCCTGGCCGATGCAGCGCGGCTTCGACGCCTTCTACGGGACGATCATCGGCGCCGGCAGCTTCTACGACCCGAACACGCTGACGCGCGGCAACGAGAACATCGAGCACGAGGCGCGCGCGCCCGGCTTCTTCTACACCGACGCGATCAGCGACAACGCCTGCGCCTTCGTCGAGTCGCATTGCAGCGGCGAGCACCGCGACCGACCGTTCTTCGAGTACGTCGCCTACACCGCGCCGCACTGGCCGCTGCACGCGCACGACGACGACATCGCGAAGTACCGCGGCCGCTTCGACGCCGGCTGGGACGCGCTGCGCCAGGAGCGGCTCGACAAGCTCGTCGCCAGCGGCATCCTTCAGCCGCACTGGAAGCTCACCGATCGCGACCCGACGCAGCCGCCGTGGACCGAGGCGGAGAAGGACGAGCAGTTCCGTGCCTGGACGCTGCGCTGCATGGAGGTCTACGCGGCGCAGATCGACCGCATGGACCAGGGCATCGGCCGGCTGCTGGCGACGCTCGAGAGGCACGGCAAGCTCGACGACACGCTCGTGATCTTCCTCGCCGACAACGGTGCGTGCGCCGAAGACATCCCTGAAGATGTGACCATCGACGAGCTCGTCGACAAGCTGATGATCGCGCGGCGGACCACGCGCAGCGGCGAGCCGGTGCACTTCGGCAACGACGTCAAGCGCATGCCGGGGCCGGAGAACACGTACCAGAGCTACGGCACGGCGTGGGCGAACCTCTCGAACAGCCCGTTCCGCCTCTACAAGCACTGGATCCACGAGGGCGGCATCGCGACGCCGCTGATCGCGCACTGGCCGAACGGCATCGCGAGGAACGACAACGGCGGCGTGCGCCACGCGCCCGGCTACCTGCCCGACATCATGGCGACGATCGTCGACGTGACCGGCGCGACGTATCCGTCGAGCTTCGACGGCCACGCAGTCGATCCGCTCGAGGGTCAGTCGCTGCTGTCGGTGTTCGGCCGGGACACGAGCGGCGACGAGCGCAAGCCCATGTTCTGGGAACACGAGGGCAACGCGGCGGTGCGCATCGGCAAGTGGAAGCTCGTCAAGCGCTACCCGCGCGCGTGGGAGCTCTACGACATGGACGCCGACCGGACCGAGCTCGACGACCTCGCGTCGCAGCAGCCCGAGCGCGTGCAGGCGATGGCTGCGCAGTACGACGCGTGGGCCGCACGGTGCGGCGTCCTCGACCGCGACAAGGTCGTTGCCCTGATGAAGAGCCAGGGCGTGACGCGGGCGTTCTGGGAGAAGGACGAGGTCTAGGCGTCAGCTGACGTTGATCACGCGCTGGCCCATCAGCTTGCCGCCGACCTTGTCGAGGACGTGGATGGTCGTCTGGCGCGGCTTGAAGCCCTGCGGCAAGGGCACGCTGCCGCGCACGGTGTCGTAGAGGCCGACCGAGACCGGAACCGGCGCCAGCGTCACCTTGTCGTCGGCGCGACCCGATGCGCCGGTGACGACGAGCTGCATCACGCCGCCGAAGGGATTGGCGCCCGCGCGCTCGCGCGACAGCACGACGTTGTAGGCGAGCGTATCGCCCTTGACCTCGAAGCGCGCGGCACGCACCGCCACCGGCGCATTGCGCGGATCGGGCGGAAGCGAGGCGACGAGCGACGCGATGTCCTGGCGCAGGCCCTGCACGGCCTCGCCGCGCGCCGCGACTTCCGACGCCAGGCGCTTGTTCTCGTCGAGCGCGCTTTGCAGCCGGTCGGCGGTCGCCTTGACCTCGGCCTGCAGGCGCTGCCGTTCGCCATCGGCACGCTCGAACGACTCGCGCAACCGGGTCGAGGCGTCGGCGCTGAGCCGCGGCGGCAGGTGACGCTCCTGCACGTAGAGCACGCCGGCGACGCCGAGACAGATGCCGAGCACCAGGAGCATGAGCCAGCGCGGTGGGCCGCGGCGCGGACGGCGCCGGCCATAGGGATTGAAGGGAATGGGTTTCGACGATCCGAGCATCAGGGGAAGGGGAACGGCAACGCGGGGAGCGCGAGCGGGTCGGGATGCTGGTGCACGCGAGGTAGCGCCAGATGCACGCGCACCGGCCGTCGCGGCGCGGACGCGCTGCCGCGAGGTTACCTTCGCACGAGCGAGCTTGCCCAGCGCCGCAGATTGCCCCGTGCGGCGGTGCGGATCAGGCCGCGTTCACGAGGGGTCGGCGCGCAGGGCGACAGCCGCGGCGCTGTCTTCGGCGGCGTAGCGCCGGCCTCCCGGCGCGAGCGACGAGCGCGTGCGCCGGGACTGCAGCAGCGGGTAGAACATCTCGACGAACCAGCGCTCCTTGCCGTGCATCAGGTCGTCGGGCAGGCCGACCGCCGGCGGATAGCGACGCGTGATCTTGGCCGTGCCGAAGAGCACGTCCCAGAAGAAGAGGAGGTTGCCGAAGTTCCCGGTGTAATGGCCGATGCCGTCGTTGTTCGTGAGCGCGTGGTGGCCCCAGTGCGTCGCCGGGGTCGAGATCGTGCGCTCGACGATCCACGCCAGCGGCGCAAGCGCCTTGATCCGATAGAGCGGCTCGTCCCAGCGCACCGCGCTGTGCGCGCCCAGGATCACGGCGAGCTTCACGACGATGTAGACGAGGTAGACCGTGCCGAAGCCGAGGTAGATGAGCACGCCGGAGATCCACAGCCCCGGCATCATCAGGTAGTAGAAGAAGTTGTTGCGGTACGTGATGCGGATGCTCATGTAGTGCGCCGAGTGGTGGGCGCGATGCAGCGGCCAGAGGAGCGGCGTGTGCGAGACGCGGTGCCACAGGTACTGCGTCAGGTCGTCGCCGACGAGCAGGATCGCGGTCATTGCCCACCACGGCAGCGCGGCCCACGCGCCCTTCTGCTCGGGCATCAGCCAGCTGCTCAGCATCCCGGTGACCTTGAAGATCAGCGGCTGCGAGATCGCGACGAGCGCGATGAACATGAACGCCTCGAGCTTGGTGTCGTCGGCGGTCGCGTGGAAGTGCTTGTGGCGACCGGAGGCGACCTCGAGCCCCGCGAACAGAGCGATGATGGCGACCAGCACCAGGTTCTGGGTCATGTTCATCGATGTTCCCTTCGGCGTTCGGGAGCGGCAACCCGCTCGCGGCGCGAAGTCTGAGGGCGTCGGGGTTGTCCGTCCAATGCATTGATGGCCTAGGATCGATGCACTGGCTGCATTTCGTTCCTGGAGGCGCCGCGATGGATGTCAGACGACTCGCTCATCTGGTCGCGCTTGCCGAGAAGCGCAACTTCGCCCGCGCCGCCGAGCACGTGAACCTGACCCAGCCGGCGCTGACGCGAAGCGTCCAGGCGGCGGAAGCGGAATTCGGCATGCGCCTGTTCGACCGCGGCTCGGTCGCGGTGACGCCGACGCCGGCCGGCGAGTTCGTGCTCGAGCGGGCGCGTCGGCTGGTGTTCGACAGCCGCTGCCTGGCGCGCGACGTCAGCCTCTATCGCGATCGCGCCCTCGGCGACACGGCGTTCGGCGTCGGCCCGTTTCCGGCGGCGACGTTCGTGGCGCCCCTCCTCGCCGACCTGAGGCGCGAATTCCCGGGCATCAACCTGCGCGTCGAGGTGAGCAACTGGGAGCTCCTCATGAAGCGCCTCGTCGACGAGGACATCGAGTTCTTCGTCTCCGACAGCCGCGACCTGCCGCGCGATCCCGGCGTGCGCATCGAGCACCTGCGCAAGGAGCCGGGCTCCTTCTTCGTGCGGGCGGGCCATCCCCTCGCGCGCGGCCGGCCGGTCGTGTTGCGCGAACTGTGGTCGTACGGCGTCGCCTCCGTGCGCGTGCCGACCGGAGTTCGCGCCGCGCTGGCGCGGCTGCTCGGCCTCGAGCCGGGAGTGCAGCCGCCGCTGGCGATCGAGTGCGACGACGTCGCCGTTCTCAGGAACGCCGCGCTGGCGTCGGACACCGTGCTGGCCGCGCCGAACGCTGCGGTCGGGCACGAGATCGAGTCCGGCGCGCTGGTTGCCGTCACGGTCGAGGGACTCGAGCCGCTCTATTCCGACATCGGCATCGTCAGCCTGCGCGGACGAACGCATTCACCGATGGCCAGCGCAGTGATCGCCCGCCTCCATGCCTTGCCGCCCACCGGTGGCGCCGCTGCCGCGCCGCGCCGCGCCGCGCGTCGCAAGCCCGCGCGGAGGTGAGATGCGCATGGCGCCGCGTGCCCTCGCCGCGATGCTGTCGGTCGTGCTCCACCTGCTGGTGGTGTCGGTCCTGGTTCGCGTCGCCACGGGCTCGATCGACACCGCGCCGCCGCTCGAGCACGAAGCGACCGCCGACAAGCTGCGCGGCGGCGGCGATCGCATCGCTCGCATCGAGCTGCGGCCGGGGCTGGCGGCGAGCGGCCTGGCGTGCTCGGGCAGCAGCTACGTCGGCGTCGGCGTCACCGCCGACCCGCGCACCGAGCGGATCATCCTCGTCGGCGACGACACGCCGGCATCGAGAGCCGGCTTGCAGCACGACGACATCGTCCTCAATCCCGCCGTCTGGCGCGATTCGCTTCGCGAAGGCGACCTGCTTCGGGTGCAGGTCCTGCGCGAAGGCGTGACGCTGATGGTGCCGGTGCGCGTCGGCAAGATCTGCATCGAATAGCGGCCCGCGCGGATTGTGGGTAGCTCTGTCGCCGCGACGCGTCGTGAAGCGGAGTCCGCGCTTGTGTCGCGACCTAGAATGCCCGACCCCGCCGACCGGCGCCGGTCCGATCAACTCTGGAACCCACCATGCCGAGCCGACGACTCCTTTCGCTCTTCCTGTTCCTCGCGCCGACGATCTCCTTCGCGCAGATGGCAGCGGCGCCGTTCGAAGGCCGCTTGAAGCAGATCCAGGAGACGAAGACGATCGCGGTCGCCTATCGCACCGACGCGCTGCCGTTCTCCTTCGAGGACGCCGACAAGAAGCCGGCCGGCTACACGGTGGACGTGTGCCGTGGCGTCATCGCCGTGATCGAGCGCCAGATCGGCGTGTCGCCGCTGCAGGTCAAGTGGGTCGCGGTGACGACGCAGACACGGTTCAGCGCGATCGCGAGCGGCCAGGCCGACATGGAGTGCGGCGCGAGCACGGTGACGCTCGGCCGCATGAAGGAAGTCGCTTTCTCGTCGCTGACGTTCCTCGACGGCACCGGCCTTTTGATCCGCGCCTCGACCGCCGGCAATTCGTTGACCGACTTGTCCGGCAAGAAGATCGGCGTGATCGGCGGCACCAGCAACGAGCGCGCGCTGGGCGAGGCCCTCAAGACCAACGTGCTGTCGGCGACGGTGGTGAAGGTCCGGTCGCGCGAAGAAGGGCTCGAGCAGCTCGAAGCCGGCACCCTCGACGCCTTCGCCAGCGACCGCGTCCTTCTCCTCGGCCTGGTCACGAAAGCCAAGAATCCGAAGGCACTGGCCTTGCTCGGCGACGCCCTGTCGTTCGAGCCGTACGCGATCGCCTTGCCGCGCGGCGACTGGGCGATGAAGCAGGCGGTCGATTCCGGGCTCGCCCAGCTCTACCGCAGCAGCGCGCTGCCGGAGATCTACAACCGCTGGTTCGGAGCGCTGGGCGCGCCGGGGCCGGTGCTGGAAACGATGTTCGGACTCGGCCGCTTGCCCGAATAGGGCGGGCCTAGCCGCGCGCCGACGAAGACGGTCCTTCCTCGCCGTCGCCGACGTCGCCGCGATGCAGTGATGCACCGCCCAGGCCGACGCCGGCGCCGAAGCCGCCGACGCCTGCGCCGCCGGCGCGTGCGGCGCCCGAGCGTTCGCCGCCACCGCCGCGAGCGCCACCGCCCCTGTTCGCGGTGGCCGCCGTGCGCAGCGGGCCCTGGCGCGGAATCGTGACCTCCGGCGCGATCGCCTCGAGGTCGAGCACCTCGCGGATGAAGGTGCGCAGCGAGACGACCAGCTCAGCGATCTCGACGCTGCGGCCGGCCACCATCTCGTTCGCAGCGCGTGCCGCGAGGCGCACCTGCTCCTCGGTGCCGAGAAGGATCACATCGGAGAGGGCGGCCTCCACCGCGTCGCGCACCCGGCGGCGCCGGTCGGCGCCCGGCGCGTCGGCCGTCGAGGCCGCGTCCGCCGACTCCGCTGACGCGAGTCCGTCGCCCGGTGCGTCGCCCGGCGCATCCGGCCGCGGCGTCGCGCCGGCGCGCAGATCGCGCAGGTGGCGCGGGTCGACCGCGAGATCACCGGTGAACGAGCCGCCCAGCGTCTTGTAGGCGGCGATGAGCGTCTTCAATCGCTCGTTGATCTGCCGGTTCTGGCGCGCGTGCCGCTGCTGGACGCCGTTCAGCACCGCCAGGCGGATGCCGACGGCGACGAGCGAGACCACGACGATGCCGAGCAGCGTCGTGACGATCGCTTGCCAGGAGCTGAAGTCGAGGGATCGCACCGGCGCACTATGCCTGCGAGTTGCGGCAGCGCGGCGTCACGCCGGGCCAGCCGAGGCGGATGTGTCGACCGCCCAGCGTCGGACCGCGGCCGCGAGCTCGGCGGCGCGAACCGGCTTGGTCATGTAGTCGTCCATTCCCGCGTCGATGCAGCGCTCGCGGTCGCCGGCCAGCGCGAGCGCGGTCAGGGCGACGATCGGCATGCGGGCGGCGCCGCGTTGCGCCTCCTCCGCGCGGATGCGCCGCGCCGCTGCGAAGCCGTCCATCGACGGCATGTGGCAATCCATGAAGACGACGTCGTAGCGGGTGCGCGCCGCGGCCTCGCACGCGGCCAGGCCGTCGTCGACGACGTCGATCCGGCAGCCGAGCTGCTCGAGCATGGCCGTCAGGACCATCTGGTTGACGGCGTCGTCCTCGACGAGCAGGACGTGCGCCGCCGGAACCGCTTCGCTCGTCCCGACCGGCAGCGGTGGCGGCGCCGGATCACGAGCTCGCGCCAGGCTCAGCTCGAGCCAGAACGTCGAGCCCTGGTCGATGCGGCTGTCGACCCCGACGCGGCCGCCCATGAGCTCGGCCAGCTCCTTGACGATCGCCAGGCCGAGGCCGCTGCCGCCGTAGCGGCGCGTGCTCGACGCGTCGACCTGGGTGAACGCGTCGAACACCGAGTCGAACTGGTCCTCGGCGATGCCGATGCCGGTGTCGCGGACCTCGAAGCGCAGGTGCACGGCCTCGTCGGTCGCGCCGAGGACGCTCACGTCGAGGACGATCCGCCCGCGCTCGGTGAACTTGACCGCGTTGTGAAGCAGGTTGACGAGCACCTGACGCAGGCGCATCGGATCGCCGACGACGCGGTCGGGCAGGCGCCACGAGATCGCGCAGCTCAGGCCGAGCGGCTTGCCGCGCGCCGTCGTCGCCATCAGATCGACCGCCTCGTGGACGAGCGCGCGCAGGTCGAAGGCCGTCGCGTTGAGCGTGAGCTTGCTCGCCTCGATCCGTGACAGGTCGAGCACGTCGTCGATCAGGGCGAGAAGCGCCGTCGCCG
>Ga0207706_10006954_pt1 | contig 10457 bp, 8 predicted proteins | sample KBSC53metaG_FD_184318 | JGI IMG/M metagenome (GOLD analysis project Ga0207706, IMG submission 184318) | Corn rhizosphere microbial communities from Kellogg Biological Station, Michigan, USA - KBS C5-3 metaG (SPAdes) (version 2) | ecosystem: Host-associated > Plants > Roots > Rhizosphere > Soil ... | reverse complement strand
GGCGTGCTGGAGCCGATCGGCGCATCGGTGGGCGCCAGCACGACCCGGCTGATCTCGTTCGAGTGACGGGCACGGCGCGGCCCTACCTCGGATGCAAGCACCCACAGGGCTAGCGGCACAATGACGTGACCCGGGGATTCCCGGGCAGCGGGCGGGGTCGGGCTGCCGTCTCACCCGTCGGGGCGACCTCGACGGGATGACAGGCGGGCGGCGGCGGCCGTCGCAGCCGGTAGCGTGCGACGGGCCGGATTCGGCCGGTCGAAGGAGGGAATCAGGTATGCGCCTTGCGGTCATCCCGGGAGACGGCATCGGGCCGGAGGTCATCGACGAGGCGCTGAAGGTGCTGGAGGAGGTCGTGCCCGGCACCGAGACGACCAACTACGACCTCGGCGCCGCGCGCTGGCACTCCACCGGCGAGCTGCTGCCCGAGACGGTGCTCACCGAGCTCCAGCAGCACGACGCGATCCTGCTCGGCGCCGTCGGCGACCCCTCCGTGCCGAGCGGCATCCTCGAGCGCGGCCTGCTGCTGCGGCTGCGGTTCGAGCTCGACCACCACGTCAACCTCCGCCCCGCCCGGCTCTACCCGGGCGTGCGTGGTCCGCTGGCGGGCAACCCCGAGATCGACATGGTGGTGGTGCGGGAAGGCACCGAGGGCCCCTACGTCGGCACGGGTGGCCTGCTGCGCAAGGACACCCCCCACGAGATCGCCACCGAGGTGTCCACCAACACCGCGTACGGCGTGGAGCGGGTGGTGCGCGACGCGTTCGCCCGCGCCGAGCGCCGCCCCCGCAAGCACCTCACGCTGGTGCACAAGACCAACGTGCTCACGTTCTCCGGGCGGCTGTGGTCGCGCATCGTGGAGGAGGTGTCGCTGGAGCACCCCGACGTGTCGGTGGCCTACCAGCACATCGACGCCACCACGATCCACATGGTGCAGGACCCCGGTCGCTTCGACGTGATCGTCACCGACAACCTGTTCGGCGACATCATCACCGACCTCGCGGGCGCGATCACCGGCGGCGTCGGGCTCGCGGCCAGCGGCAACCTCGACGTGAGCCGCCGCAACCCGAGCATGTTCGAGCCGGTGCACGGCTCGGCGCCCGACATCGCGGGCCAGGGCATCGCCGACCCGACGGCCGCCGTGCTGTCGGTGGCGCTGCTGCTCGACCACCTGGGCGAGCGCGACTCGGCCCGGCGCATCGAAGCGGCGGTCGCGTTCGACCTCGCCACCCGCGACCACAGCGCCACCGGGCACACCCGCAGCATCGGCGACCGGCTCGCCGCGCTGGTCAGCAGCCACGCGTCCAGCAGCGCGTAGTTGGCGTTCGACGCCGCGGCGTTCGACGCGCTCACGGTCGAGGAGCTGCGGGCCCGGGGCGGCATCAAGTGGACCCGGGAAGGGCCGGGCAGCTTCGGCGCGTTCGTCGCCGAGATGGACACCGGCACGGCCCCCGAGGTGCGCGCCGCCCTGCACGCGGCGGTAGCGGCCGACGGGTTCGGCTACCTGCCGCCGGGCCCCGCGGCCGCGATGGCGGAGGCGTGCGCGGCGTGGCAGCGGGACCGGTTCGGCTGGGCCGTCGCGCCCGCGGACGTCCTCCCGGTCCCGGACGTGCTGCGCGGCCTGGAGATCGTGCTCGCCCACCGCACCGCGCCCGGGCGGCCGGTGATCCTGCCGACCCCGGCGTACATGCCGTTCCTCGACCTGCCGGGCCTGTGCGGGCGGGAGATCATCGACGTGCCCGCCACGCGCCTCGACGGCCGCCCCGTCCTCGACCTCGACGGCATCGACGCGGCCTTCCGCGCGGGCGGCGAGCTGCTGGTGCTCACCAACCCGCACAACCCGCTCGGGCGCGTGTTCACCGCGGACGAGCTGCGCGCGGTCTGCGCGGTGGTCGACCGGCACGGCGGGCGGGTGTTCGCCGACGAGATCCACGCGCCGCTGACCTACCCCGGGCACGAGCACGTGCCCTACGCCGCGCTCTCGCCGACGGCGGCCGGGCACGCCGTCACCGGAACGTCGGCGTCCAAAGCCTGGAACCTGCCCGGGCTGGCCTGCGGACAGCTGATCCTCTCCAACGACGCCGACCGGGCGGCGTTCGCGGCCCTCCCGACGGCGGCGACGCACGGCACGTCGCCACTGGGCGCGTTGGCGGCGGCCGCGGCGTACGCGCACGGCGGCCCGTGGCTCGACGGGGTGCTGGCGTACCTCGACGGCAACCGGCAGGCCCTCGCGCAACTGCTCGCCGAGCACCTGCCGGACGCGCGCTTCGACCTCCCCGAGGGCACCTACCTGGCCTGGCTCGACCTGCGCGCCCTCGGGCTCGGCGACCACCCGGCGGGGGTGCTGCAGGAACGCACCGGCGTCGCGCTGGTCGACGGCCCGCTGTGCGGCGCCCCCGGCCGCGGCCACGCCCGGCTGAACTTCGCCACCCCGCGCCCGATCCTGGCGGAGATGGTGCGCCGCCTGGGCGACGCGGTCAGACCACGGCCTCCATCGGCCCGCTGAGGATGTCGACGCCCGCGCCTGCGAAGTTGGGCAGGTCGGCCATCGCCGCCTCGCCCTCGGGCGTGGCGAACGCGGCCTGGAGGTCCTCCGCGGAGTCCCAGATGAGGGTGGCGATGAGGTGGTAGCTCGGCGTGGCGCCGTCCGGGCCGGGCGCGGGCCAACTCATCGTGAACTTGCGTAGGCCGGGCAGCTTGGTCGCCAGTACTGCGTGTACTTCGCGGTAGTACTTGTCGAACGCCGCCGCGTCCTCGGGGTGGTTGTAGAGCGCCGTGAGCTGGAACACGTATGACCTCCGGATCCGGCGGGCTCCGCTGCCCGCCCGCCACCCACCTTGCTCGATCGGCTGAACGGACGGCACCGGTCGTCCCACGATGTGGACCCCGGTTCGACACCGCGGGACGGCCCGTGCCATGCTCCGCCCCGTGTCCCGATCCTTCGTGATCATTATCGAGCAGCGCGTCGGCTAACCGCACCACGGCCGACGCGCAGACCTCTCGCATCCGCGAGGGGTCTTTTTGTTTCTCCCGGAAAGAGTTCCGATGTCCCGCACCGAGCCCGCCGCGACCCCCCTCGGCGACGCCTTCCACGTCTTCGACACGACGCTGCGCGACGGCGCCCAGCGCGAGGGGATCTCGTACTCGGTCGCCGACAAGCTCGCCGTCGCCCGCCACCTGGACGCGTTGGGCGTGGGCTTCATCGAGGGTGGCTGGCCCGGTGCCCTGCCCAAGGACACCGAGTTCTTCGCCCGGGCCGCGGCGGGGGAGCTCGAGCTGCAGCACGCCGCGCTGGTCGCGTTCGGCGCCACCCGCAAGCCGGGCACGTCGGCCGCCGAGGACCCGCAGGTGCTGGCGTTGCTCGCCAGCCGGGCGCCGGTCGTCACGCTCGTCGCGAAGTCCGACCGGCGGCACATCGAGCGGGCGCTGCGCACCGACGTGGCCGAGAACTGCGCGATGGTCGCCGACACGGTCGCGTTCCTCCGCGGCGAGGGCCGCCGGGTGTTCCTCGACGCCGAGCACTTCTTCGACGGCTTCGCCTTCGACCCCGACACCGCGCTGCGCGTGCTCGACGCGGCGGTCACGGCGGGCGCCGACGTCGCCGTGCTCTGCGACACCAACGGCGGCATGCTGCCGCTGGGCGTCGCCGAGGTCGTCACGGAGGTGGCCGCGCGCACCGGTTTCCGGCTCGGCATCCACTGCCAGGACGACACGGGCTGCGCGGTCGCCAACTCGGTGGCCGCGGTACAGGCGGGCGCGACGCACGTCCAGTGCACCGCGAACGGCTACGGCGAACGGGCGGGCAACGCCGACCTGTTCGCCGTCGTGGGGAATCTCGTGACCAAGCTGGGGCTGCCCGTCCTACCGGACGGCCGCCTCGGCGAACTCACCCGCACCTCGCACGCGTTGGCGGAGATCGCCAACATCGCTCCCGACACCCACCAGGCTTATGTCGGGACGTCAGCGTTCGCCCACAAGGCGGGCCTGCACGCGAGTGCGATCAAGGTGGACCCGGAGCTGTACAACCACATGAACCCGGTGGATGTCGGCAACGGGCAGCGGGTGCTGGTCACCGAGATGGCGGGCCGGGCCAGCGTCGAGCTCAAGGGATCCGAGCTCGGCCTGGACCTGGCCGCCCACCCCGACGCCGTGTCGTCGGTCGTCGCGACCGTCAAGGACCGGGAGGCCACGGGCTGGTCGTTCGAAGCCGCCGACGCCTCGCTGGAGCTGCTCATGCGCTCGGCGCTGGGGGAGACGGCGACCGCGCCGTTCTCGCTCGACTCCTACCGGGTGATCACCGAGCACCGGGCCGACGGGCACGTGGTGGCGGAGGCGACGGTCAAGGTCGTCGTCGACGGGCAGCGGGTGCTGTCGACGGCCGAGGGCAACGGCCCGGTCAACGCGCTGGACGCGGCGCTGCGGGCCGCGCTGGAGCCGTCGTGCCCGTGGCTGGCCGACATCGCGCTGTCGGACTACAAGGTGCGGATCCTCACCCGCGGCACGGACGCCGTGACGCGGGTGCTGGTCGAGTCGAGCGACCGGGCCGAAGGGGCCGGGGCTGGTGCAGGCTCCGGGTGGACGACGGTGGGCGTGCACGGCAACGTCGTCGAAGCGTCGTGGCTGGCCCTCGTCGACGCCCTCGCCTACGCCGCCCTCCGCCGCCGCGTCCCGGCCGCCTGACGTCCCGCGTTCGTGGCCCGCGGTCAGGTGCGCGGGGTGGGCGTAGGCTTCTCGGCTGGGCGCCGCGCCCAGGCGGGTGCGTGCTCGGGCAGCGGGCCGATGGCGATCAGCACCGCTGGGATGCGCTGGAGCACGGGGAACCGGGTGAGCAGCGCGATCGGACCCGGCGGCGGGCCTTCGGCCGCGACCTCGCCCATACCGCGCGGCCTGCCGGCGGCCGACCCGGCTGCGGCTGCATCGGTGGATCCGGTACTCGACGCGGCGGCGGCGGGGGGTTCGCCGGTGGGGGCGGTGGCGGAGCCGAGGGTGGGGGCGCCGGTCGGGCCTGCGCCCGGGGCGTTGCGGAGCGCCTGGCCGAGTACGACGCGGTGGGCCAGGCGCTGGAAGCCCTGTACCAGCACGGTCGGCCACCAGCGGCGGCGTTGCACCCTGCGCAGCACCGACCGCGGGACGATCCCGCCGGACGCCAGCGCGGGCCCGAGCACCCGGGCCGCGGCGACCGCGTCCTGCACCGCCAGGTTGATCCCGACCCCGCCGACGGGCGACATGGCGTGCGCGGCGTCGCCGATCAGCAGCAGCCCGTCGCGGTCCCAGCGGCGGAGCCGCTCGAGCCGCACGTCGAGCAGGCGCACGTCGTCCCACGACCGCAGGCTGTCGACCCGGTCGCCCAGCCACGGCAGCAGCGTGGCGAACCGCCGCCGCAGCTCCTCGATCCCGGCCGCCCGCAGCGCGGCGTCGCTGCCCTTGCGGATGAGGTAGGCGCACTGCCAGTAGTCGCCGCGGTCGATCAGCACGCAGAAGTGGCCCCTGGTGAACCGGCCGACCCCGCCCGGCGGGTCGTCATCGCGCCGCGGCAGCCGGAACCACCACACGTCCATCGGTACGCCGAACGACCGCGGCCGCAGCCCGGCCGCCGCGCGCACCGTGGAGCCGCGCCCGTCGCACGCGACCGTGACCGAAGCGCGCAGCTCGTGCTCGGCCCCGGTCTCCCGGTCGACGTACCGGACCCCCGCGACGCGGTGCCCGTCGTACAGCAGCTCGCGCGCCTCGGCGTTGCGGCGCAAGGTGAACGTGGGCTCCTCCGCGGCCGCGTCGGCCAGCAGGTCGAGCAGGTCCCACTGCGGCACCAGCGCGATGTGCTGGTGGGCGCCCGGCAGCCGCCGCAGGTCGGCGACGGGGAAGCTGCCGTTGTCGAGCTGCACCTGCATGCGGTCCAGCAGCCGGTGCGGGATGCGTGCGAAGCGCTCGCCGAGGCCGAGCTCGTCGAGCAGGGCGAGGGTGGACGCGTGCACGGTGTCGCCGCGGAAATCGCGCAGGAAGTCGGCGTGCTTCTCCAGCACCGTGACCTCGACCCCGGCCCGCGCCATGAGCAGCCCGAGGACCATCCCGGCCGGGCCGCCTCCGACGACGAGGCAGGTCGTGCGCTCGTTATTCGTCATGTGTTGAAATTAGCGCTTCCGCGCCGCGGGGGCAACCCCCGCCGGGGTGTCGACCGCAGGTCTCCGCTAGAGTTGGAGGCAGCGGGCCGCCGAGGAATTCGGTGGCCGATGGGGTATGGTGTAATTGGCAGCACGACTGATTCTGGTTCAGTTAGTCTAGGTTCGAGTCCTGGTACCCCAGCGAAACCGCCGAGCAGCCGTCCTGTACGATTATCGGTGATTTCCCTAGGGCCCCGTCGTCTAGCGGCCTAGGACGCCGCCCTCTCAAGGCGGTAGCGCGGGTTCAAATCCCGTCGGGGCTACCACATTCGGCCCGGGCAAATGCCCGGGCCGAATTGTTGTGGGTCGTCATTCACGAGAACAGGCCGGGATCCAGCTCGTCGATCTTGATCAACAGGCCGTCCGGGCTCGTGAGCTGCAGCTGGCGGCCGAAGCCCACCTCTTGGACGGGCTGTGTGACCGGGGCGCCCGCGGCGCGCAGCCGTTCCTCGATCTGGTCGAGCGGAACGGTGGCCTGGAAGCTGAGCTCGACCGTGCCCTCGTTCTGCTCCGGGTTGGGCGGGTGGGCCAGCAGGCCGATGTCGCCTCCCGCCACCCGCAGAAGCACCCAATCCCCGTCCTTGCTGCCCTGCACGACTTGCGCGCCGAGCGTTTCGTAGAACGACACCGCGGCCGCCATATCGGTGACGTGGACCATGGGCCGCAGCCGAATTCCGTCGCTCACGAGACCGTTTCCAGAAGTGCTTGCTGCACGACCTCGGTGAGAGCGGGATGGATCCAGTAGGGCCGGTCGACCAGCGTGCGGGCGGTGATGCCGAGCGTGGCCGCGAGCACGAGCGGCTGGACGAGGGTGGGGGCCTGGGTGCCCATGATGTGCGCGCCCAGGATCGTGCCGTCGGCCGGGTCGACGAGCACCTTGCAGAACCCCGTCTCGTCCTCCATGGCCCACCCGTAGGCGACGTCGCCGTAGCGGACCAGGCCGACGCGGTAGTCGACACCCCGGTCGCGCAGGTCCTGTTCGGTCGCGCCGACCGCCGCGATCTGGGGGTGGGTGAAGATCGCCGACGGGACGAGGTCGTGGCCCGCGCTCACGAGGTCGTCGGGGTGCCGCAGGTTGTGCCGCACGACGTCGGCCTCGCGGTTGGCGACGTGCTTGAGCGGCACCGGCGTGGACACGTCGCCCAGCGCCCACACCCCCTCGGCGGTGGTGCGCTGGTGGGCGTCGACCACGATCCGGCCCGCGTCGTCGACGTCGATGCCCGCCGCGTCCAGCTCCATCCGGTCGCCGTTCGGCGCCCGCCCGACCGCCACGAGCAGGGTGTCGGCCTCGACGGTCGTGTCGTCGTCGAGTGTGATCCGCAGCGCCCCCGGCTCACCCGACACGCGCGTGGCCGCCCGGCCGAGGCGCAGGTCGTAGCGCTTGGCCAGCAGGGCGGTGAACTCCCCGGTGACCGTCTCGTCCTGCCCGCCGAGCAGCGTGTCGGCCTGCTCGATCATGACGATCTCCGCGCCCGCCGCCGCGAAGACGTGGGCGAGCTCGGCGGCGATGTAGCCGCCGCCGAGCACGGCCAGCCGCCGCGGCGCCCGGTCGCGGCGCATGATCGTGTCCGAGGTCTCGAACGGCAGGCCCGCATCCGCGACGGGCGGCGGCACGACCGGCCTGCTGCCGGTGGCCACGACGATGTTGTCGGCGGTCAACGTCTCGCCCCCGACCTGCAGCGTGCGCGCGCCGGTGAACCGCGCGTGGCCGGTGTAGACCGTGATCCACGGCGTGTCGATGCGGCCCGCCCGGCCGTCGCGGGAGATCGGGTCGAGCCGGTCGAACACGCGGGCGCGCACGCCCGCCCAGTCCATGCCCCCCAGTTCGGCGCGCACGTCGAACCGGCCCGCCTCGCCGACCGTGTCCACGACCTCGCCGGTGTAGCTCAGCATCTTCGTCGGGATGCAGCCGACGTTGAGGCAGGTGCCCCCGAAGCGGTGCTCCTCCTCGACGATCGCGACGTCGAGGTCGGCGAACGAGTCGTCGATCACCCGGTTGCCCGAGCCGGTGCCGACGACGATCAGGTCGTGGTGCGTCATGCGACGACGCCGGGGCAGGGATCGGCGAGTGCCGTACGCGGTGAAGCCATACGGACGAGTACCCGGCGTGGTGGAGATCAATCCCGGGCGGCGGCGGCCGACCTCACCGAGCTCACTGGAAGTTCGGCTGCACCAGGCTCTTCGCCGACGTCGGCGGCGGACCACCTGATGGCGGGGCAGAGCTGGTCGGCTCGACCGTGGACGTCGGCGGCGGCTTCGTGGTCGTGGGCGGCGGCTCGGTGGTGGGGGGCGGCGGCGGCACGGTCGTCGTGACGACCGGCGGCAGCACGACCTGCGTGCGGCGCACCGGCGGCCGCGGTGGTGGCGCCACGGTGGTGGTGGGGGCGGCCTCGGTGGTCGGCGCGGCGACGGTGGTGGTGGCGACGACGGTCGGCACCGTGTCGAGGCTCGCCGTCGACACCGCGGGCCGCGGCCACAGGAACACCATCGCGAGCACGGCCACCGCGGCCGCCGCACCCCCCGCGCCGACGAGCGCGGCCGGGCTGCGCCGTTGCGGTGGCGGCGGGGCGTAGGAGTACTCGGCGTCGTCGGACTCGAACTCCGGCAGCGGCGGCCGGACCGGCGGCGCCGTCGGCCCCAGGGGCCGGGACGAGCTCATCCGCTGGGTGGGGGCGAAGGCCTCGGTGGCCGCGGCGGCGTACGCCCCGGTGGGGCGCTGCGGCGCGGGCCACGACGGGTTCGACCCGGTGACCGGGGGTGCGCCCGCCGCCCCGTGCGGCGCGACGGGCCCGCTGCCGTGGCCACGCGGCGCGGGCGCGTAGGCGCCGGTCGCCGAGATCCCCGCCGGGGTGAGCGACAGCGCCGCGCCCTTGGCGATCGCGTTCTTCGGGTCGGCGTCCACCGCCACCGGACGGCCGAGCTGCTCGGACACCATCTGGGCCACGAGCGGGATCCGCGACGAGCCGCCGACGAGCAGCACGGCCGTGAGCTGGTCGGCGCCCACCCCGGCCGAGGCGATGGCGCGGTGCAGCGCGCTCACCGTCTCCTCGACGTGGGGGTGGATCATCGCCTCGAACTCGCTGCGGTGCAGCCGCACCGACCCCTGCCCGACCGGGGTGAGCACCGGGATGGACACCTCGGTGTCGGCGGAGAGCGCCTCCTTGGCCTCCGTGCACTCGCGCCGCACGGCCGCCACCGCCGACAGCACCGCCGGATCGTTCTCGTCCAGCCCGTCGAACGCCTCCGGCAGCCCCTCGACGACGTGCTCGAACACCAGCTCGTCGAGGTCGATCCCGCCGAGCCGCTCCACGCCCTCCGGCCTGCCGAGGAGGCTGAAGCCCTGCGCGTCCTTGTGGACGACGGCGGCGTCGAACGTGCCGCCGCCGAAGTCGTACACGGCGATCGTGGAGCCCGGCTCCACGCGCTCGGCCGCCGCGTAGTGCAGCGCCGCGGCCTGCGGCTCGGCCAGGAACGCGACCGGCAGGCCGTGGCGGTGCAGCGCGGCCCCGAGCAGGTCCTTCTTGTGCGCGCCCCAGGAGGCGGGGTGGGTGACGGCCAGGTGCGTGGCCGGGCCGCCCTCGCGTTGCGTGACCCGCTCCACCACCCACTGCACGAGCCGGGCCGCGAGATCCTCGGGCGCCCACGGCCGTCCGCTCACGAGGACCGGCGTGGGGTCGCCGATCCGCCGCTTGAACTCCCGGACGACGTGATCGGGCTCGCTGGTGGCGCGCCGCTCCGCGGCCTCGCCGACGAGGACGCCGCCGTCGTCGCCCACGAACAGCACGGACGGCACGGCGCTGGACCGGTCGCCGAGGTTGACGATCTCGCACTCGCTGGGCCAGGCGCCGATGCGGCACGTCGCGGCAGCGGTGCGGGTGGTGCCCACATCGATGCCCAACAGGTAGCCCGACGCCACGCTCGTCCTCCCTGCCGCCCGTCGGGATAGGGAGCGCGACGGCGGCCGGACTTCACGGTAGCGCGCGGGCTACAGCCGATGGTGCAGGGCCTCGGCCGCGGCCAGCAGATCGGCCGCCCACCGCACCCCCGGCCGCCGCCCGATCCGCTCGATCGGCCCGGACACCGACACCGCGGCCACCACGTGCCCGCCCGCGTCGCGCACCGGCGCCGAGACGCTGGCCACCCCGGACTCGCGCTCGGCCACGCTCTGCGCCCAGCCCCGGCGGCGCACGTCGACGAGCGCGCGCTCGTTGAACCGGGCGTCGCTGAGCAGGGAGCGCTGCACGGCGGGCTCGGCCCACGCCGCGAGCACCTTGGCCCCGGAGCCCGCGGTCATCGGCA
>Ga0207706_10006953_pt1 | contig 10457 bp, 9 predicted proteins | sample KBSC53metaG_FD_184318 | JGI IMG/M metagenome (GOLD analysis project Ga0207706, IMG submission 184318) | Corn rhizosphere microbial communities from Kellogg Biological Station, Michigan, USA - KBS C5-3 metaG (SPAdes) (version 2) | ecosystem: Host-associated > Plants > Roots > Rhizosphere > Soil ... | reverse complement strand
ATTGAAATACTCAAAGTCAATCCCATAAATTAGGTAGATTTTGAAAAGATCGATTTATAAAAAATGGATTCAAACATTTTGATATTATATTTAGTCTCTTATGGTGCTCAACCTATTTTAAGTCCTAATCGAAAGGACTTGTAAACTTAGTTTGAAAGACGGCTAAAAACAACTACATAAACATGTGGTTTACTTCTTACAATTGTTAGTTACATTAAAAACAAAAACCATTGACTATGGATTCTTAAACCTCTAGCATTATGATAACTGTTTGTCTAATGTGGAATGATTTCAACGCGCATTGTGATCTCACAACGATGTAAAGAATTTTATACGACTTCAATAAGACTCCAATTGTAAAAACTTTCAGAACTTTTTTATGTGGTCCTGTAGATATTTTTTGAAAACTAAACATGAAGGTGCAAAAGTGAATGGATATTTTATCTGAATCTTTACAGGTAATTTGAATGAGCGGAAGATTACTACCTCAGATTTGATTGAAACACAAAAAAGAATAGTCAAAGATCACGGAAAATGTTTGGCAGATTTTTAGATTGTTGTTATAAATCAGAATAACTTATTCCAACATAACACTAGCCAATATTGTATCATACACTTCTGTAGCCTGAATTTTTTCTTTGCCTAAACTTTTATTCGTTATGATTACAGGATAATATTCTTCAGCTATATTTATTCTTCCATGAGAGCCTTTGATCAAAGTTGCATCGAGCGGAATAACGTCCATCACATAACGAAGAGCAGCTTTTTTTCTGAGAAGTTTATATGCCGCACGAGCTTTCGAGCTCATAAACATTTCAACAGGATCATATCCCGGCTTCTTATGTATATCAACAGTGCGGGCATAATCGGGTGCTTTGCTATCATCTAACCAAAAATAATAAGTGAACCAACTTTCTTTATTTGCCATCAGCACGAGATCGCCTGACCGTTCATGATTGATATGATATTTCGCTTGTTCTTCTTTATCTAAAATCAATTCAATGCCATCTGTCTTTCCTAAAATACTTTTCACTTTGTTTGTAACAGAAGGATCATTGATATAAACATGTGCCACCTGGTGATCCGCTACAGCAAAGGCTTTCGATGCACCTGCATCAAATAACTCTAATCCTCTTTCCACGCGCAGATTTAATAAACCATTTTTACGCAATACACGATTTATGTGAACAGGATTATTAACCGGTGAAATACCATATTCAGAAAGTAATATTATGGATGCATTTTTCTTTTCGTAAAATTCAACAAGCTGCTTCACTACTCCATCTATCTCGTTCAGGTCTTTTGAAATATTAGTAAAGTCAGGTCCGAATTTTTGAAGACAATAGTCAAGATGCGGTAAATAAATTAAAGTAAGTGTAGGATTGTAACGATCATCTGTGTACATAGATGCATCTGCTATCCATTGCGTAGATTTTATATTTGCTCCCGGTCCCCAAAACTGAAAAAGCGGAAATTGTCCGAACTTATTTTGCAATTCATCACGCAATTCTGCAGGATGAGCATAACAATCAGGCATCTTTCTTCCATCAGCTAAATAATTCGGTCTTGGTGTTACTGAATAATCAGCAGATGAATACATATTGTACCACCAAAACATTTGCGAGCATGTAAAATTTGCATCTGCTTTTTTTGCTCTTTCCCAAATTTTTTCTGCATGAACTAATTTGTTGGATTGTTTCCAAAACTTTACTTCACATTCTTCCCTGTCGTACCAACCATTTCCTACGATGCCATGTTCTGAAGGAAATTTTCCTGTGAGATAAGTCGATTGCACAGAAGTTGTCACCGCGGGAAGAACAGGTTCAATGAGTGACAAATTTTTTTTTGAAACGTATGTTTTAAGAAATGGTGTATGATCTCCGATCAGATTAGAAGAAAGACCAACTATATCAATAACAACAGTTTTATTCATGCTTTTCTTATAACTTATGACAACACTTTTTTTACCCAATCAAGTTCACGAATGATTGATTCCTGTAAAGGCAATTTCAATTCTTGCGGAAGTGCTTCCCATGTGTACGTTTCTATTTCAAGATGATTGGTGAATCGTTTTTGCTTTTGTTTCTTCAACACTTTTACAATATCATTTTGCGTTGATTGCAGCAAACCAAAATTGTCTGCAAAAATAGGAACGTGAAAATGTGCACGCCACTCTATAACCGCAGTATTATTGTAATCTTGAAGTGCTTCGGGCAGATCAGGATAACGCAGCAATTCACCATTATCTTTCTTCGCAACTACCTGGTGTAAATAAACAGGTTCATCAAATTTTTCAAAAGCTTCTTTTATATTTTTTCGTTCACTGTTCATCTCTTTCTTTAAAGCCGCGCTGATCTGTATCTTACCAACTTTTATTCCTTTTTGTTCTAATTGATCAATAACTTTCTCATGCTCTTCAAATCCAATTGCAAAATGGCAAACATCATAACACAAACAAAGATGTTCTTTCAATAAATCTCTCGCTTTATCATCATCAATATTAAATTTTTTCGCAAGCCTCTTTATTCCAAGCCGCATAACATCATTCTCAAGCCATTCAATAAATTCATCTCCGGTTTCTAAAATGCCATCCGGTTCAGGTTCTATATCAAGATGCATTCGTTTTCCTTGCGATGATTGCTCAATCAAATATTCAACAACATCCAAAATATTATTTGTTGCTTTCTCTTTTGCATCTTTCAATTGTTCCGGCGAAAACCAATGCCGGTAACTCATTGGTGAAGTTGAGATGCCTCCATCCATTCCTTCTGGCAACAATTTTTTTAAAATATTAAACAGTCGCAAAGTATATTCAACACGCTCTTTCGTTGTCCAATCAGGCGTGTGCACATTCTCCTTAACTCTTGTATGATGAAAACCGCCATAAGGAAATCCGTTCATCGTAAACACATATGCGTCTTGCTCGCGCAACCATTTTTTAAAATCATCGAGATTTTCTTCGTTCGATAAATCAATGCTCGCTTCGTTTGATAACCGAAGCCCGATACCCATTGCATTGTTGGGAGAAATTTTTTCTTTTATCGCAGGAAAGTTTTTCTTTAGTGCTTCAAAATGGTCTTTCCAACTTTCGCCTGCATGAATATTGGTACAATAAGTTAAATGACCAAATGATGTTTCCATATATCTTATGTAAAAATTATGAGCTCGACTGAATTGCCACTATTAAACTTCTCTTGCGTCGCACTCTTGTGCTGCTTGAATTTTTCTTCAGCAAAAAATAAAAGCTCCATCGGCATTTAAAATAAAAAAAGTGAGTTTATCTCTCTTAGATTTTCTTATCGTGCGAACACTTTACTCTTAAACATTTTCAATTCTTCTGCAGCTTTTATTAGCAAGCTCGTATCTATCTCATGAACTTCTTCTCCTGTTCCGATATCTTTCAAAAGCATGATAGTTAATTGTCCTCCAAGATGTTCACGAAATTCATTCAGTCCTTGCAGAACAGGGCTATTATTTTCCTTTATCTCCATCAACGGATGTGTAATCTCAAAACCTAAATTGAGTAAAAGTTCAATGATGCGATGTGCTTTATTCAATGCAAGACGACCAGATAACGCAGAATACATCGTGTCTAGTGCAATGCCCATTGCAACAGCTTCTCCGTGCAATATATTGAAGTCGGATAGCTGTTCTACTTTATGCGCACTCCAATGTCCGAAATCAAGCGGACGCGAAGAACCTTTTTCAAAAGGATCACCACTTGCAATATGTTTCAAATGAAGTTCAGCACAGCGCTTAATAAGATAATTCATCGCTGCCATGTTTCTCTCAACAAGTTGACTACTGTTTTTTTCAAGCCAACTAAAAAAATCGGCGTCTTTTATCAATGCAACTTTAATTGCTTCCGCGATTCCCGAACGGCAATCACGATCAGATAAAGTGGTCAAAAAAATGTCATCATTAAAAACAGCAACGGGTGGAGAAAATGTTCCGAGAAAATTTTTCTTGCCGAAATAGTTGATACCATTTTTTACGCCTATGCCGGAATCGTTTTGAGACAAGACAGTTGTAGGAATCCGAATATGTCTTATTCCACGATGAGAAACAGCCGCGGCATAACCAACAACATCAAGTACAGCACCACCACCAATTGCAGCAAGATAAGAATGACGATCTATTCCATACATATGTACTGCTTCAACGATACGATTAAAAGATCGTTTATCATTTTTTGATTGCTCTCCACCCGGAATAATCAAAATATCTTTTATCAATTCAATTGTAGCGTGCTTTTGAAAATAGTTGTTGATCTGATTCAATAATTCTGGATGATTTTTAACAACACCATCATCAATCACAAAAAGAATTTTTTGTGATGAATCTTCGATATTCTCTTTTACAAATTCACTGAATAAATTATTGGAAGATGAAAACAGCGATGATGTAAAAAATACTTTATACTCAAAAGTTACACTGAATGATTGTTTGATATAATTGACTTTAAATTTTTCCATGAATATTACTCATCTGCTTTATTAGTTCAAAAATCAAATATTTAACATGATCTGACAGAAACAAAATATTTATTTACCAATTTTTTATCATGAAAAAATTTAGCGATCATGTCACCGCAAACATTTTACCCAAACCAATAGAAATCGGCAGCAGAAGCACAATAATTATCGCGAAGTAAATAGCATTAAACGCAGAAGCCCATGATGCATTCATCAGTATCAATCCTATAACTCCGGCTTTAACTGCTTTACCGATATTTTTTCCGGTAGGTTGCTGAATTGCTTTAATCAAAGGATTAAAAATCATCCATGCAAACAATAACAGGAAAACCACCACAAAATAAATCCCGTTTTTGTTAATGATCGCGAAATAAAGAATAGAAGCGATCACCAGTATATAAAAAAAGGAAGCAGCATATAATAAATTTTTACTTCCACCATATACTTCGCCGCGACTGATCATTGTTATTGAAGCAATATATATTATCGGTATAAAAGCCAGCGCCCACCACTGCGATAATTGAGTGGTTAAGATGCTTATTCCCAACAAAAGATTAAGCCCTCTGCATAATCCCATGTTAACCGGACCTAATATCAAATGATGTTTACCCCATTTGTCATAAACAACTGCAGCGAAGGAAATAACACCTGCAATGATCCCTGAATAAGAGTTGCATAAAAAAGAAGCTGCAACTCCTATCAATAATAAAACAATTCCTAATGCAGCCGCTTCATTGATCCTTATATCTCCTCTCGGAATAGCGCGTTCAGGGCGTTCTATTTTATCAAGCTCCGCATCAAACACATCATTTAAAACAACGCCGCCACCATATAAACCCATCGTGGAAATACATAATAAAACGATGCATCGCCATTCATTTGTATCAAATGATTGACTAAATAAAATCCCTGAAATAGCAATACCTGCCAACACATCCGATATTGCCGTTATAATATTTGCAGGTCGCATTAATTGCAGGAATGCTTTTGCTTTTTTCACATTACTCTTTAGCTGATGATAATAGATGACTTATCAATTTTTGGTTGTTGCCCGCCGCGAAGGATTGTATTGCCTGCAAATTTTTTGCTTTGATCTACTTCTTTCACCGATGCAAAATCAGCTTCATCAATTTGACCGCTTTGCCCAAATGCTGTAATAGCATTTCGGTAAGTTGTCATATAAATATCTTCATCGCTAATGCCACGCAATTTCATAAGAGAAGCTGTTTTCGGAACAGCAAGCGGATCGCTGATTCCCCAGTCTGCGGCTGAATTTATCATGATCCTTTCCGAACCATATTGCTTAACTACTTCAACCATTCGCTCGTTGCCCATTTTTGTGAAAGGATATATAGTAAATGCTGCCCAGAATCCTCTGTCTAAAACTTCCTTAACTGTCTCTTCATTGTTGTGATCAACAATCACCATGTATGGATCAAGTTTATGTTCAATTGCAATATCCATACTTCGCTGCGTACCTCTTTTTTTATCGCGATGCGGAGTATGTATTTGCACCGGCAATCCAGCTTCTTTTGCCAATTCTAACTGCAGACGATAATATTTTTCTTCAGCAGGAGTTTGATCATCAAAACCAATTTCTCCAACACCAACCACACCTTCTTTATAAATAAAGAGTGGTAAAATTTCCATCACTTGTTCAGCAAGCTTTTCATTATTTGCTTCACGTGAATTCAAACCTATCGTGCAATAATGTTTGATACCAAATTGCGATGAACGAAAACGTTCCCAACCGATAAGGCTGCTGTAATAATCACGAAAAGTATCCAAACCTGTTCTCGGCTGACCAAGCCAGAAGGCTGGTTCAATCAGACCAACGATACCAGCGTCAGCCATAGCCTGGTAGTCATCTGTAGTTCTTGAAGTCATGTGCACATGCGGATCGAAGAACTGCATGCCTTTTATATTTTGAAGATCAACCGGATTAAATGTTTCAGCAACTTCTTTTTGTCGTTGCAATGGATCGTGATTCATAAAATTCATTTATTAATTTGAAGAAAAATTTTTTATCTCTTTTGCTAAACTCTTCCATGTAAGTGTTTTTTGCAGAATAGCATTATGCAAACCCGAAGCCTTATCTAAAAGAGTCTTTGCAGGTGAGTAATCTGTGTCAAAACATGCAAGCACCGCAGCTTTTTTTTCGGGTAAAGTTCCTTCATTGTATAACTTTTGTATGTCGGAAAAATTCTTCTCATCAACAAATTTTCCAACAAGCCGCCATAACTGCGGATCAACACTTCTGTGAGCAGCCCATCGCTCATGAGCATAATCAATAAGAATATTCGCTAAGTTTTTGTTTGCTCTTTCATCAAGTCCTGTTATACGGTCAACATTTTTTTCTGTAAAGAATGCTTTTAACACCATCTGATTCCATGCAGGTTCATCAAGATATTTTGCAGGATACGGATTTTGATACATGATCGCTTCTAACACAGTTGCAATATTGCTTCGTACTCCCTCGGTGCATCGAAACTTCCATGCACCAGGATAGGCAAGAAATGGAAGCGAGGAATATAAGGCAACCAGCTCATTCATTTCCGCAGCTTTAAAAAGTTCTTCAATTATTCTAACATATTGCTCCTTATTGCTGCTGTTCAATTTCATCAATAAATACACGCGACTTAGTCTATCTATTGTCCAACCCTCCAATGAAAAACCAGGACAAAGTTCTTTAACATTTTTATCTTGTCCTGATGTTATCTCAGTGATTGTCTTACCTGTTTTTCTCGGCACTGAAGTAAATGCTGTATTTAATTGCACAGCGTTTGCATCTTTATTAAGAAGCGATGATCTTTCTTTTAGCCAATTCCAGGCTTCTTCGCTGGTATTTTTTTGTAATAGTTCTTCAAAAAGGTCTTCAATCATATTGATTCCATTTAAAAGAAAATAAAAATATTTTTGCTGCGAATATCACCATTTATTTTATTGCTTTTCACGTTTTACAATCTATGCCTTAATAGAATGAGTGTAACATATTTACTACTGTTAAACAGAAATATTTCTTACAAAATTTCCGGAAGTGATCAAAGCAATCGAGAGTATACATGATTTCATAGGTGCTATAAACCAATTTAGAATAAAACCGTTATCAAATTGTTCGAATATGACCTGAAACGTACAATACAACTGAAAGAAATTAGTCCTATGACCAATAACAAATTTACTTCAAAAATGAAGTTTAAAAATTAGCGCTTATAATAAAAGGAAATTGTATATATGATCAAGGAATAATAATAGCTGAATAAGGAATAATTCTCGTTGAACAAGCGACGGCTTGAGGATAAGACAGAAACTTTTTGGCAATAATATTTTATTTCTTTGTTGAAGATTTGGGGTAAATCAGAAAACATTATTTAATCAAAAGATAAACAAAAGGCTATCAACTTAAGATAGCCCTTTGTAAACCTGATGATGCAAATTTTACCATGCGTTTTGCGGTTCACGCTTAGCCTGGTAATTTGCATTGCTTTCCGCAATTTGGGTAAGCAACACATCCGCGTCCTTTTCTTCTGTTAATGTTTGATGCATCAAGTTAGCTGCATCATTATAACCAAGTGTTTTTGCCAGTTGAATCAACCCACCGTAAGTAGCTATTTCATAATGCTCTGCTTTCTGACCTGCGAATATCAAACCCACATCACGCTGTGCAGAACCCGCATCTGTGTCATCAATGATGTCTGAACCTTCATCAACTATACCAGCCATTGCCGGACATTTGCTTGAATCAACTTCTTCCCCTATCATACTAAATACATTTTCCAATCTTCTTACGTGCTCCTTTGTTTGTTCCCAGTGATTGCGAAATGCATTCTTCAATTGGTCTGATGTGGCTGCATCTTCCATTTTGGGAAGTGTTTTCACCAGTTTTTTTTCAGCCCAATACATGTCCTTTAACTGATCAACAAAAAACTCGTGCAATTTAGAATCGGTCGATGTCGATGCACTCATTGTGTTAGTCTTCATAACTATAAATTTTAAATGATTAAAGAAAACTTTTGCAGCGTATCAGTTATAATGCTACACCAATGGTGCCATTCCACATCTTTTTGATAATTGTTTTTTTAATTGAGGGTTAATTTTTTTCTGACAAAAAATAATAAAAAAATTTAATCTTCAATAATTACACGTAGTGTTAAATTTTACCAGGATTATTTTTATAATATTTTCTTTCTAAAGGAAATTATTAATAAGAACAAAGCTGATAATAATAAATAAAAATGTTCACCTAACTTTAGGTTTATCCATTGCAAAGAAATTCACTTTTGTTCAATGCTTTTTTAAATCATAAAGAAGAACTTCTTGATTCATTTACAGTTTTAACACCGGAAAAATTGACAATAAGAAAATATTTTTGATAATTGCATCAACGTAATCAATGAAAATTTTTATGAAACATCTTTTTACTTTCCTTCTGTTTGGTTGTATTTGTTCAATTACACATGCGCAAGACAATGATACCACTCCACCATATCGAAAAGATTCTCTCATTCCGGCCTTCAGCATTTTACAAACAGACAGTACGTGGTTCAATAAAGAAGCGTTGCCAAGAAACAAACCCGTGGTTATAATTTATTTCAATCCTGAATGCGGTCATTGCCAGTTAACCGCGCATGATTTTGATAAGAAGAAAAATAAACTAAAAGATGTCTTCTTTGTTTGGGTTACTTATGATACTTCTTTCAACGAAATAAAATCTTTTGCTAAAGATTATAATTTAGTGAACGAAAAAAATATCAAAGTAGGTCGTGATCCGAAATATTATGTGCCCTCATTTTACCGTGTGAAATTTACTCCGTTCATGGCTGTGTATGGAAAGAATGGAAAGCTTATTCAAACTTACGAAACGGGAACAGATCCGGATACAATTATAAAGTTGCTGAATCTTTAAGACAATAACTTTTGCAATAATCAATTGAAATAACACATAAGCAAAAAGAAAACCTGCACTCAAAAATCTGCAAACCGCAATCATCTCTTCCTCTATCTTTGCAGCGCTAAAATTTTTTTACCATCTATAAATTTTGCTTTTCATGAAAGTTACAGTCGTGGGTGCAGGTGCAGTGGGAGCAACATGCGCCGATAATATTGCCCGTGCCGCTTTATGTGAGGAACTTGTGTTACTTGATATTAAAGAAGGTCTTGCTGAAGGTAAAGCTCAGGATATGATGCAAACTGCCGCATTGCTTGGTTTTGATACACGCATTACGGGCAGTACAAATGATTATTCTAAAACTGCGGGCTCGGATGTTGTAGTTATTACTTCAGGCTTGCCAAGAAAACCGGGCATGACTCGTGAAGAACTTATCGGCACCAACGCCGGTATTGTAAGAGGTGTTGCTGAAAATATTTTAAAAAATTCTCCCGATGCCATCATCATTGTTATTTCCAATCCAATGGATACAATGGCTTATCTGACGTTAACTGCAACAGGTTTACCGAAGAACCGAATAATTGGTATGGGTGGTGCATTGGATAGTGCTCGTTTCAGGTACCAGTTGAGTCAACATCTTGGTTGCAGCCCCGCTGACTTAAACGCAATTGTAATAGGTGGTCATGGAGATACAACGATGATCCCGCTCATTCGCTTTGCAACATGGAACAGTGTTCCTGTGACAAAATTCTTAAGTGAAGAACAACAGAAAAAAGTTGTAGCTGATACGATGGTTGGCGGTGCTACATTAACCAAACTCATCGGAACTTCTGCATGGTATGCGCCGGGCGCAGCGGGAGCAGCTTTGGTGAAAAGCATTGCAAGAGATGAGAAAAAATTGTTTTCCTGCTGTGTGAGTCTTAATGGTGAGTATGGACAAAAAGATATTTGTCTTGGCGTACCTGTGGTAATTGGTAAAAACGGCTGGGAAAAAATTATTGATTTTGGTTTGAATGAAGAGGAACAAGCAACCTTTAATAAAAGTGCCGATGCAGTGCGTTCAATGAATGATGTATTGAAAACATTGTAGCATA
>Ga0207706_10006950_pt1 | contig 10462 bp, 7 predicted proteins | sample KBSC53metaG_FD_184318 | JGI IMG/M metagenome (GOLD analysis project Ga0207706, IMG submission 184318) | Corn rhizosphere microbial communities from Kellogg Biological Station, Michigan, USA - KBS C5-3 metaG (SPAdes) (version 2) | ecosystem: Host-associated > Plants > Roots > Rhizosphere > Soil ... | reverse complement strand
AACTTCATTGGATAGTTTCTGACGCCGCCATAATGCGGTATTAGATACCGCATTATGAATCTGCTGTGTCTCCCTGTGTCTCGCGTCACAGCGATTAAACACCTCAAAGTTGAGACTCACGGTAGCGGTTTTTCTCCCGATGGCCGCGCTATGAGGCAAAGCGAATGAGTGAACAGAAAATGATAATCCTTGATGGGAACGAGGCAGCCGCCTCGGTCGCCTATCGTCTCTCCGAAGTTGTCGCAATCTACCCAATTACCCCCTCGTCGCCGATGGCCGAGTGGGCAGATCAGTGGCTTTCGGAAGGGAAGAAGAATATCTGGGGCGCGTTGCCCATCGTGGAAGAACTTCAAAGCGAGGGTGGCGCGGCGGGAGCGCTTCACGGCGCTTTGCAAGCGGGTGCGTTCGCTACGACGTTCACAGCATCCCAGGGATTGCTGCTGATGATCCCCAACATGTTCAAGATCGCCGGTGAGTTGACCCCGGCCACGATGCATGTAACAGCCCGCACTCTGGCTACTCATGCGTTGTCAATTTTTGGAGATCACTCCGACGTGATGGCTTGCCGCTCGACGGGTTGGGCCATGTTGTGTTCCAACTCCGTGCAGGAAGTGGCCGATATGGCCCTTGTGGCGCAGATTGCCACTCTCGAATCCCGGATCCCCTTCATTCACTTCTTTGACGGATTCCGGACCTCGCATGAAGTGGGAAAGATTCTCCCCATCAGCGACGAAACAATTCGCGCGCTGCTGGATGACAAATACATTATTCAGTTCCGGCAAAACGCTCTCACTCCGGATCGGCCGATCATTCGCGGCACCGCGCAGAATCCTGACGTCTTCTTCCAGGCGCGCGAAGCCTGCAACCCGTTCCACGCCGCGGTTCCGGGAATCGTGCAATCCGTGATGGATCGTTTTGCGGCGCAGACTGGCCGCGCCTATCACCTGTTCGATTACTACGGCGCAGTCGATGCGGAGCGCGTGATCGTCATGATGGGTTCCGGCGCAGAAGCTGCAGAAGAAGCAGTAGACGCGATGATTCGCCAGGGTGAGAAGGTCGGCATGGTCAAGGTCCGGCTCTACCGGCCGTTCGATGCCACGCACTTCCTTGCTTCACTACCTGCCACGGTCAAGTCAATTGCAGTGCTCGACCGTTGCAAGGAGCCCGGCGGAGCAGGCGAGCCGCTGTACCAGGATGTCGTGACGGTGTTGGCCGAGAATGCAGCCACTCTTCCATTTGCCGCAATGCCAACTGTGGTCGGTGGACGTTACGGTCTTTCGTCGAAGGAATTTACTCCGGCTATGGTCAAGGGTATCTTCGACGAGATCGAGAAGACGTCGCCGAAGAATCACTTCACGATTGGCATTGACGACGATATTTCGCACACCAGCCTGACCTACGATCCGACCTTCTCGACCGAAGATCCGAAGACCGTGCGCGCGTTGTTTTATGGTCTCGGGTCGGACGGAACCGTCGGCGCGAACAAGAACTCGATCAAGATCATTGGCGAGCAGACGCCGAACTTCGCGCAAGGCTATTTCGTATACGACTCGAAGAAGTCCGGGTCAATGACTACTTCGCACCTCCGCTTTGGGCCGAACCCGATCCGGTCCACCTATCTGATTACTCGCGCCAGCTTCGTCGCCTGCCATAACTTCAGCTTCCTTGAGAAGATGAATGTTCTCGAGGCAGCGATGCCGGGCGCCGTCTTCCTGCTCAACTCGCCCTTCGCAGCGGCCGAGGTTTGGGATCAGCTTCCCAAGTCAACGCAGGAAGAGATGCTGCGCAAGAAGATCGAGTTCTACGTGATCGATGGCTACAAGGTTGCGCGCGAAGCCGGTATGGGTACGCGCATCAACACCATCATGCAGACTTGCTTCTTCGCGATCAGTGGTGTTTTGCCGCGTGAAGAAGCAATTGAGCAGATCAAGAAGGCGATTAAGAAAACCTACGGCAAGCGCGGCGAGACCGTGGTGGCCAAGAATTTCGCGGCTGTTGACGCTGCGTTGGCACACCTTGAGAAGGTGGAACTGCCAAGTGCAGCTTCGTCGAACTTCGACTTGATCCCATCGATCTCCGGCAGCGCGCCGCAGTTTGTGCGCAATGTGCTCGGGCAGATTGCTGCGGGTCACGGCGATTCGCTACCGGTCAGCGCTATTCCGGCCGGTGGTGCTTTTCCGACCGCTACGGCGCAATGGGAGAAGCGAAACATCGCGCAGTTTATCCCCGTATGGGACAAGGATCTGTGCATTCAATGCGGCAAATGCGTCATGGTTTGCCCGCACGCTGTGATTCGCGCCAAGGTTTACAGTCCTGAGCTTGGCGACAAGTCTCCCGCTACGTTCCAGTGGGCCAAGCCGAAGTGGAAGGGCATGGAGCAGGATCGCTACACGCTGCAGGTTGCGCCTGAAGACTGCACCGGATGCGCAGTGTGCGTGGATGTCTGCCCGGTCAAGAACAAGAGCGACGCGAGCAAGAAGGCGATCAACATGGCGCCCCAGGCTCCGCTGCGCGAGGCCGAGCGCGAAAACTGGGAGTTCTTCCTTGGACTGCCCGAGGTTGACCGCTCCAAGTTGTCGCACACGCAGGTGAAGGATCTTCAGCTGCTGCAGCCGCTGTTTGAGTTCTCGGGGGCGTGCTCAGGATGCGGTGAGACCGCTTACATCAAGCTGCTGACACAACTGTTCGGCGATCGGCTCTATATCGCCAACGCTACGGGCTGCTCCTCGATCTACGGCGGCAATTTGCCCACCACGCCTTACAGCCAGAACGCGCAAGGACGCGGACCGACGTGGGCCAACTCGCTCTTTGAAGACAACGCAGAGTTTGGCTTTGGCATGCGTACGGCTCTCGATCAGCAGAAGGCATTTGCTGAGATGCTGGTCTCGCGGCTGACGCCGGAGATTGGCGTCGAACTGGTTGCCGCTCTTCTCACCTCACCACAGAAGACTGAAACTGAAATGAACGAGCAACGGAAGAGGGTGCAGACACTGCGGGAGCGGCTGTCCGGCAACGAGTCTTCTGACGCTCGCAACCTGCTGGCCATCGCCGATGCACTGGTTCGCAAGAGCGTGTGGATTCTGGGCGGCGACGGCTGGGCGTTCGATATAGGCTTCGGCGGTCTTGATCACGTGCTCGGATCAGGCAAGAACGTGAACGTGCTGGTGCTGGACACCGAGGTCTACTCGAACACGGGTGGCCAGGCGTCCAAGGCCACACCGCGCGGCGCCGTTGCAAAGTTTGCCGCAGCCGGAAAGCCGAACAGCAGAAAAGACCTGGCCATGGAGGCCGTCAGCTACGGTTCCGTCTATGTCGCGCAGGTTGCCATGGGAAGCAACGACACCCACGTGGTCAAGGCTTTCCAGGAGGCCGAAGCACACGATGGTCCGTCGATCATCATCGCTTACTCGAGTTGCATCGCGCATGGCTACGACCTGGTGCACGGACTCGAGCAGCAGAAGCTGGCTGTGCAGTCTGGCTACTGGCCATTGATGCGTTACAACCCGTCGTTGCGCGAAGAAGGCAAGAATCCATTTCAACTTGACTCCAGGGCACCGTCGATCCGGCTCAAGGAGTATGCCTACCGCGAGGCTCGCTACACCATGCTTGCGCGTGGGAACCCTGAACTGGCCGCGAAACTGCTCAAGGATGCACAGGATGATGTCGAGCGTCAGTGGCGCGTCTACTCCGCCCGGGCAGCCATGCCGGGCCGTGGCGAGACACCGAACATTGCACCCGTCGAGAAGCCTGAAGAGAAACTGGCAGCCCCGACTGCCGGAGGAACAAAATGATTGATCTCTCAACGAAGTACCTGGGTCTCAAGCTGAACGGACCAATCGTGGTTTCGTCCACACCCCTATCGGAGTCCATTGACAACGTCCGGCGCATGGAGGATGCAGGCGCATCCGCGATAGTCCTCACTTCGCTTTTTGAAGAGCAGCTGGCCCTCGAGTCCCGCGCCCTCGACGAAGACTTGTCGCGTGGCACGGAATCGTTTGCCGAGTCGCTCGGCTATCTGCCCGACCTCGACGACTACCGCATGACGCACGAGGTGTACCTCGAATATCTGCGACGAGCGAAAAGCGCGGTCAGAATACCGGTATTGGCGAGTCTGAACGGTGCAACGACAGGCGGCTGGGTCCGATTTGCCAAAGAGGCAGAACAAGCCGGGGCAGATGCAATCGAACTGAACACCTATGCCCTTGCAACGGACCGCAGCCAGACCTCGGCCGAACTCGAACTGCAATTGCTCGAGTTGGTGGATAGTGTCTGCCGGGCGGTCAAGGTTCCGGTTTCTGTAAAGCTCTCCCAGTCGTTCACTAGTCTGCCGCACCTGGTTTCCCGGCTCGACGACGCGGGCGCTGCGGGCGTGGCTCTTTTCAACCGCTTCTATCAGCCTGACTTCGACATTGAGGCTCTTGAGGTTCGCCCCTCATTACATTTCTCAACGCCATCAGAGCTGTTGCCCCGCCTTCATTGGGCTGCAATCCTCTTCGGGCATTTGAATATTGATCTGGCAATCACCGGTGGAGTTCACTCGGCCGAAGATGTGATCAAGTGCATCATGGCCGGCGGAAATGTCGCGATGATGTGCTCGGCGCTGCACATTCACGGCATTGAGCATATCGGCAGGGTATTGTCGGATATGCGCTACTGGCTTGAGAAGCGCGAGTACACCTCGTTGGCCGAGACGCGCGGCTGCCTGAGCCGTCGATCTGTGCCGGATACCTCTCCGTTCGATCGCGGCAACTACATCAAGACGCTCAGCTCCTACAGCCTGCGTCAGACGGTAGCTGCTTTCTAGTCGAGTTGTCACAAGGGTTTTCCTGGGGGTTGGCGGCGGCCTGCACGATGATAGTGCAGCCGCCGTTAACTTTTTTGCAGAGGTTTGGCGCTCGCCAACTGTCGCCAAGCTTGGCAGATTTTTCCCGTGTCGCTATGATTCCACTTTGTTAGCAACTGGAGTTTGGGTTGACTCGGTTATGATCGGACCGAAAGAGAGAGGTGTGTCGGTGAGGAATCGGCTTTCATGTGTATCGAAGTTGGTAGCGGCCTTGGTGCTGATTTGCGGACTGTGTGCCGCGCAGGGGCCCGTCAAATATGAGCCCACACTGGAGTCGCTGGACAGGCATCCTTTGCCGGAATGGTATGCCGGGGCGAAACTTGGCATCTTCATCCATTGGGGTTTGTATTCGGTACCCGGATGGGCGCCTCTTTCGCATCCGGAGCACGACTTTGCATCGACGGATTACATCAAGTTCAACCCCTATGCCGAGTGGTATTACAACGTAATGCGGATCGATGGCTCACCAACGCAGGCGTACCATCGCGAGCATTACGGGGCCGACTACAACTACTACAACTTTGCGGAGGCATTCAATCACGAAAGCAAGAAGTGGGATCCCAACAAAATGGCTTCCATCTTTCGCGACGCGGGTGCGCGTTATGTTGTGTTGACCAGCAAGCACCACGAAGGATTTACTCTCTGGCCCAGCGCAACCCCTAATCCGACGCTGCCGCCTAACCGACAGCATGCCGCACGCGATCTCGTCGGGGAACTCAACACGGCCGTGACCAAGCACGGCATGCGCATGGGCCTCTACTACTCCGGTGGCTATGACTGGACCTTTGTGCCCGGGCCGATCAGAACCGCCGCGGACTATCAGACGGTCAAGCCCCAGAGCGAAGAATATGGTAAGTACGCTTTTGCGCAGATTCACGAACTGATCGCACGCTACCATCCCGCCGTTCTGTGGAATGACATCGATTGGCCCAAGACCGGGAATGCGCTCCAGGTCGAGGCTGATTATTACAACGCCATTCCAGACGGCGTAATCGACGATCGCTTTGGCATCACGCACGCTGACTTCAAATCGCCCGAATACCAGAAGCTCGACAAGATCAGCGAAAAGAAATGGGAGGAGTGTCGCGGGCTCGGCCGTTCGTTCGGCTACAACCGCGCAGAGGGCGAAGCGGAGACTATACCGCCGGCCGAGTTGATTGCGCTGCTTGTCGACATCGTGAGCAAGAACGGGAACCTGCTGCTTGATGTAGGACCGGAGGCCGATGGAACAATTCCGCCTGTGCAGATGGAGCGGTTGAAGGCGCTCGGGGCATGGCTGAAACAGAACGGCGAAGCGATTTATGACACGACACCGTGGGATCGTGCGGTAGGGAAGTCCGCCGAGGGCGACGACCTGCGCTTTACGCGGAAGGGGAGCGATTTGTACGTGACGGTGCTGGGAAAGCCCAAGGCACAGACGATCACACTGCTCGACGTGCCGGCGAAGCAGGGAGTGAAGATCACCCAACTGGACGATTCGAAGGAGCTTGGAGCAAAGGATCCGCGGGACAACACGCGCATTGTGTTACGCGCTCAACCGAAAGGCGAATACGCGTATTCGTTCAAGCTGGCGGGGTATCTGCGCTAGTTTGAGTGCTCACCATTTGGCTGATGGTGGATTTCAGGAGGTCGCAGGCTTCCGGAAGTGCCGCGGAGACGCTTTCGCTGAACGATTCGCCAAGCTCCGTCGATCCGGCGCCGATCGTCAGCAGCAGGGAATTCCTGGGAATTGAACCGTAGAGTTCTTGTGCGAGAGCCAGCAACTCCTGAGCTCCAAGGTGGTGTGTAGCAAGTCCGGGCGAAGGTTGTGCGGGTTGAACGGCATCGAGCCGGATAGCGCCCGGTGGGGATTCGATGGAACAATCCAGAAAGAGTACCGACGCTGCCTGGGAAATTTCTTCGGCAAGCTCCGGCGTCCACTGCTGCCGGCTCACTACGCGCAGGCCAGGTTCGCCGGCGAAGTGCTCTTCGACCCACGCCGCAAGAAAAGGCCCAATGGCATCGTCTTCGCGGAGCGTATTCCCACAAGCGAGAACGAGGCATTGGGCCTTGAAAGACTTCATCAGCTGATCGTAATCAGCGGACAAGCTGATCGACAACCTCACCCTTATCGGAGAGCAGCGTGAGCGCCAGGGGCATTTGCCCGAAGGCATGGGTTGAGCAACTGAGGCATGGGTCAAAGGTGCGGACCACAGCTTCGACGCGATTCAGGATGCCCTCGGTGAACTTGCCATCCTTGATATAGTGCTTCGCGGCCTGCGCAACACCGAGGTTCATTGCGTTGTTGTTCTGGCCGGTGGCGATTACAAGGTTGGCCCAAGTGATCTTCCCGTCTTCGTCCACCTTGTAATGGTGATGGAGGGTTCCACGGGGGGCTTCAGCCTGGCCTGCGCCTTCAAGCCTGTTGACGCCCGCTGTCGCGCGCACCTGCTTGTCGAGAATAAGCGGATCGGTGAGGATCAGCTCGATCTTTTCAATGCCGTGCAGGATGTCGACTAGTCGCGCATGGTGATAGTAGAAGGAGCTCTGCACCGGTCCGGCGGCCAGTTGCTTGAACTCGACAAGTTCCTTGTCGGCGAGCGGAGTACCCATCGACTTGGCAATGTTGAGCCTTGCCAGCGGGCCCACACGGTAGCTTCCCGCGGGATATCCGAGCGGCTTGTAGTAGGCGAACTTCGTAAAGCTGTAAGGCTCCACGGCCTCGCCGATAACCTCGGTGAACTGGTTTGCCGTAATGCCGTCGGCCACGATTGCGCCTTTGGCGTCGATCAAACGGAGCGCGCCGTCGGTGAATTCGACCGACTCGTCTTCATTGATCAGGCCCATGTAGAGGGACGGGAAGTTGGCGAAGACTTCGATCTCCGGCCGGAACGTATCGGCAATCTGCTTGTACCAGGCGAGAGCGAGTTTGATGCTGGCGTAGGCTTCGGGCAGCATGCCGAGGATCTCGTCACGCTTTGCTGAGGCCAAGGGCTCCGTGACACCGCCCGGCACTACCCATCCCGGATGGATGCGTTTGTTGCCGAGGAGTTCAATGATGTGCTGACCGAAGCGGCGTAGCGCGATACCGGCCCGGCCGAGTTCGGGTTTCGCCCCGACCACGCCAAAAATGTGGCGCGTCGCGGGGTCTGATTCCATGCCCAGCAGCAGGTCGGGAGAGGAGAGATAGAAGAAGCTCAACGCATGCGATTGGACCATCTGTGCCAAGTTCAACATGCGTCGCAACTGCGCCGCAGTGTGCGGAATGCGCACCGACATGATCGCTTCGCAAGCCTTTGCCGAGGCAACCAGGTGCGAGACCGGGCAGATGCCGCAGATACGCGCCATCAAGCTTGGCATTTCGTAAAAGGGGCGACCCTCTGAGAATCGCTCAAATCCACGTACTTGCGTTACGTGGAAATGCGCGTCTTCAACCTCACCCTGGCCGTTGAGTTGGATGGTGATCTTGCCGTGCCCCTCAAGGCGCGTTACCGGATCGATAGTGATCGTCTGGCTCATGACTCAGGCTCCAAAGCGGGTGAGAGCTGAAATATCCAGCGGCTCGCCAGTTAACAGCGCAGTGAGCGCCGTGTGAAATGTGTCGGCAGATGGCGGGCATCCGGGAAGGAACACGTCCACCTTTACGAATTCGTGGATGGGCCGAACGACCCTTAGCAGTTTCGGCACGACCACGCAGGGAATCTGCTGCTGGGCGGTCGCATTCTCAATGTAGGCGCGATCAAGAATGGCTTCCGGTCCAATGGGGTTGCGCATCGACGGAACGTTGCCTGCTACCGCGCAGTCGCCCATGGCGATCAGCATCTTCGAGTGAGCGCGAATCTTCTTGATCTTCTTCTCATCGTCGACCGAAGCCACCGCTCCCTCGACGAGTGCGATATCCACTTCGTCGGGGAACTCCTTGGTGTCGACGATGGGGCTGTAGACCACATCGACAAGCTCAGCTAGTTCGATAAGGCGTTCGTCCATGTCGAGGAAGGACATGTGGCAGCCGGAACATCCGTCCAACCACACAGTTGCCAGTTTCACTTTGCTCATTGCGCTTCCCTCATAAGGTTCAGGTAAGGCAGAAAATCCGGATACTTGGGGTGATCGGAGCCAATCTTGCTCTTGTCGAACAGCGCTCCGGTAGGACATACCTGCACGCATTTTCCGCAGCGCGTGCAGCTCGAGCTTCCCCAATCGTCGTGTAGATCGGTAATCACGATCGAGTTGATTCCGCGGCCCATTACATCCCACACATGCGCGCCTTCGATCTCTGCGCAAACCCGTACGCAGCGAGTGCAGAGAATGCAGCGATTGTGATCGACCGTGAACCGTTCGTGTGACGCGTCAACAGTTAGCTCAGGGTTGCGGTAGGGAAGGCGGACGTGAGTAAGACCCTGCTCCTGCCCCATGGTTTGCAGTTCGCAGTGGCCGTTTGAAACGCAAACCGAGCAAATATGGTTGCGCTCGGCAAAGAGCAGCTCGAGAATGGTGCGCCGATGTTTCTGCAGTCGCTCGGTGTTGGTGCTGACGTCCATTCCTTCAGACACAGTGGCCACGCAGGCAGGCAGCAGCTTGTTGTTGCCCTTGATTTCCACGAGGCACATTCTGCATGCGCCGACTTCACTGAGCCCTTCAAGGTGGCAGAGCGTGGGAATGTTGATCTCGTTCTCACGCGCCACTTCCAGGATCGTCTGACCTCTGCGAGCGCTCACTTCCTGGCCGTCGATCACCAGAGTTTTGACTTCTACGGCATCCGTCATGCCAACACCTCCACGTGAGCGGGTTCAGTGGTGCTCGCTCCGGCGATGTTGCAGACGCCTGCCGGACACCGCTTATGAACAATGTGTTCGATGTACTCGTTCTTGAAATACTTGAGTGTGCTTAATACGGGATTGGGCGCTGTCTGGCCAAGGCCGCATAGACTGGCCTCCTTGACCGTGCCGCACAGATCCACAAGCAGCTCAAGGTCGTCCATGGTTGCGTTTCCCTCGCAGATGCGCGTGAGCAACGTAAACATCTGCGCTGTTCCGGCCCGGCAGGGAATGCACTTGCCGCAGGACTCGGTCATGCAGAACTCAACGAAGAACTTCGCCACGTTGACCATGCACGAAGTGTCGTCCATGACGATCATGCCGCCCGAGCCCATAATCGAGCCGGCCGCCATCAGCGCGTCATAGCTGACACCGAGCCCCAGCATTTCTGCTGGAATACAACCGCCGGAAGGCCCGCCGGTCTGGATTGCTTTGAGTTTGTGGCCACCTGGGACGCCGCCGCCGATGACGTCGATGATCTCGCCAAGCTTGATGCCCATGGGAACTTCGACGAGTCCGGTATTCGTGATCTTTCCAGTCAGGGCAAAGACCTTTGTCCCCTTGCTGCGCTCCGAGCCCATGTTGTAGAACCATTTGCCGCCATTGCGAACAATAGGCGCAATATTGGCGTAGGTTTCAACGTTGTTGATGAGCGTCGGCTTGCCCCACAGGCCGCTGACTGCCGGATACGGCGGTCTCGGCTTGGGAGTGCCGCGACGTCCTTCGATCGAGGCGATGAGAGCCGTTTCCTCACCGCAGACAAAGGCGCCTGCTCCGAGGCGAATTTCAACATCGAAGCTGAACGTAGTGCCGCAGATGTTGT
>Ga0207706_10006948_pt1 | contig 10465 bp, 8 predicted proteins | sample KBSC53metaG_FD_184318 | JGI IMG/M metagenome (GOLD analysis project Ga0207706, IMG submission 184318) | Corn rhizosphere microbial communities from Kellogg Biological Station, Michigan, USA - KBS C5-3 metaG (SPAdes) (version 2) | ecosystem: Host-associated > Plants > Roots > Rhizosphere > Soil ... | reverse complement strand
GAATCCGCCGTGGACCTCGCGCTCGGAAAGGGCCTCAGGACTCAGGACCTGGGCGGGGACGCATCGACAGAGGCCGCCACCCGGGCGGTCCTCACGAACCTCTAGGAGCACCCGTACGTGAACACCGCCGACCTCATTTGGCTGAACGGAGAGTTCGTCGCCTGGGAGGACGCGAAGGTACACGTACTCACGCACGCCCTTCACTACGGGACCGGGGTGTTCGAGGGGATCCGGGCCTACGAGACCCCGAACGGCACGGCGATCTTCCGCAACCAGGACCACCTTGAGCGGCTCGAGAAGTCGGCCAAGCTCTACTACATGGACGTGCCGTACTCGCGCGAGCAGCTCCGCGAGGTCACCCACGAGCTGATCGCCCGGAACGGGTTCAAGAGCTGCTACATCCGGCCGCTCGTGTGGCGGGGCTACGGGCCGATGGGCCTCAACCCGCTGGACAACCCGGTCGAGGCGATGGTGGCCGTGTGGGAGTGGGGCGCCTACCTCGGCGAGGACGGGAAGCGGAACGGCGTGCGCGCGCGGACGTCGTCGTACCGGCGGATCTCGTCGGAGTCCCTGATCCCGCACTCGAAGGCCTCCGGCCAGTACCTGAACTCCGTGCTCGCCAAGATCGAGTCGGTCAAGGCCGGCTACGAGGAGGCGATCCTCCTGGACGACAAGGGCTACGTCTGCGAGGGCACCGGCGAGAACGTCTTCGTCATCAAGGACGGCGTGATCCACACGCCCGGCCAGGCCGACGCGATCCTCGACGGCATCAACCGCAAGTCGTGCATCCAGATCGCGCGCGACCTCGGCTATGAGGTGATCGAGCGGAACATCGCCCGCGCCGAGCTGGCGCTGGCCGACGAGGTCTTCCTCACCGGCACCGCCGCCGAGCTCACGCCGATGCGCGAGATCGACGACATCGAGATCGGCCCGCCCGGCCCGATCACGCGTGAGATCCAGGGCGTGTTCGAGGACGCGCTGTGCGGCCGCGACGCCCGCTACGCGGACTGGCTCGACCTCGTGCCGGTGCCGTCCCAGGCGTGACCAGAGTCACGATCTATGACACGACCCTGCGCGATGGCATGCAGGGCGAGGGCATGTCCCTCTCGGTCGACGAGAAGGTCCGGGTCGCCCACGCGCTCGACGGGCTCGGCGTACACCTGATCGAGGCCGGCTTCCCGGCGTCGAACCCCAAGGAGGAGGCGCTCTTCGAGCTGCTCGCGAAGGAGAGCTTCGGCACCGCCGAGATCGCCGCCTTCGGCATGACGCGCCGGCGCGACGCGAAGGCGGACGAGGACGAGGCCCTGAAGCTGCTCGCGGACAGCTTTGCGCCGGTATGCACGCTCGTCGGCAAGACCTGGTCGCTCCACCTCGAGAAGGTCACGCAGGTTGAGCCCGAGGAGAACCTGCGCATGATCGCCGACTCGGTCGGCTTCCTGGTCGGGCAGGGCAAGCGCGTGATCTACGACGCGGAACACTTCTTCGACGGCTTCCGGGACGACTCGGACTACGCGCTCCGCTGCCTGCGCGCGGCAGCCGAGGCCGGCGCCGAGAACGTGACGCTCTGCGACACCAACGGCTCGTCGCTCCCCGCCGAGGTGAGCGCGGCCGCCTCGCGCGTGGTCGCCGAGCTCGGCGACTCCGTCCAGGTGGGCATCCACACCCACGACGACGCCGGCTGCGGCGTGGCGAACTCGCTCGTCGCCGTCGAGGCGGGCGCGCGGCTCGTCCAGGGCACGATGAACGGCTACGGCGAGCGCTGCGGCAACGCGAACCTGATCTCGATCATCCCCGCGCTGGAGCTGAAGCTGGGCTTCGAGGCGATCGGCCGCGACCGGCTCGAGCGACTCACCGAGACCGCGCACCTCGTGGACGAGCTCTGCAACGTGACGCCGAACCCGAATCAGCCCTACGTGGGCGCGAACGCGTTTGCGCACAAGGGCGGAATGCACGTGGCGGGGGTGAACCGCGACGCGCGGACCTTCGAGCACGTGGACCCGGCCGAGGTGGGCGCGGACCGGCGCGTGCTGGTGTCCGAGCTGTCCGGCAAGGGGACCGTCCAAGCACGCGCCGACGTGGACGGCGAGACCGCCACGCGGGTGATCGACCGCGTGAAGGAGCTCGAGAGCCGCGGCTACCAGTTCGAGGCGGCCGACGGCTCGTTCGACCTGCTGATCCGGAAGGAGACGGGCGAGTACGAGCCGCTGTTCAGGCTGGAGTCGTGGCGCGCCATCGTCGAGAAGCGCGAGGACGGCCGCGTGGAGACCGAGGCCACGATCAAGATCTGGGTGGACGGCGAGCGCTTCGTGCGCACGGCTGAGGGCAACGGCCCCGTGAACGCCCTCGACAAGGCCCTGCGCGCGGCCATCGGCGAGCGCTACCCGCACCTCCGGGACATGGAGCTCGTGAACTTCAAGGTGCGCATCCTCGACGAGCGCAAGGGCACCGGAGCGGTCACGCGCGTGCTGCTCGACACGACCGATGGCCAGGACACCTGGGGGTCGATCGGCGTGTCGGAGAACGTCATCGAGGCGAGCTGGGAGGCGCTCGTCGACTCGCTGGAGGCCGGCATGCTGCCCTCGCGCGTCCGCGGCGCCACGGCGCCTGTCCAGACGACGTGATCCCGCTGGCACGGCCGTCCATCGGGGCGCGCGAGGAGGAGCTGGTGCTCGACACGCTGCGCTCAGGCCGCCTGGCCCTGGGGCCACGGCTCGCCTCCTTCGAGGCCTCCTTCGCAGCCGCCTCCGGCGGATCGCACGTGTCGGCCGTCTCGTCCGGCACTGCCGGCCTCCACCTCGCCGTACGCGCAGCCGGGATAGAGCGCGGCGACGACGTGGTCACGACCCCGTTCAGCTTCGTCGCGTCCGCCAACTGCCTGCTCTACGAGGGCGCTCGCCCGGTGTTCTGCGACATCGACCCGCGCACCCTCAACATCACCGCGCAGGCGGCGGCGGACGCGCTCACGGAGCGGACCACCGGGATCCTGCCGGTGCACATCTTCGGCTATCCGGTCGACATGCCGGCCATCGAGCTGCTGTCGCGCGACTGCGGGCTCTGGATCGTGGAGGACGCCTGCGAGGCGCTCGGGGCGACGCACGCCGACGGGACGCAGGTCGGGGCGCGCGGCAACCTGAGCGTGTTCGCCTTCTACCCGAACAAGCAGATCACCACGGGCGAGGGCGGCGCCATCGTGTCGCCGTCGGCCGAGGTCAAGGAGCGCATCGACTCTGAGCGCAACCAGGGCCGGGCGCCCGACATGGGCTGGCTCGACCACGACAGGCTGGGCTTCAACTACCGGCTCGACGACCTCTCCTGCGCGCTCGGCATCGCGCAGCTGGAGCGGCTCGACGAGCTGCTCGCCGCGCGGGCGCGGGTCGCGTCGCTCTACTCGGAGGCGCTGGCGGGCGTCGAGGGGCTCGGGCTGCCCTGCGCCGACGAGGGAGGGAACCGGCGCGGCTGGTTCGTGTACGTCGTGCAGGTTCCCCAGGGCGTCGACCGCGACGAGACGGCCGTCGCGATGCGCGAGCGCGGGGTGGACACCAAGCCTTACCTGCCGGCGATCCACCTGATGAGCTTCTACCGCGAGCGCTTCGGTCATCAGCCGGGCGAGTTCCCGGTCTGCGAGGACGTGGCGGCGCGCTCGCTCGCGCTGCCGTTCTACCCGGAGCTGAGCGACGGCGAGGTGGAGCAGGTGGTGGAGGCGCTCCTCGCGGTCATCGGCGCAGGGGCTTGACCAGGCCCACGAAGCCCGGCAGCCGACGGCTCGGCGGGCGGTAGATGACCTCGTCGTAGCCCGTGGCGGCGTAGAGGGCGCGCGCGCCGTCGTTGCTCATCGTTGTGTCGAGGCTCACGGCCGGGAGCCCGCGGGCGCGCGCCTGCCGCTCGGCCTCGTCCAGCAGGGCGCGAGCCAGTCCAAGCCGGCGATAGCCCGGATCGGTCGCGAGGGCGTCGATGTAGAAGGAGTCGTTGCGGGGCGCCGGGCTGGCGCGGCCGCCGATCCAGTACAGGAACAGCACGCTCGGCCAGCGCCAGAAGGGGGTGCCGCGAAGCGTCAGGTTCAGGTACGCGCGCGACCGCTCGGCCGCCTGCATCACGGGAAACCCCGCCATCACCGCCACGGGCTGCCCGTCGACCTCCGCAAGCCAGGTCACGTCTCCGCTCGCGAGGTTGCCGGGCTCGTGGAAGGCGCGCTCTAGCGTGACGAGGGCGCGCTCGCGGCCGCCCGAGAAGCGCATGTACATGTCCGGCGCGCTCTCGAAGAGAAGCCGCGCCGCCACCGCCGCATCCTCCTGACGCGCCTTGCGAACCCGCACGAGCCGGAAGCCTAGACTGACTCCCGCCATGCCCCGCTTCACCGGTCCTCAGGATCCGCTCTTCCAGGCGCTCAACTCGTCGATCCGCTTCGACTACCGGCTCGCGCCCTACGACCTCGAGCAGTCGCGCGCGCACGCGCGCATGCTCGCCCGCAGCGGCATCATCAGCGACGACGACCTGGAGGCGCTCGAGGGCGGCCTCGACGCGGTGCGGGCCGAGATCGACGCGAACACGTTCGTCGTAGCCGAGGGCGACGAGGACATCCACATGGCGATCGAACGCCGGCTCACCGAGATCGCCGGGCCGGTCGGCGGCAAGCTGCACACGGCGCGCTCGCGGAACGACCAGGTGGCCACCGACGTCGCGATGCTCGTGCGCGCGCACAGCCTCGAGGCGAAGGAGCTGCTCCAGCACCTCATGGCCACGATCGTGTCCGTGGCTGAGCGGCACATGGACTGGCGCCTGCCCGGCTACACGCATCTCCAGCGGGCGCAGCCGGTCTACCTCTCGCATCACCTGCTGGCGTACTTCTGGAAGTTCCGCCGCGACCTCCAGCGCTTCAACTTCTGCATGACCGCCACCGACGATCTTCCGCTCGGCGCGGGCGCCCTGGCCGGAGTCAACTTCGACACCAGCCGCATGTTCGTGGCGCAGGAGCTCGGCTTCGGCGGCATCGCGGAGAACTCCCTCGACGCTGTCTCGAACCGCGACTTCGTCATCGACTACCTGTCCGCCGCCGCCACGTGCGCCACGCACCTGTCGCAGCTGGGCGCCGAGATCGTCCTCTGGTCGACCCAGGAGTTCGGCTTCTGCCAGGTGTCCGATTCGTTCGCGTCGGGCTCGAGCCTGATGCCGCAGAAGAAGAACCCGGACGCCGCCGAGCTGCTGCGAGCGAAGGCGCCGCGGGTGGCGGGGCATCTGATGACGCTCCACGGCGTGCTCCACGGCCTGCCGCTCACCTACAACAAGGACCTCCAGGAGGACAAGGAGCCGCTCTTCGACGCGGTCGACACGCTGGAGCTGTGCCTTCGCGTGGCCGCCGAGATGCTCGAGGGCATCGAGTTCAACCGGGAGCGGATGGCGGCGGCGGCCTCAGACGAGTTCATCGCCGCCACCGACGTGGCGGACCTCCTGGTGCGGCAGGGCGTGCCGTTCCGCGAGGCCCACGGCATCGTCGGCGGGCTCGTGCGCGCGGCGGTCGAGCGCGGGAAGAAGCTCTCGGAGCTCACCGAGGAGGAGCTGGCGGAGCTCGCGCCGCAGCTCGACGGGGGCTTCTACGAGCTGCTCGACGAGGGCTCGTGGCTGGAGTCGAAGGTGTCCGACGGCGGCACCGCCATGTCGCGCGTCCGCGACCAGCTCGCCCAGGCGCGGCAGGTGCTGCGTGAGGCGAGCGGGTGAACGAACAGCAAGCTGCGCCGCGCGCCGCGCGGCTCCGCCGACTGCGCCAGGACTTCTACGCGCGGTCGGTGCACGACGTCGCGCGCGACCTGATCGGCTGCGTCGTCCGCCACGGCGAGACGGCGGGGCGCATCGTCGAGACCGAGAGCTACCACATGGAGGAGCCGGCCTGCCACGCCTTCGCGGGGGTCACCGATCGCACGAGCACGCTGTTCGGCGAGCCGGGCAACGCGTACGTCTACTTCTCCTACGGGGTCCACTCGCTGCTGAACGCGGTCGCGGAGGAGCCCGGAGTGGGCGCCGCGGTGCTGATCCGCGCGCTCGAGCCCGTGGACGGGGTGGAGGCCATGCGTGAGCGCCGCGGCGTTCCCCGTGACGAGGAGCTCTGCTCCGGCCCCGGCAAGCTGACCCAGGCGCTCGGCATCAGGCTGTCGCTGAACGGCAGCTCGCTCGTGGACGGCCCGATCGAGGTGCTCACCCGCGAGCCCGGCTCGCGCGACCCGCGCATTGTGATGGGCGAGCGGATCGGCATCACCAAGGCGGCGGACCTGCCGTGGCGCTTCTGCGACGCCGACTCGCGCCACGTCTCGCGGCCCTGGCCGGCGGCGATGCGCCGGCGAACGCCGCGGGCGGCCTAGCCCGTCCCGTCGCCCTCGGGGCTCACGCCGCCTCCACCGCCCCCGCCGCCGCTCGGCGGCTGGGTCGGCGCCGGCGCCGGGGTGGGCGCCGGCTCAGGCGTCGGCGCGGGATCCTGCGGCGCGGGCTGGTTCTGGCCTCCGCCGGTGCCGCCGCCACCACCGCCGCCGCCGCCGCCCTGGTCCTGCTGGCCGCCGGTCTCGGGCTGCGCGGGCACCGTCTCCACCGGCGGCACGCCGGACGGAGCGCTGGGGAGCGGAATGGCGGAGCCGTCGGTCGACCCGTCGTCCGGCTTGTTCGCGCGCCGCTCGGCCCGCCGCGTGCCGCGGATGTCGAGCCACGAGGTCATGAAGTCGTGGAAGATCTCGGCGGGGAAGGTTCCGCCCGCGACCGGGCCGCCGGCGTGCTCGTACTCCATCGGCTGGAGCTTGTCCGCGTAGCCGACCCAGATGGCGACCGTGATGTCGTCGTTGCCGCCCACGAACCAGGCGTCGCCGTAGTTCTCGGTCGTTCCGGTCTTGCCCCAGATGAACTCGTCACCCACCTGCGCGGCCTTGCCGGTGCCGCTCGAGACGACCATGCCGAGCATGTCCTTCTCCACCTGGGCGACCTTCGCCGGCAGCACCCGCTTCTCGATCTTCTGGTTCTCGTTGACCCGGCCGTCGCCCTCGTCGACGCTCTGGATGGCGACCGGGCCGGTCTTGTGGGGGGCGAAAGAGCCGGAGACCCTGACGCCGTCGTTCGCCAGCGTGGAGTAGGCGTATGCCATCTCGAGCGGGGTAACGCCCTCCGTCAGGCCGCCGAGAAGCATGGCCGGGTTGGTGGAGAGCTTGGTGCGGATGCCCATGCGCTCGGCGAGCGCCGCGACGCGACGCGGCTTCACCTTCATGCCGAGCTGGGCGAAGACCGAGTTGTCGGACAGGGCGGTGGCTGACCAGAGCGAGGCGCTGCCGAGATACGAGTTCTCGTAGTTGTTGGCCTCGAAGATCTCCGGCCCCTTCTTGCCCTGGAACGGGATCCGCTGCGGCGCGGAGGTCCAGACGCTGTTCGGGTCGATGCCGTCGTCGAGCGCACGCGCGAGGATGAACGGCTTGAACGAGGATCCGGGCTGGCGGTGTCCGTTCGTCGCGAGGTTGAACGGCCTCGCGTTGAAGTCCGAGCCGCCGACCATCGCCCGCACCTCGCCCGTGTCGTTCTTGATGGCGACGAGGGCGGCGTCCGGCCCGACGCCGGCCAGGCGGCCGACGATGGCGCTCTCGGCGGCGTCCTGCAGCTGGGGATCGATCGTGGTACGGACCTTCAGGCCGCCCGAGAACACCTTGCCCGCGCGGTACAGGTCGAGCAGGTGCTCCGTCATCCAGCTCGTGAAGTAAGGCTCCGTCGACTCCGTGTTGGGCGGGTCGACGTCGTCCTCGGCGGGCAGGCTCTGCCGGATCGCCGTGTCGTACTGGGACTGCGTGATGGCCTTCATCTCCAGCATGTGCTGAAGAACCAGGTTGCGGCGCGCCTTGGCGGCCTGCGGGTGCTGGATCGGGTCGTACATGCTCGGCGAGGCGATCATCCCGGCGAGGAGAGCGGCCTCGTGGGGGGCGACGTCCTCGGCCTCGCGCGCATTCGGGTCCTGCTGCTCCTCGGTTACCGGCGGGGTGTAGCTCACGCCCGCGTCGTCGGCTCCGGCACGCTCGTCGGGCTCGTCGCCGTCGCCGAAGTAGGTCCGCACGGCGGCCTCGATCCCGTAGGCGCCGTTGCCGAAGTAGACCGTGTTCAGGTACTGGGTGAGGATCTTCTCCTTCGACCACTTGCGCTCCAGGTGGTACGCCAGGGCCGCCTCGCGGAGCTTCTGGAACACCGAGCGGTTGCCCTGGGCAGCGAGCGCGTTCTTCACGAACTGCTGCGTGATGGTCGAGCCGCCCTGCGCTGCGCGCCGCTTCAGCACGTCCTGGACGAACGCGCGCCCGATGCCGGCGTAGTCCACGCCCTTGTGGGTGTAGAAGCGCCGGTCCTCGATTGCGATCACGGCGTTCTTCACGTTCGGCGAGATCTCATTCTCGCCGACCAGGATGCGGTTCTGGTTGCCGGTGAGCTTCGCGATCTGCTGGCAGGGCGCCTTCGCGAGGTCCTTGCACCCCCAGCTGTCGGCGTACAGGACGGAGTTCTGGGCTCTGTCGTACTGCGCGCGGTTCTCGAGGCTCGGCAGGTCGCTCGAGACCGCCATCAGCATCCCGAAGATCGTGGAGATCAGGGCAAGGATCGAGAGGCCGATGAATACGAGCGCCAGGCGGAGCTTCTTCAGCTTCGGCTTGCGGGGAGGCGGGCCGGCCCCATTCGTCTGAGCGGGGACGCCGTTCGTGCGCTGAAAGCGCTCGCTGCGCGTGGCAGTTGGATGGATGATGGGCGTCGGCGGGTCCGGCATAACTCGTACGGCGCCCCACGTGAGGGTCCCCGTTCCCGTGCGGGTTTCAAACGGTGATCTATGGCCCCCGTCCGCACGGCAAGACGGGCGCGGGGGAAGGTCAGCACTCTAGCATTGGGCCCATGACGGTCTCCCCGGGCGAGGCAGCCCGCTTCCTCACCCGAAACGCCGTCGATGCGCTGCCTGAGGGAGAGCTCGAGCGCCAGCTCTCGAAGGGCCGTCCGCTGCGGGTGAAGCTTGGGGTCGACCCGACCACTCCGGACATCCATCTGGGGCACACGGTGGTGCTCCGGAAGCTCCGCGAGTTCCAGGATCTCGGCCACACGGTGGTGCTGATCGTCGGCGACTACACGGGCCGGGTCGGGGATCCGAGCGGTCGTTCGGCCCAGCGGCCGTTCGTGGAGGGCGAGGAGATCGACCGCAACGCCGAGACCTACCAGGCGCAGGCCTTCAAGGTGCTGGACCGCGACCGAACAGAGGTGCGCCGGAACGGCGAGTGGCTCGACATGCCGATGGAGGACCTGTTCCGGCTGGCGCGTCACGCGACCGTCGCCCAGGTACTCGAGCGCGACGACTTCGCCAACCGATACCGGGCAGGCGAGCCGATCGCCGTCCTGGAGCTGCTCTACCCGCTGCTCCAGGGCTACGACTCTGTGGCGGTCGAGTCCGACGTGGAGCTCGGCGGCACCGACCAGAAGTTCAACCTGCTCCTCGCGCGCGAGGTACAGAGGGCCTACGAGCTCGAGCCGCAGTCGATCCTCACGATGCCGATCCTGCCCGGGATCGACGGCGTGCAGAAGATGTCCAAGTCGCTCGGCAACTACGTGGGCGTGGACGACCCGCCGGCCGAGATGTTCGGGAAGCTGATGCGGGTTCCGGACGACGCGATGCCGCTCTACTACGCGCTTCTCCTGGACGAGGAGCCGGGCGCCGACCCGCGCGAGGCCAAGCGGCACATGGCCTTCGCGCTGACCGAGCGCTACCACGGCGGCGAGGCGGGCACCGAGGCGCAGGAGCGCTTCGACACGCTCCACGTGCGGCGCGAGCTGCCCGACGACATCGAGGAGCACCCGTTCCAGCCCGAGAACGGGCAGGTCCACCTGCCGGCGCTGATGGCGGAGGCATTCGGCCTGTCCCGCTCCGAGGCGCGGCGGCTCCTGACCCAGGGCGGGGTGCGGCTCGACGGGGACGAGCTGGACGGCGCCACGCTTGACGTCCCGGCGGACCGGCTCGACGGAGCCGTGCTGCAGGTGGGGCGGAGGCGCTTCAAGAAACTGCGTCAGGCCTGAGTCGGAAGGCCTGCGGAGTGCTATATTCCTCCGTCGCGCTTCAAAGCGTGGTGGAGTCCCCACCCCTGAGGACGCAGCGGTCTTTGAAAACTCAGCAGTACGTGCGACCGGCTTCGGCTGGTCGCGTCCAGGTTTGAACCCTTCTCGGGGACCGCTTCGGCGATCCTTACGAAGGGCCTGAATCAGTACCCGTCAAGTTGAGCAGGCCCGCAGGTGTACGCGGGAAGCTCACAAGACTTGACAGCTTTCCATGATCTGACAGTGGTGGAGTTTGATACCACGACAGACTTTCACGGAGAGTTTGATCCTGGCTCAGGACGAACGCTGGCGGCGTGCTTAACACATGCAAGTGGAGCGACGAACCAGGCTTCGGCCTGGGGCAGAGCCGCGAACGGGTGAGTAACACGTGGGTAAC
>Ga0207706_10006947_pt1 | contig 10466 bp, 13 predicted proteins | sample KBSC53metaG_FD_184318 | JGI IMG/M metagenome (GOLD analysis project Ga0207706, IMG submission 184318) | Corn rhizosphere microbial communities from Kellogg Biological Station, Michigan, USA - KBS C5-3 metaG (SPAdes) (version 2) | ecosystem: Host-associated > Plants > Roots > Rhizosphere > Soil ... | reverse complement strand
GCGCGTCCAACCGGTCCGGCAGCGCCGACCCCACCCCTACCACGTCCCCTGGCACGTCCTGATTTCCGGAGACGGTCTCTATCAAAGCCCGCTCCTCGACGCTGTTGTAGACGATGGAGACCCGCACGTTCCTGCCCGTGGCAGCGGGGACGGCCGTGGCGAATTCGGTGTCGAGTGCGCTGTAGTAGTCACGGGTGACGCTGGGGAGACCCTGGGCAAGCTTGACCGACGCGTTGGTACGCGCCTGAAGCGCCGCGCAGGTCTCGCCGACGGCCCCCCGACGGGCAGCCTCCCGAGCCGCGCTGGCTGCCGACTGGGTGGACCAGAAGTACATGGAGTACTGGATTATCCCGAAGATGAGGGTGAGGAAGATCACCGCTGTGAGCGCGAACTCGATGGCCGCCGCACCGCGCTCGCCGAAGCGGTCCGACCGACACGTAGCGGGTCGTACCAGCACAGCGCGAAAGCCGCGAGAGAGCCGTCTGACGTCTCGACCACGAGGTCGTCCTCGAGGCGATAGTGCGGCACGGTCGACAGCCGCTCGTACTTCGCGACGTTCAAGCGTGACGCCGGGAACGCAGCGCGGTGCAGCGCGACGCGTGCATCGAACTCCTCTGGCCCACGAAGGCTTCGGATCCGATACCCGTCGGGAAGGAGGATGTCGCCGGGAGGCGGAGGGTCGGCCCGCCACTGCCACTGGCTGAGCCGCCGTCCCTCGGGCGTGAAGCCCCGGTCGAGCAGGATGCGCATGCCCTCGTCGTCGCCGTCCCGCGCGAACGCGGCGAGCTCCTCGCCCGGGTGCTCGTCGAGTGCCGCGTCGACGATCTTCGTGAACACGCGGTCGTCGCGCGCAGCATCGCCGGTCCAGACGTGGACCTCGAGCTCTGGCGGCTCGTGCCACGCCCAGCCGACAGCGTTGTCGTTCTCGAACCACAGGCGGAGGTGCTCGCTCAGCGGCTCGGGATGGGTCAGTGCATACCACCACTCGATCGCTGCGGGTGTACCGGCGACGTGTGGCGCGCCGGCACGCCACGCCGCGGACATCGATCGCACCGCCATCCCCAGATCGTCGATCCCGGACGCGCGGCGCTCGGTGAGCATCCGCCCGAGGATAGCTGGGCTAGCATCCGCCCCGATGCCGACCATCGAGGCGAACGGGCGAATGACGGCCTACGAGGTCGATGGCGCAGGCCCGCCGCTCGTCATGCTGCATGGCGCGACTGGGAGCGGTCCGGCCCATTTCGAGTCGCTTCTGCCGGCGCTGGTCGACGGTTTCCTCTGCTATCTGCCCGACGCTCGCGGACACGGCGGGACCGCCTGGGACGTGGGCGAGAGCTGGACGACGGCGGATCTCGTCGCCGACCTCGACGCGTTCGTCGACACGATCGGTCTGTCGACGTTCCACCTGCTGGGTTACTCACTCGGCGGGATGACTGCGCTGCATTACGCCGCCCGGTTCCCGGATCGCATCCGGACCCTGGTCGCGATCAGCATCGCGCCCGAACGGGAACCGCGACTGTCGGTCGGCCGTGTGCTGATGGACCCCGACCGGATCGAGCGCGACGAGCCGGATTGGGCGCACCGTCTGGTGGCGCGCCACGACCCGAGTCACGGACCCGGCAGTTGGCGACGGTTGCTCGACGCGATCGTGGCGGATATCGCGGAGCAGCCCCTCCTCACGACCGGCGAGCTGCGCCAGATCGACGCCCCGACGCTAGTCGTCGCCGGCGACCGCGACCCGTTCGTCCCGATCCCGGAAGCTGCAGGCCTGGCCCGGCAGGTCCTCGATGGTCGGTTGCTGGTCCTGCCCGATGTCGGTCACGACTCGCTGGTCGAGCACGTACCGATCCTGGCCGCCGCCCTCGCCGACTTCTATCGCTCGACCGAGGTTGTCGCGCGCGCCCGTGCGCGTGACACATCGACCACGGAGGTCCGTTCATGACGACGCTGCTCGCCCTGTTCAAGCGACCCGACGGCGGCTCGGATGCACTTGCGGAGTTCGAGCGGCGCTACGCCGGCGAGCACCTGCCGCTCGTCGCCGGGACGCCGGGGCTCCGCTCGACCGAGGTCCGGCGCGTCAGCGAGGCGCTCGGGGCCAAGACCGACCTCGTGCTGATCACCGCCATGCGCTTCGACGACCGCGCGGCACTCGATGCCGGGCTGGCGTCAGACGCCATGAGGGCGGCCGGCCGGAACCTGCGCGAGATCGCGCCCGGACTCGCGATGCTGCTGGTCCTCGAGGACGCCGACGACCTTCTTCCCTGAGCGGGAGATGCGGCGGGACGTCCGCCGCGCCCCCTTTCCATGTCGTCCATACTTCCCCGAACGAGCCGCGAGGAGCCCGTGTGACCGACGCCATGCCGACCACTCGCCTCATCCGCGTCGATGCCCCCGTCGAGGGGCACGAAGGCGTTGCGCTCGTCACCATCGACCGTCCCGAGGCGCTGAACGCCCTCAGCTTCGCCTTGCTCACCGAGCTCGCGGATGCGCTGGAGACGCTCGATACGGATGGTCGCACTCGCACCGCGATCATCACCGGCGCCGGTGACCGCGCCTTCGCCGCGGGCGCCGACATCGTGGAACTGGCCGATCAGACGCCTGGGCGCTTGCGGTCCGAGGGCCAGTTCGGCTCCTGGGACCGCATCGGCGCGATCGGCATCCCGCTGATCGGGGCCGTCCGGGGGTTCGCACTCGGTGGTGGCTGCGAGCTCGCGATGACGTGTGACCTGATCGTCGCCGGTGACGACGCCCGGTTCGGGCAGCCGGAGATCCGGATCGGGGTCATGCCGGGCGCCGGTGGAACCCAGCGACTGACGCGGGCGATCGGGGTCGCACGGGCGATGGAGCTCGTGCTCACCGGCCGCATGATCGACGCGTCGGAGGCGTACGCCGCCGGGCTCGTGACGTCGGTCGTGCCCACCGCGGACGTGGTGAGCGCGGCGCTGACGCTCGCGGACACGGTCGCGTCGATGCCGCCGCTCGCCGTGCGTGCCGCCAAACGTTCCGTGCTGGCGGCGGCCGAGCTCCCGCTGAGCGCCGGCTTGCGGGCTGAGCGTGACGCGTTCTTCGACCTCTTCGCGACGAGGGACCAGCGCGAAGGGATGCGCGCGTTCCAGGAGAAACGGCCCCCCACATGGACGGGCCGATGACACGACCGATGCCGCACCATGACGAGGCCATGCACCGAGGGAGGATGACCGGCGATGGAGCGTGACCCGAACGAGGGCGGGACCGATGTCGGACGCGACTTCGCGCGTGACCTGGCCGACGAACCGGTCGCCGCGATCCGCGACGCGCCGCCCGACATCCTCGCGCCGATCGATGAGTCGGCCCCGGTAAGCGGTCACGTCCCGGCGCCCGAACCTTCGGCGTCCCCGGTGGACGCGCCGGAGCATGACTGGAGCCTCGCACGGGGGCTCGTCCGCCCGGCCTTCCGTCCGGTCGGTACGACCGGCCTTCCGCTCGAGACCGTCGACCGGGAGACGCTCGCGCAGCATTCGATGCAGAGCCACTCCCAGCCGCTGCTCGACGAGGGACCGGCGGGTATCCCGGTCGTCTACGCGATGGCGGCCGGTGGGTTCGACATCCTCGTCAACGGCGATCACCTGCTGTCGTGGGGCATCGAACCTGCCGAGCTGCAGTCGGCCGCGGTCGCGAACCTGCGCGAATGGGCCGCCACAGCTCCATGGACCGACGAGACCGAGGGTGATCGGCGATTGATCAGCTCGGATACCGGCGATGGCATGGATGCCGCCCGGATCATCCTTCCCGAGACACTCGACTACCTGCAGCGCGAGCTCAGCCCGCATGGTCGCGTCTTGGTCGGCATCCCGGAGCGACATCTGCTGGCGGCCGCGCCACTGCGACCCGACGATGCCGGTTTTGCCGCGATGTTCAGCGAGTTCGTGATCGAGCAATCCGGCGGCGCTGATGAACCGGTCGATCGACGGCTCTTCGAGATCGTCGACGGCCGTCTCGTCGAGTTCAGCTGACGACCCGCGCGGCGTCCCGGCGGTGACCGACGGGCTCAAGGTCGAGATCGACGGCGCCGTCGCCACGCTCACCCTCGACCGTCCCGAGGCACTCAATGCGCTGACCGTGCCGATGAAGCTCGCCCTTCGAAATGCGCTCGAGTCGCTGGCCGACGACCGGGCGGTCCGTGCGGTCATCCTGACCGGTGCTGGGCGGGCCTTCTGCGCCGGACAGGATCTGGCGGAGCGCGATCAGCCAGATGCCGCGCCGCTGGATGTCGAGTTGCGCGAGCGCTACAACCCGATCATCCGTGCCATCCGATCGATGGGGCAGCCCGTGATCGCGGCCGTCAACGGTGTCGCAGCCGGGGCGGGCGCATCGCTCGCATTCGCGTGCGACCTGCGGATCTGTGCCGAGGAGGCTCGCTTCGTGCTCGCCTTCGGCCGGATCGGGCTGGTCCCCGACAGTGGCGCGACATGGTTCCTCCCGCGGCTCGTCGGCGCCTCGAAGGCCGCCGACCTGGCACTCGCCGGTGACACGCTCGATGCGGGGGAGGCGCTCCGCCTCGGACTCGTGTCGCGGGTCGTTCCGGGCGACCAGCTCCTCATCGAGGCGCGCGCCCTGGCCGACCGACTGGCCGAAGCCGCTCCGATCGCGCTCGCGTTGACGAAGGCGGCACTGCAGCGCTCGGCGACGCTCACGCTCGACGAGGCGCTCGACGGAGAGGCGAAGGTCCAGGGCATCGCCGGCGCCTCAGCCGACCACGCCGAAGGCCTCGCCGCGTTCAAGGAGAAGCGTCCACCGCGGTTCACCGGCTCCTGACGGTACCGCGGATGAGGCGTAGGCTGGCGTCATGACCGATCCGCTCGCCCTCGATCCGGTCCTCTCGCCGACCGAACGGTCGGGCGGTGCGGCGCCCGCCCGAAAGCACGACGAGGCGTACGACGCGTGGTTCGCGCGGTTCGAGGCGCACGTGATGAATGGCGGCAAGGTCGAGGCCGTCGATCCGATGCCCGATGAGTACCGGACGGCCGTCCTGCGCTTCGTCGAGATGCATGCCAACTCCGAGCTGATGGGGGTTCTCCCCGAGCGCGAGTGGCTGATGCGAGCCCCGACGCTCCGGCGCAAGCTCGCGCTCACCGCGAAGGTCCAGGACGAGGTCGGTCACGCCCAGCTGCTCTACCGAGTGGCGGAGGACCTCGGCAAGCCGCGCGAGACGATGTTCGACGACCTGCTGGCCGGCAAGACGAAGTTCCACAACGTCTTCCACTACCCGACCGTCGGCTGGGCTGACGTCGGGATGATCGCGTGGCTCGTCGATGCTGCCGCGATCGTCGCTCAGCAGGCGCTCCGTGATTCGAGCTACGCCCCGTACGCCCGGACGATGCGCAAGATCTGCTGGGAGGAGTCGGTCCACATCATGCATGGGCGCGACGTCGTCGTGACGATGGTCACGGGGTCGCCGGCGCAACGAGCGGCGATCCAGGACGCGCTCGATCGGTGGTGGGGACCGCTGATGCAGATGCACGGCCCGCGCACGCCGCGTGAGAAGGACATGGATCTGCGCTGGCGGATCAAGGCCAAGTCGTCCGAGGAGCTCCGCCAGGAGTTCCTGACCATCTACGTGCCGCGGATCCGCGAGCTCGGGTTGGTCATCCCCGACCCCGAGCTGCGCTTCGATGACGACGCCGGCGAGTGGCGCTACACCGAGCCTGACTGGAACGAGCTTCGGACTGTCGTCACGAACCACGGGCCGATGTCCGAGCAACGTCTCGAATTCCGACGACTCGCCCGCGACGAGACCCGCTGGGTTCGAGACACGATCCTGGGCGTGCCGGCCGCGGCATGAGTGGGTTGCCTATGCGGCGGGCGCTGTCGCGAGATCAGCGCAAGGCGCTGACGAGCACGTGAGCGAGCGCACTCTGGTGTGCGTGAACGAGCGAGCGGAGGCAGCAACGCCGCGATGAGCCGCGCAAGCGTCCGCCAGGCGGGGAGCGACGCACCGACGCTGGAGGCGTGGGAAGTGTTCCGCCAGGAGAAGGACGGCGATCCGATGCGTCACGGCGGGAGCGTGATGGCGCCGGATGTCGAGCTGGCCATGCACTACGCCCGCGAGATGTTCGGCCGACGCCAGGAGAGCGTCCGGTTGTGGGTCGTGCGCCGCGGGGACATCCTCGACCTCGAGGATCCCGATCTCCTCCAGCCGCCGCTCGATCGGTCGTTCAAGAAGCCTGGCGGCTACGTGATGCGCGAGAAGCTGGCCGCCGCGCGTGAGGCGGCGGGTCAGGAGAAGCCGAAGGCACGCTCCCGATGATTGCGGCGGCGCCCCCGGTCGCTGGCCTCGACGAGCTGCTTATGGCCATGGCGGACGACGAGTTCGTGATCGGTTTCAGCGACTCGGAATGGACCGGCATCGCCCCCATGCTCGAAGAGGATGTGGCGATGAGCTCGCTATCGCAGGACGAGCTCGGGCACGCGGCGGCGCTGTACGCGCTGCTCGGTGGTGTCACGGGACAGGATCCCGACGCGATCGCGTACGACCGTGAGCCCGGCGCCTACCGCCACGCCCGCCTGCTCGACCAGGGCCGCGGCGACTGGGCGATGACGATCGCCCGCCGCTATCTCTACGAGACCGCGGATTCGGTCCGGCTCGAGGCGCTGGCCGATACGTCGTGGCAGCCGCTCGCCGATCTCGTAGGCAAGCTCCGTCGTGAGGAGCGGTACCACCTGATGCATGTCGGGGCATGGCTCGAGCGGCTGGCCTCGAACGACGGCGAGGCTCGCCACCGCCTCGTCACCGCCCTCGAGACCCTCGGGCCCCACGCCGGGACCGTGTTCACGCCGCTGGAGTCCGAAGGTCCGCTGGTCGAGGCTGGCGTCCTCGCGCGACCGATGGCGGAGCTCGAGAAGGACTGGCGGACCCGCGTCACGGACACCTTCGAGCCGCTCGGCCTCCCGCTCGCACCGGCCACTTCGGATCCGTGGCTCGGGCGGACCGAGCATGGGGAAGCGTTCCGCTGGCTGTGGGGGGAGTTCACCTCGGTACGGCGGAGTGATCCAGCGGCGACGTGGTGATCGACATGGGGACGTCCGAAGCCGACGTCCGCGCCGTCCTCGCGACCGTCCCCGACCCGGAGATCCCAGTGCTGTCGGTCGTCGATCTCGGGATCGTCCACCGCGTCGCCGTCCGTCCGGACCGGATCGACGTCGCGATCCTTCCGACATTCGTCGGATGCCCCGCCCTCGACGTGATCCGTGCCACCATCGCCGAGCGGCTCGAGGAGCGATTCGGTCGAGATGTCCGGGTCGAGACGACGTTCGAGGTACCGTGGACCTCCGATCGCATCACGGCAAGCGGCCGCAAGGCCCTTCGCGAGGCGGGGATCGCACCACCCGCCGATCCGTCGGATATGCATTGCCCGTTCTGCGATAGCGCCAACGTCGTGATGGACAGCGCCTTCGGCCCGACCCAATGCCGGTCGCTGTTCTACTGCCGCGGGTGTCGCCAGCCGTTCGAAGCCCTGAAGTCGGTGTGACGAGCGTCGGGATCGTCGGTGCCGGCGTGATGGGAGCGGGCATCGCCCAGGTGGCGCTCGAGGCCGGCTGGGAGGTCGTGCTCAACGACGTCGACCTTGACGCGATCGAACGGGCCACGGGGCGCGTTCGTGACGGGCTCGCGCGCCGGGCGGCACGTCTCGACCTCGACGCCGACTCGATCGATGACTGGGTCGACGGGCGGATGACGCGTCTCCGTCACGCGCATCTCCTCGATGGGCTCGCGACGGAGGCGACGCTCATCGTGGAGGCCGCGGCGGAGGATCTCGAGCTGAAACGAACGGTCTTCCGCGCGCTCGATGCCGAGGCCGGGCCGGATGTGATCCTGGCGACGAACACGAGCGCCCTATCGATCGGCGCGATCGCTCGAGCGGCCACCGCCCATCCGGACCGGGTCATCGGCTTGCATTTCTTCAACCCCGTGCCGCTGATGGCGCTCGTCGAGGTCGTTCCGGGCCATGACACATCCGCGGCCGTCGTCGATCGCGCGGAGACGATCGTCAGCGATTGGGGCAAGACACCGGTCCGGAGCGCCGATCGGCCGGGCTTCATCGTCAATCGCGTGAACCGGCCGTTCACGATCGAGGCCCTCCGCATCCTCGAGGAAGGCGTCGCCAGCGTCGAGGTCATCGACAGCGCGATGCGCGAGGGCGGCTTTCCGATGGGCCCGTTCGAGCTCATGGACCTGGCCGGCCTCGACGTGAACCTCGCTGCGGCCCGCGGTGTATGGAACGGGCTCGGACAGCCGGATCGCCTGCGGCCTTCGCCCGTCCAGGAGCGTCTCGTCGCCGCTGGACGGCTCGGGCGCAAGACCGGCGCTGGGTTCTATCGCTATGACGAGGGTCGTCGCGGCCCTGTCGACCCGGAGTTCGCCGAGGGACCGGCGCGGGAGATGCGCCCCGAACGCGTCCGCGACCGGATCGAGGCTGCCGTCGCCGACGAGGCGCGCCTCGCGATCGACGAACAGGTCGCCTCGCAAGACGATATCCGGCTGGCCCTCCGTCTCGGAGCGAGTTACCCGGATCGAGCGCTCGACGCCTTGTCGGAGCGCTAGGCGTATCCTCGGCCGGGGAGGGTCGTCGAACGCCCAGCAAGGGAGAGCGCGATGCGACACCCGTCCATCACTTTGGGTCTGATCACGATCGCCGCGATCGTCGTCACGGCCTGTAGCGCGACAGCGGCGCCGTCCGCATCGACCGCCGCCCTGCAGTCAGCGAGCGCGGCCCCGTCCGCCAGCTTCGCCCCACCGAGCGGATCGCCGAGTTCGCTGCCGTCGGCTGGAGCCTCTGCAAGCATCGCCCTTCCGAGTTTCGTGCTTCCGAGCACGGACAAGGCGCTTGAGGCGCTCATCCCGGATGAGATGTGCGGTCAGAAGGTGCAGAAGCTCAGCATGTCCGGTTCGGCGTTCGAGCAGGCCGACCCGGAGTTCGTCCAGCTTCTCGCGGCCCTGGGCAAGACACCAGCCGACGTCAGCATGGCGGCCGGTGGCATCCAGAGCGGCTCCAAGTGCTCGGCCGGCATCTTCGAAGTGAAGGGCGCCGACCCGGCACAGTTCAAGCAGGACTTCCTCGACGCCGCGGCAAAGAACGGCGATCACTACACGGAGAAGTCACTCGGCGGGAAGACCGTCCTCGCGGATCCGACGTCCAAGAATGTCCAATACGGGTATTTCAAGGGCGATGCCCTGATCTTCGTGTTGGCTGACAGTGATGCCGACGCCGCCACGGTGATCGCCGCCCTGCCCTGACGCCCAGGCGCTCGGGTCGTCGCCCCTACAATCGGGGGCGATGACCCGAGATCCGAATCGACCGCTTCGCGAGGCCTGGATCGTCGCCGCGGTCCGTACCCCGATCGGCCGCTACGGTGGCGCGCTCGCCGCCGTCCGGCCGGACGACCTTGCCGCGATGGTCATCAAGGCGATCGTCGACCGTACCGGTATCGAGCCTGCGCTCATCGAGGACGTGATCCTCGGCTGCGCCAATCAGGCGGGAGAGGACAACCGCAACGTCGCGCGGATGGCCGCGCTTCTGGCCGGCCTCCCTGTCGAGGTGGCGGGACAGACGGTCAATCGGCTGTGCGGGTCGGGCCTCCAGGCGGTGAATGCGGGCGCCCATGCGATCGCCGTCGGGGACGGGGATGTCTTCCTCGCCGGCGGCGTGGAATCGATGACCCGCGCGCCGTACGTGATGGCCAAACCGGAGAACGCCTGGGACCGCGGCTCGCGCGAGCTCCAGGACACGACGCTCGGCTGGCGCTTCATCAACCCGAAGCTCGCCGAGATGCACTACCCATATTCGATGGGTGAGACGGCCGAGAACGTGGCCGAGCGTTGGAACGTCAGCCGCGAGAGGCAGGACGCCTTCGCGCTCGAGAGCCATCGCCGCTCGGTGGCGGCGATCGAGGCAGGAAGGTTCGCCGACCAGATCGTGCCGGTCGAAGTCCAGGGCCGGAAGGGCGACGTGACCGTCGTGGACCGTGACGAGCATCCGCGCGCCGACACGTCGACCGAGGCGCTCGGCAAGCTCCGACCGGCATTCAAGCGCGACGGCGGTTCCGTCACCGCCGGCAACAGCTCGGGGATCAACGACGGCGCGTCAGCCGTGCTGCTCGTCGAAGCGGGGCGTGCCGGTGCGCTTGGTCTCCAGCCGATGGCACGCGTCGTCTCCACCGCCGTCGCCGGCGTCGATCCCGCGGTGATGGGCGTCGGTCCGGTGCCGGCGACTCGTAAGGCGCTCGAACGTGCGGGGCTGGGCGTCGACGACCTCGACCTCGTCGAGCTCAACGAGGCGTTCGCCTCGCAGTCACTCGTCTGCATCGACGAGCTCGGGCTCGATCCTGCGAAGGTGAACGTCAATGGCGGCGCGATCGCCCTCGGACACCCTCTCGGCATGAGCGGCGGCCGCCTCATCACGATGCTCACCCACGAGCTGCGGCGGACC
>Ga0207706_10006944_pt1 | contig 10467 bp, 9 predicted proteins | sample KBSC53metaG_FD_184318 | JGI IMG/M metagenome (GOLD analysis project Ga0207706, IMG submission 184318) | Corn rhizosphere microbial communities from Kellogg Biological Station, Michigan, USA - KBS C5-3 metaG (SPAdes) (version 2) | ecosystem: Host-associated > Plants > Roots > Rhizosphere > Soil ... | reverse complement strand
ATAGAGCGACAGTCACCTTACTTGACCAACCGCTTCTCCTTGGAGGGGCGATATCCGAAATACGAGCTGTAGCATTTGCTGAAATGGCTCGGCGAGACAAACCCGCACGCCACCAGCACCTCCACCTGTGACAGTTCGGTGTGCTGCAACAGCCGGCGTGCTTCGGTGACGCGCAGTTCCATGTAGTAGCGCTGCGGCGTGGTGCCCAGTTGTTCCTTGAACAAGCGCTCCAACTGGCGCCGCGAGCGGCCGGCGTAGACCGCCAGTTGGTCCAGCTCCAAAGGTTCTTCGAGGTTGGCGTCCATCAGTTTCACCACTTCACGCAACGGCGCACTGACGCTGACGTTTTCGGTGGGTTTGATGCGGCGGTAGCGGGACTCTTCGAAGGCCAGGATGTCTTCGATGCCTTCAACGAGTGCCTTGTCATGCAGGCCCTTGATCCAGTCCAGCGCCATATGGAAGGCCCCGGACGGGCTGGAAGCGGTGAGGCGGTCGCGGTCGATCACGTAGGGTTCGCTGGTGACGTGGGTCGCCTTGGAGACTTCCGCCAGCGCCGGACGTTGTTCGGGGTGGATGGCGCAGCGATAGCCTTGCAGCAGGCCGGCACGGCCGAGGAACCAGGCGCCGTTCCACAGCCCCGCAAGGCTGATGCCCTGTTCGGCGGCGGTGTGCAGCAGCTGGATGAAGGCTTCGCCAGCCTTGAGTTCGGTACGGAAACCGCCACAGATCACCAGCAGGTCCAAGTCGTGCAATGCTCCGGCATCCAGGCGCGCATCGGGGCGTATCACCAGGCCCAGGTCGCTGATGACTTCGCCATCGTCACAGCCGAAGGTGCGTGAGGCGAACAGGTCGGGGCGCAGCAGGTTGGCGGTAACGAAGGTGTCGAGGGTCTGGGTGAACGCCGGCAGGGAGAAATGTTCAAGCAACAGGAAGCCGACGCGGGTGACCGACGCCGGCTGTTGGGTTTCGTTGAGGTAGCGCAGGTTCTTGCCTTTCATGCCACCGCTGAATTGACGTCTTTCCATCGAGGGTTGGCCCACTCTTATTGTTGAGGTCTTTGAAAAACCGGCCATTAAGGGCGAACACTGTAGCTGTGGCGAGCGGGCTTGTCCCGCGTTGGGTTGCGAAGCGAGCCTGGATTGAGGAATGCGCTGAGTCAGGCACTCTTTGGCCGCTGGTTTTGGGGCTGTTTCACAGCCCAACGCGGGACAAGCCCGCTCGCCACAGCGTACTTATCGCTTGATGTCCGGCGCTGATCCTGAAACAGCCACACGCGCTGAAAGCCCCCGGCTGAACAGCGGCAAGCGCATCTGATACGGTTTTTTCTTTGCTATCTGCAGCTGTATCGAAACGCCGTCTGGGCGGACAATGGCCCCATCCCCACTCCCTTCCCTTCGGAGGCCTTATGACCAAGATGGCACTTTTCCTGTTCGGCTTTTTGGTACTGACCATCGGCATCGGCCTGCTCGCGACCATCTCGCCGGTCTGACGCTCAGCCGGCAAACAGCATCGGGTACAGCGACAGCACCAGCAACCCGGCCATCGTCCAGTTGAACAGGCGCAACCAGCGCGGCTCACGCAGCACATTGCGCAAGCCGCTACCACACCCGACCCATACGCACACACTGGGCAGGTTGACCACGGCGAACACCAGCGCGATCACCAGCACATTGGTGACGTAGCCTTCGGCCGGCGTGTAGGTGGTGATAGCGCCCAGCGCCATGATCCAGGCCTTGGGGTTCACCCACTGGAACGCCGCCGCGCCGAGGAAAGTCATGGGTTTGCCCTGTTCATCAGGGCTGTCGGACATGCCGCCCGCCGTCGCGATCTTCCACGCCAGGTACAGCAAGTACGCAGCCCCCACGTAGCGCAACACCGTGTAGGCCCACGGGAACACCTTGAACACTTCGCCCAGCCCAAGCCCCACCGAAATCACCAGCAGCATGAAACCGATGCTGATCCCCAATGCATGGGGCATCGAGCGGCGAAAGCCGAAGTTCACCCCCGAAGCGAGCAGCATGGTGTTATTGGGCCCGGGCGTGATCGAGGACACGAAGGCAAACAGCACAAAGGCGGACAACAGGCTGGTAGACATGAACATGACGCGGCATCCAAACGGCAGTGGTATGCCTGCGACAGTAGAGGGTTATCGACCGCCCTGCCCCGTACAGCCATGGCGGGATTGAGGCATACACTTTTTTGCCGTGGTTTTCACAAACCTTTCACAGACAAGCGCCTAGGGTGGCCTCAGCTCCTAATGAACATCCCTTTAGCCCGCGCTCCCCACGCGGGCTTTTCTTTGCCTGGGCTATCGTGTAACCCGTTGGCAAGGGACAGTACAACGCACTGTTTTAGTTCTGCGGCCGTTGTTTGGTCGAATCCAGCTCGGCTTTTTTACCCGTGGAAATCTCGGTGATCTGCGCAGACTTGGCAATCGCGAAATCGAACGTGTCTTGCATCTTCGCAATCGCGTCGGTCGACGTGCCGTTAAATCCACCGTTGGCGGCCCAATCGAAGTTCCACACGCCGGAGAGGTTATCGGCGCCCGGCACATCGTGGGTTTCGATGGCGGTGAAGACGTCAGGATGACGCTCCATGTACTTGGCCGCATCGCAGACTTCGGCCGGCACCTTGCCCGAGGCGTTGTTGGCCAGTTGGGTCAGCTCCTGCTTGGTAATGGCCGACTTGCCGGTCTGGCGCATGTAGTCGGCAATCACTTTGCTGGACTTGGCGATGTTCAACTTGTCATCGAACGCCGACGGTGACGCTTTAGGTGTGTTTGCCCCGCTGCCGGCGGGCGTTACGGTGGTAGACATCGGCGCTGCTCCCCTGATGGTACGAATGAAATCGTCGTGCTGACGATAGCCAGGAACAGACGTTAGCATGGGCAATGGGCCATTAATCTGTGCTTCACAACAATTCACAAGGCCATGGTCTACAGCTTCTGTGAAAGCCTGCCAATCCATTACCATGAACCTGTATTCATGCCGATTAATTGCCAGCCGCCGACCCGGACCCCAGTCATGAGAGACCTACCGCCCACCGCCACGCTGCGAGCTTTCGAAGTAGCGACCCGGCATGCGACGTTCACATCGGCTTCAGAAGAGTTGCATGTGACCCAGAGCGCCGTCAGCCACCAACTCAAGCACCTCGAGGACCTGTGGGGCTTGCAGCTGTTCCAGCGCGGCAAGGCGTTGCGGCTGACCCCGGCCGGGGCCGCACTGGCGCCCATTGTGCGCGAGTTTTTCATGAACCTTGAGGCCACCCTGGCTGACCTGCGGGAACAAAAAGGCCGGGTTCGCCTGAAGGTCAGCACCACGTATTCGTTTGCCTTGAAATGGCTGCTGCCCAGGTTGCCCAGCCTGTCGCAGCAACATCCGGAAATCCTGATCACGCTGGAGACCAGCGACAAGGCCATCAAGTTCTCCAGCTCAGACCCGGATGTGGCCATCCGGCTGGGCAACGGCAATTATCCCGGCCTGCACTCGGAATTCATGCTCCGCGAGCAGATCTTCCCGGTGGCCAGCCCGGATCTGCTCAACCGTTTCGGCGCGCCCCACGAGCCCGCTGAGCTGCTGCGTTACCCGTTGCTGACGCGCGACGGCGCAGACCTGGTGCCCAAGTGGGACGCCTGGTTCGAGCATATCGGCGTCAGCATTGCACCCCTCAAGGAAAGCGTCAGGTTCGCTGACACCAACATGACCATCGAGGCGGCGCTGCTGGGCCAAGGTATTGCGCTGGCGCGGAGCGGCCATGTTGAAGCTGAAATCAACGACGGCCGCCTGATCAGGCTGTTTGAGCTGCCGTTCGCGTCGCCGGTCGGCTACTACTTTGTCTGCCCCAAAGGGATCGAAACCCAGCCACACATCATCAGCTTTCGTAACTGGCTGTTGGCCGAGTCGATGCAGGCACAGCAAAATTATCAGTGATGCATGAACATTCACTCATGACAGGATGAAAGGACTTCGCTGTTAAACACGCCCTTGTGGTGTTTAACATGGCGCATGCCTTTACCCATCGTTCTACTCATCCTCTTCGCCGCCCTCTTGCATGCCAGCTGGAACGCATTGTTGCGTGTCGGCGCCGACCGGCTGTGGTCAATGACCATGATGTGCGTGGCGGTCGCCATCGCCAGCAGTGTAATAGCCTTGTTTCTCGCCCCTCCCGCGCCAGCCAGCTGGCCCTACGCCGTGCTGTCGGGCGTGTTGCACGTGGGCTATAACCTGTTCCTGGTGCGAAGCTACAAGGTGGGCGACCTGGGGCAGACGTACCCGATCGCCCGCGGTTCCTCGCCCATTCTGATCACGCTTTGCGCCTTGGTGTTTGCCGGTGAAACGCTCAGCACGAACGCCCTCATCGGCATCGTGCTGGTATCCGGCGGCATTATTTCTCTGGCCTTCAGACAGCGCACACTGGCGGTGCCCAGCCTGCCCTACGCCCTGGGCACGGGTTTTTTCGTCGCGGCCTACAGCGTCACGGACGGTATTGGCGCGAGGCTGTCCGGCGCACCGATGGCCTACACCGTATGGATGTGTGCGCTCTGGGGCGTATTGATGCCCCTGGTGTACATCGGCCTGCGCGATACACGCAGCCTCTTCGCACCACGCCCCGGCGTCATCACGGCCTTGATCGGGGGGCTTGTGTCCCTCCTGGCCTACGGCATCGTCATTTACGCCATGTCCCACGCGCCGATGGGCGCCGTTTCGGCCCTGCGCGAAACCAGCGTGCTGTTCGCGGCCTTGATCGGTTATTTGTTTTTGGGCGAGTCGCTGACTGTCCGCAAAGTGCTGGCGTGCGTGGTCATTGCGACCGGCACGATGCTGATAGGCTGATCCTTAACCCCTCAAAGGAGGTCCAAGCAATGAGTACTGTGTCTTCGACACCGCTGATTCTGATTACCGGCGGCAGCCGCGGTGTCGGCGCGGCAACCGCGCGCCTTGCAGCGGCGCAAGGCTACGATGTCGCGATCAGCTACGTCAGCAACGAGGCGGCCGCGCTCGGCGTGGTGGCGGATGTGCAAGCGTTGGGGCGCCGTGCCTTGGCCATCCGCGCCGACAGTGCGGACCCTGCTCAGGTCGCGCAGCTGTTCGCAGCCATTGACCAGACGTTTGGCCGTATCGATGTGCTGGTCAACAACGCCGCGATCATTGCCCTGCAGTCACGCTTTGAAGACCTCGACTTTACCCGCATGCAGCGCATCTTCGCGATCAATGCCATCGGCCCGATGCTGTGCGCGCAGCACGCGGTGAAACGCATGTCGCTGCGCCACAATGGCACGGGTGGCAGCGTGATCAACGTGTCCTCGGCCTCCGCCCGGCTAGGCAGCCCCAACGAGTATGTCGATTACGCTGCCTCCAAAGGCGCCCTGGAGACGTTCACCATCGGCTTATCCAAGGAAGTCGCCCGTGAAGGCATACGCGTCAACTGCGTACGGCCCGGGCATATCTACACCGACATGCACGCCAGCGGCGGCGAACCGGGGCGTGTGGATCGGGTCAAGGACAGCATTCCCATGGGCCGTGGCGGCGAACCCGAAGAGGTGGCCCGCGCTATCCTGTGGCTGGCCGGTAAGGAAGCGTCGTTCATCACCGGGACCTTTCTGGATGTGACAGGCGGCAAGTAGGCGGCAACCGCCGATTAACGGGAGGCGTGCTGGTCCCGGTGCCGGGCCAGCCCTTCCAGGGTGAACCGCGCTTGCATCAGCACCACCTCCCGCACCTGTTCCATTTCCTTCTGGTTCACTTCGCTCCACTTCAACGCCTCCAGCAGCTTGGGCTTCTGGATGCGGAACGCCAGGCCCTGGGTAAACAGCGCCATGGAATGGATCACCGTGCGCTCATCCTCCAGCGCCAGGCCGGCCACGCGAGCGATCAGTTGGCGGATGACCCGCGCAATACGCGCCTTGAAACGCTCCTCGAAAGCCATCGTTGCGCTTTGCGGGCACAACCCGGCCTGGTGGCGATCCATGAACGCACGCCAGGCCGTGGTTTGCGGGCTGTCCTGGATGGTTGAAACCACGGTGCCCAGGATGCCCAGCGAGGCGTCGATCAGCGCGTTGTCGCCGGAATCGGCATCGGCCAGCACGCTTTCCGCCGCCTCCACCGGCGGCGACATCTTGCGCCACAGCAGCGTGATCAAGTGCTCGACGCACGCCAGGTACACGCCTTCCTTGCCATCGAAGTAGTACTGGATCGCAGGTGCGTTGACGCCGGCAGCCGTGGCGATATCACGCGTGGACGCCCCATCGTAGCCACGCGCGCCGAATACCTCGACGGCCGCCTCGATAATGCGGGCGCGGGTTTCTTCGCCGCGCTGGTAACCACCCTCGGCGGCAGGTTTGTGTCGTGCCATGTGCAGCTCCCTTCGAATACCGGACCAAAATATACCAGTTGACAAAAATTCGCGAAAAAAGGAATTTATTCCACTCGTTATAAATCTGGAGTGACCTCGATGTCGGCAGCACCTCCCTCCCCTCAGGTCATGCCTGAAGAAACCGTCAACGGTCAACGTGGCAAGGCCCGGCGCGTCCTGCTCAGCGTGGCCGGCGTTGCCGTGCTGGCGGGCGTGTCATGGGGCGCCTGGTGGTGGATCACCGGGCGGTTTATCGAAACCACCGACGACGCCTACCTGCAAGCCGACAGCATCAGCGTGGCGCCAAAGATCAACGGCTACGTGGCCGACGTGCTGGTGAGCGACAACCAGAACGTCAAGCGTGGCGACGTGCTGGTGCGCCTGGATGCGCGCAAGTACCAGGCCGTGAGCGACGAAGCCTCCGCGACCATCGCCGCACGCAATGCCGACTTTGCCAAGGCCCAGGCCGACCTGGTGCAACAGGATTCCACCATCGCCGAAGCCCGCGCCCAATTGCAGGGCGCCGAGGCCGATGCCCGGCATGCGCAGACCGAAGTCGCCCGCTACGCGCCGCTGGCCCGCTCGGGCGCCGAACCGGAAGAGCGCCTGGCCCAACTGAACAACCAACTGGCACAGGCCCGCAGCACCGTGGCGGCCAAACAGGCGGCGCTGCGGTCCAGCCAGACTCGCTACGGCACGTTGCAGGCCCAGCTCAAGCAGGCCCAGGCGCAACTGGGCGTAGCCAGGGCCAGCGAGGCGCAAAGCCAACTGGACGTCGACGACGCGGTCATCCGCAGCCCGCTGGACGGCCGTGTGGCTGACCGTGGCGTACGCGTGGGGCAGTACGTGCAACCTGGTACGCGTTTGCTGACCGTGGTGCCGATCAGCGCGATCTACCTCACCGCCAACTACAAGGAAACCCAGATCGGTGGCATGCGCCCCGGCCAGACCGTCACCGTGCATGTCGACGCCCTGCCCGGACGCGACCTGCAAGGCCACATCGACAGCCTGGCGCCCGGCACCGGCGCGCAGTTCGCCCTGCTGCCGCCGTCGAATGCCACCGGTAACTTCACCAAGATCGTGCAACGGGTACCGGTGCGCATTGCCCTGGACATACCGGATGACCTGCGTGCCGCATTGATGCCAGGCCTGTCGGCCACCGTGGAAGTCGACACCCGCACCCACACCGCAGACGCCAACCATGGCTGAGGCGAGCATGGCCGGGGTGGCCGCCGAGAAACCGCGCAACGCCTCGCTGACCGACTGGATCGCCGTCGCCGCCGGTGCACTGGGCGCCTTGCTGGCGACCCTGGATGTGTCGATCACCAACTCGGCGCTGCCGCAGATCCAGGGCCAGATCGGCGCCACCGGCACCGAAGGCACCTGGATCGCCACCGGCTACCTGATGTCGGAAATCGTGATGATCCCGCTCGCGGCCTGGCTGACCCGAGTCTTCGGCCTGCGCCGGTTTCTGATCGGCACCGCACTCACCTTCACCCTGTTCTCGATGTTCTGCGGCTTGTCCACCAGCCTTGGCGCGATGATCGCCGGGCGCATCGGCCAGGGCTTCGCCGGCGGCGCGATGATCCCGACCGCGCAGACCATCGTGCGCACGCGTCTGCCGCCCCACCAACTGGCCATCGGCACCACGATGTTCGGCATGACCGTGATCCTCGGCCCCTTGCTCGGCCCGGTGATCGGCGGCTGGCTGACGGAGAACATCAACTGGCGCTGGTGCTTCTTTCTCAACCTGCCCATCAGCATCGCGCTGATCACCCTGCTGATCACCGGCCTGCCCAGCGAGCGCATGAACCTGCAGCGCTTTATCAGCGCCGATTGGCTGGGCATTCTGGGGCTGGCCATGGGCTTGAGTTCGCTGACCGTGGTGCTGGAAGAAGGCCAGCGCGAGCACTGGTTTGACTCGCTGCTGATCGTGTGGCTGAGCATTGCCACGGTCACCGGTTTTTTCCTGATTGCCGTGGGGCAATTGCGCTCCAGTACGCCGATCCTGCGCCTGCCACTGGTGCTCAACAAAAGCTTTGGCAGCGTGTTGCTGATCGGTACGGCGGTGGGTGCGGGGCTGTATGGCACGGCGTATCTGGTGCCGCAATTTCTCGGGATTCTGTCCGGCTACAACGCGCAGCAGTCCGGCGCGATCATGCTGTTGTCGGGGATTCCGGCGTTTTTGCTGATGCCGATCCTGCCGCGAATGCTCGGCCGCTACGACCTGCGCTGGATGGTCGGCGCCGGCCTGCTGCTGTACTGGGCCAGTTGCTTTGTAGACACCCTGTTGACCGCCGACAGCGTCGGCCATGATTTTGTGTGGTCGCAGTTGCTGCGCGGCTTCGGGCAGATCCTGGTGATGATGCCCCTCAGCCAACTGTCCATGCGTTCGGTCGAGACCAAGGACGCCGGCGACGCGGCCGGGCTCTACAACATGTCGCGCAACCTCGGCGGCACCATTGGCCTGGCGTTGCTCGGCGTGTTGATGGACCGGCGCAGCCACTTCCATGACGACCGGCTGCGCGAAGGCATCCTGGCCAACAGCCAGTTGACCCAGGACCACATGGCCAGCAACACCGCCAGCTACCTGGCACAAACCGGCGACGCCTCCACCGCCTCGTTGCAAGCCATGGCCCAACTGGCCAACGACATCGCCCGCCAAGCCTCGGTGATGGCCTATAACGATTCGTTCTACGTATTGGGACTCGCAATGCTGGCGTGCCTGCCCCTGATCTTCATCCTGAAAAAGCGCACGGTACAGCCATGATTGCTCGCTCGTTTCCTCTGCTCCTGACCGTTGGCCTGCTATCGGCCTGCACCGTAGGCCCGGACTACTCAGGCGCACCCGACGCCGCGCCGAAAACCCTGGCCGCCGGGCATTTGCCCCATGCCGACCGCCAAGCGCCAAGCGCCCCGGCTGTGGCGCAGTGGTGGCGAACGTTGAATGACCCGCAGCTCAATGAGCTGGTCGAGATGGCGCTGAACAACAGCCCCGACATCGCCACCGCCCAGGCCCGCTTGAAACACTCCCGCGCCAGCCTCAGCGGTGCGCGGGCCGACGCCCTGCCCAAGGTCACCGGCGACGCCGCGATGCTCAAGCTACGCTCGCCCGACACCTCCGCACTGGGTGGCGGCGGTGGCGGTCGCGGGCCGTTGACGCTCTACCTGGCCGGCTTCGATGCCAGTTGGGAGGCCGACCTGTTCGGCGGCACACGTCGCGCCGTCGAAGCCGCGCAAGCCGAAGCCGACGCTGCCCAGGCGCAACTGGCCGACGCCCAGGTGCAACTGGCCGCCGAAGTGGTGCAGGCCTACACCGACCTGCGCGACCAACAGGCACGGCTGGCGTTGGTAGACGCGAGTGTCGACATCGAAAACCAGGCCCTCGACCTGACCCAGCAACGTCGCAGCCGTGGCGTGGCCTCACAGCTGCAACTGGAACAAGTCCTCACCCAGGCAGAAAACACCCAGGCCCAGCGCCTGCCGTTGCAAGCCGCCATCGTTGAATCCCTGGATCAACTCGGCCTGCTCTGCGGCCGGGAGCCCGGCGAACTGGATGGCCGCCTCGCCACCGCCAAAGCCCTGCCCGCCATGCCCGGTGTGGTACCCGTGGCAGACCCCTCCGCCCTGCTCAAGGCCCGCCCCGACATCCGCGTCGCCGAACGCAAACTGGCCTCCAGCAACGCGCAGATCGGCGAGAAAACCGCCGACTGGTTTCCCAAGCTCAGCCTGATGGGCGACCTGTCATTCTCTGCCGGCGACCCCGGCCACCTCGCCCGCAAGGACAACGGCACCTGGCTGATCCTGCCGCGCCTGACCTGGAACGCGCTGGACTTCGGCCGCGTGGCCGCCAGCGTCAAAGGCGCCGAAGCCGGTCGCGACGAAGCGCTCGCGCAGTACAAAAGTGTGGTACTGAGTGCGCTGCGCGACGCCGATGTGGCCCTGGCGCGGTACGGCCATCAACGCCAGAACGTAGTGCTGTTGCGCAGTGTGGAGTCCTCGGCGGTACGCGCGGCGGACCTGACTCGCCAGCGCTACCGTGCGGGCACCGCCAGCACCCTGGATTGGCTGGATGCGGAGCGTACCCGCTACCAGGCCCAGGAGAACCGGATTTCC
>Ga0207706_10006943_pt1 | contig 10471 bp, 7 predicted proteins | sample KBSC53metaG_FD_184318 | JGI IMG/M metagenome (GOLD analysis project Ga0207706, IMG submission 184318) | Corn rhizosphere microbial communities from Kellogg Biological Station, Michigan, USA - KBS C5-3 metaG (SPAdes) (version 2) | ecosystem: Host-associated > Plants > Roots > Rhizosphere > Soil ... | reverse complement strand
CGCCCTTCTCGGCGAGCACCAGCAGCGCGCCCTCGGTGGGGTCACCGATCACGTCACCGTCGCGCAGCTCGCTGTCGGTGCACAGCGCCATCGCCAGCAGCGTCTGCTCGACGGTGGCGGGTAGCGACTCGCCGTCGGTGGTCCGGATCCGGCCCTCGATGGAGTAACCGTGGCCGGACACCGTGAAGCGGCGGTCGGCGAACCGCAGATCGCGGGCGGTCATCTGGTTCAGCGTCAGGGTGCCGGTCTTGTCGGTGCAGATCTGCGAGGTGCTGCCCAGCGTCTCCACCGACGCCAACCGCTTGACGATCGCCCCACGCTTCGCGAGCCGGCCGGTACCCATCGCCAGCGTGAACGCCACCACCGCCGGCAGCCCCTCCGGGATGGCCGCCACCGCCAGCGAAACGGCGCTGACGAACAGGTCGGCGAAGTCCTGCCCACGCACCAGGCCCAACACGAACACCACGACGATGACCACACCGGCGACCGCGGCCAACGTCTTACCCAGGGTGCCGATCTGACGCTGCAACGGCGTCTGCCCGGGTTGAGCCTCCCGCAGCAGGCCCGCGATCCGACCCATCTCGGTGTCCATGCCCGTCGCGGTGACCACCACCTCCCCACGACCGCGGGTGACCATCGTGTTCATGAACACCGCGGTGACCCGGTCGCCCAGCGCGGCGTCCTCGTCCACCTCGGCGTCCGTCGCCTTGGCAACCGGCTGCGCCTCACCGGTCAACGACGACTCCTGCGCCTCCAGCGACACCGAGGCCAGCAACCGGCCGTCCGCCGGAACCCGATCACCGGGCTCCACCACCACGACGTCACCGGGCACGAGTTCCGTCGCATCCAGCCGGACGACCCGGCCGTCCCGGCGCACCGTCGCCGTGGTCACCAGCATCCGCTTCAACGCCTCCAGCGAGGCCTCCGCCTTCGACTCCTGCACGAACCCGATGACGGCGTTGAGCAGCACCACCGCGGCGATCGCGACCGGGGTCTCCCACTCCCGGCTCACCACCAGACTCACCACGGCGGCCCCGAGCAGGATCAGGATGAGGAGGTCTTGAAACTGCCGCAGGAACGCCCGCCACCGCGGCTCACGGGGTGCATCAGCCAACCGGTTCTGGCCGTACCGCTCCAGCCGCCGACCCGCCTCACCCGACGACAACCCCGCGGCCGGGTCCACCTCCAACCCCACGACGACCTCGGAAACGGGCACCGCGTGCCAGGCACGACGGCCGGCCGTGATCGTGGCGGGCTCACCCATTCGACCATCCTCCCAGCAGACCACCGATTCGGCAGCGGACCCCAGTGCCCGTTCGATCGCGGGACTGGTGCTCATTCGACGTGCTGATCGTCGGCTTCTCCGGGTGGTCGCGGAGCGTTGAGGTTGAAGCGGACGCCGAGCATGCGAATGACGAAACAGATCGCCGCGGCGACGACGGCCGCGGCCAGACCGTAGAACCCGAGACGGATGCTGACGACCGTGACGAGCGCCCCGGCGAGAGCGGGTATGGCGTAGAGCTCGCGGCGTAACACGATCGGGATTCGTTGGGTGAGGACGTCCCGGATGGTCCCGCCACCGACGCCCGTGACCGCGCCGAGGATGACGGCCTGTGCGGGGCCGAGCCCGAGGGCGAGTGCTTTGCTGGCGCCGGTGACGGCGAACAGACTCAGGCCGGCGGCGTCCAGCACCGTGATCGGTCCCAGCAGCCGCTCCAGCCGGCGGCCGAGGAAGAAGGCGATCAGGCTGCCGGCGGCGGCCACGGCGAGGTAGCGCCAGTCGCTGAACGTTGCGGGCGGCAGGTAGTCGATGATGACGTCGCGGAGGATGCCGCCGCCCAACGCGGTCACCATCCCGAGCGTCACGATTCCGACGATGTCGAGGTTGGCCGCGCGCACCGCGATGAGGGCGCCGTTGAGGGCGAAGGCGAAGGTGCCGGTCAGGTCGAGGACAAGAAACAGCGGGTGCGCGGTGTTCACCGGTGGGACCCGACGCGGGCGGCGTCGCCGGCGGGCCCGGCGAGCCAGGCGAGCGCCGCCACCGTCAGCGCCGCTGTTCCGGTGTCGAGGGTCGGTTGAAGCACCGGAGCGAAGCCGGCGGAGTGGTTGACCGGGACGTCCTCGGAGCGCCGGCCGGTGGCCTCGGCCTGCCGGTAGAGGTTGGCATCGGTTCCGCCGATGCCCCAGTAGGTGTACGGAATTGCGAGCGCCCGCGGGATGTCGCTGAAGTCCTCGCTGGCGGTCTGGCGCGGGAGTTGTCTGGCGTCGGCGCCGAAGTGTGCGGCGAACGCCGTCGCGACGCGCTCGGTGACCGCGGCGTCGTTGTCGGTCAGCGGGAAACGGTCGAAGAGTTCGAACTCGGGGGGTCGGGGGGACCGCGACGCCGTGCATTCGGCCGTCACGATCCGCTTGATCGCGTCCAGCAACGCGGACCGGGTGCCCTCGTTGTAGGTCCGGATGTTGAGCAGGATGGTCGCGTGGTCCGGAATGACGTTGCTCTTGGTGCCGGCCTGCACGCTGCCGACGGTCAGAACGGCCGGCTCGCCGGGCTCGACCTCGCGCGAGATCACTGTCTGGAGCCGCACCACGATCATCGCGGCGAGCACGACCGGATCGATCGACGCGTGCGGCATCGATCCGTGCGCGCCGCGGCCGTACACGGTGATCCGCATGCTGTCCGCGGCGGACAGGGTGGGGCCGCTGCGGGTGGCGACCTGACCGGCCGGAAACGGGAGAACATGCTGGCACAGGGCGACGTCGACGTCGCCGACCATCGCGGCCAGACCGTCGGCGAGCATCCGGGCGGCCCCGTCGGCGACCTCCTCGGCGGGCTGGAACACCGCGACCGCTGTGCCCTGCCAGTCCGCGGTGGCGCCGGCGAGCAGGTCGACCGCTCCCAGCAGGCACGCGACGTGGACGTCGTGACCGCACGCGTGCATCACCGGCACTTCGGTACCGTCCGGCCCGATCGTGGTCGCCGTGCTCGCGTACGGCAAACCGGTCGCCTCCCGCACCGGCAATGCGTCCATGTCGGCGCGTAGCAGCACGGCGGGCCCTTCGCCGTTGCGCACCATCGCCACCACGCCGGTGCCGCCCACACCGGTGTGCACCTCGCACCCGAGGACTCGAAGCCGGTCGGCCACCTTGGCGGCGGTACGGGTCTCCTGGTGCGACAACTCCGGATGGGCGTGCAAATCCCGGTAGAAGCCCTCCTGCCAGCCGCGGACCTCAGCGAGGCGGTGCAGTACATGCGAAACAGCCGACCCCGTCATGAGACCTCCCGAGGCGACCCGTCCGGCCGGCGGGTCGCGCTGATGTGCGGCGTCGCCCTGGAAGCCTAGTGCGCACCGAGTAGCTTGCGCCCTTCCCGCCGGCTGCCCGGCCAAACCAGGGACGGCCGGCAGGGCCTCCGGCTTTGCCGACGGCGTGCAAAGTGGGGCCCGGTTGTCGTCCCGTGCCGCCCCTGGATGTTCGGCCGCCAGGCGACGATGCTGGATTCATGGACGGCTACCACTCACGACACGCGACCTCCCCCATCCGGCGTCGGCCGGCGTGGGTCCGGCGGTCGGGCTGGCTGCTGTTCGTGGTGGCCGTATCGCTCATGGCCGTCGGGGTGGCGACCGGACACGGACTCGTCCTGGCAGCCGGGCTGGCACTCGCCCCGTTCGGTCTGAACCTGATCTCCACATCTCCCGCGCCCGCTCGCAAAATCCCCACGATCCGCCCCAACCACGTCATTGACGCCGGCCGGCCCACACCGCTGCGCAGCGGGATGCGGCGGCCCCACCGACCGTCGGCGAGCCGGCTGTCGCATGTGCCGTACCGGCCGCACGGCCGCCGTCCGCAGCCGCGGCCCGGCGGGGCGCCACGGCCCCGCGTTGCGCGAAGGCTGCCGGCGGGTAAGCGATCGGCCGGGAGACGTCCGTTGACCGTTGGTCGGGCGGGTCCTTGCCAAACCCCGGTGTGACGCCTGGAATGGCACGGAGAGCATAGGGAGCCGCCGTGACGATGTCGGAGCGCGAAACAGCTTTCCTCGAGGCTGCGACCGTCGCGGTCGGACGCCATCTGCCGAACACCGGGCGCCTCGGCGTGGCGTTCTCCGGAGGGGTCGACTCGTCGGTCCTGCTGGCGCTCGCCGCGCGCGTCCTCGGCCGGGACGAAGTGGTGGCGGTCCTCGGCGTGTCGCCCAGTCTCGCCGCGGCGGAACGTATCGACGCCCACCGCGTCGCCAGCTTCATCGGTGTGGAGGTGGTAGAGGTCGAGACGCGTGAGATGGACCGCACCGGATACCGGGTCAACGGACCCGACCGGTGTTTCCATTGCAAGGACGAGCTTTTCACGCGCATCGGTGATGAGGTGGTAGCCGCCCACCGGCTCGACGCCGTCGCGTACGGGGAGAACGCGGACGACATCCGCCGTCCGGACCGTCCGGGCGCGCGGGCCGCGACCCGGCACCGGGTCCTGCGCCCGCTCGCGGACGCCGGGCTCGACAAGGTAGCCGTGCGCCGGGTGGCGCGCGTGCTCGCGCTGCCGTGCGCCGACAAGCCGGCGGCGCCCTGCCTGGCTTCGCGCATTCCGCATTTCTCGCCGGTGGACCAGGCGAAGCTGGGTCAGGTGGAGCGGGCCGAAGCGGAACTGCGCCGCCTCGGTTTCACCGACCTACGCGTGCGCCACCATGACGAGGTGGCCCGGGTGGAACTGCCACCGGCGGACCTCGTCCGGGCGGTCACCGAGCCGTTGCGCACACAGGTGCACCGCGCCGTGACCGCCGCCGGGTTCCGCTTCGTCGCCGTCGACCTCGCGGGCATCCAGTCCGGTGCCTTCACCCTGCCACTCGTCCGGTCGGGGCATGGCTGACCTCGACGCGTACGCGACGCTCGACCTCGAACGCAGCGCCCGCCGGGGCTTCCCGGAGGCGGTCTACTGCGCGGGTAAGACACCGGAGCAGGTTGCCGGCATCGCGGCGGCGGTGCGGGCGCGGCCGGACATCGTCACGCTGTTCACCCGCGCCGCACCTGAGCACGCTGACGCGGTCCGGCGGGAGCTGCCCGACGCCCATCACGACGCCGGCGCGCGGCTCCTGGTGTGGCCACCGCGCGCACCGGCGCCGACGGGCGGCCGGGTGGTCGTCGTCGCGGCCGGCACGTCGGACCTGCCGGTCGCCCGCGAGGCGTACCTGACGGCGACCTACCTCGGCCGCCCCGCCGAACTCGTCGTGGACGTCGGCGTGGCCGGGCTGCACCGGATCCTCGGCCACCTCGACACGCTGCGGCGGGCGCGGGCGGTCGTGGTCGCCGCCGGCATGGACGGTGCCCTGCCGAGCGTCGTGGCCGGCTTGATCGCCGCACCGGTCGTCGCCGTGCCCACCTCGGTCGGCTACGGCGCGAGCTTCGAGGGCCTGGCCGCTCTGCTGGCGATGTTGAACGCGTGTGCCCCGGGCGTCGCCGTGGTCAACATCGACAACGGTTACGGCGCCGGTCACCTCGCCGCACAGATCGCCGCGCCGGCGCGGTGAGCGGCGCCCGGCACGCCTGGATCGACGCCTCGGCCGGCGTCGCGGGCGACATGCTGCTGGGCGCTCTCCTCGACGCCGGCGCCGATCCGGACGCGGTGCAGCACGCCGTGGACGCCGTGGCACCCGGCGCGGTACGGGTGGTCACAACGCCGGTTGTCCGAGCCGGACTGCGCGCCGTCAAGGCCGACGTGCGGACGCTGCAGCCCGGTCCCGCGCGGCGCACGTGGCGCGACGTCCGCACCCTGCTGGAGGACGGCGCGCTGTCCGACACCGTGCGCACCGCCGCGCTGGCGGTCTTCGCGCGATTGGCGACGGCAGAGGCACACGTGCACGGCATAGACGCGCAGGACGTGCATTTCCACGAGGTCGGCGCGCTGGACGCGATCGCCGACGTGGTGGGCGTCTGCGCCGCGCTCGATGATCTCGGCGTCGGCACCGTCTCCTGCTCGGCCGTGGCGGTCGGCTCCGGCCGGGCCCGCACGGCCCACGGGGACCTGCCCGTTCCGGTGCCGGCGGTCGCGGAACTGGCCCGCGGCTGGCGTGTGCGTGCCGGCGGCACCGGGGAACTGGCGACGCCGACCGGGATGGCGGTCGTCCGCGCGCTCTGTGTGACCTGCGAGGATCTTCCAGCGATGATTGTCGATGTCGTCGGCGTCGGTGCCGGGACCCGTGATACGCCAGGACGCGCCAACGTGGTCCGCGCCGTACTCGGCACGCCGGTGGGGCACGCGTCCGCGTCGGCGTCCGCGCCGGCGTCGGCGTCGGCGTCCGCGTCGGCGTCCGGGCCGGCCGTCCTCCTCGAGGCGAACGTCGACGACGTGGATCCGCGACTGTGGCCCGGAGTGCTGTCGGCCCTGCTGGGGGCGGGCGCCGCGGACGCCTGGCTCGTGCCCATCGTCATGAAGAAGGGCCGTCCGGCGCATACGTTGACGGTGCTGTGCGCGCCCGAGGACGCCGACGCGCTGCGTGCCGAGATCTTCCGCCACACCACCACGTTCGGGGTGCGCGAGAGCCGGCGGCACAAGGTGGCGCTGGCGCGGGACTTCGTCGCAGTCTCCGTCGACGGTGGAACCGTTGTCGTCAAGATCGCTTACCACAACGGCGTCATCGAGCAGGTCATGCCGGAGTTCGACGACGTCGCCGCACTCGCCCGGCGGCTGGGCCGACCGGAACGTGTGGTGATGCAGGAAGCCATGTCGGCGGCGGCCGCCGCCGGCCTGACGGTGGGCGCCCGGGCCCGTCCCCGGGCGCCGGCGTGAACCGGTTGATCTTCATCGATCAGGCGTAGGGTGAGGCCACTCGACCTGGCCTCGGCGAAGGGAGGGCCCGTGCTCCGCCCCCAGGACACCTCGACCCGCGAACGCAAGCCGCTCACCGGACTCTGGCGGTTCGCCCTCGATCCGGCCGCTGAGGGCCGACGGAGCCGGTGGTTCGCCGGGCCGCTCGCCAATGCCCGCGAGATGGCCGTGCCGGCGAGCTTCAACGACATCGTCACCGACCCGGCGGTGCGCGACTACTTCGGCGACGTCTGGTACCAGACCACGGTGCGGGTGCCGCGCGGCTGGGCCGATCAGCGGATCGTGCTCCACTTCGAGTCGGCCACCCACCGGGCCACCGTCTGGGTGAACGACGCCGAGGTCGTCTCGCACGAAGGCGGTTACACACCGTTCGAGGCCGACGTCACCGAGCACGTCCGGCCCGGCGAGGAAGCGCGCGTCACCGTCGTGGTCGACAACACCCTGAGCTTCCAGACGATCCCGCCCGGCGTCATCGAGGACACCCCGGCCGGCAAGCGGCAGCGCTACTGGCACGACTTCTTCAACTACGCCGGAATCCACCGTCCGGTGTGGCTCTACGCCAGGCCGGCGGCCCACCTCACCGACATCACAGTGGTCACGGGGCTCGACGGGGCCACCGGAACGATCGACTACACGACCACTGCCGCCGATGCGGAGGGTGCCGACGTGCGGGTCGTCCTGCGCGACAGCACCGGCGGCGAGGTGGCGACCGGCACCGGCACCGGTGGCCGGCTCACCGTCGACAACGTCCACCGCTGGGCGCCCGGCGACGGCTACCTCTACGCCCTCGAGGTCCAACTGGTCGACCCGGCCGGCACCGTGGTCGACAGCTACCACCAGTCCGTCGGCGTGCGCACCGTGGCGGTGTCTGGCAACCGTTTCCTGATCAACGGCGAGCCGTTCCACTTCACCGGGTTCGGCATGCACGAGGACCACGCCGTGATCGGCAAGGGCCACAACGACGCACACATGCTGCACGACTTCGAACTGCTCGAGTGGATCGGCGCGAACTCGTTGCGCACGTCGCACTATCCGTACTCGGAGGAGGTTCTGGACTACGCCGACCGGCACGGCATCGTGGTGATCGACGAGACGGCGGCCGTCGGCATAAACATGGGCCTCGGCGGCGGCATCTTCGGCTCGCAGGGCTACCAGACGTTCAGCCCGGACACCGTCAACGACCGAACCCGCGAGGTGCACGCGCAGGCGATCCGGGAACTGGTGGCGCGCGACAAGAACCGTCCCAGCGTGGTGCTCTGGTCGATCGCCAACGAGCCGGAGTCCGACACGGAGGGCGCCGAGGAGTATTTCCGGCCGCTGTTCGGCCTGACCCGCGAGCTGGACCCGACCCGCCCGGTCGGCTTCGTCAACGTCATGCTGGCCCCGTACGGCAAGTGCCGGGTGTCGCAGTTCGCCGACGTGCTGATGCTCAACCGCTACTACGGCTGGTACGTCTACACGGGTGACCTTGAGGGCGCCGAGCAGGCGTGGGAGGAGGAACTGCGCGGTTGGGCCACCGAGAACAAGCCGATCATCATCACCGAGTACGGCGCCGACACCTATCCCGGCCTGCACTCGGTCACCGCCGAGCCGTGGACCGAGGAGTACCAGATCGCCTACCTGGACATGAACCACCGCGTATTCGACCGCGTCGACGCCGTCGTCGGCGAGCAGGTGTGGAACTTCGCCGACTTCATGACGACCTCCGGCATCATGCGCGTCGGTGGCAACAAGAAGGGCGTGTTCACCCGCGACCGGCAGCCGAAGGCCGCTGCCTACGCGCTGCGCCGCCGTTGGCGCAAGGAGGTCTGAGTGATGCCCGTGACGGCGCAGACCCACCGCGCAGACCGGATCGGCGGTCCCGACGCGGTGTTGACCGACGACGAGATCCGCACGTTCATCCAGGAGAAGCTGAGCGGGATCCCACTGGACGGGCGCAGCGTCTGCGTGCTGGTGCCCGACGGCACCCGCAGCTGCCCGCTGCCGCTGCTGCTGTCGGCGGTCCACGGCGCCCTGCACGGGCGGGTCAGCCGGCTCACCGTGCTCGTCGCCCTCGGCACCCACGGCGACATGAGCCCGCCCCTGCTCGCCGCCCACCTCGGCTACCGCGTCGGCGTGGCCGGCGAGACGTACCCGGGTACGAGGGTGCTCACCCACGCGTGGTGGGACCCGGCGACCTTCGTCGACGTCGGCACGATCCCCGCCGAGCGGATCGCCGAACTTTCCGACGGCATGCTGCGCCACACCGTCACCGTCCGGATCAACCGGGCCGTGGTCGAGCACGACGTCACGCTGATCGTCGGTCCGGTGTTCCCGCACGAGGTCGTCGGCTTCTCGGGTGGCAACAAGTACCTCTTCCCGGGGGTTTCCGGCCGCGAGCTGATCGACCTGTCGCACTGGTTGGGCGCGCTGATCACCAGCGCGCAGCTGATCGGCACCAAGGGCACCACACCGGTGCGCGCGCTCATCGACGAGGCGGCGTCGATGGTGCCGGGCGAGCGGCTGGCGCTGTGCGTGGTGACGAAGTCGCGCACGCGCGACCTGCACTCGATCTCCTTCGGGGATCCCGTGGCGGCGTGGGCGTCGGCGGCCGACGTGTCGGCCGAGACGCACATCCGTTACCTCGACGCCCCGGTCCGGCGGGTCTTGTCGTTGGTGCCGGCGAAGTACGACGACATGTGGACCGGGGCCAAGGGCTTCTACAAGGTCGAACCGATCGTCGCCGACGGCGGGCAGGTGGTGCTGTACGCGCCCCACATTCGCGAGATCAGCACGACCCACCCGCAGATTGCCGAGATCGGATACCACTGCCGCGACTACTTCGTGAAGCAGTGGGACCGGTTCTCCGCCCTGCCTTGGGGCGATCTCGCGCACTCGACCCACCTGCGCGGCGCCGGAACCTACGACGACGTGCACGGCGAGCGGAACCGGGTCACGGTGACGCTGGCGACCGGGATTTCCGAGGAGCTCACCCGGGCGGTCAACCTCGACTACCTCGACCCGGCGACGGTGGACCCGGCCGTGTGGGCGGCCGATCCGGACACCCTCGTGGTGCCCGACGCGGGTGAGGATCTCTACCGGTTGCGCCGAACCTCCCGTGTTGAAGACCGCACGCCAGCGGCGCACGATAAGTGAACGATGAACACGGGCCGTACCCCGGGGAGGTCGTCGTGTCCCAGCCCGAATCCACCCGCGACCAGGGAAACCAGCCGGTCGTGACCCTCTTCGAGTCGTACGGTTCCGGGGCCGAGGAGATCGGCCCGCGGGTCGCCGACGCCCTCGGCGTCACCTACCATCACCAGGCCTTCAGCTCGGAGCAGCTGGAGGCGCCCGCCGACCAGCGCGACGACGAGGGCCTGCTGACCCGGGTATTCAGTGCGATGGGCGGGTCCTACGCCGCGCTCGACGGGCCGGCCGTGGCGATGGCCCAGCGCGACGATCACGACCTCGTCCTGCAGAACACCCGGTGGGTCGTGGACGCGGCCCGGCCGGGGGCGGTCATCGTCGGTCGCAACGGCGCGATGATTCTCGCGACGTGGCCCGGCGCCCTGCACGTGCGCCTCGACGGCCCGTTGCAGCAGCGGATCGAGCGGGCCGCCCGCACCGGTGGCGTCGACCTGGGCCGGGCGGCCAAGCGGCAGCGCCGCGAGGACGAGTT
>Ga0207706_10006932_pt1 | contig 10479 bp, 5 predicted proteins | sample KBSC53metaG_FD_184318 | JGI IMG/M metagenome (GOLD analysis project Ga0207706, IMG submission 184318) | Corn rhizosphere microbial communities from Kellogg Biological Station, Michigan, USA - KBS C5-3 metaG (SPAdes) (version 2) | ecosystem: Host-associated > Plants > Roots > Rhizosphere > Soil ... | reverse complement strand
ATACTATGAGATCCATCATAACAGTTTCACGTGTTATGGAATTACAGACATCAATTTACCGCATGTTCATGTTAAGACTAGTGATGGGACGCACATATGCAAAGGGTTATCTCCGAACGCGTACGTTACTTTAGATGGACATTTGGTGGTTAACAGTCAGAACCTCGGCGAGGTCAAGTTCAAATCGGCCCTTAGCCTCATGGAATGGACCTCGTCCGTGGGGCCGAGGCGAAGCGCCGTCTGAACCGAACGAGCCTCACGACTTGCGCCGTCAGAGTCCTCCCCAGCAATTGTGTGGGGTAAAGAGGAGAGTTTCAGACTTTGACATCGTGGACTCCAAATGCCGGGCGAAAGCTTACATCGGGTCGAAGATCAAGAAGCATCTTAGAATCTTTTATTTATGGGGCGAGTGACCTTGGGACAACATGAAATGTCAGCTCACGTGGCCAGTACAGTATTCTCTTCAAGATTGCGAGCGAAATCGCGGCAAGAGGGGAGGTTTCCCGCCTGCGATTCGATTCAAAGGACATGCTAGACTCATGGCATATGAATCGCTCAAATTGCGTGGAAAGGAGCGTTGGGGATTGCCGCGTTAACAATGCCCCTAAACGGCCCGAAATACGGGCGAGCATGGCCACGAAATTGGCATTCTTCCTTTTTGGTGTTTGTTATTTGAGTGTAAGCCTCAGTGCTCAGCAGCCACAGAGCGGGTATCCTGACGGGAATCAAAATTCAAACCTCGGAAATCAAAACGAAAACACGCTCGATTGCTCGGATCCCGCACTATCAAACCTAACAGAGTGCTCCAATTACGGACCGAATTCGTTCCCGTCTCAATCTTCGCGTACCCCGATACAGGGTCGATATGGCGCAACACCCACCAATCCAAACACCAATTATTCAGATACTGAGCAACTGAATCGACAATCGGGTCCACAGAACCAATTCATTCAGAATCAGCCCTCTCAGATTCAGGTTCCTCCTCCGGAACCCCTGACAGAGTTCCAGAAGTTCGTCGCCTCCACCACAGGACAGATATTACCAATCTATGGAGCACAGCTTTTCAGACGTGTGCCTTCGACGTTTGCCCCCCTCGATATGACGCCGGTACCCTCTGACTTTGTTATTGGACCAGGCGATGAGCTCCGCATCAGAGTTTGGGGGCAGTTAAGCTTTCAAGCCAATGTCCGTGTGGATCGTACAGGCGATGTTTATCTTCCCCAAGTTGGGCCCGTTCACGTTGCGAATTTGCCCTTCTCAGAGCTTGAGACACACTTGCGCGCGGGCATTGGCAGGGTCTATCACAATTTTGATCTGACTGTGGACCTTGGCCAGATTCGATCAATCCAGGTCTACCTGGCCGGAGCAGCACGCCGGCCCGGCGTCTACACTGTCAGTTCCTTGAGCACCCTTGTCGACGCTATCTTCGCGGGAGGTGGACCAAGTACGCACGGCTCGCTCCGTCGCATTGAACTCCGACGCGGGAGTGAGAAGATCACGACTTTCGACTTGTACAGACTGCTGGTCCATGGAGACAAGTCAAATGACGTCAAGTTGCTGTCAGGGGACGTAATCTTTATTCCTCCGGTTGGTCCTCAGAGCGCAGTCACGGGCAGTGTTCGTGTCCCGGCGATCTATGAGTTGCTTCCAAGCGAGACACTTGCCGACCTGGTAGCGGATGCAGGCGGAGTTTCCGCCGTGGCCTCCCAGGCTCGGGTCTCGATCGAACGTATTGAGAGTCACAAAGAGCGCCGCGCGATGGAAGTGGCGTACGACCCAAGCGGCTTGGCAACTCCAGTAACAGATGGAGATCTGGTTCACGTCTTCTCAATTGTGCCGCAATATGCGAAAACGGTCGTTCTTCGTGGGAATATCGCAAACCCCGGCCGATTCGCTTGGCATACGGGCATGCATGTCAGCGAGTTAGTTCCGGATAAGGAGTCACTCCTAACCAGGAATTATTGGTGGAAACGAGCTCAGCTTGGACTTCCTGCGCCCGAATTTGAGCCGATCCCCGGTTTCCAGGATTTGCGCCAGCCTCCTGAGAATTACCCATTTACGATGAGGCCACCAATCCGGGAAGAGCCGAATACCTCGCAGCAGCCGACTTTGACCGAGGATCAAACAGGCTCTCGACAGCAAGACCAGAGCTCGCCAGGTTATCAAAGCTCTCGACAGCTAGACCGGGACCAGAATCTAAGCGCGCAACAGCGCGGCGGAAGCTCTTCGATTGCTGCCCAGCAAGCACTTATCTCTCCGCGAGCTCCCCGTCCTGCGCAACGGACCGAAGTTCGCATTCTCGCTCCCGAAATTGACTGGGACTATGCCGTGATTGAGCGCGTGAATCCGGATACGATGAAGACTACGCTTATCCCGTTCGACCTGGGTAAACTCGTCCTACAACACGACGCATCGGAAGACCTAGAGTTGAAGAGTGGGGACGTGGTCTCCATTTTTTCAGAGGCGGATATTCGGGTTCCCCTCGACCAGCAAACAAAGTTCGTGACGTTGGATGGTGAGTTCGTGCATTCGGGCACCTATTCAGTCCAACCAGGCGAAACCCTCCGTCACCTGGTCGAGCGGGCCGGCGGCATTACCGCGAAGGCGTACCTTTACGGTTCGGAGTTTTCTCGAGAGTCGGTCCGGGTCGTGCAGCAAGCCCGAATCGACGAGTATGTGCAAAATCTAACTATGAAAATGCAGCGGGGCACTCTGGCCTTGGCTGCATCTTCAGCGGGAGCAGCACAGGATTTGGCTACCGGTTCGGCCGCCCAGACCACCCAGCGGGATCTTCTCGCAAATTTACGGCAAGTTCGTGCCACAGGGCGCATCGTGCTGGAGTTCAAACCGGAAAGCATTGATCTTGCAAGTATTCCCGACATTGCAATGGAGAACGGAGATCGCTTTGTGATCCCACCGGTTCCTGCAGTGGTCAACGTGGTCGGGGCGGTGTACGACCAGAACTCCTTCCTTTACGTCCAAGCAAGAAGGACTGGATCATATCTGTTATTAGCTGGAGGCCCGACGAAGGAAGCTGACGCAAAGCATGAGTTCATCATCAGAGCGAACGGCGATATTGTCAGCCGCGATACAATGAAGCAACTTTGGGGTAACGAGTTTGCAAATCTGCCGCTGAACCCGGGAGATACGATAGTTGTTCCATTGAAGACCTACAAACCGTCTGCCCTGCGGGGTGTGCTTGAATGGTCGCAGTTGTTCTCACAGCTAGCATTGACCGCGGCAGCTCTCAACTCCATTCAGTAAGGATCTGCGGAGAGCTATCCTGTTGAGGTTGCGTCAAGGCGTTCGAGTTTCTCAAACCGGTAGGATGCGATGGCATTAGAAGTTCCGCAAGCCGAGCTAAAGCTGCAGGATGCAACTCCGAGTGTGCACGGTAGCAGCGGGGGGCCAAGCGAAGATATCTCTATATTTGATCTTCTAATTATCCTTGCCGAAAGAAAACGACTCATAAGCTGGATCACAATTGTATCTGCGTGTTCCGCCATCATCGTGTCACTACTTTTGCCAAAGAGTTACAAAGCCACTGTAACTTTGCTGCCGCCACAACAGAGTTCCTCGGTAGGCGCTTCTCTTGTGTCTCAGTTAGGCAATCTGGGCGGAATGGCCGCTCTTGCAGGCGGTAGCCTTGGCATCAAGAACCCAAATGATCTGTTCGTTGCCATGCTCAAGAGCCGCACCGTTGAGGATGCGATGGTGCAGCGCTACGATCTGATGAAGGAATACCGCGAGCGCTATCTTTCAGATGCCCGTAAACAGTTCGAAAAGCACGCGACCGTCGATGGAAGCGGCAAAGATGGCATGATTCATATTTCGGTCGAGGCTCGTGCCCCAAATCGCGCTGCGGAACTTGCCAATGGCTACGTCGAGCAGTTCAGGTCATTATCCGAGCATTTGGCAATCACTGAAGCTTCTCAGCGCCGCCTCTTTTTTCAGAAGGAGCTTGAACAGGCTAAAAACAATCTCGCGAGCGCCGAGGAGGCGTTGAAGGAGACACAGCAGAAAACTGGACTGATTCAGCTCGACAGTCAATCCCGCGCGTTGATCGAATCGGCCGCTACTCTACGCGCGGAGATCGCCGCACGGGAAGTTCAGATTCAAGGCATGCAAACGTATGCGACCAGCGAAAACGCTCAGTTGGTGCAGGCGCAGCGCGAATTGGAGGGCCTGAAGGCGCAGTTGGCCAGGTTGGGAGGTTCTGGAGGGAGCACCGATGAATTCATTGTTCCCAAGGGAAAGGTTCCGCAAGCTGGCATCGAATATATTCGCAGAATACGGGACGTGAAATACAATGAGACAATCTTTGAAATCCTTGCGCGACAATTCGAGATCGCCAAGCTAGACGAGGCGAAGCAAGGAGCTCTGATTCAGGTTGTGGATCCGGCGATCCCACCCGACAGGCGGTCGTTCCCAAGGCGCGCCTTAATCGTAATTGGAGCTACATTTGTTGGTCTGTTTATCGGTATTCTTGTGTCGCTCTTGCAAGCTGGCTTAGGACGGTTGAAGGAAGATCCAGACACTCGCGATAAGTTAGCCTATTTGCGCGGAGTGATTCAAAAACCGAAATATCTTTGACATATCTTTTTTCGAGCGTGCCTGGCATCTCCTCGCGCGAGCATCCTAAACGCGATTGAACTGCATCTGATATAGCACCTCGCGTGCAGCACCCAGCAGGGACTTCTATTTACTTGGCGCGTGGTTCCGCGACGAGGCGCTCGGATGTTATGCCAACCTCCCGGACCCGACCTCAATTTAAAATCGTGACCGTCAGACCAGCAGAATCACGGAGCCGGTGAACTATGGGGCGCGTGCCATCGTCTACCTATCGATTACAATTGCACGCCAACTTTACATTTGACGATGCCGCAAGGGTCGCCACTTATCTAAGCGCGCTTGGGATTTCGCATGTATATAGCTCGCCTTATCTTCAGGCTGCACCAGGAAGCATGCATGGGTACGATGTTGTCGATCATCAGAAGGTGAACGAAGAGATAGGGGGCGAAGGTGGTCATCAGCGTTTCAGTCAGCGCCTGAAGGAGCTAGACCTCGGCCAAGTGTTGGACATAGTTCCAAATCATATGGCGGTAGGCAAGACAAATCGCTACTGGTGGGACGTTCTTGAGAATGGACAGTCGAGCAGGTTCGCGACGTGGTTCGACATCGACTGGCATTCGTCCGAAGTGAGGCTACAGAACAAGATACTGATCCCTGTCTTAGGGGATCAGTACGGACGCGTTCTTAGCGCGGGACAGATTACCGTAGAGCGCGAAGCTAATTCTCTCAGGGTCCGCTATAACGACGATCTTTTCCCATTGGCACCTCGATCGCTTCCAGTCGTATTTTCGAAGGCGGCAAATTATGCCTACAGCCCAGAGCTAAGCTTCATCTCGGACAGCTTCTCGCGACTTCCTGCGCCCGAAGCGACTGATGAGTTGGCTATCATGTGGAGGCACCGCGACAAGACGGTGATCTTCGACCTTTTGCGAAGGCTTTGCGAGGTGCAGCCTGTTATATCGCGTTCGATTGACCAGGCTATAGATGAACTAAATAACGATCGCGATGCGTTGGATGAGATATTGAACCTCCAGTACTATCGGATCGCGTATTGGAGGACAGCGGATCAGGAACTGGGCTATCGGCGCTTTTTCGATGTCAACTCGCTCATTGGCTTGAGAGTAGAACGTTCTCATGTCTTCGATGCAACGCATTCTCGGATTCTTGAATGGCTTAGTGAGGGCACGCTGGATGGTGTTCGCGTCGATCATCCAGATGGCTTGCGCGATCCTCAGCAATATTTTGAACGTTTGCGGGGCCGCGCTCCGCAGGCCTGGATTATTGGCGAGAAGATTCTTGAACCTGGTGAGTTTCTGCGGGCGAATTGGCCAATTGAAGGAACGAGCGGCTACGACTTTCTCAATGCTTGCAACAACCTCATCGTTTATGGCAATGGGTTGGAAGGATTAACTGGGATATACAGAGGCTTTACGGGGGAGCCGATCGATTTTGAGACCATTGCACACGACAAGAAGCTGGCGGTGGAGCATGAGGCTCTTGGGAGCGACGTCAATCGCCTCGCGAGTCTGTTTGTTGAGATTTGCGAGAATAACCGCGATAGACGTGACTATACGCGGGCTGAAATCAGACGAGCACTGCGAGAAGTGGCGGCGTGCTTTTCTGTCTATCGAACATATGTTGTAGCGCCAAAAGGCGAGATTGTCGAGGAGGACCGCCGGGAGATCTTCAATGCGGTCGAGCGCGCAAAAATACGGCGCCCCGATTTGGATGCGGGACTATTGGATTTTGTTGGTGATGTTTTGACCCTCGGTTCGCGAGGCCCACTTGAAACAGAATTTGTTTATCGATTTCAGCAATTCACGTCGCCGGTGATGGCAAAGGGTGTTGAAGACACGGCCTTCTACTGTTTCAACAGGATGATTGGATTGAACGAAGTTGGATCGGCGCCAGACATTAATGGAGTGACCGTCGCACAGTTCCACGACTATCAAACCAAGATGCAAGAGAGGCATCCTCTCACGATGACGACGCTCTCCACTCATGACACGAAGCGGTCGGATGACGTTCGTGCTCGGCTCGCCGTGCTCACGGAGATTCCTGAGCGATGGAAGACGGCTCTGAGCCGATGGTCGCGCCGAAATGCGCAGTTCAAGACAGGAAACTATCCCGACCGCAATACAGAGTACTTTTTGTATCAGACATTGATCGGTGCGTGGCCCATCTCGTCGGAGCGTCTGGTCGGTTATTTGGAAAAAGCAACGCGCGAAGCCAAGCAACAGACCAGTTGGACACAACCGAACCAGGTATTCGAAGAAGCTCTGCGACGGTTCGTTGAAGGCATCTTGAACTCCAACCAATTTATCGCGGAACTGAAAGAGTTCGTGGCGCGGATCATTATGCCTGGTCGACTGAACAGCCTAAGCCAGACCCTGCTAAATTACACCACGCCGGGAGTTCCGGATACATACCAAGGCAGCGAACTCTGGGATCTTCACTTGGTAGATCCAGACAATCGTGGCGCTATAGATTACAACGCACTCTCGTCGATGCTCGCAGAGCTTCAGGCAGGCCTGAGCCCTGAGGAGATCATGCGAAAAGTAGATAGCGGAATGCCGAAGCAGTGGGTGATCTATAGTGCGCTCAAGTTGCGAAGGGCAAATCCCGAATGGTTCGGGCCGACTGCGAGTTATGTTCCGCTCTCCGTTGAAGGACCAAAGAAGGAACATGTTGTCACCTATCTTAGAGGTGATCAGGTTGCAACGATAGTCCCTAGATGGAATTTAAAGTTGGGCGGAGGATGGGCTGGGACTATCGTTAACCTCCCGAAAGCGCATTGGAAGAATTTGTTGACCGGCGAGACAGTGGAAGGAGGGCGAGTGCGGGTGCAGGACATCTTAAAGCGCTTTCCGGTTGCTCTGCTGGTTAGAGAAGAGGATTGAGGCATGCATCGCTTCATGGTTTGGGCACCAGACACTAAGAAGGTGGTCGTGAAAGTGAATGGGAGAAACTTTCCAATGTATGGACCGGACGATTACGGCTGGTGGCGAATCGATGTGGCAGATGCGGTTCCGGGAGACGACTATTGCTACCTTCTTGACGAAGACGAAACGTGCTGCCCCGATCCTCGTTCTCAATGGCAGCCTAACGGAGTGGACCGCTGTTCGCGCATTTATGACCAGGATGCGTTCCTATGGACCGATGAGAAATTTCAGGCTCCTCCCCTTGCGAGCGGTGTGATCTACGAACTGCACATCGGGACATTTACTGATAGCGGCACATTTGAGGGAGCAATCGAAAAGCTGGATCACTTAGTCGAGCTTGGCATTACACATGTTGAATTGATGCCCGTCGCCTCATTCGCCGGAAATCATGGCTGGGGATACGATGGGGTGGCCTTATTCTCTGTGCACGAGCCATATGGCGGGCCCGACGCCTTGAAGAAATTTGTGAAGGCGGCTCACGAAAAGGGCATCGCCGTTCTACTTGATGTCGTGTATAACCACTTCGGGCCATCCGGCAATTACACCGGTAAGTTTGGACCCTATTTGGCAAAAGCACTTCCCACTCCGTGGGGTGGAGCGGTCAATCTCGAAGGACCATGGTCCAGCGAAGTTAGACGATTCTTTTGTGATAACGCATTGATGTGGATGCGCGATTTTCACGTCGATGGATTGCGATTGGATGCGGTGCACGCATTCATTGATCGATCAGCAATCCACTTCCTCGAACAACTTGCAGCCGAGGTGGAGACCCTGAGTGCTACCGTGGCGCGGCATCTGGTTCTGATCGCTGAGAGCGATTTGAACGACCCGCGGATTGTGTCTCCGCGGGAGGTGGGTGGGTTCGGCATGAATGCGCAATGGAACGACGACTTTCATCATGCTCTCTTCACTGTTCTAAACCGCAATCCTGCAGGAGGGTACTATACGGACTTTGATTCTCTTAGCAAATTGTGTAAAGCTCTCGAACAAGTCTTCGTTTACGACGGGTCGTACTCAAGGCATCGCAATCGAATACACGGACGTCCCGTGGGCAATCTCTCACGGCATCGTTTTGTCGGCTTCATACAGAATCACGATCAAGTTGGAAATCGGGCGATCGGGGACAGAATCTGTGAAGTCGTGGGTTTTGATCGCGGCAAGATCGCAGCGGCGATTATTCTCTTAAGCCCATTCGTTCCCTTGCTATTTCAAGGCGAAGAATGGGCCGCGTCGTCGCCGTTTCAATATTTCGCAGATCACGATGATCCACATCTCGCCCGACTCGTTTCCGAAGGACGAAAGAGAGAGTTTGCTGCGTTCGGTTGGAGTTCCGACTCGATTCCAGACCCGGAGAGCCGCGAGACGTACGAACGATCGAAGCTCAAGTGGAGCGAGGTGACAAACCCATCGAGCGCCGAGATGCTCAACTGGTATCGCGAGTTAATCCAACTGCGGCGTTCCACGATGTGTTTGAACGATGGCGAACCCGGGCACACACAAGTTCGGTACAGCGAGGAGCAAATGTGGCTACGCATGGAACGAGGAGCCATTCACGTGATCTGTAATCTGGGCGATTGCAAGAGGCCGTTTCCCGTTTCTAAAGGCAGTCGCCTGATTTTCGCCTCGCGCCCGGGTTTATCACTGCTGGACGAGGAAGTGTGGCTTACGAGAGATTCCGTGGCAGTGATTAAGACGAGTTCGAGTAGTTGAAATGATTCCCGAAAGAGACATTCCCTCGGGGCAGCGGTTGATCCGGCTTCATCAAAAGTGTCGGATCGATTCATGGTGTATTGGCTCAACTGGATTCGGCGCCGCGTCGGCCTGTGGAGGGTAGGCTCGATCGGACGTGCGTTCGACGTGGCTCTCAAGTGACCGGCTCACAAGGTCACGCGAGCCCAGACCGACTGCCAGAGCCAGGGTGAGGACGATTCCCCCAAAAAGGATGCCGAATGCAATCTCGACAACGTGTCCACCTACCTGGAGATGATCAAGGACCATCGCGGCGGTGAGGACCAGAACGAGCCACTTGACGCCTAAGGAAAGAAACCGTGCATATTGAAGTTGCGCGTTGACAGCTCCGATCAGTACCGAACGCGCAAGAAAACGGGCCACGAGGGTTCCTGCAATGAGCAAAAGGATGGCGCCGACCGCATGTGTTAAGTAGGGCAGCATAGATATTGGCAGTGCCGCGCCGGTTGCATAGGATGCGTCGAACGCGGACACGCCTATGATCAAGCCGAGCAAAGCGCATCCCCAGAATGAAACGCGAGCAACCAGTTCGGTTGGTGAACTTGAGGGCGTCCAATCTGCGTTGGCCCGATTCTTGTTCAAGCGCTCGTCAAATTTTAAGAATGTAAGCCCACGCCGCAGGGCTGCCGAGAGCAGCATTCCAATGATAGTGAAGAGGGTCAAGGCGACGAAGATCGCAAGAATGCCTGGCAGCACCGCAATCAAAAGCGAGAGGACTCGGAAGAGGGACTGACGAAGCGCCTCTGACATATGCTGCCAGATCGAACCATTGTCGACAGGTGGCGGCGGAGCATAGTTTTGAATTGTCTGGAGCATCGTTGCGAGAAACTTGTTCATCGGACTCACTCCTTGATAGCTCAATCCCATATCGTGCGAAACTCAGGCACGGGGCTCTTGAAAACCACTATTCACGAATTGAATCGATCGGGCCAGCGCCAGCGCGAAACGATATAAGGTTTGTCCACCTCGAATGCAGCAGCAACGGCCTCGATGTGCGTCTCTGGGCTGGTACCAGAAGCTATGACGTTGATGTGCCCGGCAACCCACGCCAGGTAGAGGGGAATTAGCGCGCCGAGCAGGTGGCCGCGATTTATCGTGCGCACGCGGTAAGCGACTAGAAAATCAAAGACGATACGTGCCCAGAGGTTCTCCGGCATTCGGAAATCTGACGGCTCAACAATGGAAAGCCTTTTCAATCCGAGTAACGAGTTGGGGG
>Ga0207706_10006931_pt1 | contig 10482 bp, 6 predicted proteins | sample KBSC53metaG_FD_184318 | JGI IMG/M metagenome (GOLD analysis project Ga0207706, IMG submission 184318) | Corn rhizosphere microbial communities from Kellogg Biological Station, Michigan, USA - KBS C5-3 metaG (SPAdes) (version 2) | ecosystem: Host-associated > Plants > Roots > Rhizosphere > Soil ... | reverse complement strand
GGCGACCCCGAAGGACGCGGCCCCGAAGGAAAGAGCGTGGAAAGCGCGATGGAAGCGAAACGTGTGGTTGCCAATGCGGCTAGGCGGTCAGAGGTCTGCGGCGAGCACGACAAGTCGCAGGATCCGAACCACCCCGTTCAGGGGGGTGACGCTGACCAAAAACGATGCTAGCGACCCAAATGTGACGCTCGTTCGTTGCGCAGATTTACAAGTCCGACAGCCGACGCGCCGTCACGAAAAAGAACGTAAAGATGTTTCGAAATCGCTCGAGAACTCGAGGCGCAAAGGCCCAAGGTGACCCCCTCGGTTCGGGGGCGTCGGACGTAAAGAGTGAAAAACGAGAGGTAGTACCGCAACACCCGCCTTTTCTCGCGGACAACATTGCGTACAGTTCGCGACGTCAAACAACCTCCCGAAAAAAATCGCCATGAATTTGCGATCCCTACTTGGCCAAGCGGCCGGTTCTGCCCTGTTGGTGTTGTTAGCCGCGTGTGGCGGTGGGGGCGGCGAAATCGCACCCGCATCCACATACACGGTCGGCGGCACGGTTGCCGGCCTGGCGACGGGCGCGCAAGTCGTGGTTAACAATGGCGGCACCGATCCGCTGACCATCAGCGCCAATGGCGCTTACACCTTCGCGAATCAGGTGGTGAGCAACGGCACGTACGCCGTGACTGTCACGACGCAACCGACCGGGCAGACCTGCTCGGTCGCCAACGGGAGCGGCGCGGGCGTTACGGCCAACGTGTCGAACGCCGACATCACGTGTTCTGACATCAGCTACGCCGTCGGCGGAACGGTGTCGGGCCTCGGCAGCGGCCAGCAAGTGACGCTGAGCAACAACGGGGTTGTGGCAAATGTCACGGCTGATGGCAGCTTTACGATTCCTGCGTCGGCACCGTTCAACGGCACCTACGCCGTGAGCGTCACCACGCAGCCGACCGGCCAGACCTGCACGGTCTCCAACGGCATCGGCGCCGGCGTCACCGCCGACGTCACGAACGTCGCGGTGGCCTGTGCTGTCGACACGTTCACGGTGAGCGGCACCCTGTCCGGCCTGGCGTCGGGCCAGCAAGTCACGCTGACCAACAACGGCGGTGATGCGGTGACGGTCTCGGCCGATGGCTCGTTCACGTTCCCGCAGTCAGTCGCCTTCAACGGGGGCTACGCGGTTGTGGTCGGGACGCAGCCGACCGGCCAGACCTGCACGGTCTCCAGCGGCGTTGGCGCTGGTGTTACGTCGAACATCAGCGACGTGACCGTCGCCTGCTCGACCAACACCTTCACGATCGGCGGCGCGGTCACCGGCCTGGCCTCGGGCCAGCAAGTGACGCTCGTCAACGCGGGCGGCATGGCCGACCAGCAGACCGTCACGGCCGACGGTTCGTTCACCTTCGGCACGCCGGTCGCCTTCAACGGCAGCTACGCCGTCACGGTGGCGACGCAGCCGACGGGCCAGACCTGCACGGTGTCGAACGGCTCCGGCGCGGGCGTCACGGCGAACATCGCCAACGTCACGGTCAACTGCTCGACCAACACGTACACGGTCAGCGGCACGGTCGCCGGCTTGGCGGGCGGCCGGCAGGTCACGCTGCGCAACAACGGCGCGAACCCGACGACCGTCAATGCGAACGGCGCGTTCTCGTTCAGCACGCAGGTGGCCTACAACGGCGCCTACGCGGTCACCGTCGGCACGCAACCGACCGGCCAGACCTGCACGGTCTCGAACGGCTCGGGCACGGTCACCGGCGCCGTGACCAACGTCAGCGTCACCTGCTCGACGAACACCTACACGGTGAGCGGCACGGTCAACGGCCTGACCACGGGCCAGCAAGTCACGCTGAACAACGCCGGCGCGAACGCGACGACCATCAGCTTCGGCGGCTCGCAGAACTTCTCGTTCACGGTCAACTACGGCGGCAACTACACGATCCAGGTCGGCACCTACCCGACGGCGCAGTACTGCACGGTGGCTTCGGGCACCGGCACGAACGTGACTGCCAATGTCACCGGCGTCTCGGTGAGCTGCCGCGCGCTGGTCGCGTACGTGATCAACAAGAACGACGCGACGGTGCAGTGGCTCAACGTGGCTTCCGACGGCTCGCTGTCGGTTGGCGGCGGGCTCGCCACGGGTACTGCTGGCGCGGTTCCGCAAGGCATCGCGGTCGATCCGGCTCGCAAGTTCCTGTACGTGGCCAACAGTGGCGACGCCAACGTCGCGCTGTTCACGATCAATGCGGACGGCTCGCTGACGGCCGGTGCGACGACCGCGTCGCCGGCACTGACCTCGCCGTGGGGCGTGACGGTCGACCCGACCGGCTCGTACCTCTACGTGGTCGACCGTGACAACGGTGCGGGTTCGAGCGTGGTCTCGCAGTACGCGATCAACTCGACGACGGGCGCGCTCACGCCGCTCGGCACGCCGACGGTCACGGTCCCGAATCGTCCGCACTACGTGACGATCAACGCGGCAGGCACCTTCGCCTACGTCGCCGAGTGGGACAACGCGCAGGTCTCGGTCTACAGCATCTCGGGCGGTTCGCTGTCCGCGAGTCCGGTGTCGACGGCTCCGGCGGGCAACTCGCCGCTGTCGGTGACGCTCGACGCATCGGGTACCCACGCGTACGTGGCGAACTACGGCGACGGCACGGTCTCGCAGTACACCGTGGCAGGCAACGGCGCTCTGACGCCGATGTCGACCGCGACGGTCGCGGCGGGCACCAGCACGTGGCCGGTGACGATCGACCCGAGCGGCCGCTACGCTTACGTGGCGAACGCCGGCAGCGACAACGTCACGCAGTACTCGATCGACGCGTCGACCGGTGCGCTGACCAGCCTCGGCAACGCGGCGGCGGACTTCGGCCCGCAAGGCATCGCGATCGACCCGCGTGGCACGAACGTGTATGTCGTCAACGGCAACCACGACAGCGTGTGGCGCTACACGATCGGCGGCGGCGGTACGCTGACCCACCCGGGCGGCGCCTCCACGACGACGGACGCGTTCCCGTTCTCGATCATCCTGACCACGGTCCGCTGACGCGGCGGGCCCCCAACGAAACGGCGCATCCCTCGGGATGCGCCGTTTTTCTTTGGGGAAGCGAATCAGGCGCGCGAGCGATACCAGAGCATCTCGGCCCCGTCGACGCCTTCGAAACTCCGCACGACCTCGAAGCGCCCGGTGGCGTCGATGTCGGCGCGACAGGCCGGCGTGTTGTAGAGCAGCGAGACGCTGCGCGGGTGCCGGTCGAGCGACTCGCTCAGGTTCGCGGCGACCCGCTTCATGATCGGCGAGCGGAACGGGTTGTACATGTAGAAGTGGCTGTAGCCGTCGAGCTCGGTGCGCAGCGCCGTCGCGTCCGCGGCGCGAACCTTGCAGCGCTCGGCGGGAACGCCCAGCGCGACGAAGTTGGCGCGTGCGATCGAGGCGATCTCCTCGCTCAGCTCGACACCGTCGACCGCGGCGAACGGGAGCTTCAGCATCACGCTCATCGCGCTGCCCTTGCCGCAGCCAATGTCGAGGATGCGGTCGGCGGGCGTGATCGACATCGCCTCGAGCGCGCGAATCAGGTACCTGTTTCCCGACGGCGACGAGTGCACGGCAAGCGCGGGATCGAGCCCGACCTCGTGCGCTTCGACGATGCGCATGAAGTCCACGCCGCGGATCACTTCCGACGCGCGCTGCGCCCGGTAGCGCCAGGGCCCGGGGGTGAAGATTCTCAAAACCCGTCGAATTGACATGGGCATCGACAATGCGAGACTCTCAACGCTCCACGACGACTGTCGCGGTCCGCTTGCGCAAGACTTCGATGCATCCTACCCGAGCCCGCCCTGTTTTCGTCACCACGCGCCGCGCGTTCGGCCGCGTTTTCGCACTGTCCGCCCTGGCCGCCGCCGGCCTCGGCGGGTGCGCCCCGCGCGCCGAAGGCGCTTCCGCCGTGGATATGTCAGCCGTCAAGTCAGATCTCGAAACCGTCGCCGCCGCGCGCATCCTGTTTGCACACCAATCCGTCGGTCGGAACGTGATGGAGGGCGTGCGATTGCTTTCGACGCAGTTCAACGTGCCCATCCGCATCGAGCAGATCGCGCTCGACAAGCCGGTTCCTGCGGGGCAGGGGATCTTCCATGCATACATCGGCGAAAACGGCAACGGCGCGGCGAAAATCGACGCCTTCAAGCGCCTGGTGCTCGAGTCGAAGGCGCCATACGACGCCGCGGCGCTGAAGTTCTGCTACGCCGACCTCGCGAGCGACGCGCAGGAGCGTGAGCGTGTGCTCGATCGTTACTCTGCCGCCGTCTCCGTGCTGCAAACGCAGCGCCCGGAAGTTCGGCTGGTGCACGCGACATCGCCGCTGCGCACCGTGCCAAGCGGCTGGCGTTCCACGCTCAACCGCTGGCTCGGCCGGGACAGCGAGGAGAAGATCGAAGCGGCCGACAATGCCGTTCGGAACGACTACAACGTGGCGCTGCTCAAGCGCTATGCCGGACAGCCGACGTTCGACATCGCTACTGCCGAGTCGACGCGGCCCGACGGTTCGCGGGCGCGCTTTTCGATCGGCGAAGCCCTGTACTTCGAACTCGCTCCCGAGTACACCACCGACGGCGGCCACCTGAACGCCGACGGCCAGCGGGCCGCGGCGGCGGCGTTCCTGCATTCGATGGCGAGCGCGCTGAAGCAGGGCAAGCCGCGAGACGCCTCCTAGTCTCGTGAAGGCAACAAAACCCTCACATCGGGGAGTGCGCCGGCAATAACCACTGGATACATTGCGTTCGGAGGCGCAATGAGCAAGTTCAGAACTTTCCGGATGGTCGCGTTATTCGCATTGGCGATGCTCGCGGTTTGCCAGCCCGTTGCGTGGGCAGAAGTCGCCACGCCGGCGGCCAGCATTCAGACATTGAGCGTTTCGCCCAAGGAGGACGGACCGCCAGCGTACATCCTGGTCTTGGCCGGGCTCAGCGCCGTGGGGTTCATCGCCGTTCGCCGGGGCCGCTGAAGCGCCGAACGCGTCCTTCCCAGCAAAAAACGCCGCGGAGCAACCCGCGGCGTTTTTTTGTGCCTTACTCCGCGCTTGCCGCGGCGGTCCGTTCATCCAGATTGAACCTTGACCTGGATTGAGCTAGGCTCCCAGCCCCTCTCACGCAGAACAGTTTCGAGGCGGGGCCGCAATTGCCGCAGTTTTGCCGCAGCCGACGAGTTGGCGGCCAGCAGCGTCCAAGCGTCTTCGTTGATCGGCCCTGGCGCGACGGACGCGGCCAATGCGGCCGGAAGCGCGGGTCGAATGGCCTCGAAACGAGCCTTCGATTCCTGGAGCAGCTGCTGCAGCCGCGCCAGCGGCGCGCTTCGCCGCAGCGCTTCATCCAGGCGCAGTGCGTTGGGGACGCCCGGTGGCGTCGAAGGCTTTGAGATCACGAAAGGAGTGTAGCGATGCAGGTCATCATCACCCACGGGTCGCTGGCGCGCACGCGCGTTCTGCATTTCAGTCGCTGGCAGCTCGTGGGTGCATTGGTCGGTCTGACCGTCGTGCTGATGCTGCTGTCTGGCGTCATCTACAACTTCGTCTTCCTGAAGGCTGCGCGCGAGGGCTGGCCGATCGTCAGCCAGCTCGTGCGGCTGGTCGTTCGCGACGAGTTCGCGCAACGGGACCGGTTCATGCGCGAGAACCTCGACGCGATGGCGCAGAAGGTCGGTGAGGTCCAGGCCAAACTGATCAAGCTGGAGGTGATGAGCGAGCGTGTCTCGGGGCTGGTCGGCGTGAAGGCCGATGAACTGAAGCCCTTGCCCAAGGCAACCCCCTCGGCTGCGGCTGGCGGCCAGGGGGGTCCCTTCGTGCCGGCGTCGCCCTCGGCCATCACGATCGAGCAGCTCAACGGGATTGTCGGCGAGCTCGATGTCCAGACCGACCAGCACACCGACCTGTTCACACTGATCGAATCGCGCCTGCTCGAAAAGCGTCTCGAGGCACTCATGATCCCGAACAGCGCACCGGTCGGCGGTCCGGTCGGCTCGGGCTTCGGCTTCCGTTCCGACCCGTTCACCGGCCGCGCTGCGCTCCACACCGGCCTGGACTTTCCCAGCGCGTTCGGCACCCCGGTGCATGCCGCGGCGGGGGGCGTCGTGCTGTCCAGCGAATTCCATCCCGAATACGGCAACATGATCGAGCTCGATCATGGCAACGGGCTCGTCACGCGCTACGCCCATAACTCGAAGATCCTCGTGAAGGCGGGAGACCTGATCCGCCGCGGCCAGCTGATCAGCGAGGTCGGAACCTCGGGCCGTTCGACCGGCTCGCATCTGCATTTCGAGGTGCTGGTCGACGGCGTCCCGCAGGACCCGGCGAAGTTCCTTGCGGGCGGCGACAAGGCACTCGCAGCCAGCGCCGGTCGAGGGGCACGTACGCGGCGGTGAGCGCGCAGTCGCGCGGTGCGAATGCTAAAATTTGCGGTTTTGGGCGCTCGCCGTCTGGCCGTGCAAGCCCGACGCAGCGCTCTCGCCGAAGTTCGGCCTAACCCCGACGCCGCATGCTGCCCAAGCTTCTCACCTCGATTTTCGGTAGCCGCAACGATCGTCTGCTCAAACAGTATCGACAGGTCGTTGCGCAGATCAACGCGTTGGAGCCGCAGTTCGAAGCGCTCGACGATGCGGCCCTGAAGGCCAAGACCGACGAATTCCGCAACCGCGTTGCCAACGGCGAGTCGCTCGACAAGCTGCTGCCCGAAGCCTTTGCGGTCGTGCGCGAAGGCAGCAAGCGCGTGCTGAAGATGCGCCACTTCGACGTGCAGCTGATCGGCGGCATGGCCTTGCACAACGGCAAGATCGCTGAAATGCGCACCGGCGAAGGCAAGACGCTGATGGCGACCTTGCCGGTCTATCTGAATGCGTTGCCGCGCACCGGCGTTCACGTCGTCACCGTCAACGACTACCTGGCGCGCCGCGATGCCGAATGGATGGGACGGCTGTACACGTTCCTCGGCCTGAGCGTCGGCGTCAACCTGCCGCAGATGCAACGCGAGGAGAAGCAGACCGCTTACGCGGCCGACGTCACCTATGGCACGAATAACGAGTTCGGATTCGACTACCTGCGCGACAACATGGTGCAGGACACGGCCGATCGTGTCGCCCGCGGTCTCGCGTACGCGATCGTCGACGAGGTCGACTCGATCCTGATCGACGAGGCGCGCACGCCGCTGATCATCAGCGGCCAGGCCGAGGACCACACCGAGCTGTACGTGCGAATCAACGCGGTCGTGCCGAAGCTGAAGAAGCAGATCGGCGAGCTCGACCTGCGTACCGGCGAAGGCGTGATCGACCCGGGTGACTTCACGGTCGACGAGAAGAGCCATCAGGTGTTCCTGACCGAAGAAGGGCACGAAAACGCCGAGCGCATCCTCGGCGAGGCAGGGCTGCTGGCCGAAGGCGCGTCGCTCTACGATCCGGCCAACATCACGCTGATGCATCACGTCTACGCGGCATTGCGGGCGAAGCATCTGTACAACCGCGACCAGCACTACGTCGTGCAGAACGGCGAGGTCGTGATCGTCGACGAGTTCACCGGCCGGCTGATGACCGGGCGGCGCTGGAGCGACGGCCTGCACCAGGCAGTCGAGGCCAAGGAAGGCGTCGAGATCCAGAGCGAGAACCAGACGCTCGCGTCGATCACGTTCCAGAACTACTTCCGCATGTACGGCAAGCTCTCGGGCATGACCGGCACGGCCGACACCGAGGCCTACGAGTTCCAGGAGATCTACGGCCTCGAGACCGTCGTGATCCCACCGAACAAGCCGACGATCCGCAAGGACGAGCTCGATCTCGTCTACAAGACCGCGCGCGAGAAATACGACGCCGTCATCAACGACATTCGTGACTGCCACGAGCGCGGCCAGCCGGTGCTGGTCGGCACGACCTCGATCGAGAACTCCGAGCTGATCTCGGGCCTGCTGACGAAGGTCAAGCTGACGCACCAGGTGCTCAACGCGAAGCAGCACGAGAAGGAAGCGCAGATCGTTGCGCAAGCCGGGCGCCCGGGCGTGATCACGATCGCAACCAACATGGCCGGCCGCGGCACCGACATCGTGCTGGGTGGCAATGTCGAAAACCAGATCAAGTTCATCGACGCCGACCCCGAGATCGGCGATGCCGACAAGGCGGCTCGCGCGAAGCAGCTGCAAGATGAATGGCAGGGCCTGCACGAGAAGGTCAAGGCCGAGGGCGGGCTGCGCATCATCGCGACCGAGCGCCACGAGTCGCGTCGCATCGACAACCAGCTGCGGGGCCGTTCGGGCCGCCAGGGCGATCCGGGGTCATCGCGCTTCTACCTCTCCCTCGACGATCCGCTGATGCGGATCTTCGCCGGCGACCGCGTGCGCTCGATCATGGAGCGGCTGAAGATGCCCGACGGCGAGGCGATCGAGGCCGGTATCGTCACGCGCAGCATCGAAAGCGCGCAGCGCAAGGTCGAGGCTCGAAACTTCGACATCCGCAAGCAGCTTCTCGAGTACGACGACGTATCGAACGATCAGCGCAAGGTGATCTATCAGCAGCGCAACGACATCCTCGAAGCGCAGAGCCTGGATGCGCAGATCGCGAACCTGCGCGAGAGCACGATGAGCGACGTGGTCCGCACCTACGTGCCGGCCGGCAGCGTCGAAGAGCAATGGGACCTGGTCGGCCTCGAGAAGACGCTGCGCGACGAGTGGCAGCTCGACCTGCCGCTGGCCGCCGAGGTCGAGAAGAGCCAGTCGATCACCGACGAGGAGATCGTCGAGAAGGTCGCCAAGGCAGCCGACGAAAGCTTCAATGCGAAGGTCGAGCGGGTCGGCCTCGAGCAGTTCACGCCGTTCATGCGGATGATCCTGCTGCAGTCGATCGACTCGCATTGGCGCGAGCACCTGGCGGCCCTCGACTACCTGCGCCAGGGCATCCACCTGCGCGGTTACGCGCAGAAGAACCCGAAGCAGGAGTACAAGCGCGAAGCCTTCGAGCTGTTTTCGCAGCTTCTCGACGTCGTGAAGATGGACGTCACGCGCGTGCTGATGACGGTGCGGATCCAATCGCAGGAAGAAGTGGCTCAGGCTGCCGAGGCGATCGAGGAGCGTGCCGAGCGCATCAGCAACGTGACCTACACGCATCCGAACGAAGACGGCAGCGTGTCGGAAGAAGCCGACGTCGCGACGCTGGTGGGCGAGGTTCCGAAGGTCGGCCGCAACGACCCCTGCCCATGCGGCAGCGGCAAGAAGTACAAACAGTGCCACGGGCGCTTGGCCTGAGCGGACGGCGTCGCGTCCGCACGGCACTTCCGCTCGCTGGATGCAAAGGATGGAGCAGGGCGCGATTGGCTGGCGGTATCCTTCGCCATCCATGACGGCCGAGTCCTCCACCGAAGCCGATGTCAAGCGCGAACTGCTTCGGCTCGCGTTGCACAACGCCGGCCGCAGTGTCGTGGGTCAGCTGATCGTCGTTTCGTACATCGTCTGGAGCGGTTGGCAGGCCCAGCAGCGTGGTGCGGCGATCGCGGCCGCGGCTATCGGGTACATCGGCGCGGTATGGCGCTGGTGGATTGCGCGCCGCTACGGCAACGTCAACCGGCTCGGCGGCGTCCAGCTGCAACGGGCCTGGCTTTCGCTCGAAGGCAATGCGGCGATCGCCGGGCTGCTGTGGGTCGTCAGCGTGTTCGGCGTCTACGCCAAGCTGAGCGGCGCCGATGCGACCGCCTTCATGATCGTGGCGTGCGGTTCGGTGTCGGTCGCGGCGTACTTCATGTCGCTGGTCGGGCGCTCGTTCGAGCTGCTGGCGCTGCCGCAGCTCGGCGCGATCATCGCGGTGTCGCTCGTGTTCGAAGAAAATCGCTCGTGGTCGCTCGCCGCCCTCGTCGCGATCTTCGGGTTGACAATGCTGCGCGCTGCACGCGACTTCACTCAAACGACGATCCAGGCGGTCCGTCACGGCCTCGAGGCCGAGGCGGCGAACGAATCGCTCCTGCGCGCAAAGGCGGGTGCCGAATCGGCGAATGCCTCGCTGCAACGCGCGAAGGAAGCCGCCGACGCGGCGAACATGGCGAAGTCGCAGTTTCTCGCGACGATGAGCCACGAGATCCGCACCCCGATGAACGGCGTGCTCGGTGCGCTCGAGCTGCTGCGCACATCGCGGCTGGACACGCAGCAGCGCCGCCTTGTGAAGACGGCGGCGTCGTCGGGCGAATCGCTGATGACGATCCTGAACGATGTGCTGGACCATTCGAAGATCGAGGCCGGCAAGCTCAATCTCGTGCGCACGCCGCTGTCGCTGCACGCAACGTCCGCTTCGGTCGTTGCGCTGTTTCGAGCCAATGCGCAGGCCAAAGGGCTGTCGCTCGTGCTCGACCTGGTACCCGGAGTCGTCGATCGGGTGCTCGGCGATTCGCAGCGGTTGAAGCAGGTGTTGCTGAACCTGGTCGGCAATGCGATCAAGTTCACCGAGCACGGCAGCGTCTCGCTGGCGCTCAACCCGCT
>Ga0207706_10006923_pt1 | contig 10484 bp, 10 predicted proteins | sample KBSC53metaG_FD_184318 | JGI IMG/M metagenome (GOLD analysis project Ga0207706, IMG submission 184318) | Corn rhizosphere microbial communities from Kellogg Biological Station, Michigan, USA - KBS C5-3 metaG (SPAdes) (version 2) | ecosystem: Host-associated > Plants > Roots > Rhizosphere > Soil ... | reverse complement strand
GAAGCTCACCCGCCGGAACGCGTTTTGCGCGGTGTCCAGCGCCGCCAGCCCTTCCGCACTATCATGCGCGCGACCCAGGAAATGCAGCGCAGCGTCATCGAGCGCCTGCAAGCCCAGGCTGACGCGGTTCACGCCCGCCAAAGCAAGGTCGGCGAAACGCGCTGCCTCGACGGATGAGGGATTCGCCTCCAATGTGATTTCCACGTCGGGAGCGAAGCCCCAATGGCGTTCGGCCGCCTCAATCAGTGTGGCGACCGTCCCTGGCGGCATTAGCGACGGCGTGCCTCCGCCGAAGAAGATCGAGCTCAGCGGCCGGCGCGGGGCTACCTCGGCCTCGTGTGCAAGGTCGGTTAGTAGCGCCCCACGCCATCGATCCTGGTCCACACGCTCGCGCACGTGGCTGTTGAAGTCACAATAGGGGCATTTGGAGACGCAGAACGGCCAGTGAATATAGAGCGCTAGCGGTTCTGGGTCCTTCGTTGGGGCAACTACCGGTTGCGCGCTATTGAAGGTGGCGATTGATGACCTCATGTTCGCGCCGCCGTACGCTCTCGCGCCAGCTTGCGCTACCGATACGCTTGGCAACCAGTCGCTCGAGCCAAAGGGACAGCGTAAGCCGCTTCTGGGCGAAACGCATCCGACCCCAGCGATCATGCAGCTTGTAATAAAGCTTTGCGGCTTGTCCCGGCTGCTGGACCGGTGCGGATAGCTCGTAGCCGTTTCTCTTCAGCCAATAGGCCGCGCGGCTCTCGGCAGCCATGACGGTTGCTGCGGGGAGCGTCTTCCATTTCGCCACACTGCGCAGGTTGGGTTTCGAATAGCTCGAGCCCTGATCGTAACTTAGCATCGCATCGTCATAAGGCAGGCCAACGAAGTTGCAGATGCGGGAAAGTTCAGCCTCGGGATTGGCGACCAGCCCCTCATAGCTCAGCGTCATATGCCGATCGGTTGGAAGCTGTTCGGCGAGCTTCGACCAAAGCTCTTCGGCCTCGATCCAGAGCTTGATGCCTTCATACATGTTCCCCGCCCAGCCCATCGGGATGGTCGATTGGGCGACATCACGGCCGTCACGCACAAGATGGATGAAGCGGGCGTTCGGCCAGATCAGCAGCAGACGGTCGAAATGGCGATGTACCGTCGCACCATAAATCGCCGCGTCTTTTCCCTTCGCCGCCTGCTCGGTGATGTCGTTCGCAAGGCCGACGAAATCGAGATCCGGTTTGATCTCGCGCCGCTTGAGCAGGAAATTCCGCGTCTGGAGCAAGCGAGCGACGAAGGTCTCACGCGACGGGAGCGTACCGCCCGGGCCGATCGCGTCGACCAGATATTCGGACTCATTATCGAACGAGATGCGCGGATGATGGCTGAGCATCAGCCGCAGCAATGTCGTGCCGGATCGTTCCGCCCCGACCAGAAAAACCGGGCTGTCGATCATAACGCTCCCCCTATCGCGTCGAATGACGAACTATGCGTGACCTCTTCGGCGCGGGTCAACCACGCTCAGTCAACACCGCGGCGACGAGCTTCCGGAAGGCGTCGGCGCGATGGCTGATCGCGTGCTTCTCTTCCGGCTCGAGTTCGGCAAAAGTACGCGTATCGCTGAGCGGCACGAACACCGGATCATAGCCGAAACCCATCTTGCCTCGCGGAGGCCAGGTGAGCGTTCCATCGACACGGCCTTCGAAGCTCTCGACATGGCCGTCGGGCCAGCAGAGCGAAAGAACGCAAACGAAATGCGCGTCTCGACCGGCCTCGGGGCCCTTGGCGCGGAGCGCGTCCTCGACCTTCTGCATGGCGGCATACCAGTCCCGCCCATTGGGGGTTTCGGCCCAATTGGCGGTATAGACACCGGGCTCGCCGTTCAGCGCGTCGACGCACAGCCCGCTGTCGTCCGCGAGCGCGACCAGATCCGACATGTCGGCGGAAAAGCGCGCCTTTAGCTCCGCATTGGCGGCGAAGCTGGTTCCCGTTTCCTCCGGCTCCGGTATGCCCAAAGAAGCGGCCGAGATTGGCTCGATCCCATAAGGCTCCAGCAGCGCCTTGATCTCGCGCACCTTGCCTTCGTTGTGGCTGGCGATGACGAGCTTTCCGGCGGTGAGCCGGCGGTGCGGCACTGGCGGCGGTTCGTCGTCGATCAGCTGGATGGTCACCGTCCGGTTGCCTTCAATTGTGCCGCGAAGATTTCGGTGCAGCCGATTCGTGCGAGCCGGAGCAGCCGCAGCAATGCTTCCTCATCATAGGTCGCACCTTCGGCGGTGGCCTGCGCTTCGGCAATATTGCCGTCGGAAAGGAGCACGAAATTGGCATCGGCATGAGCGGAGCTATCCTCGATATAATCGAGGTCGAGCACAGGCGTTCCCTCCCAGATGCCGCAAGAGATTGCGGCGACCTGCGCCTTGATCGGATCGACGGTTAGCAGCCCCTGCTTGAGCAGTCCGTCGACAGCCAGGCGAAGCGCAACCCATGCGCCCGAAATCGAAGCAGTACGGGTGCCACCGTCGGCCTGGATCACGTCGCAGTCGAGCGTGATCTGGCGTTCGCCGAGCGCGGTGAGATCACACACGGCACGCAAGGAACGGCCGATAAGCCGCTGGATCTCCTGAGTGCGGCCCGATTGTTTGCCTTTGGCCGCTTCACGATTGCCGCGCGTATGCGTTGCACGCGGCAACATGCCATATTCGGCCGTTACCCAACCCTGGCCCTTTCCGCGCAGGAAGGGAGGAACCTTCTCCTCGACCGAGGCGGTGACGAGTACCTTCGTCTCGCCGAACGCGATCAGGACCGATCCTTCGGCATGCTTGGTGTAACCGGGTGTGATGGTGATCGCCCGCATCTGATCTGGGGCGCGGCCGCTGGGGCGCATGACATTCCTTCGCTTTGTCGATCTTCCGAGCCGCGAGCCGGTATATTACATAGTCCGCCATGACCACCCCTGTTGCCGAACTGTCGACCCGTGCCCGCGACGTGTTCCGCATGGTCGTCGAATCTTATCTGGAAACCGGCGCCCCGATCGGATCGCGCACGATTTCGCGCTTCGGCGGGCTCAATCTTTCACCCGCGTCGATCCGCAACGTTATGCAAGACCTTGAGGAATTGGGGCTGCTGGCGGCGCCCCATACCTCCGCCGGACGAATGCCGACCGAGAGCGGCCTGCGTCTGTTCGTCGACGCGATGATGCAGACGGCCGAGCCTTCCCCCCAGGAGCGTGCCGCGATCGAGGCGCAGGCGCGTGGCCCTGTCGAGGAAGCGCTGGCCGCAACAAGCCAGGTGCTTTCAGGCCTCTCGGCCTGCGCCGGGCTGGTGCTGGTGCCGCGCGGAGAGCCGGTGCTTCGCCAATTCTCTTTCCTGCCATTGAGCCATGATCGCGCGGTGGCAGTGCTCGTCGGCGCCGATGGATCGGTTGAGAATCGCGTAGTGGATCTGCCGCCCGGCGTCAGTGCATCTGCGCTGCATGAAGCGGCCAATTATGTAAGCGGTCGTCTGTCCGGCCTGACGCTGGGCCAAGCGCAGGTGCGTCTTGCCGAGGAGATCGCCAACGGGCGCTCGGCCCTCGACGCTGTGGCCCAGAGCCTGGTCCAGCGCGGTTTGGCTATCTGGTCCGAGGATGGGTCGCGCCGACCGGTCATGATCGTGCGCGGCGCCGCAAACTTAATCGACGAGACCGCTGCCGCGGATCTGGAACGGGTCCGCCAGCTGTTAGACGAGATCGAAGGCAAGGAAGAAATCGCGCGCTTGCTAGACAGCGCGCGGGGTGCGAGGGCGATGAAGATATTCATCGGATCGGAAAACAAGCTGTTCGCGTTATCCGGATCGTCGGTAATCGCTGCACCCTATCATGGCGCCGACGGGCGGGTGGTCGGTGTGGTAGGGGTTATCGGACCGACCCGGTTGAACTATGCGCGGGTCGTTCCCATGGTGGATTTCACCGCACAAACATTAACGAGATTGATGGCATGACCGAAGAGACGACCACGCCCGAAGCCGAAGACCTGCGCGAGGAAACCGCGGCAGCCGCTCCGGAAGTGGCCGAGCATGACGCCGCGACTAGCTTGCAGGCCGAAATCGATGATCTGCGCAAGCAGCTGCTTTATGCGCAGGCCGAGACGCAGAATGTCCGCCGGCGGATGGAAAAGGATGCGCTCGATGCGCGCGCCTACGCCGCGACCGGGTTCGCGCGCGATATGCTCTCAGTTGCCGACAATCTGGGCCGTGCTCTGGCGGCGCTACCGCCTTCGATGCGCGACGATGATGCCACCAAGGCGCTGGTTACCGGAATCGAGATGACCGCCAAGGAGCTGGAGAACGTCTTCCAGCGCAACGGCATCACCAAGATCGAGAGCGTCGGAGCAAAACTCGATCCCAACCGCCATCAAGCCATGGTCGAGCTTCCCAGCGATCAAGAGCCGGGCACGATCGTTCAGGAAATGCAGGCCGGCTATATGATCAAGGACCGGCTGCTGCGACCGGCGCTTGTCGGCGTCGCCAAAGCGTCTGAACAGGCTCGGGTCGATCTGGAGGCCTGAAGCGGAACGGAGCCGTCACTCGGGTTCGGGTGACGGCTACCGCGTGAGTCCGGTGTCCTTCAGCAGACATTCCAAGGCGGCGATCGGCTGCCCCGCTAAGCGCGCCACAAAGGCATGCTCCACGATCATCGCCTGCTGCTCGATTCCGTAGCGGGCCAGCGGGCGGCCGGAGCGGATGACATAATTGTAGCGGCAGAACGGGTGGCGCCGGATCAGCAGGCATAGCCCGCGCTGATGCTGCCAGACATGCGTCAGTTCGTGCACGAATAATGCTTGCAACCGCAGAGACGCGATCGAGAAATCATCACGCCATAAGCTGCCTTGCGGATGAAACCAGATGTCGCCCTGCGGGGCCATCACCACGTTGCGCGGCTGAAGCGGCCACCATTTGCGCCGGTGGATGCGGACCGCGTCCAGATCTAGCGCATCGCCGAACATCTCGGTCGCCAGACTTCGCTCGCCCGGCGTCAGCGGACGCCCCGGATCGCGGCGAAACCAGCTCAATAAGGCGCGTCCTCGCCCGCGCTGACGCTTTTCGCTTCGGCCTCAGCGGTGGTCCCGTCGGCGAAACCGAACCGTAGCGGTACGGCGGTGCCGGGTTTCACTACTGGATCGAGCCCAATCAGCATCGCATGATTGCCACCCGGCTTGAATTGGACCTCTCCCCGAGCCGGGACATCGACATGGTCGAGCGGCGCCATGGTCGACATTCCCTGCATGCCGGTCATGCTTTGATGCATTTCGGTTTTAGCGGCGAGCGCGCTTTCCATCCGCACCAGCTTCTCGTCGTTCCGACCGCCGTGAATGGTGAAATAAGCTGCGGCGGGCTGCCCCGCGACCGCCGGCAGCCGCACCCAGGCTTCCGTCACCTTAGGTTCGGAATTGCGGCCGTGGCAGCCGGCAAGAAGAACGAGTGAGGCGATCAGGGCGGGGCGGAGCATGATGGTCTCCCTCTAGGCGCTAATCGCCGCCGCGAAAACCGTGCACGGCACCATGCCTTGCGATGGCTTTGCGCCTCCCTATATCCCTGCTGCTAAGCGCTGTCCGAGGCTAAGCGTCTGCCTGTTGAGGGGGCGTGCCGGGCGGCGAAACAGGGTACTGACAAGAGGATTACAATGGCCAAAGTTATCGGGATCGACCTGGGCACGACGAACAGCTGTGTCGCCGTCATGGAAGGCGGCAAGCCCAAGGTGATCGAGAATGCCGAAGGCGCGCGCACCACGCCCTCGATCGTTGCCTTCGCCAAGGATGGGGAGCGACTGATCGGGCAGCCTGCGAAGCGCCAGGCGGTGACCAACCCCGACAATACCATTTTCGCGGTGAAGCGTCTGATCGGCCGTCGCTTCGACGATCCGATCACCAAGAAGGACACTGAGCTGGTCCCCTATCACATCGTGAAGGGTTCGAACGGCGACGCATGGGTCCAGGCAGGCGGGCAGGATTATTCGCCCAGCCAGATTTCGGCCTTCATTCTGCAGAAGATGAAGGAAACCGCCGAATCCTATCTCGGCGAGACGGTGACCCAGGCGGTCATCACGGTTCCGGCTTACTTCAATGACGCGCAGCGCCAGGCGACCAAGGACGCCGGTAAGATTGCGGGCCTTGAAGTGCTGCGCATCATCAACGAGCCGACGGCGGCGGCGCTCGCTTACGGGCTCGATAAGGACAATAACAAGACGATCGCGGTTTATGACCTCGGCGGCGGCACGTTCGACGTGTCGATCCTCGAGATCGGCGACGGCGTGTTCGAGGTGAAGTCCACCAACGGCGACACCTTCCTCGGCGGTGAGGATTTCGACGCCAAGGTCGTCCAGTATCTCGCCGACGAGTTCAAGAAGGCCGAGGGCATCGATCTCACCAAGGATCGGCTTGCGCTGCAGCGCCTGAAGGAAGCCGCAGAGAAGGCGAAGATCGAGCTGTCATCGACGCAGACGACCGAGGTCAATCTGCCCTTCATCACCGCCGACGCGACCGGCCCGAAGCATCTGGTTAAGACGATCACCCGCGCCGATCTGGAGCGTCTGGTCGATGACCTGATCAAGCGCACGATCGAACCGATGAAGAAGGCGCTCGCCGATGCCGGCGTCAAGGCTGACGCGATCGATGAGGTTGTGCTCGTCGGTGGCATGACCCGCATGCCCAAAGTGCGCGAGGCGGTGAAAGCCTTCTTCGGCAAGGAGCCGCACACCGGCGTCAATCCCGATGAGGTGGTGGCGATTGGCGCGGCGGTCCAGGCCGGCGTGCTTCAGGGCGACGTCAAGGACGTGCTGCTGCTCGACGTAACCCCGCTCTCGCTGGGCATCGAGACGCTCGGCGGCATCATGACCAAGATGATCGACCGCAATACCACGATCCCGACCAAGAAGAGCCAGGTCTATTCGACCGCCGACGATAACCAGAATGCGGTGACGATCCGGGTCTTCCAGGGCGAACGCGAAATGGCGGCCGACAACAAGCTGCTCGGCCAGTTCGACCTGATCGGCATTCCGCCGGCGCCGCGCGGCGTGCCGCAGATCGAGGTGACGTTCGACATCGACGCTAACGGCATCGTCAACGTGTCCGCAAAGGACAAAGGCACCGGCAAGGAGCAGCAGATCAAGATCCAGGCTTCGGGTGGTCTGTCCGACGCCGACATCGAGAAGATGGTCAAGGACGCCGAACAGTTCGCCGAGGAAGACAAGAAGCGTCGCGCCGAGGCCGAGGCGAAGAACAATGCCGAAAGCCTGATCCATTCGACCGAGAGCCAGCTCAAGGAGCATGAATCGAAGATCGATGGTGAGTTGAAGGCCGAGATCGAAGCTGCGATTGCCGCGACCCGCGCTGCGGTAGAGAGTGGCAATCCGGACGAGATGACCGAGAAGACCCAGGCGCTCGCCCAGTCGGCGATGAAGATGGGCCAGAAGATCTACGAGGCCGAGCAGGCTGCGGGAGCCGCGGCCGGTTCGGGCGAGGCGGAGGCCAAGTCCAATGACGACGTGGTCGATGCCGAATTCTCGGAAGTCGACGATACGAAGTAAGGCTGGACGATGCCCACACCCGTCATGCCGGCGAAGGCCGGTATCCAGTCCAGGCCCTGGACCTGGACCCCGGCTTTAACCGGGGTGACGGGAAGGGGTTTTGGGGGATCGAATGGCTGAAGCCGATTTTTACGAGTTGCTCCAGGTCGACCGGAGCGCCGACGAGAAGACGATCAAGTCAGCTTATCGCCGCCTTGCGATGGAATGCCATCCAGATCGCAACCCGGGGTGCGACAAGTCCGAAGCCAAGTTCAAGGCCATCAGCCAGGCCTATGACGTGCTCAAGGATCCGCAGAAGCGCGCGGCCTATGATCGTTATGGCCATGCCGCCTTTCAGAATGGTGGCGGGGGCGGGCAGCAGGGCTTTGACGGCTTCGCTGATATCTTCGAAAATATTTTCGGCGAGTTCATGGGCCACGGCCGGTCGAGCGGACGCTCGTCCGTCCAGCGTGGCGCCGATCTGCGCTACGACCTCGAGATCAGCCTTGAGGACGCCTATCACGGGACGACTGAGGAGATCCGCGTCGACGTCGCAGCGCGATGCGAGACGTGCGAGGGGACTGGGGCGAAGCCGGGTACCTCGGCACGCGGCTGCGCGACCTGCCATGGTCATGGCAAAGTACGCGCGCAGCAGGGCTTCTTCGTAGTCGAACGCGTCTGCCCGACCTGCCACGGGCGTGGCGAAGTGATCAGCGAGCCATGCCGCGACTGCCGGGGCGAAGGCCGGGTCGAAAAATCCAAGACGCTGCAGGTGAAGATCCCGCGCGGTGTCGATGAGGGCACGCGCATCCGCATGCAGGGCGAAGGCGAGGCGGGCGCTCGTGGCGGACCTCCGGGCGACCTCTATATTTTCCTTCATGTTCAGCGGCATGCGCTCTTCCAGCGCGAGGGTACGACCCTGTTTGCGCGCGCGCCGATCAGCTTCTCGACCGCGGCATTGGGCGGATCGATCACCGTGCCGGGCCTCGATGGGCAGGCGCATGAGATTCGCATTCCGCCGGGCATCCAGCCGGGCAAGCAGCTGCGCCAACGCGGCGCGGGCATGCCCGTGCTGAATGGCCGGGGCACGGGTGACATGGTCGTTCAGATCGAGGTCGAGACCCCGACCAAGCTCACGCCGCGTCAGAAGGAATTGCTCGAGGAATTCCGCGCCACCGAGACGGGTGAGGAATGCCCCGAGGCGAGCGGCTTCTTTGCGCGATTGAAAGGAATGCTGGGCGCGGATTGAGGCTGAGCCCTCCTAAGAAGAGGGCTGCCAGCTTGGATGCAATTTTCAGTTGCGTTGAACTGCTCCCTCTCCCCCCGGGGAGAGGGCAAGCGAGCCGCAGGCGAGCGCTTGACCTCACAGGTTGGGCGGCCCTCACCCAACCCTTTCCCTCAAGGGAGAGGGCTTTATGGTCGATTCCGGATACAGCGGAATTGGATCTAGTCCACCCCGCCCAGCTTGAACGGCTGATAGGCCTTCTTGAACTCCGGCAGGGCGTCGCAGGCTTTCGAATGCTTCTTCAGCGCCTTGTAACTCTCAAGGTCGATCTCGCCGGCCAGCGCCTCGCGTAGGAAGCAGAAGGTCGTGCCGATCATGATATCGGCATGGCTCAGGCGCTCGCCGAAGAGCCAGGGCGTTTTGCTGGCGGCGCGTTCGCGATCGAGCATGGCCAGCGTATCCGTTACCTGCTTCAGCAGGCGCTGGTGCCAGGTGGCGACCGCTTCCTTGTGGAAGGCCTTTTCGTAGACCAGCGCCACGCCCTTTTCGGCGACTCCGGCGGCGAAGGCCGTCAGACGCAGCACATCCCCTTGCTGGGGCCAGTTGCGACTCAAGAAAGCGCCGAACCCTGCGGCATGATCGAGGAGTTGAATGATCGTGCCGCTGTCGGTCACCACCGCGCCGTCCGCGGTGATCAACGTCGGCACGCGCATCAGCGGATTGACGTCGGCCAGCCGGTCGGCATCGCCCACTGCGGACCAGGGGCGATGCTCGTAAGAGAGCTTGTATAGCTGCAGCGTGACGGCGACACGCCGCACGAAGGGCGAATCATACTGCCCGATCAGGATCATGAAGCCCCCCAAATCCTCGGTCGCCCGTTTGTAAACGGATCGCGTGCCTGTAGCCAGTCGGCTTCGGTGGCGCGAGCCCGAGATGCCTCCTATGTGGCGGATATGCCGCGTCGCCCCCCTCCCGGTCTGCCCAGCCGCCAGCAGATCCTCGACTTCATCGCCACGAGCACCACGCCCGCGGGCAAGCGCGAGATTGCGCGCGCCTTCGGACTGCATGGCAATGAGAAGATCCAGCTCAAGGCCCTGCTCAAGGATATGGCCGACGAAGGGCTGATCGACAGCGCTCCCGGCCGTGCCTTCCATAAGATGGGCGGGGTGCCCAAAGTGACGGTGCTTCGCGTCGTCGATGTGGACGACAGCGGCCAGGCCTATGGCGTGCCTGAGAGCTGGCATGCCGAAACCCCGCCGCCGCGCCTTCGTGTGGTAGAGCGCGGTAAGCGCGGCGCGGCCTTGGGACCGGGCGATCGAGTGCTGGCGCGGACGGAGGAGGCAGGAAAGGGTTGGGTCGCGCACCCGATGAAGCGCCTCGCGCGCGGTGAGGAGCAGGTTTTAGGCGTGCTGCATGCCGAGGGTGATCGGCTGTGGCTGAAGCCTGTCGACAAGCGCGAGCGGCGCGAGCTGCCGGTGTCCGACGCGGGAGAGGCGCAGGCGGGCGATCTGGTGCTCGCGGAGAAAGCAGGCCGACCGCCGCGGATCACCGCACGTGTGGTCGAACGGCTGGGCGAGCCATTCGCCCCGCGCAGCTTCAGCCTGATCGCGATTCACAAGCACGGCATCCCTGATCGCTTCTCCGAGGAGACGATCGCCGAGGCAGCGCGCATGGCACGGCAGCCGTTGGGGGAGGGGCGTGAGGATCTGCGCCACCTGCCAATCATCGCGATCGATCCGG
>Ga0207706_10006921_pt1 | contig 10485 bp, 11 predicted proteins | sample KBSC53metaG_FD_184318 | JGI IMG/M metagenome (GOLD analysis project Ga0207706, IMG submission 184318) | Corn rhizosphere microbial communities from Kellogg Biological Station, Michigan, USA - KBS C5-3 metaG (SPAdes) (version 2) | ecosystem: Host-associated > Plants > Roots > Rhizosphere > Soil ... | reverse complement strand
GGCGGTCGGCGCGGTCGGGGTCGCACAGGCCGCGTACGAGCTCTCGATCGACTACGCGAAGGAGCGCGTCCAGTTCGGGATGCCGATAGCGATGAACCAGGGCGTCTCGTTCCTCGTCGCCGACATGGCGGCCGAGATCGAGGCAGCGCGCCTGCTCACCTGGCAGGCGGCGTGGATGATCGACCAGGGCTACGGCCGCAAGGCGACGAAGTACTCCTCCTTCGCGAAGCGCTTCGCCGCCGACACGGCGATGAAGGTGACAACGGACGCCGTGCAGGTCTTCGGCGGGTACGGCTACATCAAGGAGTACCCGGTCGAGAAGCTCATGCGCGACGCGAAGCTCTTCCAGATCTACGAGGGCACGTCGCAGATCCAGCGGCTCGTGATCGCGAAGGAGATCTTCCTGGGGTGAGCTTGTTCGCGAGCGGGAATCCGCAGGAGGGGATTCCCGCCGCTCGGATCCCCGCCTGCGGCGGGGCAGATCCCTGAAGGCGCCCGCTGTCGCGGTCGCAAACCCCGCTGGGCCCAGATCAGCGGGAGAGCGCGCGCTGGAACGGGGGAAGGAATCCCGGCGCGAGCCGGACGTCCCCGAGCCACGCGGCGAGCCGCTCGGCCTCTGCCGCGACGGCCTGCTCGGCCTCCGTGCCGACGTCCTCGAGGATGCGGAAGACGATCTCCCCGTCCTTCCGCTGCGACCAGCCGCCGACGACGCGGCCGTTCCACCAGACGGTCGGGCCGGCGTTCCCGTTCCGGTCGAAGAGCAGCGCGGCATGCGGGCCGAGGTACCAGTCCCGTTCCTTCCAGCCCATCGTCGTCGGGTCGAGGGTCGGCAGGAGGAACGCCGACGGCTCGGGCGGCGGGACGGGCTCGAGGTCGTCCGCGAGGACGAGCCCGGATGACCCGTCCAGGTCGACGGCGGCGTGAGGAACGGCCGCGAGCGCTGCGCGCGCCTCGCGCGCAGTCCAGCCGGTCCACCAGCGGACGTCGGTCTCGGTCGCCGGCCCGAACGACGCGAGCCAGCGGCGGAGCAGCTCTGCCTGGGAGGTCGCGGTATCCAGCTCGGCGTCCCGATCCGGTGCGAGCGCCCAGCGGTACTGGCCGTGCGTCCAACCGCCGCGAGGACGTCCCCGGACGATCCGCCCCTGGGCCGCGAGCAGCGGAAGGATGCGTGATCCCGCGCTGACGTGCGCCTCCCAGCGCGTCCCGGCGCCGAGGCGGATCTTCGTCGCGAGCAGCGGATCGGCGCGGGTGAGGTCCGAGGTGAATGCCTCATCGCGATCGCGCAGCGCATCGAGCGCGGCGGCGGCTACCCGGTCGATCCAGACGGCGGGGTCCTCCGCGAGGTCGCTCTGCGCGATCAACTGCTCGAGACGCGTGCGCTCGCGGGCGGCGACCGTTCGCGTGCAGGCAGCGTCGACGATCGGCGCGAGCTCGTCCGTCACGACCCAGAGCGTCCTGCGCATCCCGAGTATCCGCACGAGCGTGCGCTCGTCGTAGAGCGCCTGCTCGAGCCAGGCCGTCTCGAAGCCGTCCGTCCGGGCCCAGGTCGAGAGGAACACCGTGGCGGCATCGGTCGAGTGGAGCGCCACGAGCGACGATGCCGCTTCGACGGGATCCGCGGCGCGTGCCTCCGGCGCGAGGCGGTGGCGGAGGACGAGGCGGGCCCGCCGCTCGGCCGTGTCGATCCGTCTCACTCGACGGTTCTACCACCGGCCCCGCGACGTCGCCGGTGGCTTGCGTGAGCGGCCCCGGATCGACCCCGTTTCGGGGGACAGACGGCGTGTGCGGGTCGGCTACATTTCCGTTCGTGTCATCCGGCGCGACCAGCGTCTCGGGAATGGCGCGCCGCCGACGCTCACGCCGCATCGCGGTGCGCAGGGCCGTCCTCCTGGTCGGCTTCGTCGCCCTGCTCGCGTTCGTGACCCTCACGCTCCTCGCGGGTTCTCCGACGCGGCTCCCTGCGGGGACGACGGTCGGGGGGCTCGACGTCGGCGGGATGGGGCTCGCGGAGGCGACGCACGAGCTCGAGGCGCGGTCCGACGCGCTCGCGCACACGTCGGTGCAGTTCGTGGCCGGCGGACGCACGTTCACGGCCACCGCGTCGCAGCTCGGCGTGCGCGCGGACTGGAAGGGCGCGGTGCGCGCGGCCGCGAACGCGGGTGACGGGGTCGCACCCATCCGCGGCCTGAAGCGCATCCAGTCGCGCCTCTTCGGCAGCGACGTCGAGCCGCACGTCGACGTCTACCCGTCCGCCGTGCGCTACACCGTCGCCAGGATCGCCGCTGCAGTCGACCGTCCTGCGGTCGACGCATCCCTCGAGCGCAAAGGGCTCGCCATCGTCACGACCGATGCGCGTCCCGGGGTGCGTCTCGACCGCTCCCGGGCGTCCGCGGCGCTCGTCGACGCGCTCGCGTCGATCGACCGGCGCGGCGCGGTGCGCCTGCCCGTCGTGCGAGACGTGCCGAAGGTCACGGCGGCGCGGCTCGCCGATGCGGCCGCGGCGGCCCGAACGGCGGTCTCGGCTCCGGTCACGCTGACGGTCGGCCCGACGCGGTTCCGGCTCGCCCGTTGGCGGATCGCGCAGCTTCTGGACCTGCCGAGGGGCGGCGCGACCAGCGTCGGCATTGGCGGGAAGGCGGCGCAGGCGTGGCTCGCGTCCATCCGCCGTTCGGTGAACCGTCCGCCGAGCGATGCGACCTTCAGGGTGGTGTCCGGTGGGATCGAAGTGGTCCCTGCGAAGCCGGGTCGCACGATCGACCTGGATGCCGCGCGGAGCGCGATCGAGAAGGCGATGCTCTCGCCCACGCACAGATCGGCGGCGCTGGCGACGGCGACGAGCGAGCCGTCGCGAACCACTGCGGCCGCCGAGGCGATGGGCATCACGGGGATCGTCGGGTCGTACACGACGACCTATGGCGGGACGCCGGGACGACTACACAACGTCCAGCTCGTCGCCGACCTGATCGACGGCGCGCTCGTCGCGCCCGGCGCGCGGTTCTCGTTCAACCACACGACCGGCGAGCGGAACGAGGCGAAGGGCTTCGAGGAGGCGCCGGTGATCATCAACGGCGAGCTCGAGAGCGGGATCGGCGGCGGTGTCTGCCAGGTCTCGACGACGGTCTTCAACGCGGCCTTCGAGGCGGGCCTCTCGATCGAGAAACGGACGAACCACGCGCTGTACATCAGCCACTACCCCCTGGGCCGGGACGCAACGGTCAACTACCCGGACCTCGACCTCGTCTTCAAGAACGACACGGACAAGTGGCTGCTCATTCGCACCTTCGTCGGGGCGGGCTCCCTCACTGTCAACATCTACGGGACGCCGCAGAACCGTCGCGTCGAGACCGAGACGGCGCCGCTCACGGTCGACGGCAAGGTGCCGTGGAAGCGGATCGACGACGACACGCTGTTCAAGGGGCAGAAGGTCGTGGAGCAGTGGGGCTCTCCGCCGCGCTCGACGAGCGTCACGCGGCGCGTCTACCGGCCGGACGGGTCGCTCCTCTACGACACGACCTGGCGCTCGTACTACGTGGGCGAGCCTACCGTCGTCCGGCTCGGGTCGAAGCTGCGGCCGAAGGTCACACCACCGCCGCCCGCCGACACGGCGACGCAGCCCGTCGACACTGCGAAGCAGCCCGCGGACGGAGCGAAGAAGGCTGCCGCAGGGCCGGAGGCCCCTGCTACGGCGTCCGCGTCGGCGCCTCGGCCCTGAGGACGTCCTCGACGAACCATTCGGGGACCCGCGTCGGCCGGTGCGTGGCCGCGTCCACCGTGGCGTGGGCTGTCCAGCCGTGCGCGACGCACTCGCCCTCGTGCTCGACCAGGTACTCGTACCGGAACCGGGCGCCGCGGATCTCCGCGCAGCGCACCCCGATCGTCAGCACGTCGTCGAACACGGCGGCCCGCTCGTACTCGAGGTGGACGCCGGTCGTCAGCGCCTCGATCCCACCGTCGCGGATCGCCTGGTAGCCGCCCGCGAACGCCGCCAGGTAGGCGACGCGGGCCTCCTCCAGCCAGACGACGAACGACGCATGGTGGGCGATTCCCTGCGCGTCGGTCTCGGCGAAGCGGATGCGGACCTGGTGCGTGAAGGCGTAGCCGTCCATCGTGGCGAGATATACCCCGGGCCTAGGATGCGCGCCGTGGGAACCGCCTCCGAGCTCGCGTTGCTGGTCCGGGATCGTGGCCCGGCCGTCGTGCTCACGGGCGCCGGCATGTCGACCGAGAGCGGCATTCCGGACTTCCGCTCGGCGAGCGGGATCTGGGCGGACGTCGACCCGTTCGAGGTCGCGTCGATCGACGCCTTCCGGCGCGACCCGCTTCGCGTGTGGCGCTGGTACGGGCCGCGGATCGGCGGCCTCCTGGCAGCGCAGCCCAACGCCGGGCACGTCGCGCTCGCGGCGCTCGAGCGCGCCGGTCACGTGCGCGCGGTGGTGACGCAGAACATCGACCTGCTACACACGCGCGCCGGGAGCACGGCCGTCATCGAGGTGCACGGCTCGATCGCGCGCTTTCCGTGCCTCGCGTGCGGCGCCGAGGAGACGCTCGAGGCGATCCTCGCCCAGCTCGAGACCCGTGAAGCGCCCTTCTGCAGCGACTGCGCCGAGATCGTGAAGCCCGGGGTCGTGATGTTCGGCGAGCTTCTCCCGGCGGACGCGATGGAGCGGGCGGAGCGGCTCGTGCGCGAGACGGGGCTGCTCCTCGTCGTCGGGTCGTCGCTGCAGGTCTGGCCCGTTGCCGGGCTGCCGGGGGACACCGTTCGGGCGGGTGGCGCACTCGCCATCCTGAACCTCGAGGAGACGCCCTATGACGCGGAAGCGGAGATCGTCGTCCGCGGGCCGTCGGCGTCCGTCCTCGACGAGGTCGCGCGCGCGCTCGATGCGCGGGCGGAGAACGCGTAGTATGGCCGGTATGACGGCGACGAACGACACGGAAAAGACCGACGCGGCGAAGACCGACGACGTGATCACCCGCCTGGCAGGCAAGGGCGAGGAGGCCATCCGGCGGATCGTCGACCTCCCCGGCGGCCAGCGCGCGCTCGAGGCCTTCAACGATCTCAAGCTGCGCGTGGACGACCTCTCGAAGAAGGTGCGCGGCGTCGACGAGCTCGAGAGCCGCGTCGCCAGGCTCGAGAAGGACCTCGCCGCGCTCAAGCGGGCGCAGAAGTCCGCCTCCGGCGGCTAGCCGGTCCGCGGCACGCGGAGCCTGAGGGCGCCGGCGGCGACCTCGAACGTCGCCGGGGTCGTCCCGGGCTGTTCGCCGTCGAGCTCGATCGGGAGCGGCGTCTCGCTCGTCACCGTCACGGACGGGCCGCGCAGAAGCTCCGCCTTCGGGTGCGGCAGGTGTGTCCCCCGGTACATCTTCGGCATGGTGAGGACGAGGTCGCGCTTCGTGACGTCGCCGATCGTGAGCACGTCGAACAGGCCGTCATCGGGCTCCGCCTCCGGGCAGATCTGGAGCCCGCCGCCGAAGAAGCGGCCGTTCGCGACGACGACGTCGAACATTCGGCCGGTACGCCGCTCGCCGTCGACGACCACCTCGATCTCGGTCGCCTCCCAGCCGGAGAACACGGCGAAGGTCGCCCACAGGTAGGACGCCTTCCCGCCGAGCGCCTTCGTCGTCTCGTTCGCGCGCTGCGCGATCGCGCCGCTCATCCCCGCGCTCGCGACGTTCGCGAAGGACGTCGTCGCGTCCGAGCCGTCCCAGGCGCGGTACGAGGCGCGCCCGACGTCGATCGTGCGCACGTCGCCCTCCAGAGCGACGTGCACAGCGTCGTCGACCTTCCGCGGGATCCCGAAGGTGCGCGAGAAGTCCCAGCCGGTCCCGCGCGGGACGATCGCGACCTCCGGCTGTCGCCCGAGCCCGGCGAGGCCGTTCGCCACCTCGTTCACCGAGCCGTCGCCGCCGACCACGACGAGGAGCTCCGCCCCGTCGAGCGCCGCTTCGCGGGCGAGCTCGGCGAGATGTCCCTGCCGCTCGCTGAAGAGCGTCGCTCCCTCGAGCCCGGCTGCCGCAGCGCGTCGCGCTAGCTCCGGCCAGCGGCGGCCCGTCGAGCCGTTCGCCGAAGCCGGGTTGACGAGGAAGATGGTCTTCTCCGGCGCCTGCGGCACCGGAGAAGACTAGAAGAGCGGGCGCCGTGCCGGTGCTCTTCTAGCGACGGTGAGGGCGGGACGGAGTCACGCCGTCACCGTCGCCAGCGCGAGCTCGGTCATCTGGTCGACGGCCGCGCGCATCTCCTCGTCGGTGATGCGGACGAACTCGCCCTCGACGACGACGTCCGAGACGATCAGCATGCAGCCCGCCTGGATCTTGCGCAGCGCCCCGAGGGTGAAGAGGACGGCGGCCTCCATCTCGACGGCCAGGATCCCGCGCTCCGACCAGCGACCGGCGAGACCCGTGTCGGGCTGGTAGAAGACGTCGCTCGAGACGATCGGGCCGACGCGCACCGGCTTGCCCAGGTGCTTCGCCTGGTGGACCGCCTCGTGGACGAGCCCGAAGTCGGCGGTGGGGGCGTGCGGCTCGCCGCCGACGTAGTGCGTCGCGGTCGCGTCGGCCGGTGTCGCGGAGAGCGCGATGATGAGGTCGCCCATCGACAGGTCCGGCTGGAGCCCGCCGCACGTCCCGACGCGCATGATCTTCGTCACGCCGAGCTGGGTCAGCTCCTCGATCACGATCGCGGCCGAGGGGCAGCCCATGCCGCTCGACTGCACCGACACGGGCTTCCCGCCGAAGGTGCCCGTGTACCCGAGCATCCCGCGCTCGGAGTTCCGCTGGACGACGTCGTCCATGAAGGTCTCGGCGATGTACTTCGCCCGCAGCGGGTCGCCGGGCAGGAGGCAGGCCTCGGCGTAGTCCCCCATGTTCGCACGCACGTGGATTGGCATGGCGGGGAAGCCTAGACGGTTGTCCGCCTAGAGTGTCGCTCGCATGCGCGCCCACCTCGTCGAGCCGTCCACGCGGCAGATCCTCGCCTACTGCGCCGATGATCCCGTGGAGCGCGTCTTCCTCGAGGACGTCGCCCGGCGCGAGAGCGGCCGGTTCGTGGCGCTCGAGAACGGCGACGGCGCGCTCCACGCGCTCTGCCATCTGGGGACGAACGTCGTCCCATCCGGCAGCGGCTGCGGCGCGTTTGCGGAGGTAGCCGCGCGCGTGTCGCCGCGGATGCTGATCGGCGAGCAGGGAGCCGTGACGGAGCTCTGGGACGCCGCCCGGCGCCGGCTGCCGCGCGCCCGCGAGGACCGGCTCAGCCAGCCCGTCTACCTTTCGACGACGCCGCCCGAGCCGGGGGGCACCGGCCTGCGCGTCGCGACGCGGGCAGATCTCGACGTTCTCGTGCCCGCGTGCGCGCGCGCCCACTTCGAGGAGCTCGGCGTCGATCCGCTGCGTCGCGACCCGAGCGGGTTTCGCTGGCGGACGAGGGCCCAGATCGAGGAGGGACGTTCGTGGCTCTGGCTCGAGGACGGGGCGCTCCGCTTCAAGGCGGAGGCATCCGCATGGACGCCCGAGGCGGTCCAGCTCCAGCAGGTGTGGGTCGACCCGCCGGTGCGGCGCCGGGGCTACGCGGCCCGCGCGCTGCGCGACCTCATCCGGCTGCTCCTCGACGAGGTGCCGGCGGTGTGCCTCTTCGTGCGCGCGGAGAACGCGCCGGCCATCCACCTCTACGAGACGGTCGGCATGGAGCACGTCCTGGACTACCGGAGCGTGCTGTTCTGAGGCGCCTGCTGCTCGTCCGCCACGGCCACGCGCGCTCGAACCTCGGCGACCACGTCAGCTCCGTGCCTCCCGGCGAGGGGCTGTCGGAGCAGGGGGCCTCCGAGGCGCTCGAGCTTCGGGCCGCGCTTGCCTCCGAGGAGCTCGACCTCGGCGTCGCGACACCGCTTCTGCGGACCCAGGAGACGCTCGACCTCGCGCTCGGCGAGCGGCAGATGGAGCGCGTGGTGCTGCCCGCGCTGCGGGAGATCGGCTTCGGCGCCTTCGAGGGCGGGCCGCTCGCGGCGTATCGGGCGTGGGCCTGGTCGCACGCGCCGGACGCGGAGTGCCCGGGCGGCGGCGAAAGCAGGGCCGAGGCGGCGCTGCGCGTGGCCGGCGCGCTCGACGCACTCCTCGACCGGGCCGAGGCTGTGATCCTCGCCGTCTCCCACGCCCTTCCGATCCGGTACGTCGTCGACGCCTCGGACGGGATGGTCCCCACCGCGCGCATCACGCCGGTCCCACATGCCGAGCCGTTCTCGCTCGACGCGGATGCGGTGCAGCTGGCGGCGACGACGCTTCGCGCGTGGGCGGCGGCGCCGGCCTTCGCCGATCTGCCGGGCTAGGCACCATTCCGGCGTGGAGCTGGGCGAGCGGGTCGAGGCGTACGTCTGCGCGAACGGGCTGATCGAGCCCGGTGGCGCGGTGACGTGCCTCGTGTCCGGCGGTGCCGACTCGACCTGCCTCTGGCACCTGCTCCGCGGGCTCGGCTACGACGTCCGGGCGGTGCACATCCACCACGGGCTGCGCGGCAGCGACTCGGACGCCGACGCTGCGCACTGCGCGGAGGCGTTTGGCGCGGAGATCGTGCATGCCGAGCCGGCAGCGACCGAGGCCGAGCTCCGCGAGCAACGCTATTCCCTGACCGTCGGTCGCGGCCTTCGCGCAACGGGGCACACGGCCTCCGACCAGGTCGAGACCGTCGTCTACCGGCTCGTCTCGAGCGGCTCGACGCGGGGGATCCGGCCGCGGCGGGCAGACGGGGTCGTGCGGCCGCTGCTCGACGTCTGGCGCGAGGAGACCGAGGCGTACTGCCGCGCCCACGGTCTCACGTGGCGCGTCGACGCGACGAACGCCGACACGAAGCGCGGTCTGATCCGCGAGCGGCTGCTCCCCCTCCTCGAGGAGCTCGACCCTCGGGCGCGCGCCAACCTGCTCGCGCTCGCGAGCGAGCGGCCCCGCCTCCCCCGCGCGCTGGAGGCGTCGCTCGTGGAGCTCCTCTCCTCTTCCGAGGGGACACGCGCCGCGGATCTCGGCGGTGGTGTGAGGGCCGTCCGCGCGTACGACACGCTGCGGCTCGAGGGCACCGTGACGTGGGGGCCGTGGCAGCTGGAGACCGACAGGGCCGGCCTCGTCGTCCGGTCACGCAGGCCGGGCGATCGTCTCGCGGGTCGCTCCCGTAAGGTTCACGATGTGCTCGTGGATGCCAAGGTGCCGAGGGACGAGCGCGACGCCTGGCCGCTCGTCGCAACCGGGAACGGCGATGTCGTGGCGGTCGTCGGTCTCGAGGAGGCGCCCGGCTGGGAGGGAGCGGTGAGGGCCGAGCGGGTGCCGGAGTGACGTCCGTCCACGCGGACGTCGGCGAGGTCCTGATCGACCAGGAGGTCCTGCGCACCCGCGTCGAGGAGCTCGGCGCGGAGATCTCTGCAGACTACGAGGGCCGCGACCTGCTGCTCGTGGGCGTTCTCAAGGGGGCGATCTTCTTCATCTCCGACCTGATGCGCGAGCTCACCGTGCCGTGCGAGATCGACTTCATGGCGATCTCGAGCTACGGCGCGGGAACCGACTCCTCCGGGGTGGTTCGGATCCTCAAGGACCTCGAGATCAACATCTCCGGCCGCGACGTGCTCGTCGTCGAGGACATCATCGACTCCGGGCTGACCCTGTCCTACCTGCGCCGCACGCTCGGTGCGCGCAAGCCGGCGTCGCTCGAGATCTGCGCGCTGCTGACAAAGCCGGAGCGGCGCGAGGTCGAGGTTCCCGTGCGGTACGTCGGCTTCGAGATCCCGAACCGGTTCGTGATCGGCTACGGGCTCGATTTCGCCGAGCGCTACCGGAATCTGCCCTACATCGGCGTTCTGCACCCCGATCTCGTGCCGAACGGCATCTAGCAGGGCTTTTCCCACCACACCCCGTGTTGGCGGCGCGTTGCGACACCCCATGGGGGGTCTGGAAAGACGGGGGCACGCTGCTACCCTCCGGGGTACGTGAATCGTTTCTTCAGAAGCGCGCTCTTCCCCCTGGTCGTCATCGTGCTGCTCGTCTACTTGGCGAGCCAGACGCTCATGCCGCGCGGCGACAGCAGCGAGAAGATGACGTACTCGCAGCTGATCCAGGCCACGAAGAACGGCGACGTCAGCGAGGTGACGTTCACGCCCAACCGCCAGTCGATCACGGCGGTGCTCGACTCGGGGCAGAAGGTCAAGGTCAACTACCCCTCGCCGCAGTCGCAGGCGCAGTTCCAGAACGTGCTCGAGGAGCACAACGTCAAGTTCGACTCGAAGGGCATCGGCACGAGCGCGTGGTGGGCGCTGCTCACAGGCTTCCTGCCCTTCCTGCTCCTGATCGGCTTCTGGATCTTCCTGATGAACCAGATGCAGGGCGGCGGCTCGAAGGTGATGAGCTTCGGCAAGAGCCGCGCCAAGCGGATGTCGCCCGACTCGCCGAAGGTGACGTACAAGGACGTCGCCGGCGCCGACGAGGCGGTCGAGGAGCTCCAGGAGATCAAGGAGTTCC
>Ga0207706_10006920_pt1 | contig 10486 bp, 8 predicted proteins | sample KBSC53metaG_FD_184318 | JGI IMG/M metagenome (GOLD analysis project Ga0207706, IMG submission 184318) | Corn rhizosphere microbial communities from Kellogg Biological Station, Michigan, USA - KBS C5-3 metaG (SPAdes) (version 2) | ecosystem: Host-associated > Plants > Roots > Rhizosphere > Soil ... | reverse complement strand
TTAACTGCGAAAAGTATCTAGGCGGAGAAATCGGATTCAAAGAATGCAACGACTGCAGTGGCCGAATTTGCAAAGAGAAGGCTTGTGCTGGGAATGGGGATGGCCTTCGCGCTGGCTGTCTTATTTGTTTGCGGACGGAGACGTGACCGGTCGAATATACTCTTGAACTCTAGGATGTTGGTCGAGCAACACGCTCCGGCGATCTGATTAACAATTTTAGGAAGCTCGCGCCTTGGGGAAAGCTTGCCAGAAAAATGGAGCCACCTCGGGGCAGTGCTGAGTTGCAAGCTGGCGAAGCATTTTTAGTTCATCGGGCGTACACGAAAGCTTCATCGTGCGTTCAAAACGCCCATTTTTAATTTCTCGGTGGTAGTCGGCATGCTTGAGGATGTCAGCAGCACGCGAAAACGGATTGATGGCTTTAACGAAGTTGTCGTACTGATAAATTGGTATCTGTATAGAAACGTGCATTTGGGCAAACGCTTATACACTGCCTGCATTACTTAAAGCAACTAGAACATTTCCGGCTTTCCTGAATCGATCCATCCTATCGCAACATCAATACCCCAAGCTTCCGCTTCGGTTGGAGTTGTAAAAGGAAAATATGGTCCGATCGATAGCCTTTTCTCTGTTCCGGCTTCCTGCCAAGTAACATCAATCGTTACAGCCCAATGTCTTGTACCGCGCTCACTCCGCACGTTGATCGTATGTTGTTTATAGACTCGACTTGACGCCAATTAGGTGCCCAAAAGGGTATAAAGTATCCCTAAATAGCCCAGTAGTTACCAGAAGTGCAAACGCTCCAGGCGTTACAAACAAATCATCAACTAGACTGACCCAATCGGCGATCGGAATGATTTCCGGCCCAACGCCATAAATTTCTAACCGTTATAAAAACGACCGAAAAAGTTAGTCTGGAATCATGCTTCCGGATTTTTTCCATTTCGACTTTTTGGCGGCTGCAAAAAAGACGAGAAGATGCTCAAGCCTGGCAAAACGCCGTCGTTCGTGGCAAATGAACCGCAAGCAACAAGAGCAGAACTTGGTCGGAATCCCACCGGCGGCGCGGGAGAAAAGCTAACAGGCCCGCGCACGGGCAGGTAAACTCACCGGTTTACCTGCCCGCACTGTCCGACTCCATGGTCGGAATGCTGGGCTATTTTGAAAGTGAGTTGCTGTTGGACTTTGGAAGCGTGCTGTCGTGGCTGGGCAGCGTGCTATCCGGCTTGGACGATGAACTGCCCCGTTCGGGCACAGATTTCAAGTCAGAGCTCTTATTGATGCCGAGCTTCTCGGCGGTTTTGTCATCCAGAACTCCAGTCATCGGCAGATTGTTACTCTTTTGGAAATCGCGCAGTGCCTGCTGCGTCTTAGCGTCCATTCTGCCGTCATCGCCTGGATTAAGGCCTTTCGCTTTTAGCGCACTCTGCGCTTTGCGAATGTCGTCGGAGGTCACGGCCATCTTTTCGTCGCTCAGATTCGGTCGCTGGACTCTCTCTGGAATGGTTCCGGGCTGTCCGGGCATGGGACTGGTCTGCGGCATACCAGGCGCTGGCTGTCCCGGAATCGTCGGTTGTGTTTCACGAGGCATCGGCGCTATCGGGCCACTCGGGTTTGTCGGACCGGTGGACCCGCCAGGCGTGGTTTGCGCGAGAAGTGAATTCGTTCCCAAGCCAATGCTCGCGGATAATACAGCTGCCGTCAGGGTTTTTTTTCTGTTCATGTTTCCTCCTTTTTAATTTCAGCTGATTTGCGGCGGTCAGGTGGTTAGGGCGCAAGCGGTATGCCACGCAGGTAAACAGATAAAAGCTGTAAAAAGCGGGATTTAGAAAATCGAAAGCAAATAGCCGTGACTCAGTAAGAGCATATCTTCTAACAACTGGAAGCTTATGTCTGATTTTCCCTAGCCCCAGAATCTGTATGCGCCTCAGAGCACATCAGGCGATCGGGGAACAATGCAAGTTTTACTGAGAGATTTTAGCGTATGCCGGAACTGATCTTTTAGCTCTGTTTCGCCGATGAACTGCGGGGATTGGCAATCGACGCCATGGTGTTAGACTTAGCGAGCTTCACTGCAGAATTCGGAGGCGAAAAGAAATAGGCATCTTTTGCAACACGAGACGGAGTCAGCCGTCAGGTGATCGCAGATGAAAATTGGATTGAGCCCACTTCAGGGCCAGGCGAGCTTTGACGAAACCTTGCGCGAGTGCGAACACGCCGAAGCCGCGGGGTTTGACTCGGTATGGCTCGGCGAGCACCACAACAATCCGATTTTGCATCCCGCGCCGCTGATTGGATTGGCCGCCATCGCCAGCCGCACGACTCGCGTCAAGCTTGGCACCGGCGTGCTCTTGTTGCCGCTCTACCATCCCATGATGGTTGCGGAAGAGGGCGCGATGGTCGACATGATTTCGGGCGGGCGATTAATTTTGGGAATAGGCGCGGGGTACGCCCCGGAAGAATTTTCTGCCTTCGGTTATTCGCTCAAAGAACGGGGCAGTCGGCTGGAAGAAGGGGCTTCGTTGCTGTGCCGATTGTGGACGGAAGAGCACGTCACACATCGCGGAAAACATTATCACTTGCAAGATGCCACCATCGCGCCGCGGCCAGTGCAGCGGCCTAGACCGCCGATTTGGTTTGGCGCGTGGGCCGAGGCGGCGATTCGCCGAACCGCACGATTGGGCGATGCCTGGTTCATCGGGCCGTCGGCGAGTCTGAAAGAGATTGCACCATGCGCGGCCTTGTATCAGCGCGCTTGTGCCGATAGCGGCAAGCTCGAAGGCGAGGTCGCGCTGTTTCGCTACGTGTTTGTGGCGCGTACGACGCAAAAGGCCTTGAGTGTGGCGGCTGGTCCGTTTATTGAAGCCTTCGAGCGAATGTATTTTCGCTGGCCGCATCCCGTCGTCAAGCGTCCAGAGGGATCACTGACGATCGAAAGGCTCGCCGAAAATCGAATCATCTTAGGCGATCCTAAAACTTGCATCGATGCAATCGATCGGTTCCAAAAAGCATTAAACGTCAAGCATCTCGTTTGCAGATTTTCCGTGCCGGGAATTTCTCGTCAAGCGTGTGAGACCTCAGTCGACCTCTTTAGCCGCGAAGTCATGCCTGCTTTGCGATCATTTCAGCCGTAATTCTTGGGTTACACTCCCGGCGTTTGCGTGCAAGTGCGAACCGGTGTCCATCGATACGGGATCATGGCGGCTGGCCTTCGGCGCGGAAGGCGTCTAGGAAACTCGGGGCGAGCGATTCGAGCTTCAATCGATCGCGAACAGCGCACGTGCGTTGTCGCGAGTAATCTTCTGGAGAATATCCGAACCGATTCCCTGCATCTGATCGCCGATTACCTGCTGCGAGTACGGCCATGTGCTTGCCGGATGCGGGTAGTCGGAGCCGAACATCACCTTATCCGGAGCGAGCACGCTACCGACCATACGCACACCGATGGGATCGTCGACAAAGCTGATCCAGATCTGTCGGTGAAAATATTCTCTCGGCAATAATTTAGGAAGCGCAATCGGATGGTCAGCGGTTAGCCGACGACCGTCTCTTGTGCGCTGGTACCAAATATCCAGTCCTTGAATCATCATTGGAATCCATGCAAGCCCCGCCTCGGCCATGACAATCTTGAGCTGCGGGTGACGGTCGAAAACCCCGGCAAAAATCAGTCCGGTGATCGGCTCGAGAAGTTGAATTCCCGGCGGCTCTTTGGCGAAGCGGGAAGCGACCGCGATCGCCGGATTGCTAGCGCTCCGGTCATGATCATCGACCGGAGTTCTCTTGACCAGGACTGCGAGGTGAAAGCCGACCGGTATGCCGAGCTCTTCTGCTAGCGTCCAGAAGGGTTCCCATGCGCGGTTATAGACAGGCGGGGTTGCGCGCGAGGCAAGTATGTTGACGTGGCGCACTCTGGTTTTTTTTGCGAGACGTTCGAGCTCATGCCGTGCATCACCCGGGTCTTCCATGGATAGCTGTGGCACGCCGATTAACCGGCTCGTCGCGGCTGAGCAGAATTCGATCAGCCAGTTGTTGTACGCTTCGTAACACGAGCGCCTGAGCTCCGCATCGGTAAACTCCATGGGATCCGTGGGTCCATACATAATCGAAGCGTCTGCGCCGTCACGATCCATGTCAATGAGCCGCAGAGCCGCCGAGGTTGGCCGGAGTTCTCCCTCGCGCATGACGCCGCCGCGTTCGATGGCCCACATCGCGCCGCTGCCTTGAGCGGCAGTATAGTAGCCATGAGGGCTGAACAGTCGGTCTTCCCACGTCCAGTATTCACCCTTTTCGGTATCGACGACCCGGGGCCCACGCTCGCGCAACCGAGCGGGCAATCGCTCGCTCCACAAATCCTTAGGCAGCCACCGAAGATCGATGTGGTCATCGGCGGAGATGAACCGATGCTTTATTTCATTTGCCATAAACAGATTCGATGTAACCGGTCGCTTCGATCTCTTTCAAGATCGAGTGATCGATAAAATCTCTCGGATCAGCTTCTTTGGCTTTCGGCAAATCTTTGGCGAGTGCATCCAACGTGTCTTTGATGGCTCGTGGAGACGGATACGGCACCTTTAGGAAATAAGGTTTGAGATAAGTATAACTCTGTCGGAGAACTTCTCGGTCCGAGATCCGCGTGTGCTTGGCTAGCGTACGCAGCGAAAATTCTTCGTCGGTTTTAAGGATCTTCGCTCCCTCGATCATTGCCATCAGGAACTGTTTTGCTTCCAGTCGATTCGTTCCAAGGTAAGCTTTCCGGACGCCCAATCCTGACGAGACATAGTCAACCCCGAGTGTCGACATATCGAATAACACTTTAAAACCGGCTCTTTGTGCGACGAACGAAGACGGCGGCGACAACGTGCCGGCTTGAACGATCTTTGCTCTCAAAGCAGCCACGATTTCCGGTACCCCGCCAACGCCGCGAATGGCAACGTCTTTGTCCGGAACCAGTCCTGTTTCTTGGAGCGCAAGTCGAGTAGCGAAGTCCGTGGAACCGCCGATGCCGGAGACGCCGATAATTTTTCCCTTCAAATCTTGCAGGGACCGAATTTCCGGCGCGCTGTGCATGGTGAACAAGAGTTTGTCGCTGAAATTGGCGATCAACACCGCGTCGGCTCCTCCAAGAACCGCGGCTGGAACTGTTCGGCTGGAAACGCCTTGGGCAAATTGTACCGAGCCACCGACCAGCGCCTGAATCGTGCGCGCGCCGGTGACTACGTAGCGCACCTCCATGCCGTATTTTTTAAACGCTCCGGCATCGATGGCGACAAACAGCGGCGCCTGTAACAGCGACACCGCCGGCACAGCGACATTGATGAGTTTGTCGGGCATCTCGGCACAAGATACGCGCGGCGGCGAGCACAGCCACAGAATCAGTGCCGAAATTATAATGGTCGAGTGCTTCATTCGGACCGATAAAACTTAGGCTATTTTCTTGTTCCCAAGTCCTTCGCTGCCTCCAAAGCTGGCGAAAAGTCAAAGATGCTCGCGGCTGAAACTTCCGGTTTCAGACCGGCCGTCGAACTCAGCATTGTGAGATAGGCCTTCGACTGCTCTTCTGTCGGCACGCAGTTTTTGGAAAAGGTGTCGCGCACCGAATCGTACGCTTTGGCGGCTTGCGCGGTATTGAGATTCATCCATTTGGCAATGACGGCAATGGTGCCGTCGCGCTGCGTCCAGGTGTATTCGATACCTTCGATGGTTGCCTTGAGAATCTCCTGGACTTCTGGTCGAGCGGTTTTGATTTTTTCCTCGGTCGTCGCCAAGCCTGCTTGCGGGATTTGCAGTATCGTTCCCATCGCTAGCAGGCGCTTCATGCCCATTTCTTCAGCTTTCAGATCAGAGGGGACCGGAACCACGGTCGCGTCGATCGTGCCTCTCTGAGTGCCGATCATCCTATCTTGGGTGGAATTCAGCGGCACGATAATCGTATTCGTCCCAAGCCGATATTTGTCGATCAGCACGCGAACTTCGTACGCGGGTAAAGTTCCAAAACTGCCAGCACCGATCCGCTTGCCGGCCAATTCAGCGACGCTGGTAAATTCCGGCCGACTGATGAGCACATGCTGGAGCTTCACCGAAGTAAAGCAAACGACTTTGAGCGGCGCGCCGCGTGCGCCCGCGGTCGCGGGTCCGCTTGGAATCGTTGTGTAATCGATCGCGCGGTTGAGCAGCGCCGGAGCGGCCAAACCCGCCGCCATCTGAATCACTTCCATGTCGAAACCGCGTCGCGCAAAAAAGCCTCTTTGCAGCGCGACATGGATCGGCAGGTAGCTCAGCGATCCGGTTGGAGTGGCGAGTCTGATCTTGGCCGGAGCACGACTCTTGCCTTGAGCATTCGCTCGAGTTCGAGGCGAGATCACGAGCGCCGCAAGAATAACGATTGTAATCGACCCGATTCTTCTATGTGAAGAGAGCCGGTTCGCCATGATTCAGATGAGTCTCGGTTGTTTAGCCGAAGCGGAAATCAGAGCTAGTTATAGTCTGACCGGTTGATGCTCTTTTTGACTGAGCTTTTGCTCGTTGGGAGCTGGCGGCTGCGCTCCCACCCAACCATGCGCTGTAATATCGATCATGACGGAGTCCGGCCCTTTGTATTTCTCTTCGAAAAAGCTGGTCGTTGCGGTCTCGGGACGTCCGAAGCGGTACTCGGCGCCGGCCTGCTCCAGTCGCTCGCGCGTTTGCTCAATGTCGTCAACCCAGAAGCCAAAGTGGTGCAGACCGAAAACAGGTCCGAGTCCGTCCTGGCGATCGGCGGCTTCGGTGGTTTTAAAGCGCAACACGGCCAGATTGATGGTGCCATCGCTCAAATAGATGCCTTTGGCGATCGGCGAGTCGGTCCGTCCCACTTCGACCATATCGAAAACGCGCTTATAGAACTCGGCAGTTTTTTCCGGATCCGGTGTGTGTACTGCTATGTGTCTGAGCTTTGCCATAATCGTCCTCCCTAATAGAATCGCCAAATTTTGATCAGCGTGCGGAAATCTTTTTGAAGAAGCCTTCCTTCTCCAGCTCGCGCACTAAACTATCATCGAAGAACTGTTCCGGTTTGGCGCGCGCTGCTTCTGGGCGTGAGCGCGCTCGTTCTTCGAGAACAAGCTTGAACATCTCGCGGTCAAGATTAGGGATTCGCTCGATGACATCAACGCCGAACTGCCAACTCGCTTCCAAGCTTTCCGCATCTTCAGTGTGAAGAAATCGCGCAATCGCTTTTTTGCTGGCCTCCTTGTCTTTCTGAAGCATGGCCACTCCTTCGGAGTAGCCGGCGATAAAATTTTTGACCGTCTGACGGTGTGTGCTTAGATAGGTTTTTCGCACGACGATTCCAACATGCGGAAAGCTCAGACCGATGGTTTTCGGCGGAATCTGAATTTTCGCGCCCGCTTTGAGCGCCTTTTGCAAAGCCGGTGGTGTCATCGGCGCGGCAAAAATCCTGCGCGCCTCCATGGCGACGGCGAGCTCCGGCTGTCCTCCGAGTTGGAGTAATGGAACGTCTTTGTCCGGCTCCAACCCGGCTTTGCGCAAGATATAGCGCATGGTGAAATCAGTAGACGAGCCGAAGCGGGTAATTCCTACGGCGCGTCCCTTCAAATCCTGGATGGTTTTGACCTCGGGTTGAACCACGATGTAGAACGCGGGCATATTGACCATGCCCGCCACGGCAATGAGGTCGGCGCCGCCGAAGTCCGCATCGACCACACCGCTGCCGCCTGCGGTCGCAATCTGATTCTCGCCAGCCATCATGGTTTGAATGACCTGTGCAGCGCCCGCGGTATAAGTGAGGTTTACATCGAGACCATATTTTCGAAACAACCCCAGGTCTTGAGCTACATAAAGGCCGGCGTGATCTCCGGCAAGCGAAGCATAGATGCCGTTGATGCGCTCCGGCGCGGATTGCGCATAGATGTCGGTGGTGAAAAGAAGCGAGAGGGAAACTAGGCAGTAAGTTTTAACGAGTTGTCTGAAAAACATTTTCTAACCTCGTACGATGGTGATCGCTGAATCGGCACCTCGATGGCTTCTAGCAGAGGCAGGGCCGATTTGTCCAAGGGTTTGTGTGAGGTCGCCAGTTCGGAATTACGAAAAAGACACGGCAGAAAGCTATGCATTTTTCATCGCCGCCAGAACTCTATTGGGTGTAAACGGCGCTTCCCTCAATTTGGCACCGACGGCATCGAAGATCGCGCTCGCGATCGCTGCCGGCACCGGCACGGTGGAGAGCTCGCCGGCCCCGAGGGGTGCGATCTCCGGGCGATTCATCAGGGCGATGTCGATTTCCGGGACTTCGGTAAATTTCAAAATCGGGTAGGTTGCCCAATCGAGCGTGGTGACTCCGTCCGCGTTGAATCCCACTTCTTCCAAAAGAGCGCGGCTCACGCCTTGAACGATATTGCCTTCGACCTGATTTTTTACTCCATCCGGATTGACCATCAGCCCGCAGTCGTGCGCAAGGGTAATCCGTTTTACCGTGACCTTACCGTTGGAGCGGTTGACGTCGACATCGGCGATCGCCGCAGCATAGCCGCCAGAGCGACGGGTCATTGCGACGCCTCTGCCGCTGGCACTGGCGCTGGTCCCATCGGGTTTCGCGCCGGCTGCGCCGCGCCTTTGCCAACGCGCTCTCTCCGCGACAGCTTTCAACACCTCGGTGCCACGTTGGTCTTCGGTCAAATACTGCAAACGTAATTCAATCGGATCGACGCCGAGATCGGCGGCGACTTCATTGAGCAAGGTTTCGCTCGCAAACGTGCGCGCGAGCTGTCCCGGCGCGCGCAGATTGCTGGTGCGGAGCGGAAATGGCTCCGATTGCATCCAGGGGATTTGCTCAGCGCCAATCTTGGTGTTCTCGAAAGCATAAATTTCGCCGCCGCCTTGATTGCCATTTCCTTGACCCGGAATTTTGGACTTGAGGCCGATCTGCTCGGAAGCCAATAGCGTGGTGCCCGAAGCCACCGTCCAGGGGAAGCTGTAATCGACAAATTCCCAGGCGACGATCTTACTGGCTTCGTCGAGAGCCGCTTTTACGGATTGTGTCTGCGCCGGTCCTTTGGGTTCCCACCCGTGTTCGTCGTGGCGCGACCACTGCACGCGCACAGGTGCTCCTGCGGCGCGCGATAACAAGGCGGCATCCTCGGCGCTGTCATCATTGCTCATCCGGCCATAGGACCCGGAGGCTTCATGATAGATCACGCGCACATTGCTTTCGGGAATTTTGAGCAGTGAGGCGATCGACGCTCGCGTGCGAAACGGACCTTGGCAGCCGGACCATACGGTCGCTTTCTCACCGCGGATATCGGCCACGGCGCACGATGGACCGATCATGCCGTGCATCTGAAACGGCCAGCGATAAGTCGCTTCATACTGTTTTTTCGCTCTGCCAAAGGCTTCGGCAGCATTGCCTTTTTCGGCGCCTTTGAGGGTCGTGAAGCTTTTGGTGTTCCGCAAATACGCGTAAAGCGCGTCGGAAGTTGCCGGAAGCTTGAATTTAGGCACCGACCATGTGACTTGCAATTTTTCAGCGGCTTGGATCGCCGCCCATTCCGTTTTGGCTACGACTCCGACAAAGTTTCCTTCGCGCACAATCTTTACGATGCCCGGAATGTTTTTGATCGAGCTTTCATCGATCTCCGCCGGAGCGGAATTGACCACCGGCGGGCGAATCACACGCCCGTGCAGCATGCCGGGCATCCGCACATCCTGAATGTAGATCATTTCACCGGTGAGCTTCGGTGGAAGATCGAAGCGCTTCACCGAGGTGCCGACGGTACGATAATCTTTCGGATCTTTCGCTTTCACGTCCTGTGCGAGCTTCAGATCGTTGCCGCGGCCTTCGGCCTGAATTCTGACGTTGAACCGCTTACCCCCGATCAGCTGGCCATAAGAAAGCTGTTTCGAGCTGTTACCGGGGACGCTCACGACGCCGTTGCGCACGGTTAATTTCTCGGCGGGCGCGCCGAGCTTTTCCGAGGCCAATCGAAGAAGCTCCTTTCGGGCCGCAGCTGCTGCCTGACGAATTTGCGGCCCCGCCCGTTCGATCGTGCGGCTGCCGGACGTCGTCGCCTGGTCGATCGTTTTGGTGGTATCGCCCATGTCCACTTTGATGCGTTGCCATGGCACGTCCAGCTCTTCGGCGGCGATCTGCGCCAAGGCGGTTTCGATGCCAGTGCCGAGCTCAACCTTGCTGGTAAAAACCGTGATACTGCCGTCTGCGCCGATCGCGATCCAGGAATCGAGTTGCGTCGGATCAGGTTCGCCCCCAGCCGCGGCGCGCGCTTGGCCGTAAACCAGCGATGCCGGCGGGAACAAATTAAAGCTGACGATCAGCGCGCCGGTGCCTTTGAGAAATTCTCGACGACTGAGTTCGATTTTTTTCATGGCTGAACTCCCTCCTTACACCAACTGGCCTGACGCCCGTTTGACCGCGCGCAATATCCGGATATGCGTGCCGCAGCGGCAGAGATTACCCGCCAGCGCTTCTCTAATCTGG
>Ga0207706_10006915_pt1 | contig 10492 bp, 6 predicted proteins | sample KBSC53metaG_FD_184318 | JGI IMG/M metagenome (GOLD analysis project Ga0207706, IMG submission 184318) | Corn rhizosphere microbial communities from Kellogg Biological Station, Michigan, USA - KBS C5-3 metaG (SPAdes) (version 2) | ecosystem: Host-associated > Plants > Roots > Rhizosphere > Soil ... | reverse complement strand
GTGATCGGTCAGCTGCGTGCCGCCGCCATTGCGCCCGCCCGTGGTTCGCACGACCAGCGGCGCCTCGGCCAGGTTGTTCATCGAGTCGAGCGCGTCCCACGCGGCCTTGTAGGACAGCGGCACGGCCTTCGCGGCGCGGTTCAGCGAGCCATGGGTCGCGATCGCCTCCAGCAGCCGGATGCGCCGGTCGCCGAACACGGCGCCGGCCGAGGTTTCGAACGCGATCGAGCCGATCAGCCGACGCTTGCCCGCCATCCGCTCAGACCCCCGCTTTCGCGAGCACGACGACCGAGACGCCGCGCGCCGGCGCGAGCGCGTCGGCGTTCTGGTACGAGTGCGGCTGGTTGCCGGGAAACGCAAGCACGTCGCCTTCGCCGAGTTCGTAGCGCGTGCCGGCAACCATCAGGTTCACGCGCCCGTCCAGGCAGGTGAAGAACTCGCGCGTGCCCGGCAGGTGCGGCGTGCCGCCCATCACCGCGCCGGGCTCGAAGTCCATCACCTCCATCATCTCGTCGGGCACCGGCTCGGGCACCAGCTCGCGAATGCTGACGCCGCGCCCCTTCTGGCGCGTCGCGACCTCGCTGGCCGGCCAGCGCCGCACCAGTGCGCGCGGCGATGCGAGCAACTCGTCGATCGGCACGCCCAGCGCGGCCGCCACCTTCACGAGAACCACCAGCGACGGGTTGCCGGCGCCCGATTCGAGGTTCGCGATCGTCGAGCGCGGCACCGCCGCGGCCTTCGCCAGCGCATCCTGCGTCAGCGAGCGTGTGTGGCGCAGGCTCGCGAGATTGCGCGCGAGATGCGAGGCGGCCTGGCGCTCGTCGGGCGCGCTGTCTGCCGTGTCGGAAGCATCGCTCATGGCGCGGATTGTGAGGCGTTTGCACCTTCGACCGTCCGGGCGATGGACCTTGTGCCAATGCGTTGGACAAGCGCCTCGCCGGCCGGGCCGTGCGCTCCTATCTTCACGCCATCGACAACAGCCTCCTCCAAGGATCCGATCATGAGCAACCCATTGCAGGACCTGCGCGTCGCCGTCACCGGCGGCACCTCCGGGCTCGGCCTCGCGCTCGTGCGCGCCCTGCACGCGCAAGGCGCACGCGTCGCCTTCGTCGCGCGCGACGCGGGCCGCGTGCAGCGCGTGGCGGCCGAGCTGGCCGGCACGCACGGCATCGTCGGCGACATCGCCAGCAAGACCGACACGCACCGCATCGCGCTGCAGATCAACGCCGCGCTCGGTGGGCTCGACGTGCTCGTCAACAACGCGTCCAGCCTCGGCCCGGTGCCGCTCGCGCTGCTGGCCGACACGGAGTGCGAAGAGCTGGAGGCCGCGCTCGCCGCCAACCTGCTCGGCCCGTTCCGCCTGACGAAGGCGCTGCTCGGCAGCCTGGCCGCGAGCGCTCGCGAACGCCGCCGCGCTGTCGCGCTGGTCGTCAACATCAGCAGCGACTCAGCGGTCGCGCCGTATGCCGGCTGGGGTGCCTACGGCGCGAGCAAGGCCGCGCTGCTGCACCTGTCGCGCATCTGGAGCGAGGAGCTCGCAGAACACGGTGTGCACGTCGTCTCGTTCGACCCGGGCGACATGGACACGCCGCTGCACTCGCTTGCCGTGCCCGACGCCGACCCCGCGAGCCTGAAGCGCCCGGCCGATTCGGCGCGCGAGCTGCTTGCGAGGATCACCGCGGAGGTCGCTGCATGAAAGCCGCCCACCATCCGATCCAGCGCCCGCGCGACGCGAAGCTGCTCGTCGTCGGCGCCAGCGGGCTGCTGCAGTACGCACCACGCAGCGAGCTCGCGCAGTTCCTGCGGCGCGGCGACCTGCTGGTCGCGAACGACGCCGCCACGCTGCCGGCCAGCCTCGCCGGCATCCACTTGCGCAGCGGCGCGCCGATCGAGGTGCGGCTGGCCGGCCGCCGCTCGCTCGCGGTCGACGACCTGCGCGAATTCAGCGCGGTCGTTTTCGGCGCCGGCGACCATCGCACGCGCACCGAGAACCGCGCCGCGCCGCCCCCGCTGCACGCCGGCGACACGCTCGCGCTCGGACCGCTGAAGGCGCGCGTGCTGAGGCGGCTCGATCACCCGCGGCTCGTCGCGCTCGCGTTCGACGGCACACCGGATGCCATCTGGTCGGGCATCGCGCAGCACGGCAAGCCGGTCCAGTACGCACACGTCACGCAAGCGCTCGCGTTGTGGGACGTGTGGACCCGGGTCGCCGCGCGGCCGGTCGCGTTCGAGCCGCCGTCGGCCGGCTTCGTGATCGACTGGCAGCTGCTGCACGCGCTGAGAGAACGCGGCGTCGAGTTCGCGACGTTGACGCATGCGGCCGGGCTGTCATCGACCGGCGACCCCGCGCTCGACGCGCGGCTGCCGTTCGACGAGCCCTACCACCTGCCGCAGGCCACGGTCGACGCGATCGACGCCGCGCGCCGCCGCCGTGGCCGCGTGATCGCGCTCGGCACGACCGTGACCCGTGCGCTCGAGCACGCCGCGTCACGCGGGCCGCTGCGTGCCGGCGACGGACTGTCGGATCAGAAACTCGGTGCGAACACGACGCTGCGCGTCGTCGACGCGATCGTCAGCGGCACCCACGAGCCCGGCACCAGCCACTACGAGCTGCTGCGTGCGTTCGCGAGCGACGCGGTGCTCGCCCGCGCCGACGCGGCGCTGCTCGCCAACGGCTACCGCACGCACGAGTTCGGCGACTCGGTGTGGGTGGAGCGCAGCGCTGATCGACCCGCCGCCGCAAGGACGCGGCGGCTGCACGCCGCGCAGGTCAGTCGGCCGCGTGCGCGCGCGGAATCCAGTAGGCCAGCTGTGCCGCTGCCGCGAATGCGATCACCCCAGTGACCGCGATCCCCGCACCGAGCGACAAGGTGGCGGCCAGCGACGACAGCAAGGCCGGGCCGCACGACGCCCCGATGTCGGACATCAGCCGCCATACGCCCAGGAAGTGGGCGCGCCCCAGACGTGGCGAATGGTCGGCCCCCAGCGTCATCACCATGCCCGAGCCGATGCCGTTGCCGAACCCGATCACCGCGGCGGCGAGCAGCAGCGCCGCGGCGCTGTGCGTGAACGGCATCAGCATCAGCGGCAGCCCCATGATGAGCATCGACGGCACCGCCACCCAGCGGCGGCCCTTCTGGTCCATGACCTTGCCCGCCGGATAGAACACCAGCATCTCGACGCCGCCCGCCAGGCCGTAGATCAGCGCGGCGACCGAGGGTGCGAGCGCGAGGTGGTCGGCCCACAGCGGGATGACCGCCTGCCGCGTCGCCCGCACGGCGCTGACCAGCATCACGCCGATGCCCAGCGTGACGAAGAGGCGGCGGTAGTCGCGCACGGTCGAACGCAAGGTCGGGGGCATCGATGCCTCGGCCGGATCCGCGGCTGCCGCGGCGCCGGTGCCGTGCGCTTCGAGGTCCGGCATGCGCGCCGCGACCGCAGCCGCCACGGCCAGCGCGGCGACGCCGACGCCGTAGGCCCCGGCGATGCCCCACTGGTGGATCGCCGCGGCCGCGACGAAGGGCCCGACGAACAGGCCCACGCGCATCGCACCGCCCAGGGTCGACATCGCGCGCGCCCGGAACTCCGCCGGCACGGCCTCGGTGAGATAACTCTGGCGGGCCAGGCTGAACACGGCCTGCGACATGCCGATCATGAAGGCGCCGAGCGCGAACAGCCCGAGGTGATCGGTCCACGCGCACAGCGCCATCGCGACGGCGCACCACACGGCCGCGGCGACGATCGCCCAGCGCTCGCCCCGATGCATCGTGATCAGCGAGGCCGGGATGTTGCTGATCAGCGAGCCGATGCCGATCAGCGTGACGACGAGCGCCGCCATCGACACCGAGCCGCCCATGCTGCGCGCACTGAGCGGGATGACCGGGAGGATGGCGCCTTCGCCCAGACCGAACAGCATCGACGGGCCGAACGCCGAGACGGCGATGCTGCGCAGGGTGAAGGGTGTGGAAGACATGGACTGCTGGGTTCGTGCCCGCGCAAGCGGCTGCACGCGTGCGAAGGCATTCTCGCCGCTCGACACGCGCGGGCCGCGGCGCCGGTCACCGCGGCACAGGTCGCAAGAAGTCCGCCGAAATGATAAATATAGCCAGATACGGGGCGCATTTTGATCATTTGCGCTGGCGGGATCCGGTCAATATCGGATCTCGCAAAACCCGCGTGAAAACCCCTCATGAAGCACGCTCGCAACCCCATCCGGCTGCTGGTCGAGATCCTCGTCCTCGTGGCGATGGTTCAGTGCGCCGTGATGCTCGCGTTGCCCGTGATCGCGGGTGGTCTGCCGGCTCGAAGCCAGGTCCTTCTGAGCGCGGCGCTTCTGGTACTCCTGGCCGGCCCGACCATCTACTGGCGCTGCATGGCGGGCACAGGCGCGGCGTCGACCGCGCCGCGCGGCAAGGGCCCGCGCGGCACCTCGGTCAAATCGGCGATCGCGATGACCGCCGCCGCGCAAATTCTGGGATTGGCGTTGACGGTCGCCGGCGTGGTCTGGCAGCTGCACAGCATTTCGTCAGCGGCCCACGAGAAGTTCGAGCGGCGTGCCGAACGGATCGAACGAGACGTCCGCCGCAACCTTGCCTTGGCCGTGTACGGACTCAATGGCCTGCGCGGCGTTTTCGCGGCGGATGGTCAGATGGGCCGAAACCAGTTTCGCGCCTGGGTCGCGTCACGCGACCTGCCGGTCGAGTTCCCCGGCGTGCGGGGCTTCGGATACATCGAGCGCGTCAAGCGGGAGGATCTCGAGACCTTCGTGGCCGCACAACGGGTCGATGGCCGCCCCGACTTCACGGTGGAAACGGCCGGCAACGCGCCGGACCTCTATGTGGTGAAGTACGCCGAGCCCGTCGCGTCGAACCGGTCATCTCCGGGCAAGGACGTGGGGCGTGAGGCGGTGCGCCGGGAAGCAGTCGAGCGGGCCGCGCGAAGCGGCACCGCCGCCCTGAGCGGCAGCATCACGCTGGCGCTGAACGACAAACGGAGCCCGGGATTTCTGTACTTCGTGCCCCTGTACAAGTCGCGCGACACCGCGCTCGCAACGCCGCAGGAGCGCCAGGCCATGACGACCGGCCTGCTGTACGCCCCGATCATGGTGTCGGAGGTCATGAAGGGCACGACCGACGCCGCGCAAGGCACCATGGACATCGAGCTGTACGACGGTGAACCGACACAGGCGGCCCTTCTGTTCGACAGCCGGCGCGACGCATCGAGCACGGCCCCTCTCGTGCCCAAGGCCTCCGGCCAGGGGATCGAGTCGCTGCGTCGTTTCGCGGTCGGCGGACGCACGCTGGTGTTGCGTGCCACGAGCACACCCGGTTTCGAAGCGTCGATCGACCGCTCCAGCGCCGCCTTCATCGCCGGGGGCGGCGCGCTGGCGAGCTTTCTGATGGCGTTGGCGGTGTGGTTGCTGGCGGTGGGCCGGGTCCGGGCGCAACGGCGCGCACAGCGCATGACGGCCGACCTGGCCCGGCTGGCCCGCGTCGTCCAGCACACATCGAATTCGGTGGCGATCACGGATGCGCAGATGCGCATCACCTGGGTCAACGAGGGCTTCACCCGCATCAGCGGATACACGCTGGAAGAGGCCGTCGGTCGGACACCCGGCGAGCTGCTGGGTTTCGCGAAGACGGACCCGGCAACCATCAAGACCCTGCTCGACGCCGTGCAAGCCGGTATGCCGTGCCGGGTGGAAGTCTTCAACCGCGCCAAGGATGGCCGCGAGTACTGGATCGACACCGAGGTGCAACCGACGCGCGACGAAGACGGCGTGCTGACCGGATTCATGGAGATCGGAACCGATGTGACCGAGCGGCGCGCCCTGCACGAGGAACTGCGCCGCGGCAACGAGCTGATGACCGGCGTGCTGCAGAACCTCCGCGAAGCCTTGGTCCGGGCCGAGCAGGCCAGCGTGACGAAGAGCCAGTTCCTGGCCAACATGAGCCACGAGATCCGCACGCCGATGAACGCGATCCTCGGCATGCTCGGCCTGCTGCGCAAGACCGATCTCACACCGCGGCAACTCGACTACGCCACCAAGTCGGAAGGCGCTGCGCGATCGCTGCTGGGCCTGCTGAACGACATTCTCGATTTCTCGAAGGCCGAGGCCGGCAAGATGACGCTGGACCCGCGCCCCTTCCGCCTCGACCGTCTGCTGCGCGATTTGTCGGTGATCCTCTCGGCCAACGTCGGCGCCAAGACGATCGACGTGCTGTTCGACATCGACCCGGCGGTTCCTCGCTGTCTGGTCGGCGATGACACGCGGCTGCAGCAGGTGCTCATCAACCTCGGCGGCAATGCCATCAAGTTCACCGACACCGGCGAGGTGGTCCTGGGCGTGCGGGTCGTCGAACGTGGCGCGGACGATGTTCTGCTGGAATTCGCGGTGCGCGACAGCGGCATCGGCATCGCACCCGAGAACCATGCGCGCATCTTCACCGGCTTCTCGCAAGCGGAGGCCTCGACGACCCGGCGCTTCGGCGGCACCGGACTGGGCCTCGCGATCTGCCAGCGGCTGGTCGGCCTGATGGGCGGCGAACTGCAGCTGCGCAGCGCGCTGGGCAAAGGCAGCCTGTTCCACTTCCAGATCCGGCTCGCATTGGCCGAAACGAAGGACGACGCAGCGGCTGCGCGCGGGTCGGCCATGGGTGCCGTGCGTGCACTGGTCGTCGATGACAACGCCAGTGCGCGCGAGGTCTTCGTCGGCATGGCCCGGTCGCTCGGTTGGCAGGCCGACGCGGCGGCCAGCGGCGCACAGGCGATCGCGATGGCGGCGGCGCGTGCCGCCGAGGGCATGCCGTACGACTCGGTCTTCATCGACTGGCAGATGCCCGAGCTCGACGGCTGGGACACCTGCCAGCGCCTGCTGGACGCGACGCGAGGCTCCGGGCAGGCTGCTCCCTTGCTTTTCATGGTCACCAGCCATGGGCGCGAAGCGCTGGCGCAACGCAGCATCGACGAACAGGCCATCCTGAGCTCCTTTCTGGTCAAGCCGGTGACCGCTTCGATGCTGTTCGATGCCGTATCCGACGCGCGCGTGGCGCTGGCACATCCGCAGCTGCTGAATCGGCCGAGCACACCGATTTCCGTGCAGCGTCTGGCGGGCATGCGCCTGCTGGTGGTGGAGGACAACCTGAACAACCAGCAGGTTGCCCAGGAGCTGCTGACCGACGAGGGCGCACAGGTTGCGCTCGCCGCCAACGGGGAACTCGCCGTCGCCGCCGTGGCCGCGGCCGATCCGCCCTTCGACGCCGTGTTGATGGACCTGCAGATGCCGGTCATGGACGGCTACACCGCGACCGCGCAGATTCGCGGCCATCTCGGCATGACGGCACTGCCCATCATCGCGATGACGGCCAACGCGATGGCGTCCGACCGCGAGGCCTGCCTGGCCGCGGGAATGAACGACCATGTGGGCAAGCCCTTCGATCTTTCCAATCTCGTGGCCACCTTGTTGCGGCACACCGGCCGAACCGCCACGCCTGCCGCATTCCAGGAACCGAGGTCAAGCACGCTGCCGACCGAGCTGCTCGAGGCGGCGCAGGAACGCGGCATCGACCTGGCCGCCGCGCTGGCCCGCATGGGGGGCAACAGCTTCGCGTATCAGCGCTCGCTGCAATCGTTCTTCAAGGAGCTGGCGACGCTCCCGGATCGGCTGGCGTCGCTGTTGCAGGAAGGCCGATTCGACGAATCGAGGCGGCTGATGCACACCTTCAAGGGCATGGCGGGCACGCTGGGCATTCGGCCGCTGGCGCGTCTGGCAGCGAACGCCGAGCAGCACTTCGGTGCCGTCGAGACCGCCGCGCCGCAGGATGCCCTGATCCGCGAGCTGAACGCCCTGGTCGCGACCACGATGCGCGATGTCCAGCACGTCGCCGACGCCTTGCAGCGATCCTTGCAGCCTGAAATTCCTCTACCCCGGACGACTTCCGACGCCGGGCTCGCGGAAGTTGCCGACCCGGCCGGCTTGTGCCGGTCCCTGGCCGAGCTGATGCAACTGCTGCGCGCCGCAGACATGCATGCGCTGGACGTCTTCGAACAGTTGCAGCGGAATCATCCGGCACACATTCGCGACGCGTTGCGGCCGCTCGACGAAGCGATGATCTCGCTTGACTTCGACCTGGCCCTGTCCGAATGCCGAGCGTTGCACGAGAGGTTCGATCGATGAACGCGGCCGCGACCGGGACTGCGATCGCCCTGCCCCTGCCCGCCTCGCTCGGTGCGCAGGACAAGCTGCCCTGCCTGCTCGTCGTCGACGATCAGGCGATCAACATCCAGGCGCTGTACCGCATCTTCGCGCCCGACCATCGGGTCCTGATGGCAACCAGTGGCGCCAAGGCCCTGGCTCTGTGCAAGGAAGACCCTCCCGACCTGGTGTTGCTCGACGTCGTGATGCCGGAGATGGACGGCCACGAAGTCTGCATGCGACTCAAGGCCGACGAGGCCACGCGGAACATCCCGGTGATGTTCGTCACGTCGCACACCGATGCCGACGAAGAGACCATGGGGCTTCAGCTGGGGGCCGTCGATTTCATCGCCAAACCCATCAACCCGGCCGTCGTGCGTGCACGCGTCAAGACGCATCTGACGCTGAAGGCGCAAAGCGATCTGCTGCGCCAGATGGTGTTCATCGACGGCTTGACCGGCGTTGCCAACCGGCGCTGCTTCGACAAGCGGCTCGACACCGAATGGCGGCGCGCCGCGCGCAGCGGCCTGCCGCTGGCGCTGCTGATGCTGGATGTGGACCACTTCAAGCGCTTCAACGATCGCTACGGCCACCAGGTGGGTGACGAATGCCTGCGCCAGGTGGCCGCCGCGATCAAGGCCGGTCTGCTTCGCCCGGGCGACATGGTCGCGCGCTACGGCGGCGAGGAGTTCGCCTGCATCCTGCCCGAGACAGACTTCGAAGGCGCGCTCGCGGTCGGCGCTGCCATCGGGCAGGCCGTGCGCGCCCTGCAGATCGCGCATGCGGATTCGGACGTGTCGGGCGTGGTCAGCGTCAGCGTCGGTGTCGCGATGGGCCTGCCGGGTGGCGATGCCGGCCCGGCCGACTTGCTGGCGCTGGCCGACGCCCAGCTGTACCGCGCGAAACACTGCGGACGCGGACGCGCCTGCGGTGCCGTACTGGGCGCGATCGAGGCCGACGCGTAGACAAGGCAGGGTTGACTAGAATCCGGCGCGAACCACCGCGAAGGATCCTCCCATGCGATTGATGCGACGAGGCGCCAGGCGCAGCCTGGCGCTCGCCGCGACATGCGCCTGGCTGTCCTGGCCGACGCTGGCACACGCCAGCGCGATCGACGGAGCGGCGCTCGCGGGATGGTGGGGGCTGCCCTTCGCCGGGATGCTCCTGTCGATCGCCCTGTGTCCGCTGCTGACGCCCTCGCTCTGGCACCACCACTACGGCAAGATCGCGGCCGGCTGGTCGCTGGCATTCCTGCTGCCCTTCCTCGCCGTGGCCGGTCCATCGACGACGGCGAGCGGGCTGGCGCACGTGATGCTCGCAGACTACGCGCCCTTCATCATCCTGCTCACGGCCCTGTTCGCGGTGGCCGGCGGCATCCACCTGCGCGGCAACCTGCGCGCAAATCCCGGCGTGAACGTGCTGCTGATGCTCATCGGCGCCGTGCTGGCGAGCTTCATGGGCACGACCGGCGCATCGATGCTGATGATTCGTCCGCTGATTCGCGCGAACGACAACCGGCCGCACATGGCCCACGTGGTGGTGTTCTTCATCTTCATCGTCGCCAACGCCGGCGGGTCGCTGACGCCACTGGGCGATCCGCCGCTGTTCCTGGGCTTCCTCGCCGGCGTGGACTTCTTCTGGACGGTCCGGCACCTGCTGCCGCAGACGCTGTTCCTCGTCGCGGCGCTGTTGGTCATGTTCTACGCGATCGACACCTGGCACTACCGCCGCGAGGGCGTGCTGCCCCACGATCCCACGCCGGACACGCAGGGGTTTCGCATCGAAGGCAAGGCCAATCTCGTGCTGTTGCTTGCCGTCATGGGCCTGGTGCTGCTCAGCGGCGCATGGCACCCCGGGGTGTCGTGGCAGGTGCTTGGCGCCGAGATCCGGCTGGAGCAGCTGGTGCGCGACATCGCGTTGCTCGCCGTGACGCTGCTGTCGCTGAAGTTCACCCCGCCGCAAGTGCATCGGCGCAACCACTTCAGCTGGGCGCCGATGATCGAGGTGGCGAAGCTGTTCGCCGGCATCTTCGTGACCATCGTGCCGGTGATCGCGATGCTCAAGGCCGGCCCGAACGGAGCCTTTGCACCGGTGGTCGCGCTCGTGACGGATGCCCAAGGTCAGCCGATCCCGGCGATGTACTTCTGGGCCAGCGGGCTGCTCTCGTCGTTCCTGGACAATGCGCCGACCTACCTGGTGTTCTTCAATCTCGCCGGCGGCGACGTGGCGACGTTGACCGGGCCGCTCGCGACGACGCTCGTCGCGCTGTCGGCAGGCGCGGTGTTCATGGGCGCCAAC